>Ga0070707_100003176_pt1 | contig 15551 bp, 7 predicted proteins | sample KBSK5502metaG_FD_65468 | JGI IMG/M metagenome (GOLD analysis project Ga0070707, IMG submission 65468) | Corn, switchgrass and miscanthus rhizosphere microbial communities from Kellogg Biological Station, Michigan, USA - KBS K5-50-2 metaG | ecosystem: Host-associated > Plants > Roots >... | reverse complement strand
TCTTCGGCGGAGGGGGCGCGAACTTCTGCGTCGGCGCCGCTCCGGCCTCGCCTGGCAGGCAGAACTTCACGAGCCCGCTGTCCGAGATCGAGGCGCAGATCTTCATGTGATCGGGGCATTCGGCCGGCGTCTGGCAGAACTTGGAGCAGATCCCGGGCTCGTTCTGCTCGCCGACCTTCTTGAGACAGTGTCCGTGCTGGCAGTCCGGTGGGTTCATGCAGGCGCCGTTCGGGGCGACGCCGACCGCCTTGGCGCAGAGGTTCCCTGCACCCTTGTCGTTGTCACGACAGACCAGATCGCCACCGCACTCGCTGTCGTACGTGCACGACTTGGTGCAGATGCTCCCGTACGTCGAGCATTCCAAGGACTCGCAGTCGAGGTCGTTCTTGCAGTCGGCGCCGAAGGGCTTCTTCTCCTTGGGCTTGAGGAGGCCGCAGCCGGCCCCGGAGGCCAGGAGGAACAGCGTTCCGATCATGAAGGCAGCGCCTCCGTAACGAAGTGCTCGATGTTTGCCTTGCATTGGGCTCTTCACTTCCTTTCCGTGGACGGCTCGTGTGCGCCGCGTCGTATCACAGATCGCCCAGCGGCAAGTCCGTTCCGACATGGCGCCCACGGACGGTCGAGTGGTCGGGAGTGCGACGCAAGGGCCCCCTCGTCGGGCGGGGCCGCGCCCGGCTACTCTCCACGCCCATGGCGACCACCCCTCCCCGCACCGAACCCGTCCCGTCGTCCCGCGTTCGCGTGGAGGACGATCGCACGAGCATGCACCCGCTCGCGCTCGGCCGAGCCTTCAGCGATCATGTCCAGTTCTCGCGATCGCGCGACATGGAGGGCGCGACGGCGTTCGATCGGTACGTCGCCCTTGCGCTCAGCGTGCGAGATCGGCTGGTCCAGCGTTGGGCTCGCACCCAGCGGACGTACTACGAGAAGGACGTCAAGCGCGCCTACTATCTCTCGGCGGAGTTCCTGCTCGGCCGAGCGCTCGTCGCCAACCTGCAGGCCCTCGATATCGAGGGCACCTACCGCTCGGTGCTCCGCGAGCTCGGCATCGATCTCTCCGAGCTCACGCAGCAGGAGCCCGATGCCGGGCTCGGCAACGGCGGCCTCGGCCGCCTCGCCGCGTGCCTGCTCGAGTCGATGGCGGCGCTCGGGCTGCCCGGCCACGGGTACGGCATCCGGTACGAGTTCGGGATCTTCGAGCAGGCGATCCGGAACGGCTACCAGGTCGAGCGCGCCGACGAGTGGTTGCGCTTCGGCAACCCGTGGGAGATCGAGCGACCGGAGTACACCGTCTCCGTCTGTTTCGGCGGGCGCACCGAGCAGGTCCCGGATGGCCGCGGCGGTTTCCGGGCAGTGTGGCATCCCGACGAGAAAGTCCTCGGTGTCCCCTACGACACCCCGATCGCCGGCTACCGGGTCAACACCGTGAACTCCCTCCGGCTCTGGAGGGCCCGGGCCGACCAGGACTTCGACTTCTCCCTCTTCAACGCCGGCGACTACGTGCGGGCGGTGCAAGCCAAGAACGCGTCGGAGGTCATCTCGAAGGTCCTCTATCCGAACGACAACTTCGACGCAGGACGCGAGCTGCGCCTGCGCCAAGAGTACTTCTTCGTGTCCTCTTCGATCCAGGACATCGTGCGGCGCTACAAGAAAACCCACACCAGCTTCGCGAAGCTGGCCGACAAGGTCGCGATCCAGCTCAACGATACACACCCCGCCGTCGCGATCGCCGAGCTGATGCGCGTGCTATGCGACGACAACGCCGTCCCCTGGGACCTTGCGTGGAAGCAGACCGTGGCCGCGTTCGGCTACACGAACCACACGCTCCTGCCCGAAGCCCTCGAGCGCTGGCCGGTCGCGCTGTTCGGGCGCCTCCTCCCGCGGCATCTCGAGATCGTCTACGAGATCAACCGCCGCTTCCTCCGCGAGGTGATGGACGACTTCCCGCGCGACGAAGCCAGGCTCGCGCGGATGAGCCTCATCGAGGAAGGGCCGGAACGTCGGGTGCGGATGGCCAATCTCGCCGTCGTCGGCTCCCACTCGGTGAACGGCGTCGCCAAGCTGCACACCGAGCTCATCAAGAGCCAGCTCCTGCGCGATTTCCACGAGCTCTACCCGGAGCGGTTCAACAACAAGACGAACGGCGTGACACCGCGGCGATGGCTCCTCGCCTGCAACCCGGGGCTCTCCGGGCTGATCACGGAGAAGATCGGTCCGGGATGGGTCACCCAGCTCGAGCGCCTGCGAGAGCTCGAGCCTTTCCTCGCCGACGCTGCGCTCCGCGCGCGGCTCCGGCAGGTCAAGCGCAGGAACAAGGAAGCGCTCGCGGCCGTGATCCGGCGCGACCTCGGCCTCGAGGTGGACCCGGGCTCCATTTTCGACTGCCAGATCAAGCGGCTGCACGAGTACAAGCGGCAGCTGCTCAACGCGATCCACATCGTCGCGCTCTACCTCCGCGCGAAGCGCGGCGAGACGGTCGTACCCCGGACGTTCGTATTCGGCGCCAAGGCGGCGCCCGGCTACCGCCAGGCGAAGCTCATCATCAAGCTCATCCACGCCATCGCCTACGTCGTCAACGGCGACCGCCGCTCGGGCGCGCTCCGGGTGGCGTTCATGCCGAACTACCGAGTGACGCTGGCAGAGCAGATCATCCCCTCGGCCGACGTGTCGGAGCAGATCTCGACGGCGGGCATGGAAGCGTCCGGCACCGGCAACATGAAGCTCGCCATGAACGGCGCCCTCACCATCGGGACGCTCGACGGCGCGAACATCGAGATCCGCGATGCGGTCGGCCCGGAGAACTTCTTCCTCTTCGGGCTCACCGCCGAGGAGGTCGAGGCGCGCAGGCGCTCCGGCGTCCCCGGACGCGCTTCCTACGATGCCGACGAGGAGCTCCACGAGGTCATCGACCTCATCGCCTCCGGCTTCTTCTGTCCGGAGGAGCGCGACCTCTTCCGGCCGCTCACCGACGCGCTCCTCGGCCGCGACGAGTACATGGTCATGACCGACTACGCCGCGTACTCGAGCTGCCAGCGACTCGTGGCCAAGAGCTACCTCGACGAGGACGACTGGTCCCGCCGGGCCGGTCTGAACATCGCCCGGGTCGGGGGCTTCTCGTCCGATCGCACGGTGCTCGAATATGCCCGAGAGATCTGGGGGATCGAGCGGGTGGACGTCCGGTTGGACGGGGCTTGAGGGCCGTGACCCGGCGTTCACGCGTCTGGTGGATCACCAGGGCTCCATCCACCCCCCGAAGGCCCCTCTCGGGTGGCACAAGTAGCTGGAGTCATTGGCATCAGGCCGATGGCGCGAATGGTGCTACTCGCACCTACATGCAACGCTTTCACCTGAAGCTGGGTGTCACGATCTTCCTCGCCGCCGCCGCCCTCGCGGGATGCAGCGACGACACGACTCCGGGAGCAGCCGCCTGCGCGCATCCGCTCGGTGACGCGTGCGCCGGCGTGCCCGCCGAGCCGGTCTGCGGCGAGGACGTGTGCACGGCGGGGGTGACCTGCTCGAGCGTTGCGACGGTCTCGGACGCCGGCGCGCTCGGGGCGGCGGCCAGCAAGGCGGCGTCGGGGAGCTGCATCGCGCTCGCGCCGGGGAGCTACGGCAAGGTGGATCTGCCCGCTGGCGTGAGCCTGCTCGGCAGGGGGTCGGAGTTCGTGCACGTGGACGGCGTGAAGGTCGCCGCGGGAAGCGGCGCGGTCGTGCGCGGCGTGTCGGTCGGCGCCGGCGGCGTGGTCCTCGACGGCGCACTCGACGCGCGGCTCGAAGCCGTCCGGATCACGGCGAGCGGCCAGAGCGGCGTCGACCTCGGCGGGGGCTCCTCGGCGACGCTCGCGCACGTCGAGATCGGCGGCTCGTCCCTCTACGGCCTGCGGGCCGTCGACGCGGCGAAGCTGTCGGTCGAGGCGTCGGTGATCGCCGACTCCAAGGGCCCGGGGCTCTGGGCCGAGTGCTCCGGCGGCTGCGCGTGCACCGAGCGGGGCAGCGTGTCGCTCACGGGCACGGTGCTCTCCGGCAACCAGCTCGTCGGCGCCGCGCTCGTGGGCGTCGACGCAACGTTCGACGGCGTGGAGATCCGCGGCACTCTTCCTCGCAGCCTCGTCGGAGGCGGCGGTGTCTCGGTAGCGAGCTGCGCCACGCTCACCGCGACCGACACGACGGTGGCGGACAACCGCATGTACGGCGTGCTCGTCGACGGCTCGTCGGCGAAGCTCGGCGGACCGTCGGCCGAGGAAGGCGTGGAGATCAGCGGCAACCACGTCGGCCTCTGGGTCCAGGGGCAAGCCGCCGACGGCAGCCAGTCTGTCGAGGTCAATCACGCCCGCCTCCTCGGGAACTCGGGCGTCGGCATCGGGTCGAGCGGCGACATCGTCGGCTTCGTGATCTATGGGACCGAGATCCGGAACACGAAGTCGGAGAACCTCACCGTCGACGAGGGCGGCCAGAAGACAGTCGGCGACGGCCTCGTATGGGGCGCGGGCGCGCAGATCGCGATCGACGGCCTGACGCTCGAGGGCAACGAGCGCCAGAGCATCCTGATCGACGGCGCCGCCGGCGAAGGCAGCAAGATCGCGAACGTGACCCTCGCCGGCGCCGACGCGCAGAAGGGCATCCTGCAGCAGAGTGTCATGAGCGGCACCGACGCCCCCGAGGTCGGCGCCGGCGCACCGCCGGTCACGCAGAAGTCGGAGAAGGTCCTTCCCGTGCCGACGGCCCCCGCAGCGCCGTCGGCGCTTTGAGCCTCCTCTCAATGCCCTGCCCGGGCTAAGCGCTGAGCATTGGTCTCATCCGCATGGCGCAACGTTGACGGCTGCATCCGGCATCCCCGGTCTCCGGTCGCGGTCGCCTGTTTGCGGACTGGTGACCCGTTGCCTGTCGTCCAGTGGACCGGTCGACCGGTAGCCGGTGGCCCGTTTCCGCAGCCTAGGCACGGGCTATCGGCAACAGGTCAACGCCGGCAACCGGCAACGGGTCACCAGTCAGCAAACAGGTGGCAGGAAACAGGCGACCGGCAACCCGGATCCACCCTTCGCGGCTGATCTACGACGAGAGCAATGCTCAGGGCTTCAGCCCGGGGAAGGGCCTGGCTCTCACGGGCACCCAGCCGCCGCGCCGTCGCACGTGATGGGGCACTCGTTGCAGAGGATGCACACGGCGACGGCGTCGTACGCGGCCTGGCCGCCCGGGTGAGCGTCCCAGCATGCCTGGGTGCAAGCATCGTCGGAGCAGCCGGCGAAGCAGTCGAGCAGCGCATTGCACTCGGCGTTGCCCGTGCATGCGTCGGCCTCGTCGGAGCAGCTTCCGTTGACCGCGCAAGCCTGGCAGGTATTGCAGTCGCTGCTCTGATCGCACGTGCCTCCGCCGCCGGTGCTGCTCGCGCTCGTGGTCGTCGGGCCGCTGCTGCTCCCGGCTCCGGAACCGCCGCTTCCGCTACCGGTGCCGCCGCTTCCGCCGCCGGCACCGCTCGCGGCGCCGCTCGAGCTGACGGGATTCGCGATCCCGTCGAGCAAGCACTGAGCGGTCTCGGTCGGGATCACCTCCGCGAGCGCCTTCGTCACGACACCGGTCGCGCAAGTCTGGAACGTCGCGCCGCAGCCGATGGTGTCGGTGCAGGTGTCGGTGATCTCCTTGGCCACGGCATCGCTCAGCGGCAGCACCACCTTGCCGAGCGGGGTGGTCGAACCGTCGCTTCCGAAGAAGAGAGCGTCGCACGCCGGACCCGCGCCGGAGGAGCAGGTCTCGCAGAACGACTTGATGAGGCCCTTCTGCGCTTCGGTCGGCTCCGCCTGTGCGAGAGCGGAACCGAGGCAGGACGCCGGCTGCGCATCGCAGCCGCTCGACCCCAAGCAGTCCGTCGCGGCGCCCAGCAACGACGGGCTCAGGACGGTCGTGATCTTGGAGCAGTCGTGGACGAGCGCAGCGCCGCAGCTGCCTGACGAAGCCCCGGCGCACTTGTCGACGAAGCTGGAAGCCGCATCGCAGAACAGCTCGGCGGCGGTCTTCTTGGGCGCCGACACCTCCTCCGAGTCGTCGCCGCCGCAAGCGACTGCAACGAGCCCGACGACCGCGAGCACCGAGACCGAAGCGATGATACGCATGAGACACCCTCCTTGTGGGACGCGGTGCGCAACGCAACGCGTGTACCAGCCGCGGGAGGCGTGAAAACGGTGCTCGAGCGCCCCCGCCCGAGCGGCGCGTTGCTCGAAGAGGCAATCCGTTGCTCGAGCGGATCAGCCGTTTTCGTCCAGGATCGCGCGGCACGCCTCGGCCTTCGCGGCGAGCTCGGGCGTGCCGAAGTGCTTCGCGAGCGATGTCCGCACGCGCGCGGTGGCATCGCGGGCCTTGGAGTGCACCGCCTCGCCGGCCGTCGGATCCGCGAGCAGCGCGGTCGACACACGGGCCAGCGTCATCGCGACCTCCCCGAGATAGACGATTCCCCCGCCTCGCTCCGCGAGGGAGAGTCCCTTCGATGCCGCATCCACCGCCGCTTCGCGGTCGCCGAGGGCGGACGATGCCTCGGCGAGGTTGCGGTAGAAGTCGGGCAGATCCGCTTCGGCCCGTACCTGCTCGCCGAGGGTAACGCTCCGGCGCGCGTGCTCGAGCGCAGGGGTCGGGCTCTCGAGCCGAAGCTCGAGCTCGGCGAGGTTGTTGTGAGCCACCGCGATGTCATAGAGATCCCCGACGCGCTCGCTCAGCGCGAGCACCTCGCGGAAGACCTCCCGGGCGCGCGCGTTGTCGCCGCGGAGGCACATCGTTACCGCCAAGTTGTTCAGCGCGAAGCGCGCGGTCTGGGGGTTGTGCTCCTGGTCCACCGCCCGCGCGGCCTGGCGGTAGCACCGCTCCGCGCGCACCAGCTGCCCGCGCGAGTAGAAGACTCCGCCGAGCGAGATGAGCAGGTCGGAGGCGGCCTGGCGCCAGCGCTCGTCGCGGCGCGCCGGCACCCCGGAAGAAGGACGGGCTCCGCGTCGCGCCGAGGCGACACCGCGAGCCACGCGCAGCCCCCGCAGCACCGCGGCCCGGCAGGCTTCGAGATCTCGCTCACGGCGATAGACCGCCGCCAGGAGCGCCCACATCGCCGGCGTCTCGGCGATCGCACCGCCGGCCTCGGCGTTCGCGATCGCGCGCTCGACGAGCTGCCGTGCGAGCGTCGTCGCGCCGCGCAGCTTGTGCGTCAGCGCGAGCCTGAAATCGACGCGGGCCTCCCAGCGCATCACCTCGGTTGGATCGAACGACTCGCGGGTCCGCCTCTCCTTGCGGAAGATCCTCGCCCGCGCCTCCTCGTAGCTCTGCTCCGCCTGATCGAGCTCACCGAGACGTCGCAGGATGTCGCCGAGGTCGAGGCGGAGCGCGGTCCGCTCGCGCCATGTGGCGACGCGCGCGTCGTCGTCGAGCGGTGTGATGGCGGACGGATCGGCCAACGGATGCTCGCCCGTGCCGCCCGCCGTCTCGTCGTGGATCTCGCGCGCCCGGCCGAGGAGGTTCTTGGCTTCCGCGTTCTGGCCGAGCGCGGCCGCGTGTGCCGCCGCGCGGGCGTAGGCGGCAAACGCCCGGGCCACTTCGCCGCCCTTGTCCCAGTGCCGGCCGACGAGTGCGGCGCCGCCGTCTCCGGGCGCGACCTCCTCGAGCCAGGCTGCGACCTGACGGTGGAGCGGCTGCCGAACCCGTGCGCTCAACGCGGCGTAGGCGACCTCCTGGGTCGCCGATTCGGCGAAGACGTACTCGCGCTCCGCCGGGAACGCCGACGCCTCACGCAGGCGGATGAGGTGCTTGTCGCGCAGGCGCGTCAGCAGATCGTGGGTCATCGGACCGGTCGTCGCGGCCGACGCACGCCGAAGCCGCTCCACTGCGCCCTCCCAGAACGTGCGTCCCACCACGGACGCCTGCCCGAGCACGGCGCGCTCGTCGGGCTCGAGTCGATCGAGTCGCGCCTGTACGATGCCCTGGACCGTCGCCGGAAGCGCGAGCGCGGTGAGGCGCTCCTCGTGGACGATCCACGCTTCGGGGTCGCGCGCATCGATGACGCCGGCGTCGACGAGGAGGTGCAGGGTCTCGACGAGTGTGAGCGCGCTGCCCTCCGCCCGGTCGACCAGGGTGCGCACCACCTGGGACGACAGATCGCGCACCTTCCGGAGGCGGTCGCGCGCCATCTCCTCGATGTGCCTCCGGGACAGCGGACCGACCTCCAGCCGGACGTGGCTCTGCTTCCCCTCGCCCCAGTGAGGGCGGCGCTCGTAGAGGAGAGGACGCGCGGCGATCGCGACCAGCAGGCGCGCCCGGCCGAGCCGGACCACGAGGTCGTCGAGCAGATCGAGGCTGGCGTCGTCGGCCCACTGCGCGTCGTCACAGAGAAGGACGACCGGCTGGCGCTCGGCGGCGAACCCGAGCAGGCGGGCAAAAGCCGCCGCAACCCGGTGCTTGGAGAAGCTCTTCTCCTCGTCCGGGACCAGCGACTCCATCGACATCGTCGGGGCAGATGCGTGCGCGCCCACGATCGAAGCGATCGCGCCGGCGACCTCGTCGAGCCCTTCGAGTGATGGTTGGCCCTCCGCCGGTGAGCGTTCGCAGAGCACGCGGACGCCGCGTCGCAGCTTGCGCTCCACCTCGGCGGGCGGGTCGTCCTCGGCGAGGTGGAAAGCCGCACGCAGGACGGCCGCCGCCAGGGCGTAGCTCGTGCTCTCCGAGAGCGGGGAGCACTGCGCCAGCACGACGAGCGCGCCCTCGCCGAGCCCGCGCGCTAGCTCGGCCAGAAGACGGCTGCGCCCGACGCCGGGAGGCCCCACGAGGGTCACGAGCTGGGCTCTCTGCTCCGAAGCCACCGTCTCCGACAGCGGCTCGGCGGCGACCGCGTCGAACAGGTCGGTGAGGCCGCTCGTCTCGGAGCCGCGTCCGACGAGCTTCGTCGGGAGACCGTGGAAGTCCGAGGGCGGGATCGCCCTCCCGCCCGGCGCGCGCCCGAGCACGCGGTACGCGGCTGCCGCCGGCTCGATCGGCTCCACCTCGAAGAGACCCGCGACGTGGCGCTGGGTGTCGCGCCCGATGACGACGCTCCCCTTCGGCGCGCTCGGGAGAAGTCGGGCCGCGAGGTTGACGGCTTCGCCGATGATGGTGAAGTCCTTCCGGCTCGTCCCGCCCACCCGTCCGGCGAAGACGCGCCCGGTGTGGATCACGATCGTGACCGGCGGTCGATGGCGGCGCAGCGCGCGATGGGGCATGCGACCGAGCGCGGCCTGCGCGGCGAGCGCCGCGGCGACCGCGCGCTCGGCGTCGTTGTCGGTCGCGCGCGGCGCGCCGAACACCGCCATCAGCGAGTCCCCGAACGACCTGTAGACCGCGCCGCCGAGGCCCTCGATCTCGCGTGTGAGCACCTGGTTGCATTCGTCGATGATCCCGGCGACCGCCTCGGGATCGAGGCGCTCCGAGAGCGCGGCGAACCCGGACGTGTCGGCGAGCAGAAGGGTGCAGACCCGGTTCTCCCCGGACGGCTGCTGCGTATCGGTTTCGGTGAGGCCGGGCGCGTGAGCGACCGGGACGCCGCCGCCTGGCGTTTGTGGGTCGCGCGCCGTCGCGTCCGCCGGTCCGGCGACCAGCGTCGCCTCGATTCCACCGGCCGGCGAAGCGGCGCCGTCGCTCTCGCCGACGCGCTCCACCGACCCATGCAAGGCACCCGAGAGCGCGGCCCAGAAATGACCGAGGTGCTTGAACCGGCGCGCCGGATCGACTTCCAGCGCTCTCCGGAGGACTTGCTCGATCGCGGGCCCCACGACGATCCCGCGGGCGGAGAGGCTCGGGCGATCGTCGGCGATCGCCGCCCCGAAGAGCTCGAACGCGTTCATTCCGGCGAGGGCCGGCTTGCCCGAGGCGAGCTCGATCACGATGAGAGCCATCGCGAAGACGTCGGTCCACGGGCCGGTGGCGCCGAAACGCGCATCGAACTGCTCCGGCGCCCCGTACATCGGCGTCAGCGCCCGGATCGAGCCCCCGGTCTGCTCGAGCGCGTGGGTGAGCGACGGCGCATCGGCGAGGACCTTGGCGATGCCGAAGTCGACGACCTTCACCGTCTGTTCGGCTCCCGCGCGCGCGAGGAACAAGTTGCCCGGCTTCACGTCGCGATGGCTGATCCCCTCTCCGTGCGCGATCGCGAGCGCGTCGGCGGCGGGCGTCAGGAGGGTCATCGCCTCCCGCAGGGTCCGCGGCGGTGTTCCGGCGGCGACGCGGCGGTCCAGATCGTCCTGGAGGGTCTCGCCTTCGAGCCACTCCATGACGATGTACGGCGTCCAGGCTCCGGACGGCGAGCTCGCCGCGCCGACGTCCAGCGCCTGGACGATCGCCGCGGTCCGGCGCGACAGCCGGTGGAGGAGCCTCGCCTCCTCCTGGAACGAGGCGAGGAAGCGCGCCTGCTCGTCCCCCGTCAAGCTGGCCGGGATCTTGAGGCATTTGACCGCGATCGGCTCACCGAGGCCGAGGTGACGGCCGCGGTAGACGATACCGAACGCGCCCACCCCCGTGATCGCCTCGACCGCGAAGCGGCCATCGATGGCCGTGCCGATCCAGCCGAAGGGGTCCACACCGCGCACGCCCGCATACTACCCCCCGCAGCGGGATTCACATGAAGGCGAGAAGACGGGAAGCTTTCGTGGCTGGGAAAGGGGACAAGACCTGCGCAGAGAAAATAGTCCGGTCTTCTTGCCTTCCCGCCTTCATGTGAGCTCAGCGGGCGTAGAGCTTCTTGATTCCGAGCGCCTTGATCTTGTGGACGAGCGTCCGGAGAGGCAGGCCGAGACGCCGGGCGGCTTCGGTCTGGTTGCCGTCGGCCTTGCGCAGCTCGGCGACGATCACCTCCGTCTCGAAGCGGGTCAGCCTCGATCGGAGATCACCCTCGAGCGCGGGATCGGGTTCGGGAGAAGGGGCCGAACCCGCGCGCACGGCGCCGGAGGCCCGCACCCGCTCGGGGAGGTCGGCGATCGTGACGATGCCACCCTGCGCGATGACGACGGCGCGCTCGATCGCGTTCTTCAGCTCGCGCACGTTGCCGGGCCAGCGGTACGACTCGAGCTTGGCGAGCGCATCCGGGGCGAGGGTTCGCACGTCGCATCCGTTCACTTCGTTGGCCTCACGCAGGAAGCGAAGCGCCAGAGGCTCGATCTCCTCGGGCCGATCGCGCAGCGGGGGGATCGCGAGGGTGATGCCGTTCAGGCGATAGAGGAGATCGAAACGGAACGATCCGGCGTCGCACATCGCCTCGAGGTCGCGGTGGGTCGCCGCGACGACGCGGACGTCGACCTCGATCTCGCGGTTCGATCCTACGCGTGCCAGCCGCTTCGTCTCCAGCACCCGCAGCAGAGCGGCCTGGGCGGGCGACGGCAGCTCGCCGATCTCGTCGAGCAGGACCGTCCCGCCGTGCGCCGCCTCGAACACCCCCTTCTGCTGCTGGCTGGCGCCGGTGAAGGCACCGCGCTCGTGGCCGAAGAGCGTGCTTTCGAGGAGCGACGCCGCGATGGCGGCGCAGTTGACGGCCACCATCGGACGCTCTCGGCGCGGTCCCTGCTCGTGGATCGCGCGCGCCACGATCTCCTTCCCGACCCCGGTCTCGCCGAGCAAGAGAACCGGGATCGCCGTCCGGGCGAGCCGCACCGCGGTCTCCCAGACCTCGCGCATCGCGGGGCTCTGCACGATCGGACGGTGCTCCGCGTCGGAATCCTCGAGCGGCGCGGGGCCGAGCGTCTTCGCCCCTTCCGCCGGCGCCCGCTGCACAGGCCGCTCGGGCGTCGCGCGGCGAAGCGCAGCGCCGGCCTGGAAGACGAGCTCCTCCGCCGTCGTTGCGGCGTCGGGGAACACGGCGACCCCGCAGCGCAGCGGAGGCTCGCCCGGGCGCGCGCCGGAGACGATCCTGTCGGCGACTGCGGCGGCGTCGTCGGCGCCGAGCTCGGGCATGAGGATCTCGGCAGCGTCGGCCGAGTAGAGCGCCGCCCGATCGACCGGACGGAGCAAGGCCTGCACCCGCGGATGCCAGCGGCTCAGATGGCCGTTCTCCGCCCGTGCCGAGCGCGCCATCACGAGGGCGAGCTTGCGGCCGAAGAAGCGGGCCCGCGAGATCTCGGCCTCGAGGAGCGACCGGAACCGATCGTCGCCCTCGAGGCCGCCGAGCTTGCTCTCGGACCGCGTGTGCACGTGCGCCGAGACGGTGACGGAGCCGAGCGTCACCTCCTGTCCAGGGCGCAGGACGTCGCGGGTGACACGCTCCCCGCCGATCCACGTACCGTTCGTGGACCCGAGATCCTCGACGACCACGGCTCCGTCCTCGATCGAAAAGCGCGCGTGCTGCCGGGACAGGCTGTGGTCCCCGACCGAGACGTCGGCGGTCACGTCGCGGCCAACCACCACCGGGGCGCCGGCTCGCAGGGGCACGCGCTCGGCCCCATCGCGGTGGTAGACCAGCAGCGAGACGGGCCGCGCCGGCGCCTGGGCCTGCCGCATCCGATCGATTGCCGGCTGCGAAAGCGGTGTTGTCTCGAGGGCGGGCTCCCGTTCGTCCGTCACCGCGCGTGAGTCTAGCAGCGTCCGCCCACGGTCTTGCTATCCTGGTCCGCCGAAGCCCGGGACAGAACCCGTACCCGCACGCACGCGCAGCGACCCATGGCCAACGACCCCGACGAGAGAGAGGACCGCGAAGGCGATCTCGCCACCGAGCGCAAGCGCAAGGTCGAGAAGGTCCGCCGCTACAAGGTCGTCTTCCACAACGACGACTACACGACGATGGAGTTCGTCATCCTCGTGCTGATGAAGTTCTTCCACAAGTCCGAGACCGAAGCGACCCACATCATGTTGAGCGTCCACCACAAAGGCCACGGCATCGCGGGCCTCTACACGAAAGATGTGGCAGAAACCAAGGTGGCCCAGGTCATGAGTTACGCGAAGGAGCACAACATGCCCCTTCGAGTCACGGCGGAGCCCGAATAGCCATGAGGATCAGCCCCGAAGTCGAGATCGCCTTCTCGCTCGCCACGCGCGAGGCCGCCCGGCGTCGTCACGAGTACGTGACCGTCGAGCACCTCCTCTATGCACTGCTGTTCGATGACGAGACGGTCCACATCCTGAAGCACGCGGGAGGCGACGCGTCCATCCTCAAGAAGAAGCTCGAGAAATTCCTCGACGGCGAGATCACTCCCCTGCCCGAGGACTCCGACACGAGCCCGTCGCTCTCGCTCGGCTTCCAACGGGTCGTGGGCCGGGCGGCGATGCACGTGCAGTCCTCCGGCAAGAAGGAGCTGAAGGGGGCGAACGTCCTCGTCGCAATGTTCGCCGAGCGCGACTGCCCCGGCGTGGGGCTCTTGACGGAGCAGGGCGTGACCCGCCTCGACGTCGTTAACTACATCTCGCACGGCATCTCCAAGATCGGCCAGGACGATCTCACCCGGCAGGACGACGCCGGGGCCGACCCGACGGAGGGCGACGGCGAGGGCGCGCAGCCGGTCAAGGATCCGCTCGAGGCCTTCACCCAGAACCTCAACAAGCTGGCAGGCGAAGGCCGCATCGACCCACTCATCGGCCGGGAGCGGGAGGTCGAGCGCGTCATCCAGGTCCTGGCGAGGCGCCGGAAGAACAACCCCATGCTCATCGGCGACGCCGGTGTGGGCAAGACGGCGATCGTCGAGGGGCTGGCGAAGAAGATCCACGAAGGCCAGGTCCCGGCGGCGATCGGGAAGGCGACCGTCTACGCCCTGGACATGGGCGCGCTCCTCGCCGGCACGAAGTACCGCGGCGACTTCGAGAACCGGGTCAAGGCCGTGCTGAAGGCGCTCGAGAAGCAGGAGGGCTCGATCCTCTTCATCGACGAGATCCACACGATCATCGGGGCCGGCTCGGCGAGCGGCGGCACGATGGACGCCTCGAACCTCCTGAAGCCGGCCCTCGCGTCGGGTCGGCTCCGCTGCGTCGGCGCGACGACGTTCCAGGAGTACCGCGGCCACCTCGAACGCGACAGCGCGCTCGCGCGGCGCTTCCAGCGAATCGAGATCAACGAGCCGAGCGTCGATGAGACGGCCAAGATCCTGGCGGGCTTGCAGAAGCGCTACGAGGAGTTCCACCACGTCACCTACACGCCGGAGGCGCTCGACGCGGCGGCGAAGCTCTCGGCGCGCTACCTCCAGGACCGCCGCCTGCCCGACAAGGCGATCGATCTCCTCGACGAGTCCGGCGCCGCGGCGCGCCTCGTCCACGGCGACGGCTACAAGATCGACGTCACCGACATCGAAGCGGTGGTCGCCAAGATGGCGCAGATCCCGCCACGCCAGGTCTCCACGTCGGACAAGACGCAGCTCCGCCACCTCGAACGCGAATTGCAGAGCGTCATCTACGGCCAGAACGAGGCGGTGAAGCAGCTCGCGAGCGCGATCAAGATGGCCCGGTCCGGCCTGCGGGCTCCGGAGAAGCCGATCGGCTCCTTCCTCTTCACCGGCCCGACCGGCGTCGGCAAGACCGAGCTCGCGAAGCAGCTCGCCAAGTGTCTCGGCATCGGCTTCCTGCGCTTCGACATGAGCGAGTACCAGGAGCGGCACACGGTCTCGCGCCTGATCGGGGCGCCCCCCGGTTACGTCGGCTTCGATCGGGGCGGTTTGCTCACCGAGGCTGCCGCGAAGACCCCGCACGCCGTCCTCCTGCTCGACGAGATCGAGAAGGCGCACGAGGACGTCTTCCAGGTCCTGCTCCAGGTGATGGACCACGGCACCCTGACCGACAACAACGGCAAGAAGAGCGACTTCCGCCACATGGTGCTGATCATGACGAGCAACGTCGGTGCGCGCGATCTCGCCCAAGTGCGGGTCGGCTTCGGCGACCGCGGCACCGCCGGCGACGACGACCGCGCCTACAAGAACAAGTTCAGCCCCGAGTTCCGGAACCGCCTCGACGCCCGGATCATGTTCAAGTCGCTCGATCCCGCGGTCATGGGCAACATCGTCGACAAGTTCGTCCGCGAGCTCGCCGCGATGCTGGTCGACCGCAACGTCACGCTCGAGGTGACCGAGCCCGCGCGAAAGTACCTCGCCGAGAAGGGCTACGACCCGGCCAACGGCGCGCGCCCGCTCGCCCGCGTCATCGAGGACGAGGTGAAGCGCCGCCTGAGCGACGAGCTGCTGTTCGGCGCCCTCGAGCAGGGCGGTCTCGCGACCGTCGGCTTCGAGGCCGGCGCGCTGACCTTCGAGTTCACGCCGACGAAGTCCGAATCAGAAGTAGGTCTTGCAGCAGCCGTAGTCTAGGTCGCAAAAAGACTCCGCTTGCTCGCAGGTGCCCACCTGACGACCGCCGACGAAGCACTGGCAGGACGTCATTTGGTTGTTCGTCACGCAGGTGACGTGTGCCAGGCCGGTCGAGCATCCCGCCGAGCATTCGCAGGTGTCGGCCCTGCCGGCGCCGAGGCCCTTGCAGCTCTGGCCGAAGCAGTCGACGCCGCCGGCACAGGCGTCGAGCGCGGCGAACTCTTCGTGGCAGACGTCCTGTCCGCACTTCGTGGTCGAGTCGGCGATGCAGTCGATCTCGGCCGCCAT
>Ga0070707_100003175_pt1 | contig 15559 bp, 9 predicted proteins | sample KBSK5502metaG_FD_65468 | JGI IMG/M metagenome (GOLD analysis project Ga0070707, IMG submission 65468) | Corn, switchgrass and miscanthus rhizosphere microbial communities from Kellogg Biological Station, Michigan, USA - KBS K5-50-2 metaG | ecosystem: Host-associated > Plants > Roots >... | reverse complement strand
CCAGTCGTGTCCCGCCCCATGGGCCGCACGTCTTTCTCCGAGAATCGAATGGCCATCCCCTGCCGCGTGCCGATGAAGATCTGGTCTTCTCCCCCCGTGATGCGCACCGAAAGCAGCTCGTCCCCGTCTTCGACGTTGATGGCGATGATGCCGCCCGAGCGAACATTGGCGTATGCGGAAAGGGCCGTTTTCTTGACCAGCCCGCTCCGGGTGGCAAAGATCACATGGCGGTCTTCGGGGAAGTCCTTCGTGGCTGCCAGCGCGACGAGGCGCTCGTTGGGACCCAGGTTCAAAAGGTTGACGATGGCCTTTCCCCGCGTCGCCGGACCCAGCTGCGGCAAGTCGTAGACCTTGATCCAGTGCATGCGACCCATCGAAGTGAAGGCGAGGATGTAGGCGTGCGTGGAGGCGACGAAGAGATGCTCGACGACGTCCTCTTCTTTTGTGGTCGCGCCAATGCGGCCCTTGCCCCCGCGGCGCTGGGCGCGGTAGAGCGACAGCGGAGAGCGTTTGATGTAGCCGCCGCGGGACACGGTGATGACCATGTCCTCTTCGACGATCAGGTCTTCGATGTCGATCTCGGAGGCCTCGGCCACGATCTGCGTGCGGCGGTCGTCGCCGAACTGCTTCTTGATCTGCTGCAGCTCCCCGACGATGATCTCGAGCACCAGATTCTCCGAGCCCAGGATCTCCTGGAGCTTCGCGATCAAGCCTAAGACTTCGCGGAACTCGGCCACGATCTTTTCGCGCTCCAGGCCCGTCAGTCGCTGAAGGCGCATGTCGAGAATCGCCTGCGCTTGCGTCTCGTCTAAACGCAGCACCTCGGAAGGCTTGCCCTTCTCTCCGGCCGCGGACATCGAGGCGCCGATGAACTTTTCCAGCGGCCCGCGCGCCATCGAGACCTCGGAGACCAGGCGCTCCTTGGCCTCTTTCGGATCCTTCGAGGCCCGGATGATCTTGATGACCTGGTCGATGTTGGCCAGCGCCAGCGCCAGCCCGCGCAGCAGATGGGCCCGTTCCTGCGCCTTCTTCAGATCGAACCGCGTACGCCGGATGACGACGGCCTTGCGATGGTCGATGAAGTGACGCAGCAGGTCATTGAGCGGCAGAACCCGCGGCTGGTTGTCAACGATCGCCAGAAAGATGATCCCGAAGGAGGTTTGCATCGGGGTGAGCGCGTAGAGCTTGTTCAGGATGACCTGGGCGTTTTCCCCGCGTTTCAACTCCACAACCACGCGCATTCCTTCGCGGCTCGACTCGTCGCGCAGGTCGGCGATCCCCTCGATCTTCTTGTCATTGACGAGATCCGCGATCCGCTCGATTAACTTTGCCTTGTTGACCTGGTAGGGGATTTCCGTGAGGACGATCGACTCCTTCTCACCCCGGGCGGCCTTCTCGATCACCGCGCGAGCACGAACCTGGACGGTGCCGCGGCCGGTCTTGTAGGCGTCCCGGATGCCCTGGGCGCCATGGATGAAGCCGGCGGTGGGGAAGTCGGGCCCCGGCAATTTCTTCATCAGAGCGGCAATGGTCGCGTCGGGGTGTCGGATGAGCTCGATGGTCGCGTCGATCACCTCCGTCAGGTTGTGCGGCGGGATGTTAGTCGCCATACCGACCGCGATTCCGGAGGAGCCGTTGACGAGCAGGTTGGGGAACTTGGCCGGAAGCACCGTCGGCTCGACGAGCGTGCCGTCGTAGTTGGGAACCCAGTCGACCGTTTCCTTGTCGATGTCCTCGCCGATCAGCTCCTCGGCCAGGCGGGTCAACCGCACCTCGGTGTAACGCATGGCCGCCGCGTTGTCACCGTCGACCGAGCCGAAGTTGCCCTGGCCGTCGACGAGGGGGTAGCGCATCGAGAATTCCTGCGCCATCCGGACGATCGAGTCGTAGACGGAGCCCTCGCCGTGCGGGTGGTACTTGCCGAGCACGTCGCCGACGATGCGCGCGGACTTTCGGTACGGCTTGTTGTGCAGGTTGCCCTGCTCCCACATGCCGAAGAGCCCTCGCCGGTGTACGGGCTTCAAGCCGTCCCGCACATCCGGCAGCGCCCGTCCGATGATGACGGACATGGCGTAGTCGAGGTAGGACCGGCGGACCTCGTCCTCGATCGTGACGGGGACTTTTTCTTCGGGGGTCAGGAGGTTAGAACTCATAGCTTGTAGCTCTCAGCTTTCAGCTTTCAGCCAGAAACCCCCACGCCCTGCACGGCTGAGAGCTGAAAGCTAGATATCCAAGTTCCTCACGTTCAACGCATTCTTGTCGATGAAATCGCGGCGCGGCTCGACCGCGTCCCCCATCAAGATCGAGAAAATCTCATCGGCCTCGACCGCGTCCTCGACCTTGACCTGCAGAAGCCGCCGGGTCTCCGGATTCATGGTGGTCTGCCAGAGTTGCTCCGGGTTCATTTCGCCCAGTCCCTTGTAGCGGTTGACCGCGAGCCCTTTCTTGGCCGAGGCGTAGATCGCGTCGACGACCGCTCCCAGCGTGGCGTGCGGGTCCTTGTCCCCGTTTCGCGTGAGCACGTAGGGGCCGTCGAGGAAGGCGCCGATCACCTTGGCGGTCTCGCGGATGCGCCGGAACTCGTAGCTCCCGACGAAGTCGGCGTCGATCCGCACCTCGCGGGTCACCCCGTTGATGCGGCGGACCAGCTCCAGCGCCCAGGCCGAGTGCTCTTCGTCTGCGGCGACCTCCGCCTTGTCGACGTCGAAGGCGCGCGCCGCTTTGGCGAGGTCTTCGACTTTTTTCTTGTCGGAAAAATCCCCTTTCGAGAGCATGCCCCGGTCGAGCAGGGCCCGGATCAATCCTTCCGGAACCCCGCGCAACCCGAGCTTGGAGACGTGGCCCCGGTACTCCTCCATCTTCTCGAGCAGCGAGACGAGCTTGGCCCCCGAGGCGGAGGCGCCGGACATATCCGAGGTGAGCGAGCGGTCGTCGCCGATTCGCGCGAGAAGGAACTTGGTCATGGCCTTCTCGTCCTTCAGGTACGTCTCTTTCTTTCCCTCGGTGACTTTGAAGAGAGGAGGCTGCGCGATGTAGAGGTAGCCCTTCTCGATCAAGGACGCCATGTGACGGAAAAAGAAGGTCAAGAGCAGGGTCCGGATGTGGGAACCGTCCACATCCGCGTCGGTCATGATGATGATCTTGTGGTACCGAGCCTTCTCGGCATCGAAGTCTTCCCCGATGCCGGTCCCGAGCGCCGTGATGAGCGCCCGGATCTCCGCGAAGCCCAGCATCTTGTCGAGCCTCGCCTTCTCGACGTTCAAGATCTTGCCGCGCAAGGGCAGGATCGCCTGAGCCCGGCGGTCGCGCCCCTGCTTGGCTGAGCCGCCGGCCGAATCTCCCTCGACGATGAAGATCTCGGAGAACGCCGGGTTTTTCTCCTGGCAGTCCGCGAGCTTGCCCGGGAGCGACCCCGAGTCGAGAGCCCCCTTGCGCCGCACGAGCTCCCGCGCCTTGCGGGCTGCCTCGCGAGCGCGCGCGGACTCCACGATCTTTTCGACGATCCGCCTGGCGACCCGGGGGGTTTCTTCCAGGTATGAGCCCAGCTTCTCGTAGACGACCTGCTGCACCCAGGTCTTGACTTCCGAAGAAACCAGCTTGTCCTTGGTCTGCGAGGAGAACTTGGGGTCCCGCATCCTAACCGAGACCACCGCTGTCAGGCCCTCGCGACAATCCTCTCCGGAGAGACTCGTCTCCTTGAGCGACTTGGTGAGGTTGTTCGAGTCCGCATACTTCTGAAGCGCCCGCGTCAGCGCGGTCCGGAACCCCTCGAGGTGCGTCCCTCCGTCCCGATTGTTGATCGTGTTGGTGAAGGCGAAGAGGGTTTCCGCGTAACCGTCGTTCCACTGAAGCGCGACCTCGACCCTCTCTTTGTCGGCGTCCCGCCGGGGGTCTCCCGTCCCCTCTTTGACGTCCTGGAAGTAAATGACCTTGTCGTGTATCGGAGTCTTGGTCTTGTGTAGGTGCTCCACGAAAGAGCGGATGCCCCCTTCGTAGGCGAAGTCGTGTCTCTTCTCGGTGCGTTCGTCTCGGATCGAGATTGCGACGCCAGGGTTCAAAAACGACAACTCGCGCAGCCGCTGCGAGAGGCTGTCGAAGTGGAACTCGGACACCGAAAAGATCTCGGGATCGGGCCAGAATGTGACCTTGGTGCCGGTCTTGCGCGCCGTCCCGACGGCCTTGATCGGGGCCACGGGCCGCCCCCGCTCGTAGGCCTGCTGCCAGACTTTTCCTTCCCGCCGTACCTCCACGTCGAGCCGCTTGGACAGAGCGTTGACGACCGAGACTCCCACGCCGTGGAGCCCGCCGGAGACCTTGTAGGAGTTGTCGTCGAACTTTCCTCCCGAGTGGAGGTCGGTCATGATGATCTCGAGCGTCTCGCGCTTGTGCTCCTTGTGCAGTCCCACGGGGATGCCGCGGCCGTTGTCCTCAACGGTGACGGAGTTGTCGGCATGGATCGTGACCGAGACGTGATCGCAGTAGCCGACCTGGGCCTCGTCGATCGAGTTGTCGACCAGCTCGAAGACCATGTGGTGGAGACCCGAGATGTCGTCGGTGTCGCCGATGTACATCCCGGGGCGTTTGCGAACGGCCTCCAGGCCCTTTAAGAGCTTGATCGAGTCGGTGGTGTAGGCGGTGCTCATAACTCTCGTCTTCGTTCTCTAGGCATTGACTGCCCGCGGTCGGGAAAAGGCCCGTCCGCTCCGGATCTCCAGAAGGTGGTCGACACGGCGCGCATAGCGTGCCGGCTCCGACGCGGTCGTCAAGAGGACGGTCTCGGCCTGCGGCAGGGTTGCCAGCAGGCCCTCGACCCACGCCGAGGCCAGTCCGGCGTCGAACTCGTCGATTGCAAAGAGGGGACGGACTCCCGTCGCCTGCGCGACCGCGCGCCATTCTGCGAGCTTCGCCAGGGCCGCAGTCCGGTGGATCTCGCCCGCGGACGCCTGCGATGAGAGGCTGCGTCCGCCCCGCGACCAAACCAGATCGTCGCGGTGAGGGCCGGCGAGCGTGTGTCCACGCCGCCGCTCGAGGCGCGAGAGACGCTGGAAGGCCGACCGCAGCTCCTCTTCCGAGTTCTCTCTCGCCAGGTAATCGACGCGGATGTCGGCATATTCCGGGCCCACCTCCGCCGCGATCGGGAAGAAGGCTTCCCACCACTGAGCCAGTGCCAGCTGGCGATGTCGGCGCACCGCGGCCCCGGCGCCGACGAGCTCTTCCGTCCAGGCTTCCAGCTCTCCGGCCGCCGGCTCGGCGTTGCGGAAATGAGCGAGCAAGGCGTTTCGCTCGGCCAAGGCCCGCTCGTAGCGGAGGAGGTCCTGCCCGGCCACCGGACGGGCGGCAAGCGCCAGTCGATCGAGGAAACGGCGCCGCAGCAGGGGAGCACCGACGATGAGCTCCCGGTGCTCTGGGGCGAAGAAAACCGCCGGGGCCACCGCCGAGGCTTCTCGAAAGGAGATCGGCTTGCCCGCCCGTTCAAAGCGCCGGCCCTCCCCCTCCGACCACTCGACGCGGAGTCCCTCCGCCCGACCGCCGCTTGCGAGGGTCGCCTCGACGCGGAAGCTTTTCCCGTCCGTGGCCATATCAGCCGGCCGGGCCCCGCGGAACGAACGCTGCCCGCAAGCCAGAGCAACCGCTTCGAGCAGGTTGGTCTTGCCCTGCGCGTTCTCCCCGGCGATCAGGGTGACGCCGGCGCCGAAGAAGACGGGGTCCGGGGAGAGGTTACGAAAGCCGTGCGCGGTGAGCTCGGTGATGCGCAAGCAACTCCTGATCAGAGGCGCATCGGCATCACGACATAGGTGTAGCGTGATGCCCCGTCTAAGCCGCCTTCGGGTTGACAGAGACACTGCGTGTTCTCGTCCTTCAGGTCCAGGCGGACCTTCTCGGTCTCCGCCTCCTCAAGAAAGTCGAGGAGATACTGGGAGTTCAGGCCGATCGACAGCGGCTCGGCATCGTATTCAATATCCAACGTCTCGGTCCCTTCTCCCAACTCCTGACTGGCCGAGGCGATGGTCAACAGGTTCTTTTCAAAGGACAGCTTGACGCCCCGCGACCGCTCGGAAGAAAAAAGTGCGACACGCCGAACGGCGGACTGGCATGCCACTCGCGAGACGAGCGCCGTCTTGTCGTTCCCTTTCGAGAGAATCTTCTCGTAATCGGGAAAGTTGACATCGAGCAGCCGAGCGATCAACTGCCGGCTGCCCACAGAAAAGAGTAGGTGGTTTTCCGAATGGCGGATCGAGAGCGTTTCCCCCTCGGAGCCATCCATTTTCAGGATCTCCGCGAGAGCCTTCTTGGGAATGAGCACGTTGGGCAGGGTCGCCTTTCCGTTCCTGTCCGCGAAGTCGATCAGGGCGAGGCGGTGGCCGTCGGTGGCGACGATCTCGTACTCCTTGCCCTTCTCCTTCAGCAGCGCTCCCATCAACTGGAACCGCGTCTCCTCTGCCGAGACCGCGTAGAGGACCTTCCGGGTCACTCGCTTCCAGAGAGCCAGGGGGAAGGTCACCTCCCCCTTTCCCTCGACTTTCGGGACCGTGGGAAAGTCCTCGGCCGGCTGCGCCACGAGGCGGAAGCTCGACCTCTCGCAGGTCACACCCAGATAGTGGTTTTCCATCAGCTTCAAGGCCACGTCGGCCTCGGGAAGGTTTCGAATGAGGTCGAATAATTTGCGCGCCGGAACAGTCACGCTTCCCGGGCGCGAAACACGGGCCTGCGCCTGAGTCAGAAGGGTCAAATCGAGATCGGTCGAGGTGAAATTGAGGCTCCCGTCGGAGGCCTTCAGCAGGATGTTGGAGAGGATCGGAATGGTGTTCTTCCTCTCGACCACGCCTTGCAGGAGCGTAAGCTCATTCAAAAAATCCCCCCTGCGGAGCGTTAATTCCATGGGAGCGAGGCACCTCCGGAAAGAGAGAAAAGTCTATCACATTTAGTCGAAATCGTAGGCGTGTGGAGAAACGCCAAACAGCGAGAAAAGGCCTGCAAAACCTGGTCGAAATGATGGTCTTCTTTTTGCGGATTGAGAGAGCTCACCACTCGGCGCGGTCGAGAGCGACTCTCTTGTTGGGACAGCGGAAAAGAGCCACAGAGGAAAAGAAGAGGAGAGGAGGGAAAGCTAGCGGTAGGACTGAACGAACGAGTCGATGACCTTGCGGAAATTCGGATCGTCGTCGACCAACCTTTCGATCTTCTCGACCGAATGCATGACGGTCGAGTGATGTTTATCGTTGAAGAGCCTTCCGATTTCCGGATAAGACATGCCTGTCAGCCGGCGACAGAGGTACATGGCGACTTGGCGCGGGAAAGCGATCGGCTTCGCGTTGGATTTGGCCTTGATGTCCGAGACACGAAGCCCGTAATGAGCGGCGACCGCCTTCAAAATCTCCACTGGAACCGGACGGGACTCCGCCGTTCCGACGATGTCTTTGAGGGTCTCTCGCGCGAGCTCGACGGAGAGGGGCTTGCCCGTCAGACTCGAGAATGCGAGCACCCGGTTCAAGCGGCCCTCCAGCTCGCGGACGTTGGATTTCACCGTTCCAGCGATGAAGAGGGCCACATCGTTTGGAATCTCCATCTTCTCGGCCGCCGCCTTCTTGCGAAGGATCGCCACCTTCATTTCCAGGTCCGGCGGCTGGATGTCAGCGATCAATCCCCATTCGAAGCGCGAGCGCAGCCGTTCCTCGAGCGTCGGGATCTCCTTGGGGAGCGCGTCAGATGTCACGACGATCTGCTTCTGCGCGTCGTGCAGAGCATTGAAGGTGTGAAAGAACTCCTCCTGCGTGGAATCTTTTCCCGCGATGAACTGCACATCGTCCATCAGGAGAACGTCGAGCTCTCTGTAGCGGCGCTTGAACTCATGCATCCGCTCAAAGCGAAGGGCGTTGATCAGGTCGTTCAAGAACCGCTCGGCGGACAGATAGAGCACCCCCATCCCCGGAGAGCGGCGCAGGACCTCTTGCGCGATGGCGTGCATCAGATGGGTCTTGCCCAGGCCGACGCCCCCGTAGAGAAAGAGCGGGTTGTAGGAGCGGGAGGGTGTCTCGGCCACGGCGCGGGCGGCCGCGTGGGCGAACTGGTTGGAAGAGCCGACGACGAAAGTCTCGAAAGTGAACCGGGGATTCAACACCAGTCCGTGAGACGCGGGAAGAGGCGGCGCAGGGGGTTCGGGAGTCCCCTCGCCCCCTTCCGCTTCGAATTGAAAGAGCAAGTCCGGCAGCCCCGCGGCAGCCGCTTCCCGCGAAAGCGCGGCCGCGTGGCGCCGCTCGATCCAGTCCGCAAAAACCCGGTTCGGGACCGCAATGCGCAGTGTTGGAGCCGCGCCGGCGCCCTGCTCCAAGGAGAGCTGCCGAGTGGGCGTAAACCAGGTTTTCAGCTCCCTAGCGTCGAGCTTGCCCTCGAGGCTTCTGACGATCGAGGCCCAGAGATCGGTCATCGTCACTTCCGCTTTTCCACAGCGTTTTCCACACCTGTGGAAAGCTTCTCCGGCACGGGGGCGGGGAGTATATACCCGCCGCGGCGGGCGCTAGGCGCTAGGCGATGGGCGACTGGAAGGGGCCTTGTCTTTTCCCAGCGCCGAGCGCCCAACGCCCAGCGCCCTCTTCGGTTCCACTCCTTGACTTCCTGGTCCCAGACACCTAGCATGCCCGCTCCCTATGAAGCGGACTTATCAGCCCAACAACCGCCGCCGCAAGCGCACGCACGGATTCCTGGTGCGCATGCGGACGCGTTCGGGACGCGCCGTGCTCTCGGCGCGACGCCGCAAAGGGCGCAAAAGACTATCGGTGTGAACTCGGGCCGGGTCGCCGGGGAGACCTTCTCCCGCGACGACTGCCTTCGAAAGCGAAGGGAATTCGAAGAGTGCTACGCCTCCGGCGTCCGCGTGCCAGGACGCTTCCTCCAGCTCTTCCTGAAATTGCACGCCGGGAAGGGGAGCGCGCGGCTTGGGATTTCAATCCCTCGGCGCGCGGGCAAGGCCGTCGTCCGCAACACGCTTCGAAGGCGGATCCGGGAGATCTTTCGCCGAAACCGGTCCGTTCTTCCGCCCTCCCGCGTCGATCTCGTGATCCAGTGCCGCCCGGGCGCGGCCAACGCGTCTTTCCGCGAGTTGATGGAGGATTACTCCGAGAGCGTCCGTCGCGCTCGGACGCGGCAGGCCAAGCCATGAGTCCTGCGGCTCGCGCCGCCTTGGGGCTGCTGGCGATTTACAAGCGGTGGGTCTCGCCGCTTCTGCCGCGAGCATGTCGGTACGAGCCCACATGCTCGGCCTACGCCCGTGAAGCCGTGCAGCGGTACGGCCTGGGACGCGGAACAAGGCTCGCCGTAGCCCGACTGCTGCGTTGTCACCCGTTCCGGCCCGGCGGGCTCGATCCCGTCCCATAAGTAATTGATGGAAAAGAGGTTAATTCTCGCCGCCGCCCTCTCGCTCGGGGTGCTGCTTCTCTGGGAGTGGCTCGTCGTGCCGCGGACCCCTCAGCGTCCCCGCCTAGCGCCCACTCCATTGGCGCCGCTGGCCTCATCGGCGCCGCTGGCCGCGACCTCCGTCCCCGTAACCCCCGGGGTGGCGGCGCCACCCGCCCCGGCGCGGCCGCTCCCGCCCGCCGTCTCGGCGCGAGCCGAGGAAACGACGACGCTTGGCAACTCCGTCCTTCGCGTCCGGCTGAGCAATCGAGGGGCGGTTCTCCAGTCTCTTGTGCTCTTGAAGCACACAGACGACGACGGCAAGCCCTTAGAGATCGTCCGCCAGGTCGCGCCGCCGGCTCCCCGACCGCTCCAGCTCGAATTCCCGTCGGATCCCGCAGCCACGACCCTCGCGGCCACGGCCTTGTACAATATTGAGATTGTGTCGCCCCGTGCGGTGCGGATGCGTTACGCCGACGACCGCATCGCCATCACCAAGGAGTTCCGGGTCGGAGACGGTTATCTCTGCGATCTGGCGGTGTCGGTCGTCGGTCCCCCGTTCCTGCTCTCCATTGGCACCGGACTGCGCAACCCGACGGAACAAGAGCTCGCCTCGCGGTATGTGATGCCTGCCGTCGCGATCGTACGGACGCCGGGAGGCTTCGAGCGCCCACAGGCGGCCAAGCTCGAAAAGCCCAAGACTTGGCCGCTCGCAGAGCGGGGCTTCGCCGGCGTCGAGGACAACTACTTCCTCGCGGCTCTGATCCCGCAGGGGTCTTCCACCGCCGAGGTGGCACCCGTGCCGGGCAAGGACGCGTCGGGAAAGCCCATCGCGACTCCGGCGGTCAGCGTCGCGGGCTCGGGACAGCTTTCCGCGCGCGCCTATTTTGGCCCCAAGGACGTCGAGGTGCTCGAGAGCCTCAACCTGGGGCTCGAAAAGACGGTCGACTTCGGATGGTATGGGATTCTGGCCCGCCCGCTTCTGTGGCTCTTGAAACGCGCCAACACCTGGTTCGGCAACTTCGGGGTCGCGATTCTGGTCGTGACCCTTCTGATCCGCGCGCTGCTCTTCCCCTTGACATACCGAAGCTACGCCTCGATGAAGAAGATGCAGAAGCTCGCGCCGAAGATGAACGCGATCCGGGACAAGTACAAAAAGGCTCGGAGCGAGCCGGCGCAGCGGCAGAAGATGAACGAAGAGCTGATGAAGCTCTATCAGGCAGAGGGCTACAATCCGATGAGCGGCTGCCTTCCGATCCTGCTGCAACTGCCGATCCTCGTGGCGTTCTACAACGTCCTGCGCTTCGCCGTCGAGTTGCGCCACGCGCCGTTCGCGCTCTGGATCCGCGATCTTTCCGCCGTCGACCACACCTACGTGCTTCTCATCCTGATGATCGTGTCGATGTATGTGCAGCAGGCGATGACTCCGACGACCGCGGATCCGACCCAGAAGAAGATCTTCATGGCGATGCCCTTAGTCTGGGGCATCTTTTTCAAGGACATGCCCTCGGGACTCGTGCTCTACTGGCTCTTCTCCAACGTGCTCACGATCGTCCAGCAGACGATCATCAACCGCATGGGGGACAAAGACGAGCCGACGGCGCAGAAGCCGGCGCGGGTGCGCAGCGCGAGGGCTTGATCCGAGCGAGGAAGTCAGATGCGATACGAAGGCAAGTCGGAGTCCGACGCCGCGTCGGCGGCCGCGCAGGCCCTCGGGCGGCCGGTCTCTCAGATCCGATACCGGATCGTGCGGGACGAGCGGTCCTTCTGGGGAGGGCGCGTCGTCGAGATCGAGGTGGAAGAAGTCGACAGTCAACAGTCGACAGTCGACAGGTCTGAAGCCGAAACCGAAGGCTCGGAGTTTGAGCTTAATCGGCCGCCAGTCGCGGAGCGACTGTCGCGGCCGAAAGCCAGTCCCGAATCGAGAGTCGAGAGTGGAGTGATCGGAGCCGAAGAGCAAGGCTCCAGTTTTGAACTCTCTCGGCTCCCGGGGGCGGAGCGCCCGCCCCAGCCGAAAGTCCCGGAGGGGGCGCTGGACGAAGAAGCCTGGAACACGGTCGAGGCGACGCTGACGGAGCTCCTTTCTGCCGCCGGTTTTCTGGTGGAGCTGCGCCGACGAGAGGGAACGGAGATGCTCTTCGAGCTCATCGGCGACGACGTCGAGCCCCTGCTCGCCAACAAGGGGGAGGGGTTGAGTGGCCTGGAAGTGCTCACTGGCCGCATCGCGGGAAAGCGGCTCGGCCGGCCGCTTTACCCGAGGCTCGATGCCGAGGGCTTCCGCGCCCACCAGCGCGAGTCGTTAGAAGAGCTCGCCCGCCACTCAGCCGAGGAGGCGAAACGCACGCGGAGGCCTCAGCTTCTTCCGCCGTTGCCACCTGGTGAGAGGCGGCTCGTGCACCTGGCGCTCGCTCAAGATCCGGACGTCGAGACCGAGAGCGAAGGGGAGGGTTTCTTGAAGAGAGTGACAGTGAGGCCGAAAGCCAGCTGAGAGTCGATAGTCGGTAGTCGATAGTCGGTAGTAGAGCGAAGCTTGTCTTCCCTATCGACTATCGACTACAGACCACCGACTTCTCTCCATGCGTCCCTCGACCGACTCTTTCCTCGACACCATCGCGGCGCCCGCCACCCCGCTTGGCCGCTCGGCGCTCGCGCTCTTGCGAATCTCCGGGGCCGAGGCGCGCCGGGTCCTCGCCGTGGTGGCCCCCGAGCTGCCGGCGGATCTGCCTGCCCGGCACCCCCTTCTGGTTTCCTTCGTCGACACCACGGGCGAAGTCATCGATCGGGGACTCGCCACGTTCTTTCCCGCCCCCGCGTCCTCGACGGGCGAGGATGTCGGCGAGATTTCCGTCCACGGCAGCCCCGTTGTCGTCGAGCGGTTGCTTTCGCTCCTTAGCTCCGCGGGCGCGCGCATCGCCCGGCCGGGGGAGTTCACACAGCGCGCGTACCTGTCGGGCAAGATCGATCTGGTGGAGGCGGAAGCCACCCGCGAGCTGATCGAGGCGCGCACACCAGCTGCCGCGCGCGCGTCCGCTCGCCGCCTGGAGGGGCGCCTGTCGCTGCGATTCGCCCAAGTCCGGGAGGATCTGCTCTGTTCGGCGGCGCAGCTTGCCGCGACGATTGACTTCGCCGAAGACGTGGGAACCGAGATCCCGGCCGGCGCGCTTTCTCGTCTGGCGTGCGCCGAGCGCGCGCTGGCGCAGCTGTCGGAGACGTACGAGACCGGCAGGCTTCTCTCCTCGGGTTGCCGCGTGGCTCTCCTGGGGAGCCCCAACGTCGGGAAGTCCACGCTCTTCAATGCGTTGGTCGGGAGCGAACGCGCGATCGTCACCGAGGTCCCGGGGACGACGCGCGACACCGTCGAGGCCTCAATCGACATCTGCGGTGTTCCCGTCACGCTGGTCGACACGGCCGGGCTGCGCGAGACGTCGGATCGCGTCGAGAGGATCGGTGTGGAGAGGGCGCGCCAGGCGGGCGAGTCCGCTGATGCCATCCTCTACGTGTTCGATGCCGCTGCGGGATGGTCGGCCGAAGACGACGCGGCTGCGGCGGCGTTGGCGGAAAAGCTGATCATCGCCGTAGCGAACAAGATCGACCGTCTGGCACCGGGGAAAGTTCCGGAGCGTGGACTCCCGCTTTCCGGGCTCGACCCGCAGGCGGCGGGCCAGATCAAGGGCGCGCTCGAGCGGACGGTCGCGTCGCGAGTCACGACGGAGGCATCCTCCGAGGTCCTGGGATCGCTGCGGCAGAAGGACTTAGTCGACCGCGCGAGGGCTGCCGCCGCTGCGGCGCTCGAGGCGCTCGAGGCAGGGGATTCGCCCGAATATGCGGCGACGCACGTCCACGCGGCCATCGATGCGCTGGCGGATCTGGTGGGGGAGACGACGAGTGAGGATGTCTTGCAGCGGATCTTTTCCACGTTCTGCATAGGAAAATGATCGCTCCGATGACGCGGACGGGGGGACAGGGCGACGGGGCGACGGGGGGAAATGAGGGGTCGACCACTCCCCGTCCCCCAGTCCCCCCGTCTCCCCGTCTCGGCCTTGCGCCATGAAGTTCGAAGTGCTTGTCATCGGCGGCGGCCATGCGGGCATCGAGGCCTCGCATGCCGCGGCCCGCATGGGGCGTCGCACGGCACTTCTCACAGGCGACGCCGCGGCGATCGGCCGAATGTCCTGCAATCCAGCGATCGGGGGGCTCGCCAAGGGGCAGCTCGTGCGCGAGATCGACGCGCTCGGGGGCCTGATGGGAAGTCTCGCCGATCGCGCCGGCATCCAGTTCAAGGTCTTGAACCGTTCGCGTGGCCCCGCGGTCTGGGGGCCTCGAGCGCAGTGCGACAAGGGCCTCTACTCGCGGCTCGCGCGTGAAGCGTTGGCGGGGACCGAGAACCTGACGATTCTCGAGGGGATGGCCGACGATTTTCTCGAGGACGAGCGCCGCGTCACCGGAGTCGTGACCGAGGATGGGCGCCGGGTGGAGGCGGAGGCCCTCGTCGTGACGACCGGCACCTTTCTGCGCGGCTTGATGCACACGGGGCAGCGCCAAACCGAAGGCGGCCGAGTGGGAGAAGCGTCGGCGCGAGGCCTCTCGTCAGGGCTCGCTCGCCTGGGGCTCGCGCTTGGCCGCTTCAAGACGGGAACGCCGCCTCGCGTGGCCCGCGACAGCGTCGATTACGAGGCCTGCGAGCCACAGTCGGGTGACGAGCCGCCGGTCCCTTTTTCGTTCCGCACGGGCCCGCTCGTTCTCGATCAGGCTCTCTGCTGGTTGACGTCGACCAACGAGCGCGTGCATCGCCTGATCCGGGAGAACCTCCACTTGAGCCCGATGTACTCCGGGCAGATCCGCGGCATCGGGCCCCGCTACTGTCCTTCCGTCGAGGACAAGGTTGTCAAGTTCGCCGAGAAGGAAAAGCACACGCTCTTTCTGGAGCCGGAGGGGTGGCAGAGCGAGGAGATCTACATCAATGGACTCTCCACCTCGCTTCCGGAAGACGTGCAGCGCGCGATCCTGGCAGAGATCCCCGGGCTGACGCGGGCGCGCATGATGCGCCCGGGCTACGCTGTCGAGTACGACTTTTCCTTTCCCGACCAGCTCTCGGTCACGCTCGAGACGCTGGCGGTCCCGCGGCTCTTCCTCGCGGGGCAAATCAACGGCACTTCGGGTTACGAGGAGGCCGCGGCTCAGGGGATCTGGGCGGGAATCAATGCGGCGCTGGCAGCAAGGGGGGAAGAGGCCTTCGTCCTGGACCGGTCCGAGGCGTACGCAGCCGTCATGATCGACGATCTGACCAGACTCGGTCTCGAGGAGCCCTACCGCCTCTTCACATCCCGGGCCGAGTACCGGTTGTTGCTGGGCGTCGATACGGTCCTCCCGAGGATTCTTCCGCACGGAAGGCGGTTGGGTCTCATCACCGACCTGGAGTACACGGAAGCGATGCGAAGCGAAGGGCGGCTCCGATACGCGGAGGAGGAGCTCGGCCGGCGAACTCTTCTCCCCAATCGAGAGACCCGCGAAGATCTCCTCGACCGACTCGGGATTCTCCTCGAAAATCCGACTACAATATATAAATTGTTACAGCGCCAGGACCTGGACGTCTCTCGCCTCGAATCGCTCGCCCCCGACGTGCTCGCTCCGCTGACGCGCGAGGAGAAGAGCGTGCTCGAGAACCGCGCCCGCTACGAGGGATACATCCGCCGCGAACGGGAGCGCCTCGAACGTTGGAAGCCGCTCGAGTCGCGACGGATCCCCGAGGGATTCAACTACGCCTCGCTCTCGGGCCTTTCCCGCGAGGTCATCGAAAAATGCAGCCGCCGCCGCCCGCGGACCCTGGGCGAGGCCAGTCGCATTCCGGGGGTGACCCCGGCGGCCGTCGCGATAATCTCGGCGCATGTTGCCCGCGGGGGAGTTCTGCCCGCCTGAAGCGTTTCGGAGGCTCCTGGAGAAGCGTGTTCCCACCTTCGGTCTAACTCTTTCCGGCCTCGCTCTGGAGAGGCTCTCCCGCTTTCTGGCGAAGCTCGATCGCATGCGGCGGCAGACGAACCTGACCGGCCCGTTGAGGACCCAAGAGCTGGTCGATCACGCCCTGGAGTCCATTCTGGGAGAGAGGCTTGTGCCTCCTCGAGCCGAATTGATTGACATCGGTTCAGGGGCCGGGTTCCCGGGCATTCCGCTC
>Ga0070707_100003173_pt1 | contig 15560 bp, 14 predicted proteins | sample KBSK5502metaG_FD_65468 | JGI IMG/M metagenome (GOLD analysis project Ga0070707, IMG submission 65468) | Corn, switchgrass and miscanthus rhizosphere microbial communities from Kellogg Biological Station, Michigan, USA - KBS K5-50-2 metaG | ecosystem: Host-associated > Plants > Roots >... | reverse complement strand
CCAGCTTCACGAGCAGCAGGCGCCCGTACGTCGTGCCCACCAGCGCGGGCACGCTGCCGATCTGGATCACGGCGTTGATGATGCCGCTCAGCACGAGCGCCGCGACGCACGCGAGCGCCAGGCGCGAGAAGCGCCGCGCCGCCAGCACGGCGTACGGTCTGGTGTCGGCGCCGTCGTCCCGTGCGGAGACGGCGAGCAGCGCGCCGAGTGGGAGGAGCCCGCCGATCCAGATGCCAGTCGCCAGCAGATGCACGGCGTCGGTAGCGACTGCGCCCGTGGCGTCGGGCGTCACGGCCGCCGCGTGACCGGCCGTGGCGAGCAGGCCCAGCGCGAGCGCCGACAGCAGCACGAGCTCACCGCGGCCGGCGAGCCAGTCCAGTCGAGAGACCGCCCGAGGGGCCAGCCACACGAACCCGGCGACGAGGACGAGCAGGCCCTGGCGGGCGAGCCAGATGCGGCCCGCATGGGTCTCGAGCACGACGGCCATGAGGGAGGCCGGCTCGAGCGCGGCGGCGCTTCGGCCCGAGACCACGGCCGCTTGATGCAGGAGTGCCAGGAGCCCGGCGCCGAGAGCGACGAGCACCAGGCCGACGGACCAGCGGACGATCCGTCGCTGCCAGCCCAGCGCGGTCGGACGATCCGAGGGGCCGGCGATCAGGATCAGCGCCGCGCCCCCGACGAGCACGACGGAGGCCGCGAGGTGGAGGAAGCGCGCCGTGACGCCGAGGGTGTCGATGGGCGGGGGACCTCAGCGCACGATGCGGAAGGTCAGCTCGCCGGTGGTCACGTGGCTGTCGATCGACACGACGCGATAGACGACCCGGTACCGCCCGGGTCCCAGCGCGGGAAGCCTCATGCGCAGCAACGCGGGGTTCACCGCGTCCACCTGGGCCACCGCGCCGTCGACCTGTCGTCGCTCGCCGTCGACGAGCTGGGCCGCGCTGAACGCCGGCTCCAGGTTTTCCGTGAACCACAGCCGCACCTCGGGCGGCGCGCCCCGCAGCGTGCTGGAGGCCGGCGGGTCGCTGCGCGCGAGCTTGGCGTGCGCGCCGGCGAGCCCGGCCGCGAGGAGGGGAACGGCAAGAAGCATCAAGACGATGACGCGCCTCAGCGCGCTAAGCTGGCGAGCGGGCGCGCAGAGCCCGCTCGTCAGCTTCAGCGCGCCGATGACACACACCCGCTCATTCTACCGCCTGCAACTCGAAGGCGGCCGCGATCAGCGCGCGGGTGTAGCGCTCCCTGGGGTCCTCGAAGATCCGCCGGGCCGGACCGTGCTCGACCACGACGCCGTCGCGCATGACGATGATCTCCTCGGCGAGCGCGCGTACGACCCGCAGATCGTGGCTGATGAAGAGGTAGGCCAGACCGTGGCGGCGTTGCAGCTCGCGGAGCAGGTCCACGATCTGCGCCTGCACCGACATGTCGAGGGCCGAGGTCGGCTCGTCGAGCACGACGAACCGCGGCTTGAGCACCATGGCGCGCGCGATGGCGATCCGCTGTCGCTGGCCCCCGGAGAACTCGTGCGGATAGCGGTGCCGGAGCTCGGGCTCGAGGCCGACCTCGTCGAGCGCCTGCTCGACGAGCGTGGCGCGCGCCGCCGCGTTGCCGCCCATGCGGTGAACGCGCAGGCCTTCCTCGATGATCTGTCCCACGGACTGGCGCGGTGAGAGCGATCCGTACGGGTCCTGGAAGACGATCTGCATCTCCCGCCGCAAGGGCCGCAGCGCCCGGGACGACGTTGCCTGGATCTCGTGGCCGGCGAACTCGATGGTCCCCGTGCTCGCCTGGAGCCGCAAGAGGGCCAGGCCGAGCGTGGTCTTGCCGGAGCCGCTCTCGCCCACGACCCCGACCGTGTGTCCCTCCCGGATGGTCAGCGACACGCCGTCGACCGCCTTGATGTGGCCGACCGTGCGCCGGAGGAGTCCGGACTTGATCGGAAACCACACCCGCAGGTCGCGCGCCGCCACGAGGACGGGCGCGTCCGGATCGGCGGTGACCGGCGTGCCGGACGGCTCGGCCGCGAGCAGCCGTCGGGTGTAGGGGTGACGGGGATGGGCGAAGACGTCGGCGACCGGCCCCGATTCCACGGCCTCGCCCTGGGTCATCACGCACACGCGGTCGGCCATCTTCCGGACGATGCCGAGGTCATGGGTGATCAGGAGCAGCGCCATCCCGAAGCGCGACTGCAGGCTCTTGAGCAGCTCCAGGATCTGCGCCTGGATCGTCACGTCGAGCGCGGTCGTCGGCTCGTCCGCGATCAGCAGGTCCGGTTCGTTGGCCAGCGCCATCGCGATCATCACGCGCTGGCGCTGGCCGCCGGAGAGCTGGTGCGGATAGGCGCCCAGGCGGCGCTCGGCCTCGGGCAGGCCGACCAGGTGCAGCAGCTCGAGCGTGCGGGCGCGCGCGGCGCGCCGGTCGAGTCGCTTGTGGACGAACAGCACCTCGTTGACCTGCTTCTCGATGGTGTGCAGCGGATTGAGCGACGTCATCGGCTCCTGGAAGATCATCGCGATGCGGTTGCCCCGCACCCGCCGCAGCAGGCGCTCCCGGGCCCCGACCAGCTCGTGGCCGCGGAAGTTGATGCTGCCGCCCGGATGGCGCGCCAGCGGGTAGGGCAGCAGCTGGAGGATGGACAGCGCCGTGACCGACTTGCCGGAGCCGCTCTCTCCCACGAGCGCCACGGTCTCGCCGCGATCGATGTCGAACGAGATGCCCCGGACGGCGTGGACGACGTTGCCGGGCGTCTCGAAGGACGCCGACAGATCGCGGACGCGCAGGAGAGGCGGAGCGGCGTCGCTCACACGGTCTTTCGAGGATCGAACGCGTCGCGCACGGCTTCGCCGACGAAGATGAGCAGGCTCAGCGTCACCGCCAGCACGGCGAAGCCCGTGAGCCCGATCCACGGCGCCTGGAGATTGGCCTTGCCCTGGGAGAGGATCTCGCCGAGCGACGGTGAGCCCGGCGGCAGCCCGAAGCCGAGGAAATCGAGCGACGTGAGGGTCGTGATGGAGCCGTTGAGGATGAAGGGCAGGAAGGTCAGGGTCGCCACCATCGCGTTCGGCAGCACGTGGCGGAACATGATCACGGTGTTGCGGACGCCGAGCGCGCGCGCGGCCCGCACGTAGTCGAAGTTGCGGCCGCGCAGGAACTCGGCGCGCACGACCCCCACGAGCGACATCCAGCTGAAGAGCAGCATCAACCCCAGCAGCCACCAGAAGTTCGGCTCGACGATGCTGGCCAGGATGATCAGGAGGTAGAGCACGGGCATGCCCGACCAGATCTCGAGACCGCGCTGGAACACGAGATCGAGCCACCCGCCGAAGTACCCCTGCACGGCGCCGGCGACGATGCCGATGGCCGAGCTGGCCAGGGTCAGGGTGAGCCCGAACAGGACGGAGATCCGGAAGCCGTAGATCAGCCGGGCCACGAGATCGCGGCCCTGGTCGTCCGTTCCCAGCCAGTTCACGCGCGACGGTGGCGCGGGGGCGGGCACCGGCAGCTCGTAGTTGATGGTGTCGTACCGGAACGGGATGGGCGGCCACAGCATCCAGCCCTTGTCCCCGATCAGCTTGATGAGCGCCGGGTCGCGATAGACGGCCTCGGTGGGGAACACGCCGCCGAAGGTCGTCTCCGGATAGCTCTGGACCACGGGGAAGTACCATCGCCCGTCGTAGCGGATCACGAGCGGGCGGTCGTTGGCGATCACCTCGGCGAACAGGCTCATGCCGAAGAGGGCCAGGAAGAGCCAGAGCGACCAGTACCCGCGCCGGTTCGCCCGGAACCGATACAGCCGCCGCCGCATCAGCGGAGTCAGCGTCATCGCTACTGCCGTCTCGCGAAATCTATGCGCGGGTCGATCGCCGCATAGGTGAGGTCGCTGATGAGGTTCAGGAGGAGGCCGATCAGCGTGTAGATGTAGAGGGTGCCGAACATGATCGGGTAGTCGCGATTGACCGCGGCCTCGAAGCCGAGCAGGCCGAGGCCGTCGAGCGAGAAGATCACCTCGATGAGCAGGGCGCCCGTGAACAAGATGCCGATGAACGCGGCCGGGAAGCCGGCGACGACCAGGAGCATGGCGTTGCGGAACACGTGACCGTAGAGGACGCGACGCCTGCTGAGCCCCTTGGACCGGGCCGTCACCACGTACTGCTTGCCGATCTCCTCCATGAACGAGTTCTTGGTCAGCATCGTGAGGCTGGCGAAGCCACCGACCAGCAGCGCCGTCACGGGCAGGGTGATGTGCCAGAAGTAGTCGCCGATGCGGGCCGGCCACGACAGGGCGCCCCAGTGGTCGGAGACGAGGCCGCGGAGCGGAAACCACGCGAAGACGCTGCCGCCGGCGAAGAGGACGATCAGCATGATCGCGAAGAGGAAGCCCGGGATCGCGTAGCCCACGATGACGATCCCGCTCGTCCACACGTCGAAGGTCGAGCCGTCGCGGACGGCCTTGGCGACGCCGAGGGGAATCGAGACGAGATAGATGAGCAGCGTCGTCCACAGCCCGAGCGAGATCGACACGGGCAGCTTCTGGATCACGAGGTCGACGACCCGCTGGTCGCGAAAGAAGCTCTGCCCGAAGTCGAAGCGCAGGTAGTTGCCCATCATCAGGAAGAAGCGCTCGGTGGCCGGGCGGTCGAAGCCGTACTGCTTCTCGAGCTGACGGATGAGATCGGGATCGATGCCCCGGGCCCCGCGATAGCGCGCTTCGCCGCCGCCCGTGGGGGCCGCCGTCCGCGCCCCGGCGACGTCGCCCCCCGTCGAGCCGCCCAGTCGCGCCGTCGCCTCGGACGCCTGTCCCTTGATGCGCGCGATCATGAGTTCGACGGGACCGCCGGGTGCGGCCTGCACGATCACGAAGTTGACGATCATGATGCCGAGCAGCGTCGGGATCATCAAGAGCAGCCGGCGGAGGGTGTACGCGATCATGGGGACGGCGGGGACATCAACGAGCCAACTATTTCGACGTCTCCCCCTTCCACCGCTGCAACGCGGCGTCCTTCTTGGGGTCGATCCACCAGGTGTCGAATCCGAAGGCGTACTTCGGCGCGACGGTGGGGCGCCCGAAGCGATCCCAGTATGCGACACGGAAGGCCTGGAGGTGGAAGTGCGGGATGACGTAGAACCCCCACAGCAGCACGCGATCGAGCGCGCGCGTGCGCGCGACGAGGGCCTTGCGGTCCGGCGCCTGGATCAGCAGCTCGATCAGCCGGTCGACGGCGGGGTCTCGGATGCCGGCGAGGTTTCGCGTGCCCGGCGTGGTGGCGGCGGCCGAGCCCCAGAAGTCCCGCTGCTCGTTGCCCGGCGAGAGCGACTGCGGCCATACCGACACGATCATGTCGAAGTCGTAGGTGTCGATGCGCTTCTGGTACTGGGCGGCGTCGACCGTGCGCACCCGGGCCGTGATGCCGAGCCGCTCGAGGTTCTTCACGAACGGCAGCGTGACGCGCTCCCACGTCGGCTCGTCGATCAGGATCTCGAAGGCGAACGGCTCGCCGCGCGGGTTGACGAGCTTGCCGCCCTTGACCGTCCAGCCGGCCTCGCCCAGCAGGCGCAGGGCCTCGCGCGCGCCGTCGCGGTTGTTCCCGGAGCCGTCGGTGACGGGCGGCTTGTATTCCTTGGTGAAGACATCCTCGGGCACCTTGCCGCGGAGCGGCTCGAGCAGGGGCAGCTCGTCGGGGCCGGGCAACCCGCTGGAGGCCAGCTCGGAATTCGAGAAGTAGCTCTTCGTCCGGGCGTAGGAGCCGAAGAAGAGGTTCTTGTTCGTCCACTCGAAGTCCCAGGCGTAGCCGAGCGCGCGGCGCACCCGCACGTCCTGGAACAGCGGCCGGCGCGTGTTGAACACGAAGCCCTGCAGGCCGGTGGGGAGCTCGTTCTTGATCTCCTCCTTCTTGAGGAACCCCTGGGCGACGGCGGGGCCCGTGTAGGCGGTGGCCCAGTTCTTGGCGACGTTCTCCAGCCGGAGATCGTACTGCCCGGCCTTGAGGGCTTCGAGGGCGACGTTGACGTCGCGGTAGTAGTCGTAGCGGATCGTCTCGAAGTTGTCCGTGCCGACCTTGACGGGCAGCTTGGCCGCCCAGTAGTCCTTCACGCGCCGGTAGGTGATCGTGCGCCCGGCCTCGAACGACTCGATCTTGTAGGCCCCGCTGCCGAGTGGCGGGTCCAGCGTGGTCTTCTCGAAGTCGCGCTTGCTCCAGTAGGCCTTGGACAGGACCGGCAGCTGGCCGACGATGAGGGGGAGCTCGCGGTTGTCGCCGGGGCCGAAGGTGAACTTGACCTTGCGGTCGCCGACTTTCTCCACCTTGACGACCTGTGCGTAATAGCTCCGGAAGAACGGCTGCCCCTTGGCCTTGAGCGTCTCGAAGGTCCAGATCACGTCGTCGACCGTCATCGGCGTGCCGTCGTGGAAGCGGGCCAGGGGACGGAGCGTGAAGGCGACCCACGATCGGTCGGCCGGCGTCTCGATCGTCTCGGCGACGAGGCCATAATATGAGAAGGCCTCGTCCCGCGCGGGCGCCATCAGCGAGTCGAACAGCTCGCCGAGACCCGCCGCGGGCACGCCCTTGAGGGTGAACGGGTTGAGGGTGTCGAACGTGCCGAACGCGGCGAGCTTGACCTCGCCGCCCTTGAGCGCCTCGGGGTTGGCGTACTGGAAGTGCGTGAAGCCCGGCGGGTATTTCAGGTCTCCGTACATCGAGATCGCGGGTCCGTTGACGGGGCGCGCCGCGGGGGGAGCCTGCGCGGTCACCATCGCCGGCGCGACGATCGCGGCCACGAGCAGGGCGACGAGCAAACGGGCCATCCCGCCTAGTGTCCCAGCCGGTGAGCGCCTTTTCAAGGTCAGGTGCTAGGCTCGCGCCGGATCCCATGATGAGCCGTCCGTCACGCCCTCGCGCCGTCTTCTTCGATGCGGGCAACACGCTGCTCCGTATCAACTACGCCGCCATCGTCGCCGAGCTCACCGCGCTCGGCGTCGCCGTCGTCGAGGAGGCGGTGCAGCGGGCGGAGTGGCGCGCGCGGGTGCGCCTGGACACCGAGCTGTTCGCCGGCGGCGGGGTCTCGACGGAGAGCCGGACGTCCCTGGGCCGGTACCTCGAGCACGTGCTCGAGGGCGTGGGCGTGACGGACGAGGCGACCCTGCGCGCCATGGCCGACTGGCGCGCCCGCTACAACCCCCCCGTCGGCATCTTCAACACGCCCGAGCCGACGGCGGTCACCGCGCTGGCGGCGGCGCGGGCAGCCGGGCTCGCCACCGGCGTCATCTCCAACTCGAACGGCTCCATCGCGTCCCTCATGAAATCCTTCGGATTCCTGCCGTATCTCGACTTCGTGCTGGACTCGTTCGTCGTCGGCGTGGAGAAGCCGGACCCCCGGATCTTCCGGATGGCCCTGGAGCGCGCGCACGTCGCCGCCCGCGAGGCCGTCTACGTCGGTGACCTGTACTCGATCGACGTCCTCGGGGCGCGCGCCGCGGGCTTGTCGGCCATCCTGATCGACCCCGGCGCCTGCTGGGGCGAGCGCGACTGCCCGGCCGTCCCCGACGTCGCCGCCGCCGTCCGCCTGATCCTCGGCGCCGCGCGGTCGTGATCGCCGACCGCACCCCACCACGCCTTGACACACGGCCCCTGATGAATAATAATCACCAGCCATGAATCAATATTCAGAAGCCGGCTCCGCCCAGCGCCGGGAGGCGATCCTGCAGCTCGTCCGATCCCGGCTGATCCGCTCCCAGGGGGAGCTTCGCCAGAGCCTGCGGCGGCGCGGTTTCGTGGTCGCGCAGCCCACCCTCTCGCGCGACGTCCGCGAGCTGGGGCTGGCCAAGACGCCGCGCGGCTACGTCGTGCCGGACCTGAACGTCAGGCCGTTCGCCCCCGCCGCCGCGGGCCAGGCCAAGCTCGATCGGACGTTGCGAGGGCTCGCCTTGTCCGTGCAGGCGGCGGGATCCCTCGTGGTGGTGAGGACACCGCCGGCGGGGGCGCAGCCGGTGGCGCGGGCGCTCGACGAGGCGTCCCTGGCCGCCGTCGTCGGCACCGTCGCCGGGGACGACACCGTGTTCGTCGCGACGCCGAGCGACCGGGCGGCGCGGAGCCTGGCTCGTCGGCTCACGATGTCGGTCGGCCGGGGAGCCTCGGAGGTGGGCGCATGATCGACACCGGTGTGCACGACATCGTGGTCACGACCGATACGTCCCGGTTCGACCTGGACGTCATCCACGGGTTCCTCACGACGTCGTACTGGGCCCGGGGCATTCCCCGCGACGTCGTGGCCCGGGCGATGGAGCGGTCCCTGTGCTTCGGCGCCTTCGCGGGCGAGCGCCAGATCGGGTTCGCCCGGGTCATCAGCGATCACGCCACCTTCGCCTACCTCTCCGACGTGTTCGTGCTCGAGTCCCACCAGGGACGGGGCGTCGGCAAGCGGCTGATGGCGGCCATCGTGTCGCACCCCGAGCTCCAGGGCCTGCGTCGGTGGGCGCTCTTCACCCGCGACGCGCACGGCCTCTATCGGCAGTACGGTTTCGACGCGCCGCGGTTTCCCGAGCGCCTGATGGAGCGGTTCGAGGATGCTCCGTACGGACCCGGCGCATGAGCGCACGAGCGTTTCACGAGTTTCCCGTGCACCACCTGATGGAGATCACGGCGCGTCCGGACCTCGTCTTCGTCGAGGGCCACGGTTCCTGGCTCACCGACCACGCGGGGAAGAGGTATCTCGACTTCGTCCAGGGGTGGGCCGTGAACTGCCTCGGGCACTGTCCCGAGGTTGTGATCGAGGCGCTCGCGGCGCAGGCCAAGCAGCTCATCACGCCGAGCCCGGCCTATTTCAACGAGCCCTCGCTCCGCCTGGCCGAGATGATCGCGGCCCATTCGGCTTTCGCGCGGGTGTTCTTCTGCAGCTCGGGCGCCGAGGCCAACGAGGGCGCGATCAAGCTCGCCCGCAAGTGGGGCCGGAAGTGCCGGAACGGCGCGTCCGAGATCATCACGTTCGAGGGCGGATTCCACGGGCGCACGATCGCCACCATGTCCGCGAGCGGCAAGCCGGGCTGGGACACCATGTTCGCGCCGCAGGTGCCCGGCTTCCCCAAGGCCATCCTCAACGATCTGGCGTCGGTCGAGCGGCTGATCACGGACGAGACCGCCGCCGTCTTGCTCGAGCCCATCCAGGGCGAAGCCGGGGTGGTGCTGGCGGACCTCGACTTCCTCCGCGCGCTGCGCGCCCTCACCACGAAGCACGGCTGCCTGCTCATCGTCGACGAGGTGCAGACGGGCATGGGCCGCACCGGCACGCTCTTCGCGTACCAGCACTTCGCGCGTGACGACGCCGAGGCGCCCGACGTCATGACACTCGGCAAGGGCATCGGGGCCGGCGTGCCCCTGGCGGTCCTGTGCGCCAAGGAGGCCGTGTCGGTCTTCGATCACGGCGAGCAGGGCGGGACCTACAACGGCAACCCGCTGATGACCGCCGTCGGCTGCGCGGTGATGGACGCGCTGCTCGCGCCCGGCTTCCTGCCGACCGTGGCGGACAAGGGCCGGTACCTGGGTGAGCGGCTGCGTGGCCTGGTGACCGAGCTGGGCCTGGCGCACGAGCGCGGGCTCGGGCTCCTGCGCGCGCTCGACCTCGGGGCGGAGATCGCCGGCGACGTCGTCGGCTACGCGCGGGAACGGCTCGAGGAGTGTCCCGGCTGGGAGGGTGCGGGTCTGCTCCTGAATGCCCCGCGCCCGAATCTCCTGCGCTTCATGCCCGCGCTCAACGTCTCCCATGGCGAGATCGACCAGATGATCCAGGGCGTGAGACTCGCCATCCGTGCCGTGGGAGCAGGAGCGCGCTCGACATGACATTGCGCGACCGCATCTGCGTGGACCTGGGCGGGCGGTCTGGTGCGCACCGCACCTTGACACGCTCCGGTCGGCCGCCCTAGAGTCCCGCCAACTTCAGGGAGGCTCCATGATCACACTCTCCGTCAACGGAAAGTCCCGGACCCTGGACGTCGAGCCCGACACGCCGTTGCTCTACGTGCTCCGCGACAACCTCGAGCTCCACGGGCCCAAGTTCGGCTGCGGGCTCGCGCAGTGCGGCTCGTGCACGGTGCTGATCGACGGCAAGGCCGTCCGGTCCTGCAGCCTCGCGGTGAGCAAGGTCGGCGCGGGCAAGGTCGTCACGCTCGAGGGGCTCGGGACGCCGCAGAAGCCGCATCCCATCCAGCAGGCCTTCATCGACGAGCAGGCGGCGCAGTGTGGCTACTGCATCAACGGGATGGTCATGCAGACGGCTGCGTTCCTCGGCGCCCGGCAGGGCAACCCGTCGGAGCGCGAGATCCGACAGGCGCTGCAGAACAACCTCTGCCGGTGCGGGACCCATCAGCGGATCGTCGCCGCCGTCAAGCGCGCGGCCGCCCTCATGGGCAAGGGGGCCTGACATGGCGACGCTCGAGACGACCCGCCGCGAATTCCTGGTCGGCACCGGTGCCTTGGTCGTGTCGTTCAGCCTGGCGCCGGCCGCCCGCGCGCAGATGGTCGGGGCCGGCAAGCCCGTCGCCCCCGATCAGGTCGACAGCTTTCTCGCGGTCGGGAAGAACGGCACCGTGACGATGTACACGGGCAAGGTCGACATCGGCACCGGCATCCGCGTCGCGCTCCCGCAGATGGTGGCCGAAGAGCTCGACCTCCCGCTGGACAAGATCCAGCTGATCGAGGGCGACACGGCGCTCACGCCCGACCAGGGACCGACGTGGGGCAGCCTCTCCGTCCAGGTCGCCGGCGTACAGCTTCGCCAGGCGGCGGCCACCGCGCGCAAGGCGCTGCTCGAGATGGCGGCCCAGCGGCTCGGCAAGCCGCCCGCGGATCTCGGCGTCAGGGCCGGGGTCGTCTTCGTCGTCACCGAGCCGCAGCGGCGTGTCAGCTACGCGGACCTGATCGGCGACCAGAGCTTCAACCTCAAGCTCGATCCGGCGGCGCCGGTCAAGAATCCGAAGGACCACACGATCGTCGGTCAGCCCGTGCCGCGTCCGGACATTCCCGGCAAGGTCACCGGGACCCACATCTACATCCAGGACTTCCGGGTGCCCGGCATGCTCCACGCGCGCGTGGTGCGGCCGCCCGCGATCGGGGCCACGCTCCAGAGCGTCGACGAATCGTCCATCAAGGCCATCAAGGGTGCGCGCGTCGTCCGTCAGGAGAGCTTCCTGGCCGTCGTCGCGGACAGCGAGTGGGCGGCGGTGAAGGCCGCGAAGGCGCTCAAGGCCACGTGGTCGAGCTGGGAGGGGTTGCCCGAGCCGTCGAAGCTCTGGGAGCACGTGCGCGCGACCAAGATCGCCAAGGACGATGTCGCCGTCGATCGGGGCGACCCCAAGGCCGCCATCGCGGGAGCCGCGAAGAAGGTCACGGCCACCTACGATTTCGCCATCCACACCCACGGCTCCATGGGCCCGTCCTGCGCCGTGGCCGACGTCAAGGCCGGCAAGGCGGAGATCTGGTCGCCCTCGCAGGCGCCGCACTGGCTGCGGCGCGAGGTCGCGGCCACCCTCCAGATGGATCCCAAGGACGTCCACGTCCAGTACCTCGACGGTGCCGGCTGCTACGGCCGGAACGGCCACGAGGATGCGACGTGCGACGCCGCGCTCATCTCCAAGCTCATCGGCAAGCCCGTGCGCGTGCAATGGTCGCGCGAGGACGAGCACGGCTGGGACCCGAAGGGACCGCCCACACTCGTCGAGATCACGGCGGGGCTCGACACCCAGGGAAACATCGTCGGATGGCAGTCCGAGCTGTGGGTGCCGAAGGCGGACATCACCGAGTGGCCGCGGACGCTGGCCGCGACCTTCGCCGGCATCGCCCAGAAGGAGGCCATCAACCCCGGGAACATCCACCGGAACCTCGACCCGTCGTATCCGTTCGCCAACCAGAAGGCGGTGGCGCACCGACTGGACTCGACCCCGTTCCGGCCCTCGTGGATCCGCACGCCGGGCCGGATGCAGAACACCTACGCCAACGAGGTCTTCATCGACGAGTGCGCGGCCGCCGCGGGCGCCGATCCCGTCGAGTACCGGCTCCGGTACCTCGGCGATCCGCGCGGCATCGCCGTCCTCCGCGCGGCCGCCAATCTCGCCAAGTGGGATCAACGCCCCTCGCCGCGGCGGGATCAGTCCGGCACCATCGCCCGCGGTCGCGGCGTGGCCTACGTGAAGTACGAGAACGCTCGCACGTACTGCGCCGGAGTCGCGGAGGTCGAAGTCAACAAGCAGACGGGCGCCATCCGGTGCACTCGTTTCTACGTCGCCCACGATTGCGGACAGATCATCAATCCCGACGGCGTGCGCGCGCAGATCGAGGGCAACATCATCCAGACCGTGTCGCGGACGCTCAAGGAAGAGCTCAAGTGGAACCGCTCGCGGGTGACGAGCGTGGACTGGGCGAGCTATCCGATCCTGCGATTCCCCGAGGTGCCCGAGGTCGTGATGGAGCTGATCAGCCGGCCGAGCGAGCCCCCGTGGGGCGTGGGCGAGCCGGCCGCGGTGCTGCCGCCGCCCGCGATCTCCAACGCCGTCTTCGACGCGATCGGCGTGCGCCTACGCAGCGTCCCCTTCACCCCGGACCGGGTGAAGAAGGCGACGGCAGGGTGACGAAGGGATAGCGGCGGAGCGCGTCGTAGATGACGCGCTTCATGTCCTCGATCTCGCCGTCGGTGTGCGCTTCGAAGCGGAGCGTCAGGTAGGGGTTCGTGTTCGAGGCGCGGACGAGGCCCCAGCCGCCGCCCGGGAAGAGGACGCGGGCCCCGTCGATGTCGATCGTCTCGTACCGCTGCTTGAGCTCCCGTGAGAGCTCCTCGATCACGCGAAACTTCTCGGCGTCCGGGCACATCGCCTTCAGCTCGGGCGTGGCCCGCAGGTGCGGCACGGAATCGAAGAGCCGGGAGATGGGCTCGGTCGAGCGCGCCGCGATCTCGATGATCTTGCACGAGGCCAGGATGCCGTCGTCGACCCCATAGTAGTTCTCCCCGAAGAACATGTGGCCGCTCACCTCACCGCCGAGGAGGATGTGCTCCTCCCGCATCTTGCGCTTCAGGTGCGAGTGCCCGGTCTTCCACATCACGGGCACGCCCCCGTGCGCGCGGACGTCGTCCACCAGCGACTGGGACGACTTCACGTCGAAGACCACCTTGGCGCCGGGGTGGCGGGTGAGGAGGTCGCGGGCCAGCAGGACCAGGATCAGATCGGCCTCGTGCCGGCGGCCGCGCTCGTCCACGATGCCGACGCGGTCGGCGTCGCCGTCGTAGGCCACGCCGAGGTCGGCGCCCTCGGCGACCACGCGCGCCTGGAGGTCGACCACGTTGTGCTCGTCCTCGGGGTCGGGCAGGTGATGCGGGAAGCGGCCGTCCGACTCGCAGTGCTGCTCGATCACCTCACACCCGAGGCGGCGCAGGAGCTCGGGCGCGAAGCCGCCCGCGATCCCGTTGCCGGCATCCACGACGACCGTGAGCCGACGCGCGAGCCGGATCATGGAGGTGATCGTGGTGTCGTAGTCCTGGCGCGGGTCCCGCGCCTCGAGGCGGCCCTGGCCCGATTCGTAATCGCCCCGCTCGGCCGTCTTGCGCAGCGACTGGATCTCGTCCTCGGTCAACGGCGCCGCGCCCGCGTGCACCATCTTCACGCCGTTGTAGTCGATGGGGTTGTGGCTGCCCGTGATGTTGGCGCCGCCATCGAGCTTCCAGTGCGCGGTGGCGAAATAGAGGATAGGGGTGGTGACGACGCCGATGTCGACGATGTCGATGCCGGCCGCCCGCACGCCTTCGACAAAGGCGGCCTTGAGCGCTCCGGAGGAGAGCCGGTTGTCCTGCCCGACGGCGATCCGCCGGCCGCCGCGGCGTCGGACGAGGGTGCCGAAGGCTCGGCCCACCCGGCGAAACACCTCGGGGTTGATGTCGGCGCCGACGCGTCCGCGCACGTCGTACGCTCGGAAGATGTGGGGATTCAGCATCGTCTCATCCTGTTAGGATATCGTGAGCCGGCGCGCGTCGCCGCGCGCCTCGGTGTTCGAGCGTATCACGGGAAAGGACCAGCGCATGGCGCGAGACGTCGTTCTCGTTCATGGAATGAGCCACGGCGCGTGGTGCTGGGAGCGGCTCGAGCCGCTGCTGCGCCGGGCGGGACACCGCACGCTCGCCGTCGACCTGCCCGGACACGGTCGCCGCGCTCACGAGCGCGCGAGAGCGTCGGTCGGTGCCTACGCGCAGTCGGTGGCCGATGACATGATGCGCGCGGGCGTGCACGACGCGATCGTCGTCGGGCACTCGATGGGCGGCGTCGTCATTCCGAAGGTCGCCGAGCTGGTTCCGGCCCGGATCGCCCATCTCGTCTTTCTGGCGGCCGTCGTCCTGCCGGACGGCGGCAACATGCTGCAGGAGCAGATTTCCTCCGCGGGGCGGCCGCTCATCGCCGGCCTCGCGTGCGCGGGCGGCGGCGCCATCCAGTATCCGGCCGTGCTCGAGTGGAGCCGATGGATGAGTGACCTCCCGGCCGGGGACGACCGGGTGGTGCAGGCCCTGGCGCGCATGACGCCGCAGCCGTGGCGACCGCTCCCCGAACGCGTCGACATGCGCGGCTTCTACGCCATGCGTGTCCCCCGCACGTACATCCGCTGTCTGCGCGACGTCGCCGTGCCGCCCGCCAAGGCGGCGGAGTATGCGGCGCGCCTGGGCGTCACGCCGATCGATCTCGACACCGCCCACGGGTCAATGCTGTCGAACCCCGACGCCCTCGCCAGGATCCTGGAGGCGATATGAGAAACATGAACAACGGAGCCCCATTCCACCGTTCTCAGGCCACCCACGTGGGTTGCGGGCAGGCGCTCCGATGAATAATCCCGAGCTGAGAGAACGCACGAAGCGAACGGCGAAGAAGCTCTTCCACTCGCTCAAGGGCGGCACCGGCTTCGAGACGTGGAAGAAGTTCGACAAGGAGCTTGCCCGCGAGCTGTCGATGTTCTTCACGGGCACGCTGTACAGCCGCGAGGTGATCTCGCAGGTCCAGCGCGAGCTGTGCGCGGTGGCCTCCCTGACCGTGCTGCATCGCCCGCACGAGCTGCGCGCGCACGTGCACGCGGCGCTGAACGTCGGCGCCACGCGCCAACAGGTCGCCGAGGTGATCTTCCAGCAGGTGACGTACGGCGGGATGCCCGTCGTCGTCGACGCGCTCGACGTGTTCAAGGCGGTGCTCGAGGAGCGCGGCGAGTGGGAGGGGTAGCCCCGGCCGCGCTCGACCGGATCCTGGCCGCGGCCGTGGACGCGGCACGCGCCGCCGGCAAGATCGCGCTCGGTTATTACCACGGCGCGTTCGACGTCACGATGAAGCCCGACCTCACGCCGGTGACCCAGGCCGACCGCGAGGCGGAGCAGGCGATCATCGGGGTGCTCGGCCGGGCCTTCCCCGACGTCGGCGTCCTCGGCGAGGAGTTCGGCGCGCAGGGCAGCGCCGAGCGACGGTGGATCATCGACCCCATCGACGGCACGAAGAACTTCGTCCGCCGCATCCCCATCTGGGCCACGCTGATCGCGCTCGAGGACGCGGGCGAGGT
>Ga0070707_100003171_pt1 | contig 15563 bp, 10 predicted proteins | sample KBSK5502metaG_FD_65468 | JGI IMG/M metagenome (GOLD analysis project Ga0070707, IMG submission 65468) | Corn, switchgrass and miscanthus rhizosphere microbial communities from Kellogg Biological Station, Michigan, USA - KBS K5-50-2 metaG | ecosystem: Host-associated > Plants > Roots >... | reverse complement strand
CGTCGTCGTTGTTTGCGAGAAACTCTTCGTGTCGTCGATGACGCTTACCGAAGCGCCTGGAACAGCAGCCTGCTGCGCATCATCAACAACGCCCGCGATCGAACCGCTGGTGGTTTGAGCCGCAGCGGGAAGGCCACTGACAAGAGACAGAACTATAACCAGTTTGCAGATTGGGCCGCTCATAGACACTCCTCTCAGGCTCTTTGTTGGCACGATTTGCTGGCTCGTATTTATCAGAGGCCACAAAGAGGCACAAGAAGTACGTAAGACTTTTTTGTATTTTTTGTGCCTTTTTGTGGCTAAGAATTTCGTTGGAGGATGGCACAGTGAAGCGAATCGGAATGGGGATTGTAGGCGCCGGCTTCGTGGGACCGCATCATGTGGACGCCGTCAGGCGGCTTGGGTTCGTGGATGTCGTCGCTGTGGCCGGAAGTAACGACGAGTCAGGCCGGCGGAAAGCGGAGCAACTCGGAGCGCGCAGAGGCTATGGCAACTACAAAGCGCTGATCGACGATCCTGAAGTGCAAGTCGTCCACGTTGCGACACCGAATTATCTGCACTACGAGATCATCTCGGCTGCACTCGCCCACGGCAAACACGTCGTTTCGGACAAGCCCCTCGCGGCCACTGCGGCCGAATCCAGACAACTCGTCGAGCAGGCCAGGCGCGCGAAAGTCGTCGCTGCCGTCACATTCAACTATCGCGGCAACCCTCTCGTCCAGCAGGCCCGTCTCGCCATTGCAAGAGGCGACATCGGCACGCCCACATTTCTGCATGGTTATTACCTGCAGGACTGGCTCATCAAGGATACCGATTATTCCTGGCGGCTGGATCCGGAGAAGGGCGGAGCGTCATCGGCTCTCGGCGATATCGGGTCGCACTGGTGTGACCTCGCGCAACACATGACCGGTCTGCGCATCACGCATGTGCTTGGAGATATCGCAACCGTAATTCCGCGCCGGAAGAAGCCGCGCCGCTCGCTGGAAGCTTTCCAGACGGGCGGAGACGGCGAACTGGAGAACGTCGAGATCCGTGTGGAAGATCTCGCATCTGTCCTCGTGCGATTCGATAACGGCGCCAAAGGTAACTTTTCGGCCGGCCAGGTATGCGCCGGCCATAAGAATGATCTTGTGCTCGAAGTTTGCGGCTCGAAGGCATCGATGCGTTGGCGGCAGGAACAACAAAATGAACTCTGGATCGGGCACCGGGACAAAGCGAATGAAATTCTTCAGAAGGATCCATCACTAATGGATTCGGAAGCTCGAGGCTACGCACGCCTGCCGGGCGGTCATCAGGAAGCGTGGGCGGATGCTTTTTGTAATTTGATGCGGGATATTTATACATTCATTGCAGCCGGCGCCGGTGCGGATACCGCTTATCCTCCAACCGTGGCCACGTTTGAAGATGGCTATCGATGCAACTGCATCGTCGAGGCAATCCTGGAGAGCGCGAAGGAGGGTGGAGTGTGGACGAAGGTCGTGTATTGACAACACGAAGGCACAAAGGCACGAAGACACAAAGAAAGCCGGCATAAATGAACTGTTGTTCGCCGGCTTTCTTTGTGTCTTCGTGCCTTTGTGCCTTCGTGTTTACCGGCCGGTGTCCAGCGGATTCAGACCGTTCTTATAAGCGGGGTCCATCGCGGCCAGATCCGCGCGATAGCTCACGACGTTCGCCGTGGGAAAGTCAGCGGGCACTTTCTGAGAGACGGTGCCGGTTGCGGCCCATTCGACGCCGCGCTGAAACGTCACGACAAAATCCACGGAGCTGAGAGCATTGATGTCATGGCCGAGCGTGGTGTGAAAGATCCGCCCTTTACCATAGCTCAGCGTCATGAGCATGGGTTCGTCGTGGCCCGAACCGGCGTTCGTGGGATCGGAATACGCGGTTGCAAGCACGGACATATTCTTACCCGGACCGCGCAGCCTCGCGTACAACTCGTCGCCTTGATGCATCCACGTCATTGGCAAACCGTTCGTGATCGGATGATTCTGCCGGACCGTTAACCGGAATGGAACGCGCCGGCCGTGACTGCCGGCAGGCCCTCGTGTGTTATCGGAAACGAGTTTGTTGTCCTTGTAGTACCAGAACGGTCCGGCTTTCTCCGTTCTTTCCCGCCATCCGCCAACCCCGATCATCTCGTTGAATGCCGTCCAGCCGGGAAAGGCGTTATCGGCCGCATGCACGCTCACGAGACCGCCGCCACCTTGAATGTACCTTTCGAATGAGGTTTTCAGTTCTGCAGGCCATCGTTCGTCCGGTGCATCGTAGTTGAACACGACGACCTGGTACTTGCCGAAGTCCGGCTTAAAGCCGCCGAAATCGGCGCCAGCCGAAGGCGCGGTCACGACGTCCACCTGAAACAAACCCGTATCGTCGAGCTCTTTCTTGAGTACCGGCGTCACGAGTTTCCACTGGTGGTATGGCCCTGCGCTCTCTCCATCCAGGAGCATGACTCGAATGGGCGCAGCAGCACGCGCCGCCAGCAAAGCTGTTCCGGCGAGAGCAATCAAGATCAGTCTGGTCGTCGTCATCTTGAACATTTTCAAGTGCTCCTTATCAAGGAAGCGCGAAAGCATATAAAGAGCTGCCGCCTCCGAAGAGCACAAACTGGCGGCCATCGAGTTGATACGTGATCGGTGAGTTTCCCATTCTTCCGATTGCAGCGTGCCAGAGTGTCGCGCCATCGCTGGTTTGAACGGCGATAGCGTTTCCGGAAACATCCCCCGTGAAAGCGATGCCGGAGTCGGTCGTCAGAACCCCGGCAGTGGACTGGCCCTCGCCCAGTTCGTGGCTCCACTTGATCTTTCCCGTCTGATAGTCGAGCGCACGCAGAAATGACCTTCCGGCAATTCCGTAGTCTGCGCCGGCCCAGCCGTAAGCGCCATGCTCGGGTTTAAAGAAGTAGATTCCGTAACTGTCCTGCGCGCTCACGATGAAAAAACCAGTAGCTGCATCAAAACTCGGTGAACGATAGTTGGTGGCGCCGCTCTCACCTGGCGCAACCAGCCGCCCGTCGCGCGCGGGTTCCTTATCGGGGTCCGGAATCGGCCGGCCCTCTTTATCAATACCTTTCGCCCAATTCACAGCCGCAAATGGCGCGGTCAGCAGGTTCTTCCCGTTAGTACGATCCAGCACAAAGAAGTATCCGTTGCGGGACGCCTGCATCAACATTTTGCGTTGCGCGCCATTGAACATGCCGTCGACGAGCACGGGAACTTCAGCGGCATCCCAGTCGTGGGTATCGTGAGGCGACGCCTGAAAACCCCAGACAAGTTTGCCGGTATCCGCCTGGAGGGCCACGATGCTGCAGGTCCAGGGGTTGTCGCCCGTCCGCACCGATCCGTTCAGGACCGGCGTCGGGTTTCCCGTCCCTACATATATAAGGTTGAGCTCTGGATCGTAAGTCCCCGTCATCCACATCTGCCCGCCGGTTGCGCCACCGCTCTGCGGCTCGGGCACGCCGACGGGCGGGGTGCTGTAAAACGTCCATTGCGTTTTACCGGTCTCCGCATCAATCGACTTCAATTGGCCCGGCAGATTGTCGAAATCGCCGGAGACTCCGACGATGACGTGGTTGCGAATGACGAGTGGAGCATTCGTCGACCAGTAGCCTTTCTTCGAATCGGCTACGACGACGTTCCAACGGACCGTGCCCTCTTTCGCATCGAGTGCGATGAGATGGGCATCCGGCGTCGTGAGGTAGACGAAATCCTTGTACACTGCAGCGCCGCGATGTCCGATGTGAAACGCGTCGTTCATCGGGCTCGTGTAGTGCCAGAGCTGGCGGCCTGTTCGAGCATCGACTGCCCAAAGGTTATCCGGCGTCGTGATGTAGAGAATGCCATCGGTGAGAATCGGCGTTGCCTTGATTTGCGGATTCTGGCCGGTTTGAAAAATCCACGCCTCCGCGAGTCGATTCACATTCGAAGGAGTGATCTGTGTCAGGCGGCTATGCCGCTTGCCGGAGTAATCGCCGTGGTAGGTCGGCCAGCTGTCAACCGGCGGCCTCAACAACATCGCCGGATCAACGCCCTGAGCAATCGCGATTGTTCCAAGCGCGGCCAGGATTGTGGCTCCGATGATCAGACGCATCGCTTAAACCTCATTGTCGTAAGGTCTGCAGATACGCGTAAACGTTGTGCATATCTTCATCGGTGTACTTCCCGAGCTGTTCGAAGTGAGCGTTCATTCCGTCGTGGATCGTGAATTTCACGTCAAGAGCCGCCCACGTACGCATCGACCGCGCGGAATCTTCCACTGTAATCGTGAACTCGTCGCGGGAGACCAGCGAGCCTGTGATCGTTTCCCCCGAAGATGTCGTAACGGTAACCTTCGGCGGAGCCGTCTCCGGCCGGATGCTCCGTGGATACAGCATCCGCTCCAGCAAAGGAAGGCCGCGAAAGCGGCTTCCAATATCGGCAAGGTCGCCTGACGCAGAATGGCAATTCGAGCAGCCTCCGGCGCCATTGAAATAACGCCGGCCCGCATCGACATTTCCGCTTTCCAGATCGGAAACATCTACAGAACGGCGGCCACCGCCGAGCGATTCCGCTTTTGTTTTCTGATCGTGAATGAATGCAACGATCGCTTCGAGGTCGGCATCCTCCATGTCAAAAGACGGCATACCTTTGTCCACTCGCCCGGTCCGGACCACCTGGCGAATCTTGTCGCCACGCGAATCCTCAGCGACAAGCGTCGAGCGTGTGAGATCGGGGCCCGTCTCGCCTCCAGCGGCGTCGCGTCCATGACAGAACCCGCATTCGGATGCGAAACGCGTCTGGCCTGTGAGTACTAATTCCGGCCGATAGGATTGGGGTGTTACGGTCTGTGGAGGCCGTTGGGCAGCGGGGCTTTGTTGGGCCGCCACTACCAGCCCATACACACAAAGACACAAAGGCACGAAGACACAAAGGCTGCGATACATTAGAATCGCTATTCTATGTCCGTTCGCAAATTCGAACCAAAATTCATGAAGATCGGCGTGCTCACAGCGGCGCTGCAGGAGTTGACGCCTCGGGAAGTTCGCGACAAGGATCCCGATCGGGCGATCGAAGAATGGATCGATTTTGCGCGCGAACTCGGAGTCGATTGCATTCAGCTCTCGGCTGCCCTTCATCCATCGGAGGCCGATGTGCCGCCGGAGTCCATGCTCGATCCGGTGGCCAATACTCTCGATCTTCGCGAGCCATTCAATAAAGCCCGGGCCCGGCGGGTCGAGACCGCCTTGAAGAGCGCCGGGCTCGGCCTTTCGGACCTTGCATATTTCGAAAACATGTTGCATCACGATCCGGTCTTGCGGAAGAAAAAGCACGACTTCATGATGCAGGTTTTTGAAGCTGCGACACTGTTAGGCGTCGATGCGGTGTGTGGCTTTGTGGGCAGGAATCAGCAACACAGCATGGATCAGAACCTTTTGGATTTTGAAGAGCACTTCATCCCGCTGCTGAAGAATGCCAAAGAGCGCGGCCTGACATTTCGCGTCGAACAGTGTCCGATGCCGGGCTGGACGGCGGGAGATAATTTTCACAACAATATCGGTTACACACCGGGAGCCTGGATCGCGTTGCATCGCATTTGCGATAAGCACGGCGTCGGAGATCAGTTCCGAATTCACTACGATCCGTCGCACGCAATTCTGATGGGCCAGGATACGCGCTCGATTTTTCAATACTTGAAAGACGAAGGTTACGGGTTTCTGATCGGCGGATTTCATGTCAAGGGGCAGGTAATCGACGCGAGGGGAGTCGCTGCCTGGGGCTATGGAGGACAGACGATCCAGCGCGGCGATTGGATCGGTGGCGAAGTTTCGGACAAGCCGGCCGATCAGGTCAATGCCTGGAAGAAACAGACCGTGCTGTGTGAGCATGAACTGCCCGGCACCGCGCGCCACGATCCTCTCGCTTATCTCCAGAATCGCACAGTGGATTGGCTCGATCATCAGCTTGCCGCCCGGGAACTGCTGCCGTTGGACCCCTCCCGGACCTACCTGATTGTCGAGCATGAGTATCCGCGTGCTCGCATTCAGGACCGCGAGCGCCTGAAGCCAATCCTTCAGGGATCGATCGCCTTTGCCCGCCGTATCGATGAAGCTGCTGCATGCATGTACGCGCTGCAACACGAAGTGCTGTCTGCGCAGAACATACCTGTACAGGGGATCGGAAGACAGCCCTACCGTTCTTGAGCGCCCGGGCCGAATAAATCTCGGAATATGGGTTTAAGCGCGTCTGCCCAGACCTGATAACCCTTCACGGCGGGATGAAGTTTGTCTGGATTCATCATCCCCTCGAACAGCTTTCCATCTTTATCCGCGAGTTTATCGTTGATATTCAGATAGCGGATCCTGCTGCCTGCCATTCTCGATAAGTTGTCATTGATCTTGTTAATGACGGGCATGACCGCCATGTTGTCGTTTCGGGGAAAGATGGCGGTGAGAATGATCGTCGCTCCCGGCGCTTTCGCGCGCATCGTATTCAGGACAGCTTGAATGCCCCGGCTGACGTCTGCGACGGTGGATTCCTCGGCTCCTGCAGGCACGCTGTTACCGACATTATTCGTACCGGCCAGCAGGACAATGATCTTCGGATTCACGCCGTCGAGTTCTCCATTCTCCAGGCGCCACAGAATGTTTTCGATCTTGTCGGCGCCCCAGCCAAAATCCGCTGCATTCCAGCCGGAAAAATTCTGCTTCCAATTTGCGAGCAGCTCCGGGTAATCAGTGGCGCCCCATCGTCGTGTAATCGAATCGCCTTCGAAGTAGATGTCGATGCGGCCCGCTCTGGCTTTCTCCAGCAACTGGGCATGTGCGGTGATGGAGTTTTGATCTGTGCGCGCGACAGGCCTGTCCGTGCGGCCAAGAAACTTGTCGGCCCACGGGATGAAGTACTTCCAGTTCGGACCATCGGTATGGCCGCCGTCGTGTTGCCTCCACGCGAGCTGGCCATCCATGAGACCGACGTTCACCGGCGGCATCTTCTCCTTGTTATAGTCGTCGGACCTTCCCAAATCTTTTGCGCCGAGCAGGCGAAACACGGGCTGCGCGGCGATCGCCGCCATAAAGCTGCCCTGATGGTCGAGCCATCGAGCGTCGCCTTTTTCGGGAACGCCATAGCTGATGAAAGTTGGACGTGGTGCGCACAACGCCAGGAGCTCATGAGCGTCGACTGGAATATCGCCGGCGTTCTTGCTGCCGAAACCGGCTTCCTCGGCGCCATACTTCAGGAAATTGCCGGCCATCCAATGGTATTCGCCCTGGCCTGTCAGATTCTCAACGGCTTCACCCCAATTCCGGCGATGCGGTTTTACTCCGCCTTCGCCGGAAGAGCCGATGAGAACGACAGCGAAACGCGTGTCATACGCCATCGCGACGAGCGCGGCCTTGCCGTGGCGCGAAACGCCTTCGATGCCGACGCGTTTGGAATCGACGGATTTGTCCGTCTCCAGATAATCCAGCCCCCGCGAAGCGCCCCACGCCCACGCTCGCAGCGAGCCCCAATCATCGGGTTTGCGCGGCTGACCTTTATTCACCAGGCCAATGATGCCTTTCGTCAGTCCTGCGCCATTGTCGGCTTGAATGCTTCCAGGGTTGATCGATACATAGCCCCATCCATCCGCGATCAATTGCTGTGTCGCGGCCGCGCCACTGCCGAACATCATCATCACAGGGGCCGGCATTCTGGCATCAGCCGGAGTAACGAGCGTCATCTGAATCTCAACGCTGATTGATGGGAACGACGAGTTGTCGACATGTCCGACGAGCTGTTTGCTGACGACGGGATACGAACCAACCATTCCACGAACGGCGCTGGTCACGGTCCACGTAACTTTCGGGACGTTCTTCGGAACTCGTCCGAGAACCTCGCGATCGAAATCCTCGACGATCTCCGTCCGCCGCTGTTTCCACCACATATCGGCGGAAGTTACCTTCGTGCCGTTCTTCAGGGTCAGGACCTCGGGCAAATTCGGGAACGGATTCGCGGTCGCCTCGTCGTAATTCGCATGATTCGGCGCCGATTCATTGCCGCTCGGGCCCGGACGCAGTTTGCGAATTCCGAGCTGAGCCATCATGTTCTGATGATCTTCTGCGGCCGTCCAGCCACCCGACTGTGCGACTACCGTGATTGCGGCCAGGATGCTGAGACCGGCCGCTGCTGTCACAAGAGCTTTCGCTCGTCCCAAGAGGTCCTCCGTCCGATATCGCGTCATCTATTCTACTCGTGTTGTCTTTCAGTGCGGACAGGTGGTATTCGCGTTCCCCATAAACATTCGCGGAACTCTTTCCAGGAGAGTGTGTCTATTCGGTATGAACGAATACTGCTTCTCGGCACTGTTGCTCTTAAGCGCTGCGTGGCCTGTCCAGGTTGGCGTCAATCAAAATAGGATCTCCGCGTTTTCTCTACGGCCCGGGCCTCCGATTGAACGTACTTTGTCGGCGGGACAGCCGCATACGTATACGATCAATCTCGAAAAGGGACAATTTGTGGGGGTCATCGTCGATCAGCATGGAATCGATGTGGTGATCCGCACGTTCTCACCGTCGGGGCAGAGACTTGGCGAATTTGATAGCCCGAACGGAGGGAATGGTCCGGAGAACGTGAGTATCGCGGCGAGTGATGCCGGTGAATATCGGTTGGAAGTGGTACCGTTCGACCCATCGAGGAGTGTTCAGCCGGGCCGATACGAGATACGGATTGCGGAAATGCGAACGGCCACAGAGGAGGATCTCAAGGCCGCGAGAAGTCAGGACTTGCTCAAGGCCAAGGGTCTGGCTCTCCTGCAGGATGTCGCTCGGGGTGCGGATCAATTTCGGCGTCCGGCGACGCGTGCGGGAATACTGATTAAGGCGGCGCAACAATTGTGGGACGCCGACGAAACGCGTGCACGGCGGTTGATGGAGCAGGCGATCGACAATGTCAAACAGGTTGTCGCGGCCGCCGGCGTCGACGATCCGAACTACTTCCAGATGTTTCAGTCGGCAATGCAGCTCCGGTCGCAGGTCATCGATGTGCTTGTGGCTCACGATCCCGCAATGGCACTGGACTTTCTCCGTTCCACTCGCACGCTCGTGAATCCTGAAGGTCCGCGCGGCGATGCGCAGTACAATCGCGAACTGCAACTCGAGTTGTCCATTGCCAATCGGATTTCGCCGAAGGATCCGATGTCGGCGTTTCGGATGGCCGAGGACACGCTGAAACAAGGTGTGTCCCGGGACATGGTCAACACGCTGCAACAACTCCGGTCAAAAGATCCCGGTCTAGCCACGAGGCTATCCAACGACATCGCGTCCAAACTCGCCAATGAAAGCCTGCTTCAGCATCCCGAGGCGGCAAATCTGGCAACGTCGTTTCTTCAGATGAACCGGACGGCGTCGCTCATCCCGGAAAATGAATATCGGAGTCTGTTTCAGAAAGTGGTCAACGAAGCGTTGTCATACACGATGTCGTTCCCAAATTCTTATTCGATGGAAAGAAACGCTGCGCAGAACCTGTTGAATGCCGTGAAGTCGATGTCTCGGGAATTGCAGGTCTATGCCCCCGACCAAAAGGAGGCGGTCGAGAAAAAGCTACTCGAGCTTAATCAGAACGGTCCTCCTTTTCAGCTCTATCAGAACATCATCAATAACGCGACGATCGATGAGGCCCTCGCGGTGATCAGTCGCGCCCCTTCGGACGTGAGGGACGGACTTTATCAGCAGGTCGCAAGCAGGGTAGCGCAAACTGGAGATATGCCGCGCGCGCGACAGATCATCACGGAGAACATGACGAATGTCCAGCAACGTCAACAAGGGCTGCGAAACCTGGACCGGCAGGCCGTTAACAACGCGATTAACCAGGGGAACCTGGATGACGCACTACGCACACTCGTCGATTTCCAGCCCGCCAGTGAGCGGGCGCAATTGCTGAACCAGTTCTTAAACCGGATCGGTTCCGGCGTCAAAAAAGCAACGGCGATAACGTACCTGGATCAAATTCGAACCACGCTTGGCGCAAGGCGTGCCGAAGATCAACAGCAGATAATGGCGTTGTTCGCGCTTGCACGTGCCTTTCTACGTTATGATTCGAACCGCGCATTTGCAATCCTCGAGCCGTTGATCGATCAATTCAACGACATCAGCGCAGCCGCCGTCGTACTCAACGGGTTTTTCCAAAAGTTCTACGAAGACGGCGAGGTCATCCTCGATAACGGCAACCCCGTTGGTGCCATCGCGAACGAACTGGCCAATACCCTCGGCAACCTGGCACAGACGGACTTTGATCGTGCAAAGTCACTGGCGGACGCTATTCATCCCACCGATATTCGCCTGCGGGTTTATCTGGCGATTGCGGAGCACGCTATCCAACCTCGCTACTAAAAAGGAATAGCCACAAAAGGCACAAAAATCACAAAACGATTCCCTTTTGTGACTTTTGTGCCTTTTCGTGGCCGCCCGTTAGCTGCAACAGGCGCGCTCAACAACAGAAGAGAATCACTCTGCAGGCAAGGGCGTTTGGGTGACGCCCGCAGGGGGACCGGTGTATCCTTTACTCGATGCGTGTATCCCGAGAGCTTTCCTATGCCTGGTTGGTTGCTATCGCTGCCGATATGATTCAGATTCTGCTGTTGCCATTGTTCGCCTTCGGAGGACTCTCACCCGCGGACACCATCATTGACCTGGCTGTAGCAGTGATCCTCTGGAGACTGATCGGATGGCACTGGGCCTTCTTACCCACAATGCTCGCCGAACTCGTGCCGGGTTTCGACCTCTTCCCTACATGGACTGCGGCTGTGGCTTATGTCACCTGGCAGCGCTGGCGATCATCACGATCCGACATCGAAATTGAACCCGTGAAACGATTGGAAACTTAATCTGCCCCAGGACGAATTACCAGAATCGACTTTACGTTCAAAGGCAAAGTAGCAGTAAAATCGCGCCGGAGAACGGATGCCGAAAGCCAGTTTGAACGCCGATTACGTTCGCACCGAGATCAGCCGCTGGCAGGCTCGATCGATGGTGATGTCGACCCGCGGCATCGTCGCCGCGGAAAATCCATTGGCGGCGCAGGCCGGAGCAATCGTGCTGGCGCGCGGCGGCCATGCGGTTGACGCGGCGATCGCGGCCAATGCGGTGATGGGCGTCGTGGCGCCGATGATGAACGGCGTCGGGGGCGATCTCTTCGCCATTGTCCACGACGTCTCGACCGGCAGCGTCCACGGTCTCAACGCGAGCGGGTGGTCACCCGCCGGTACGACGATCGAATTTCTGACCTCTCGTGGAATGACCGCGATGCCGCAGACCGGCATTCATTCCGTGACCGTGCCCGGAGCGGTTTCCGGCTGGATGGCGCTCCACGAGAAATTCGGACGCGCGCCCTTCGACTCTCTTCTCTCCGCAGCAATCGCTCATGCCGAGAACGGATTTCCGGTCTCCGAAATCACGGCTCTCGAGTGGCTCGGTAGCGTGCCTGCGCTGCAGGTCGATCGCAGCGCGACCGCAGTGTACCTGCCGGTAGGCCGATCGCCTGCCGCCGGGGAGCTCTTTCGCAATCCGGATCTCGCGCGAACGCTTCGCGCCATTGCACGCGATGGCGGCGACGCGTTCTATCGCGGCGAGGTCGCCGAGCGCATCCTCGAGTGCTGCGCGGCGCAGGGCGGTGCTCACACCGTGGCGGATTTTGCGGACTACAGCGCCGAGTGGGTAACGCCGCTGACGACGAACTACCGCGGCGGGGATGTATATGAGATCCCGCCGAACAGCCAGGGGATTGCGGCGCTCGTCATGCTCAACATCCTCGAAGGACTGCCGCTCGGCGAAATGGGTCGCGGCACCGCGGAGACGCTGCACGCGATGATCGAGGCCAAGAAGCTTGCTTACGCCGACATGCAGCGGCACGTCGGCGACCCGCGCTTCTCGAACATTCCTGTGGAGGAAATGCTGTCGAAAGCATACGCGCGCCGGCGCGCCGAGCTTATTGATCCCCAGCGCGCAGCGGAAAGTGTTGACGCAGGCCCGCTGCCGGCGCACGGCGGCGACACGACATATCTCGGTGCGGTTGATGCGGCGGGGAACATCGTATCGCTCATTCAGAGCAACTTCGCAAACTTTGGCTCGGGCGTCGTCCCCGAAGGCGCCGGCTTCGCGCTGCAGAGCCGCGGCGGGCTATTCACCTTCGATCGTTCACACCCAAACGTGCTCCAGCCGCGCAAGCGGCCGCTGCAAACCGTGATTCCCGCGTTCATGAAGCGCGATCATCTCGGCGTCGGCTTTGGCGTGATGGGAGGCTGGAATCAGCCGCAGGCCCACGTCCAGGTCATCTCGAACATCGTCGACCACGGCCTGAACATACAGCAGGCGCTCGAGTCGCCGCGCTTCGTCAAGCTGACGTTCTCCGGCACCGACGTGATGATGGAGTCGCGGTTCCCGGAAGATGTGCGCCGCGGCCTCGAGCGGAGAGGTCATGAGATCGATCTGCAGGGGGAATTCTCGAATATGGTGGGCGGCGGTCAGGCGGTGATGCATGATGCTCAGGCGCGTGTGAACTACGGCGGTTCCGATCCCCGAAAGGACGGAGCGGCGATTCCGGAGCCAATCCTGTGATGCCTTTATTGAGGCTTCGCCCTATCGGGCTCGCGCTCCGCGCCCGCTGGATTCAACTGCTGCTCGGGCTGGTCTGCATGGTTGTCATCTCGAGCCCGCAGTACATCTGGACGCTGTTTACCCAGCCGCTGATGGGATCGCTCGACGCGAGCCTTGCTCAAATTCAGATTACGTTCTCGCTCCTCATCGTCACTCAGACGTTTCTCTCCCCCTGTCAGGGATTCCTCATCGACAAGTTCGGGCCGAGGGCACTGCTGTCGCTTGGCGGCGCGCTGACGGGACTGAGTTGGGTGCTCGCTGCACGCGCGTCGGCACTCGCGCATCTTTACCTCACCTACGGGCTTCTCGGTGGAATCGGCACAGGCATCGTCTACATCGGCGTGATCGGTCACATGGTCCAATGGTTTCCCGATCGCCGCGGCTTTGCCACGGGCATCGTCGCGGCGGGCTACGGCATGGGCGCGATCCTCACGACATTCCCGATTTCCGAGACATTGAAGCATGCGGGGCACGAGCAGGCGCTCGCGCATTACGGGCTGATCTTCATGGTGGTTGGTGTGATCGCCGCCCAGGGACTGCGAAACTGCCCTCAAAAAAATCAATCTGTGGACCAACACCACCCCGGCGCCCGGCGTCACCCGTCTTTGCTTGAGGCGGCTGAGGAGGGGAGTACGAGCTTCACGCCTTCGCAGATGTTGCGGACACCGATCTTTTGGCTGATGTTCGTCATGATGACGATGATGTCGACCGCCGGATTGATGGTGACCTCGCAGATCGCCGCATTCACGCGTGATTTCGGAATGGCGACCGCGCTGGTTTTTGGCCTGCCGCTGCTGCCGCTGGCGTTGTCGATCGATCGGATCACCAACGGCCTGACGCGTCCGTTCTTCGGCTGGCTCTCGGATCAGATCGGCCGCGAGAACACGATGATGATCGCTTTTACTCTTGAGGGGACAGCGATGACCGCGTGGCTGTTCACGCGGTCGAATCCGGCGCTCTTCGTCCTGATGTCCGGTGTGGTGCTCTTCGGGTGGGGCGAGATCTTCTCGCTGTTCCCGTCGACGCTCACCGATACCTACGGCACACGGCACGCGACGACTAACTACGGTTTTCTCTACATGGCGCAGGGCGTCGGTTCGGTGCTTGGGGGCCCCGTCGCCGCACTCGTGCACGACAGGTTCAACTCGTGGATGCCGGTCTTCGCGATCATCATCGCCATGAACTTCGCGACGGCGCTGCTGGCCGGCGCGGTTTTGAAGCCGATGCGGCGGCGCTGGCTGGCGACTCGAGCCGTCTCCGATAAGAAACTTGGATTATTCGCGGCATTCCCAAGGTAATCTGCGGTGGATATGTCAACAGGCACCACGCATCAGGGTGACGGAGGGCGGTCGGAGAATCCGCCTGACACGTTCGCCTCTGTTCATTCCCAGATCGACCGGATGTTCACCGAACTTCAGCGGATCGAGACGCATTTCAAAAAAGACCTTCAGGAAGCGCTGAGCGCGGTCAGCCTCGCGATCGATGGTCAACTCAAGGAAGCCGTAAGCGCCGCAGAGCAGGTGGTGCGAAAGCAGGTGCAACTCGACCTTCGCACGAAGTACGGGAAAGAGCTCGAGCTGGCATTGACCGAAAAGTCGTTGATCGAACGCCGCCTTCAAACCGCAACAAAACAGTTCGAGGAACAAAAACAGGCTCTGGCCGCGAAGCTCGCGGAAACCGAGTCGGCGCTGGCGAAGCTGGAGACCGATTTTCGCCAAAGAGAAGCGGATCGTGGAGGGTTCGAAACTTCGCTTCGCCGCGCGAGCGAGAAGTTGTCGGCCACCGAACAGGCTTTGAATGAACTGCAGGCCGAGTCTCGTCAGCTCGCTTCGGAGAAGCGGGCACTCGAAGACAGGTTGCAGCAGTCCGAAGCCAAACGGTCGGAGGCCGAACTCGCCCTCAAGCACCTGCAAACCGATTCAGGCAGGATCTCGGCTGCGAGAGAAGGGCTTCAGGCGAAGCTCGAACAAATCTCGGTAAAGTTATCGACTACCGAGCAAAGTCTTGCCGAACTGCACACGCGATCCCGCCAGCTTACCGCTGAAAAACTCGCGCTCGAGACAAGACTCCAACAGGCCGAGACCAAACGAGCGGAAGCGGAGCAATCCGCCGCGAGGCTGCTCGCAGACAGTGGCCAGGCACAGGCAGGGAAGAAGGAACTCGAAACACAGCTCAGGGAAATTCAGGCTCGCCGTTCCGAGACCGAAGAGATCGTCGTGAAGTTGCAGGCCGAGTTGAAGCTGACGCAGAAGGAAAAACAGGAAGTCGAGGTCATGCTGGCCGACGCGAACGCCCGTTTCAAAGAAATGGAACAGTCTCTGATAGACCTGCGCGCGGGTCTCGGAGGGGAACAAGCCGGCAAACGCGATCTCGAGAGCAGAATCGCTGAGGCTGCCGCGGCGGCGGCGAAATCCGAGCAGTCCGTCGCAAAACTGCAGGCTGACCTGCAGCGAGCCCGGTCAGAAAGCGCCGAATTCGAGGCGAAGCTGAAACAGACCCTGGTGGCCAGGGGCGAAAGCGAAATGAGACTGCGGGAACTCGCGACGAAGCTTTCGGAAACTGAGGCGGCGCTTGGCAAGATCCAAACGGATTCGACACACCTGCAGACTGCAAAGCAGCAACTGGAAAGCAAATTGGGCGAGGCTGCAACAAATCGAAGTGATACCGAGACCCGCCTGAAGGAAGCAGCGGAGCGCTTCGCCCGCGCTGAAGAATCCATTGCATCACTGCGGGCCGAAGCGAACGCGGCAGCCGCGGCTCGCGCGGAACTGGAAACCCGGTTAAAAGAGGTTACCGCGAGCTGGGCGGAGCTTGAATCGAAGCTGACAGAGGTGGAATCAACGCGTCCGGAACTCGACGTCCAGTTGAAGAAAGCCGCAGACGACAGATCCGCTCTCGAACAACAGATCCAGAAGCTTCAGGCCGAATTGCAGAGCCTGAAAGCTCAACC
>Ga0070707_100003170_pt1 | contig 15564 bp, 14 predicted proteins | sample KBSK5502metaG_FD_65468 | JGI IMG/M metagenome (GOLD analysis project Ga0070707, IMG submission 65468) | Corn, switchgrass and miscanthus rhizosphere microbial communities from Kellogg Biological Station, Michigan, USA - KBS K5-50-2 metaG | ecosystem: Host-associated > Plants > Roots >... | reverse complement strand
GGTTGGCCGAGATCGTCCCTGGAATGCGCAGCTCCTGCTCGCCAGACCGCTCGCACAGCGTCATGTCGTCCTCGGATCCGTCCCCGACGACGCCGGCCAGGTCGGGATGCGGCAGCGTGTCGCGGAGAAACAGGTGCGCGTCGAGCCGGTCAGGGTCGTCCGACCGGCCGGGCATGAACGACACGACCACGTCGGCGTGATGCCGTTGCGGGCGGATGAACGCCTCGGAGTCCGGTTCGCGGCGGTCAAGCTCGCTGAGCACCTGGTCGGTGGAGTACCCGCGGCGTGAGCAGTCCCTGGCGACCTTCCAGCGCCGCCGCAGGTCCTCGGGCGGGTTCAGGTAGACGCGGATGTCGAACATCTCGCGCAGCTCCGGCGTGTGGTTCACCAGCAGGCCCTCGGCCACGACGAATCGAGCCGGGCTCAGGTAGACGGGCGGCCCGAACGTGCCGTCGGCGTGCTGGTAGACCGGTTTGAGTATGGCCTCGTTCTGCAGCAGGTGCCTGACATCGCAGGTCAGGACGTCCAGGTAGTTGCAGGCCGGGTCCAGCGGCGTGATCCCGCGCTCAGCGCGCTGGCGCCGGTCATAACGGTGATAGTCGTCGGAGCAGAAGTGGGTGACCTTGTCCTCCCCGAGCACGCGGACCACGCCCCGGGTAATGGTCGTCTTCCCCGAGCCCGAGTCACCGACGATGCTGAGCATGATCGGCCGCGGCATCACGCGCCCCGATCCGGCCGGCTTGCGACGAACGAGACCACCTGGCCCTGCCGGACCGGGTCATAGCCGTTGATCTTGATGTAGGCGCCCTGGTTCGCGACCCGGCACGCGTCGAGCTCGGCCAGCACGGCCACCGGGTCCTCGACGCCGAAGAGCGGCAGCTTCCACATGGTCCAGTAGTGGTCGTAAGGATCGGGCGAGACGGCGAATTCGATGCCCACCACCAGTCGCCTGCTCAGGATCGAGCGAATCTGCTCGCCGAGCTGCTCGGCCGACATCGCCGGCAGGTAAGCGAACGTCTCGAGCTTCATGTGGGGATCACATCCGGGGTGTCGACCGCCTCGAAGTCAAACCTGATCTCCCGCCATGTCTCGAGCGCGGCGGCGAGCTCCGGCGAGCTGCCCGCGGCCCGCTTGAGGATCGCCGGACCCTCCGCGGTCAGGTCGCGGCCCTCGTTGCGGGCCTGGACGCAGGCCTCCAGCGCGACCCTGTTCGCGGTCGCCCCCGCCCGGCTGCCCTGCGGATGCCCGGCCGACCCGCCGCCGAACTGGAGCACGGAGTCGTCGCCGAAGATCTCCACCAGCGCGGGCATATGCCAGACGTGGATCCCGCCCGACGCGGCCGGCATCACCCCTGGCAGCGACGCCCACTCCTGGTCGAAGTAGATGCCCCTGGCCCGGTTGGCGGGCACGAAGTCCTCGCGGAGCAGGTCGACTACGCCGAGCGTGGTCTCGCGCTCGCCCTCGAGCTTGCCGACGACCGTCCCGGTGTGCAGGTGATCGCCGCCGGCCAGCCGCAGCCACTTGGCCAGCACTCGGAAGTGAATGCCGTGGTCCTTCTGCCGGTCGACGACCGCGTGCAGCGCCCGGTGCACGTGCAGCAGCATGCCGTTGCGCCGGCACCAGCGCGACAGCGTGGTGTGCGCGGCCAGCCCGCCCACCAGGTAGTCGTGCATGATGATCGGCGAACCGAGCTCGCTAGCGAACTCGGCCCGTTCCAGCATCTGCTCGCAGTCAGGCGCGGTGACGTTCAGGTAATGCCCCTTGCGCTCGCCGGTCTCCTGCTCGGCCTTGCGTACCGCCTCCATGACGAACTGGAACCGGTCGCCCCAGCGCATGAACGGCTGCGACGTGATGTTCTCGTCGTCCTTGGTGAAGTCCAGGCCGCCGCGCAGCAGTTCGAGGCACGCACGGCCGTAGTTCCGCGCCGACAGGCCAAGCTTCGGCTTGAGGGTCGCGCCGAGCAGCGGGCGGCCGTACTTGTTGAGCCTGTCCCGCTCGACCTGAATCCCGGCCGGCGGCCCCTGGAACGTCTTGACCAGCGCGACCGGGATCCGCAGGTCTTCCAGCCGGAGCGCCCGAATGGCCTTGAACCCGAACACGTTCCCCGTGATCGAGGCCATCATGCTGGTGACCGAGCCCTCCTCGAAGAGCTCGAGCGGGTAGGCGATGTAGACCAGGTACTGGCCGTCCCGGCCGGGTACCGGCTCGATCCTGTACGCGCGCGCCTGGTACCGCTCAAGCGTCGTCAGCCGGTCGGTCCACACGGTCGTCCAGGTCGCGGTCGACGACTCCGCCGCCACCGCCGCGGCGGCTTCCTCCGGCGCCACCTCCGGCTGCGGGATCAGCCGGAACGCGGCGAGCACCTCGGTCTCGCGCGGCTGGTAGCCGGGAGTCCAGTAGATCTCACGGTACTCGCGGACGCCTGCTTCGAACATGACTCGAAGCGTATGCAGCCATCAACATAAAGAAAAGAGCAGATTATCCGAAGTATCATAGGAGTTTCTCTATGACTGTGCCGGCTCGCGCCGAGCGGAGGAACTCCCCGAGCGCGCGAACGGCTGGGCGGTCAGGCCCGGCCGCCGGGAGTGCCGGTGGCAGCAGGACGTGCCACGGCCGACTGAGCGGCGTTCCTGGCACCGCGATCTCGGCCAGCAACCCCTCGCTCAGCTCGCGCGCGACCGCGAACCGGGAGATCAGCGTGATGCCAAGGCCGACGGCCAGGCCCTGCTTGATCGCGCCGTTCGACCCGAGCGTGAGCAGCTCCGGCGAGCCGGACTCGCCCGGGCCGAGGTTGAGGTCGGCAAGCAGCCGCTCGGTGGCCGACCTGGTGCCCGATCCCTCCTCGCGCAGCAGCCACGGCACGGCGGCCAGATCCGCGGGAACCTCCCGGCCGACGACCACCAGCTCGTTCCCGGTCAGCGGGTAGCCGACAAGGCCGCGCCCAGGCGGCCGCCCGCCGATGCCGATGTCGGCGCGCCTGGACTCGAGCCGCTCGAAGACCGTGGCCCGGTTGCCGACCTCGAGCAGGATGCTGATCCCGGGGTGAACCTGCCGGAACGCCCTGATCAGCGGCGGGATCAGGTACTCGCCCGCGGTGTTCACCGCCGCCAGGCGGACCTTCGACGTCTCGGGGCGCGCCGCCTCCCTGGCCGCGCTCCTGCCCTGGTCGAGCAGCCCGAGCAGCTGCGCCGCGTACGGCGCGAACGCCTCGCCAGGCTCGGTCAGCCGCACTCCCCTGCCGTGCCGCTCGAACAGCGTGACACCGAGCTCGCGCCCGAGCGATGCGACGGCGGCCGACACCGACGGCTGGCTCACCAGCAGCTGACTCGCCGCGCCGTGCACGCTTCCCGTGTGCCGGACCGCAAGGAACGCCCGGATCTGGGTGAGTGTCACTGCCATCGGCCGCTCCGCTCGATCTTGCCTGGCCTGCTAACTCATAGGTATTCACCTATGACTTTATGGTCCAACATAGTCCCGCACCGACTGTTCCGGGCGGGCGGATGCGGGCGCGGCCGAGTGTCGCTCAACCAGCGTGAGCGCTCGAAGGCCGGCTTCGCTCCCGGGATGGTGTGCGCCGCCGGCCGTGGTCGCCGGCCGGCGACCGCGCAGTATCAGCCAAAGCTCAATCCCGGCCGGCATTTAGCCGACGTGCGCGTGCCGCTCATGCTCGTCGGGCCCGCCGCCCATCATCTTGAGCATCGCCGCGCCCCCAGAGCGGAAGAACCTGACCAGCAGCGCCGCGGCGAGCAGCAGAAAGATGATGTTCAGCACCGTCGTGTAGTTCCAGTGGACCCCGGTGTCGCCGACCTTGGCCGCTCGCTCGGCCGGGATCAGGCCGAGGCCGCCGAACAGGAACTCGATGATGTACCCGCCCCCGACCATGGTCGCGTAGAAGATGCCGAGCAGCGTGAACATCATCGCCGTGCCGTAGTACTTCCGGTAGATGACCAGGATCGGGATGATGATCAGGTCGGCGAAGATGAAGGCCACGACGCCGCCGAAGCTGATCCCGCCGTTCCACAGCACGGCGGCGAGCGGCACGTTGCCGATCGAGCAGACGAAGCTGAGCAGCGAGATGACCGGGCCGATGACCGGACCCCACAGCCGGGCGGCGAGCGGGTGCCCGGTCAGGAACAGGTGCCGCCAGAAGCTGTCGGGCACCCACGCGGCGACGGCGCCCGCGATCAGCAGGCCGCCAACGATGTCGCGGATGACTGCCGCCCACTCCATGACGAAGATGTGGCTGACCGACGTGTATCCGCCCGGGCTCAGCAGCCGCCGCCAGAAGCTGCCGTCCGCCTCGATGCTCATGTCCATCGCGGCGTGGCCCTCCATCGACCCGGCCAGCCCGCGGTCAGCCTGGCGACGTGCCGCGTCGATCAGCCGCGCCCTGACGAACAGCCGGAACGCGACCGCCATCAGCACGATCATGATCGGGCCACCGACGAACTCGGCGAGCGTGAACTGCCAGGCGATCAGCAGCGCCAGGATGATGCCAAGCTCGATCACCAGGTTGGTGCTGGCGATCTCGAACGCCATGGCGGCTATGAAGCCGGCGCCTCTCCTGAACAGCGAACGCGCGAGCGCGACCGCGGCGTACGAGCACGACGATGACGCGGCGCCCAGGCCAGTGGCCCTCAGCAGGGTCTTCGGCCGGTCGTCGCCGAGCAGCCGGACGACCGTCTCCCGGCGGATCACCGCCTGCACAATGGCCGACAGCGTGAACCCGAGCATCAGCGACCAGGTGATTTGCCAGGTCATCGAGCCGGCCATCGCCAGCGCGTGACCCAGCGCGTCGAGCGCGCGCATCAACGGAGCCTAGCGCGTGGCGAGCGGCCGTCATGGCCCCCGTCACTAGCCGTGCGAGTAACGAAACGGCGCTGGCCGGGCCGAAGGGTCAGGTTCCAGCGAGAGCCGCAGGGCCGTCAGGGCACGCTCGGTGTCTGGGCTGCGCCGGTGCGCGGAGCGAAGGTCGCCGGTGTAGGCCGCGATATCGGTGAGGGTCCAGGCCAGCCGGTAAAAGCTGATCGCCGTGCTGTCCACCTTCAGGCCCGTCAACTGGCGGTACCGGTCAAGCGCGCCCGTCGATCCGTCGTCGAGCATCCACAGGTCACGCTCCGGCGGGCCGAGCGCGACCGTGTCCCAGTCGATCAGCGCGAGCCCGTCACCCGTGCGGATGATGTTGCCGGCGTGCGGCTCGCCGTGGGTGACGACGACCTTTCCCCTGCTGGCGGCCATCCGCGCCGCGAGATCGTCGAAACGGGCCAGCCAGCCGGTCACGATGTCGGCCTTGGCGGCCAGCTCGCGGCGGGCCGGCTCGGCGAACGGGCCGCCCGGCCACGGCCGGCCGAGCTCGGCGAGCGCAGTCTCGAGCACCGCTCGCCCATGCAGCTCCAGGCCGCGCCGCGGCACGTGCGACGAAGCCAGCGCAGGTGTCGCGAGATGAAGCCTGGCCAGGAGCTCGCCGATCGCATCCCGGTCCCGCACGGTGAGCAGGTCACCCCACCGGCCCGTCCGGCCGAGGACGAACGGGAAAACAGCCAGGCTGTAGAGCGGCGTAAGACGACAGGCGGTGTCGCCGCCGAGCGCGGGCAACGGAGCCACCACGAACGGCAGCCGTGCTCGCTCGCGCAAGGCCAGCGCGGTACCGAAGGCCGCGCGCAAGCCGGCGAAGACCGGATCGGGATCCGCGCCGAGCCACGGCTTGTCCCGCAGGTCGTCCACGGTCAGGAAGTACTTGCCGCCGTCGCCGGTGCTCGCCTGCCAGTGATAGCTGCCGGCGCCGAGCGCGACATAGCCCAGCCGCCTGACGCGCAGCCCCCACCACCTGGCCGCGGCCTCCGCGACCGTCGTCGCGTCCAGGCCGGCCGGAGGTGTCAGCACATGCTCATCCCCTCGCACACACGCACGCGACCCGCGGTCACGCGGGCGCCCGGCCATCATGGCGATGCGGCCGATACGGCACAACGCAATTTCGGCGGCGCGGCCTCAGCCCAGATGGCACATCGCTCATGCCGCGGCCGGCTCGCCGCCGCCGCGCGTCTGTGCAGGGATGGCCGCCGCTAAGCCGGCCGTTTCCTCGGCGAGAACTCGCCGCATGTTCTCAATCGCTCTGCTGCGGTGCTTTCGCTGCAGGTCAATGACCTTGGCCACGTCGCGTTCGCAGGTCGCGTCGAGAATCGCACGATGCTCGTCGTTGGCGAGTTTCCGGTGACCTGAATCGGCGATGCAGAATGACCGGTAAATCTCCGTGGCCTGCCACAATATGCGGATGAAATTCGTCAATCTAGGCATGTCGGCGGCGGCGAACAATACAAAATGGAATTCCCGATTCACTGCGGCCACGGCTGCGGTCTCATTTGTTCCCGATAGGCGATCAATCTCATCGATCGCATCCCTCATCCGCCTGATGCCGTCATCCTGCAGGTGCGGAACGCCGCGGGTTACCGCCTCCTCTTCGAGGATCTCGCGTATGCGGTAGATTTCCGCGAGCTCGCGGGCGTCCAGCTCGGCCACGAAATAGCCACGATGCCGCGCATAGACGACCTGGCCTTCGGCTTCCAGGGTCTTCAGGGCCTCCCGGACCGGGACGATGCTGACACCCAGCTCGGTGGCCAGCAGCTCCTGGCGCAGCTGCTGGCCGGGACGCAAGCCGCCGCTCGCGATGCGCTGGCGCAGTTCACCCAGCGCCGCTTCCTGCGCCGTGATGACGATACGCTCGCGGCGCGGCGGCGTCACCATGCCGACCAGCCTCCTGCGGGACCTCTCCAGGTCAGCACCGGGGGACTTGTTAGCTATGTACCCAAAGGATCGTAAGGTTCCCCTGCAGCCGCGTCAAGCGAGTTGGCGGAAAGCCCATATGACCTGGCCCGGCAATTGCCATGAAAGTTGCAGCCGAGAGAGGTCGTACAAGACAGCTTCTTTAGCATCGAATTCAAGAGCGGTCCGGCAGCCTATTTCCAGCGTCATACAATGTGGATCGCAATTCGAATTTCGATGCGCCTTCGCAGAACCCGCCACCTTGCGCGCTCGTGCCCGGCCATCACCCCGGCACGAGCCGGCACACGGCATCGACCGTGAGATCGGCCAGCCCCGTCAGCACGAGGTCGGCGGCACGGAGCGCGGCCGGGTCTGGCGGGTACCTGCGGTGCGGCACGGCGATCACCCGCAGCCCGGCTGCCGCGGCCGATCTGAGCCCGTTGCTGGAGTCCTCCACCGCGGCGCACCGTTGCGGCCCGAATCCGAGTCGGTCAAGGACAGCCAGGTAGACGTCGGGCGCCGGCTTGCCACGCGCGACCTCATCCGCGGACACCCTCGCGGCGAACAGGCCAGCCAGCCCGGCGCCGTCAAGCGCAGCGTCGATCAGCGCCGGTGGCGACGAGCTGGCCAGGCCGACCGGCCAGCGCTCCGCCATCCTGCGCACCGCGCCGACCGCGCCGGGCATGAGCGGCACCCGATCGCGGTAACCGGCGCTCATCCTGTCGATCACCGCGTCGGCGACTGCCTCGGGCGCTAGGCCGACGCCCAGGCCATCGCTCAGGAACCCGGACCACTCGGCGGTGCTCATGCCCATCAGCCGCCGCTGGGCGTCGGGGAGCCAGGTGCCGCCGTTCTCGGCGACCACTTGCCTGCGTACCCGTTCCCAGGCCGGCTCGGAATCCACGATCACGCCGTCGAGGTCGAATATCACCGCCTGGATGAGGCACCCGCTGCCGCTGGCCGATAGCACTCTCCAGTCGTACCCGCTGCATCACCTCGGCGCTCATGCGGCCAGCAACTTACCCCGCTTCGACCGCCGAGCTCCCGTAGACGAGCTATCGGCAGGCCGGCTGGTTCTCGGCATCGCAACGGGCCACAGGCCGCTGCTCGCGCTCGGATCCCGGCCAAGGTCGCTGGCCGCCCTCGAGGCGGCAGTCGACGGCATCAGGCGTGGGGGCGGGCAGCGAGTCGGGCGGGGCGGGGCGCAGCCGAGGCCGCCGAGCCCCGGCCCCGGCGCACCGCCCGCGTGAGATCTTAGATTTGTAACATAATGTTTGCTACCGCGAAAGGGAAGAGGAAGGGAAGAGTGAGAGGAGATGCTCACGCGCGAGGGGAGATTCGAGGAGCCGGCGAGATCATGGCGAGTGACCCGCCTGCATCACGTCGCCTACGCGCATGGGGCAGACGAGACGCCGAGGCTGCTTGCCGAGCTGCTCGGTGTGCCGGCCGCAAGCGAAGAGCCTGCAGAAGGATTCGTCGAGCGCATGCTGCCCGTCGGCGAATCGCACCTGCAGCTGCTCGAGGCAACAGGGCCGGGAGTCGTCGCGCGGTTCATCGAGCGCCGCGGGCCCGGCCTGCACCACATCGCGCTCGAGGTTTCTGACCTCGAAGAAGCAATCGCCGACTTGCTCCGCCGCGGGGTGCGCATGGTCGATAATGCAGCCCAGCCCGGCGGAATGGGGACATCGATCGCCTTCATCCATCCCGCGGCCACCGGCGGTCTCCTCGTGGAATTGGTCGGCGCGCCCGTCGGCGCGGCCGGCTGTGAGGATCAGACGGCAGGGAGTTGATGGAACATTCGATAGCAGACGTCAGATCACAACGATCCCGCGCTCTCAAGCGTTCGGCGCGGCCAGGGACGGTCGCCTGGCGGACCATAATGTGCGCATGCACGCAGCCAGGCCGGCCAGAGCGCTCCTGTGCACCGTGATTGCCGCGGTGCTCGCGAGCGCGGGCTGCGGCAGCGGCAAGCCGGTGCAATCGGGCAGCCACAATACCGCCCCGGCGCAGGCAACGCTGACCGTTCGCCAGGCGTGCGGCCTGCTGCGGGCCGATCTCGCTCGCAACGGCGGCGCGCCCGACATCCCGGCCCTGCGGAAGGTCGCCGACCACGTCACCGCCGCGCGTCTGGCCGGCGACGCGCGGACGGCGGTCAGGGACATCGGGCACACCGGCGTCGCTCCGCTCGCCGTCGCCCTGCTCGAGGACGACTGCGCCCGGGCCGGCATGTCGATCACCGCTCCCTGAACTCGGCCGCCGCCGCTCGGGCCGCCTTACCCCGGACGGCGCCGGGACGCGGCGAGGCCCGGGACGCGGAACCGGGACTCCGCGTAAGGCGCCGGGCTGATAATGCGGTGCACGCCATCTTGAACCTGGAGCACCAGGTGCGCCAGGCCAAGGGACGGGTCCGGCGTCGTGTCGGGGAAGCCGAGGCCGGACTGCTCGGCGTTGTCCAGGAAGTACGAGCCATTCACGCCGCGGTACCTCAGGCGGCGGATCTCCCTGGAGACGGCGGCGACCTCGCGCGGCTCAGGGACCGCCATCCAGGCGCGTGCGAGCAGGTGGATCTCGTCGTAGGCGATCCCGGCATGCGACCAGCCGGGCGGCCGGCCGTAGCTGCGCGCGTAGTCCGCGCGGAACCGCTGCCCGATCGCGTCGTCGTATGTTCCCGTAAGCGTCGCCCACACGATGCCCTCGGCATCCCGGCCGGCGATCGTGAGGAACTCCGGCACCGAGGGAGCGTAGATCGCGTAGATCACCGCGGCGGGTAGCCGGGCGGCGGCGAGCCGCTGAAACGCCGCCAGCTCTCCGGCAAGGAACTGGGCGATCATCACCGCCGCGGGCTCGAGCCGCTCAAGCTCGTCCGTCAGGTTCGCCCAGTCGGCACCGATCGCGGAAACCGTGCGGGCCGCGCAGATCTCCCAGCCCGACCGCTCGGCCGCGCTGACGGTGCGAGCATTGAGCAGCTGCCCGCTCGGCATGTCCGTGTCCACGAAGGCGATCCTGCGGTTGGGCGGCTGCCAGCCGCGGGCGCGCTCCTGATCGAGAAACCTGATGAATCCTGGCCCGTAATGAACCTCCGTCGGGCAAACCTGGAAGATATTCCTGAACGCCGAATGGTTCTCCCTGACGGTCTCGGCCTGTGACTGCGAGGTCTGCGCGTGCAGGTACGGCGCACCGTACCTAGCGGCCAGGCCTGAGGCCACGGCCTCGGGGAACACGTAGCCCGAGGTGAGCGCGTCGACGTCAGCCTCGAACAGCTGCCTGAAAGCATGGTCGACGGCGTGCGGCGAGAATATGTCCACGTCGACGACGACCTGCTCGATCAGCCGCCCGCCGATCCCGCCCCTGGCGTTGATCTCGCCGACCGCGAGCGCGGACCCGTTGAGCATCTGCCTGCCGTCGTCGCCGGCCACGCCGTCTAGCGGAAAGGCAGAGCCGATCAGGAGCGAGCGGTCACCAGGTCGCCGGCGGGCGGGCCGTTCCGGCCCCGGCCATGTTCCCTGCCGTGCGGATGCCTGGTCGTCAGCGACGACGGGGTCAGCTCCGGCCCTGACCCGCTCGTGAAGGCGGCAGATCGCCAGGCTGCCCCGCACCGGCCGGCGCCCGGGCATCGGCAGTCTCAGGTAACCGCGCTCGACCGCCATCGCGGCCGCGCCAGTCCGGCTGGGCTGGCCGAGCTTGGCCAGGATGTGCTCGACGTGGGTGGATACCGTGCGCGGGCTGGCGCCGAGATGGGCGCCGATCTGGGTGTTGCTGAGCCCGATCGCCAGCAGCGTGAGCACCTCTAGCTCGCGCGCCGTCAGCCTGTGCGGAAGGGCGACCCGGTCGACAGCGACCCTGACCTCGGCCCCGTGGGTCGCTTCCAACCGGACCCTGAACCAGCTTGCCTGATCTGATTGCCAGAGAAAGCTCGCCGAATCGGCCCCGCAGCCCGCGAATGCCCGGATATAGCAGTGCAGCTCGCCGCCGGGCGCAGGCGAACCGAGGCCGGACGCTACTGTGCGACCTGGCGCGTCTGCCGGCGCGTCGCGGCGCCTCTCGGCCCAGGTCACCGCCAGCCTGCCGCCTCCTCAGGGCCGCGATCGCGTGCCCGCTGGCCAGCAGGCAGCATCACCCCTGATATCCGTCAACTTACGGATTGTGCTGACTGTAGCCCGGCGCAAGAGTGTCCTTCAAGCACTGGCAGGACGGCGCGTGCGCCAGTCGTCCGCGGCACAGAAGGGTGCCTGGATTGGCAACGAACACTAGGGGCGTGAGCAGGAAGGACTTCCTGCGTGGTCTTGGTGCCGCCGGGGCAGGCGGCCTGATCGTCGGCGGCGCCGGCGGCTACTTCGGCGGCAGGTCTTCGTCGTCCTCCCCGGCGAGCACCGGCAAGGCGTCAGGCGGCAGCAAGGCGCCCATCGTGATCGGCTCGGGAAGCCCGCTCACGGGGGCCTTGGCCGGAGACGGCATCATGATGGTCCGCGGGCAGGAGCTGGCCGCCGCCGAGATCAACGCCGGCGGCGGCGTGCTTGGCCGCCAGCTCGTCATCGCGAAGCTCGACACGCAGGTGCAGCAGCCGGACGTGATGAAGAGCGTCTACCAGAAGTTCGTCTCGCAGAAGGTGGCCGCGATCTTCTCCGGCTTCACGACGTACAGCTCGGTCGAGTTCCCGATCGCGGCGCAGGCCGGAATTCCGACCTTTCACGTCAACACCTGGCACGGCAATGTGGACTTCGTCAAGCAGCGCGGGATCACCAACATCTTCCAGGGCGACCCGTCGGAGACCTGGTATGGCCCGGGCTTCACGGTCCTGCTCGAGCGTCTGATCGCGTCCGGGCAGTGGGTACCGTCCGTCAAGACGATGGCCATCGTCACGAGCAACGACCCGTACAGCCTGAACATCGCCAACGCCTTCCAGTCTGGCATGAAGAAGATCGGCTGGAAGACCACGATGTTCCAGCAGTTCACGATCCCGCAGGCGGACTGGACCGCGACGCTGGTGAGGATCCGCAGCAACCCGCCAGGCATCGTGTTCTTCAGCGACTACGCCGCGGGCGATGAGGCTTCGTTCATCAAGCAGTTCCGGCAGGGGCCGACCCAGTCGCTGGTCTACGAGCAGTACGCGCCGTCGATCCCGCAGTACCTGCAGCTCGCGGGCAGCGCCGCGGAGGGCGTGCTGTGGTCGACGGTGGTCGGCATCCTCCAGAACGACCCAATCGCCACACCGTTCCAGCAGGCCTTCCAGGCCAAGTTCAACACCCCGCCCGGGTTCAGCAATGCGGGTGACCAGTATGACCTGGTCAAGCTGTGGGCGCAGGCCGTCGAAATTGCCGGTGACCCCTACGACTTCACGTCCGTGAACCAGATCGTCAAGAACACCACCTACCGTGGTGTCTGCGGCACGTACCGCTTCCCTGACGCGTACCTGACCTGCTATCCGTACCCCGATTACACCAAGGACCCGAGCCTGGGCATGCCGCACCTGACGTTCCAGATCCAGAACGGCAAGCAGGTGCTGATCTCGCCCGACCCGTACACGACAGGTAGCTATCAGCGGCCCCCGTGGTTGAAGAAGTAGCACCGCCGCCGGTGCTGCGGGCGATCGATATTCGCAAGGACTTCGGCGGCCTGCGCGCCGTGGCGGATGTCTCGTTCGAGGTCGTGGCAGGTGAGGTACTCGGCATCGCCGGACCGAATGGGGCGGGCAAGACCACGCTGTTCGACGTCGTGACCGGGCACACGCGAGCCACCGCCGGTGAGGTGCTGCTCGCCGGGAAGGCGATCACCGGCGAACCGGTGCACGTCCGCGCCCGACTGGGGCTGGCGCGGACGTTCCAGCAGCCGACGGTCGCCCGCTCCCTCACTGTCGCGGAGAACATGCTGCTCGCCGCGACGTTCGGCAGGCGGCGAGCGAGCGGCGCCGCCGGCGGCCTGCACCCGCGCCAGGCAGCTGCCGAATGGCTCGAATTCGTCGGGCTCGCGGGCAAGGCGGCGGTACGGTCGGACCTGCTCGGCATCTACGACCGCAAGAGCCTGATGCTGGGCACAGCACTGGCGACCGGCGCGTCGGCGATCCTGCTTGACGAGCCGTTCGGCGGCCTCAGTCCGGCCGAGATCGACAGGACGGTCGAGGTGATCGGCGCAGTGCGGGCTCGAGGTCTGGCGGTGGTCTGCATCGAGCACGTGATGCGGGCGCTGACGACGATCGCGGACCGGGTGATCGTGATGCACCACGGCGCGGTGTTCTTCGAGGGGACCCCGGCGCAGATGCTCGCCGACGAGAAGGTCGTCGAGGTCTACCTGGGCGCCAGCCACCGAGCCGAGGGCAACTGATGACCGGCGAGCCAATGCTGCAGGTTGCCGCGCTGCGTGCCGGATACCTGGACACCACGGTGATCAGGGACCTCGACCTCCTCGTCAACGCCGGCGAGGTCGCGGTGCTGATCGGCCCGAACGGGCACGGCAAGACCACGCTGCTCCGCGCGATCAGCGGGCTTATCAAGCCGTCCGCCGGGCGTGTCCTGCTCGACGGCCAGGACGTCGGGGGCTGGCCGGCCGAGCGGATCTCTGCTCTTGGCCTGGTCCACGCGCCGCAGGGCGACGGGCTGTTCAGCGAGATGACCGTCGAGGAGAACCTCCTGATGGGCGCCTTCCCTGCGGCGTCGTGGCGCAACCGGCGCCGCGAACTCGCCGGGATCTACGAGCAATTTCCCGTGGTCGCGGCGAGAGCCGGCCAGCGCGCCAGGACGCTGTCGGGTGGCGAGCGCCGGCTGGTCGCGCTCTCCAGGGCGCTCATGCGCCCGTCGCGGATCATGCTGATCGACGAGCCGTCGCTGGGCCTCGCGCCAGTCGCGATCGATGCCGTCTACCAGGCCATCGGAAACCTCAAGCGGTCAGGTGCCACCATCGTGCTGGTCGAGGAGAACTTCAGCCACGTCGGAGCCGTCGCCGATGCCGTGCACATCGTCGAGATGGGCACGATCATCGCGAGCGGGCCGTACGCCGAACTGTCCGCCGATCCCGCGATCGTGCGGACGTATCTCGGAAGCCTGTAGCGCCGTGGCAGCGACTGACATCGTCGGAATCGCCGTCACCACCATCATCCTCGGCTCGATCTACGGCCTGGTCGCGATCGGCATGACGCTGATCTACGGCACGCTGCGCATCCTGGACATGTCGCAGGGTTCGATGGTCATGGTCGGCAGCTTCATCGGCTGGGGCATTCTCGTGGTCGCGGGCTGGAATCCGATCCTGGCCATACTCGCCGCGTTCACCGCGACCTTCATACTCGGAGTGCTGACCCAGCTGGCCTCCGTGCAGCCGCTGATGAGACGGCGGAGCGCGATCGACTTCGAGATGGTCACCTTCATCACCACGTTCGCGGTCGCGATGGTGCTCACGAACGTCGCGCTCGAACTGCTCGGCCCTTTCCAGCGCAACGTCACGCCCGTGGTCTCCGGCAGCATCAGCGTCTTCCACGGCGTGAACCTGCCTTATCAGTCGCTGACCATGGCGCTTGTCTCGATCGCGCTGATGGCGGCGCTTGGCATCTTCCTCGCCAGGACGCGCTGGGGGATGGCGATACGCGCAGTGGCACAGAACCTCGACGCGGCCAGGCTCATGGGCGTCCCCGTCGGCAAGCTCTACCCGCTGACCATGGGCCTGGCCTCGGCCTTGGCCGGCATTGCCGGAGTGTTCCTTGGCGGGCTGTACTTCGCGTACCCGCAGGCCGGGGACCTGCCGCTGCTCGAGGCGCTGATCGTCGTGATCTTCGGCGGGCTCGGCAGCCTGCCGGGCACCGTGTACGCGGCCTACGCGATCGGATTGATCCAAGCCACCGCCGAGGTGATCGTCGGGACAACCTGGTCGCTGCCGATCCTGTACAGCGTCATCCTGCTGGTGCTCATCGTCAGGCCGCACGGCCTGCTCGGCAAGCCATCGGAGGCGCGGCTATGAGCCAGCGCCCGGTTCTTGCCAGCTCCCTCTTCCCGCTGATGACACGCGGCCGGTGGGGTGCGGCCGGCCTCGCCGTGCTGGTCGCCGCCGCCATCCCGCTGGTCATGACCAACCAGTACGTGCTGAGCGTGATGATCACCACGCTGATCCTGCTGGTGCTCAACATCAGCTGGAACTTCGTCCTCGGAGTCGCCGGCGTCTGGAACTTCGGCCAGCTCGCGATCTACGCGCTCGGCGGCTACGGCGCGGGCATCATCATGCTGCATTCGTCTGTCTCCCCGTGGCTCGCGTTGCTCGCCGGCGGCGTGATCGCCGCCATCGTGGCGGTGCTGCTGTCGTTTCCGACGCTGCGGCTGTACGGCATCTACACCTCGCTGCTCACGTTCGCGTTCGCCGAGGTGGTCCAGTACGTGATCCTGAACGACGGGTCCGGGCTGACAGGCGGCTCGTTCGGGCTCTCGATCGTGCCCGGCCTGTACTCCTCGCTCGGCCTGAACACCTCGGCGCGGGCGTACTACTGGACGGCGCTCGCGGTCGTGGTGGCCGCGACCGTGGCCCTAACCGCCGTCGCGCGTTCCCGGCTGGGCATCGCGCTGCGCGGAACCAGGGACGCCCCCGCCTACACGGCCGCGCGCGGCGTGAACCCGCTGCGGTACCGGATCCTGGCGTTCGCGATCTCCGGTTTCCTCGCCGGGATCGCGGGCGCGCTGTACGTCAGCTACGACCAGAGCATCTCGCCGTCGGTCATGGGCCTGACGCCGATGAGCGTCTACGTGACCATGCTGGTAATCGGCGGCCTGGGCACCGCCACCGGGCCGATACTCGGCACGATCCTCGTGCAGATCGTCGCGACGTTGCTGGTCA
>Ga0070707_100003169_pt1 | contig 15565 bp, 10 predicted proteins | sample KBSK5502metaG_FD_65468 | JGI IMG/M metagenome (GOLD analysis project Ga0070707, IMG submission 65468) | Corn, switchgrass and miscanthus rhizosphere microbial communities from Kellogg Biological Station, Michigan, USA - KBS K5-50-2 metaG | ecosystem: Host-associated > Plants > Roots >... | reverse complement strand
GCTGCCCATACTCGATGAGCCGCGACTGCTGCTTTGACGGGCACTGCCTCCATTGAAACCACCGTTGCCGCCGCCCCCAAAACCTCCGCGGTTGCTGGCGCCGGTTGAGGTGCTACGGTTGCCGACGCGATCGCCGCCGCCGAAGCCACCGCTATTTCCAGTGCGGTTTGAGATACCGGACGAGCGATCGCTCACCCCGGCTCCGCTCCGATTGCCGAGGCCGCTTTGATTGCCAAGGCCTCCGCGGTTCCCGACGTCACCGCGATTTCCCGCGCTGCCGCGATCGCCGACGCCCCCGCGATTGCCGACGTCACCTCGGTTTCCCACGCCTCCACGATCACCGACGCCTCCGCGATTTCCGAGGTCACCGCGGTTTCCTACGCCGCCGCGATCACCGACGCCTCCGCGATCTCCAACGCCGCCACGGTTCCCTACGCCGCCACGATCACCAACACCTCCCGGGCGGGTCGCACTGCCGAGATTGCCGCCCTGCCGGCCGATATCTCTCTGCGCCGCGCGTTGACGATTGTTTAGTGAATCACCACGCGTCGTTCCGCCGAAGCGGTTTGCGGTACCGCGATCGCCGTAGGGAGCGCCGCCACGATGTGAAGGGTTGTGTTGCCACTTATTACCACCACGATTGCCGCTACCGATATTGTTGACACGATTGCCGCCACTGATATTGGTATTGCGGTTGAAGTTGTTATTCATGTTCACGTTGATGTCGTTGCCGCCCCAACCGGCTCCCCAGCCCCAGCCGCCGCCCCAGGCAGCGCCTACCGCCAGGCCGACACCGAACGAAATGGCGCTCGCTGCGATCACTGCGCCGGTTGAATACGGCGGATAGTAAATGGGCGGGTAGGGATAAGCGACCGGACCATAGACATAAGCCGGGTTGTAAGAAGGCACGTAGACCACTTCCGGGTTAGACTGCTCGATGACGATCACCTGCTTACTCTCGACAACCTGCGTTTCCACTTTCTGTTGTTGATTCGATTGCAAGGCGCCCTTGTCCTTGGCTTTTGCGCGCATGCGTTGAATCGCATCCATCACGTCGGTCTGCTGGGCCAGAAAGGCGTTGCCGAGATCCGTGGTCCACTGAATATCGTTTGCCAGCCACTTCACGACATCAGGCAAAGGAGCCATCGCCTGGATGCTTGGATCCCAGGGTTGTTTCTTCACCGCGTCAGCTAACTTCTTTTGGTCTTTAGCGAGATCCGGGTTCTTTTCCAACCACTGCTGCAGCTGAATGAGCTCCAATGGGTAAGTTGACGCAACCAGCGTTTGGCTCAGAAGGTTGTCGGGATAGAGCGCGATCGGCGCCACCAGTGCGTCAAGCTGATCCGCCGGAATCTTGGTAGCTGGTTGCGACTGATCCTGCGGGGGCGACGCCGACACCACGATCTGTGAAGGCAACAGTAAAGCGGCACAGGTGAGCGCCCCCACGCATCGCATCACTTTCGCAAGAACGTCTGTTCGCATTACGGTTTTTTTCATTTCAAGCCTCCTGATTTCGCGCATTGGTACTGAGTTCAGGCTATGACGTTATCCCCTCGCTCGCGGGCGACCCACTTCGTCCAGCCCTGAAGAGACGTCTGCGATAGTCGTTTGGAAAGCAGGGCTTGCCCGCAGCCGAATCCTACCGAAGTGTAAAGGACTCAGCACCTGTCAAAACTTACAGGTCTTGAGGCAAAGTTCGCCGTGGTTGCGGTGTTAGATTTCAGAATCCGGGCGCAGGATCGAGTGGAGTTAGGCGTTGCCTCTGTACGCGAAGGTAAAGAATCGCATAGCCGCGAAGAATCAAAGGCAAGTCTTCATTCCCAAACGCACGAGGTTTTGGCTACTTCCAACGCGCTAGGTGGATGTTCCCTAAACGAAGCCTCTGTAAAAACCTGTCAGAAGTGCCAGTTATGAATTGACGGCGACTAACCTATCTTCGCGGTAAATCATGCGAGTAGCCACAGCAAGAATAATGAGTTCGGACGCGGACCCGCGCACTTTGCAAAGATCGGGTTTGAGACTAGTATTTGGCTCTCAAAACTCGGACTATGCCTTAGCGCGCGCCGCGGCGAACGGACGCATGACGGCGCTCGGTGATTTGTATGAACGGCACAACCGGCGAGTCTATGCGGTATGTTTGGGGATGACGCGCAATCCGGTGCAGGCCGAGGATTTGACCCAGGAAGTCTTCGTTCATCTGGTTCGAAAGATTGGATCTTTTCGCGGTGATAGCAGGTTCAGCACCTGGTTGCACCGCCTGACCGTGAATCTTGTTCTCATGCACTTTCGCCGCAAAGAGACGCGCAGAGAACAACCACACGAGGCACTGGAAGACAGACTCTTCACGCTAAACCGCAACCACCAACCTATCGGCGCTCAACTGATAGACAGAATGGCTTTGCGGTCAGCGCTGATGCAACTACCCTCCGGGTGTCGCGCCGTTTTTTTGTTGTTTGAGATCGGCGGTTACAAGCACGACGAAATTGCCACGATTCTTGGTTGTTCGTCAGGTACCTCAAAATCACAACTTCACCGCGCGCGAATGAAGCTTCGCGGTCTGCTTAAATCAAAGCGATCAGTCTGAAACGAACGCTATTCCAAACCCACGCCTTCACACCGTGACCACGAAGGCCCCGGGGGTTGCCTGGGGCGAGGTTGTCTTTGAATCGTTCGCCCGGGAATTAGTGTGTGTAAGAACGCTTGCGACGGGCAATCGCGACGAAGATGCCTATTCCCATCATTGCTCCGAGGGCAATTACGCCAATCAAAACAAGCCCTCGGTGTTCGCCCAGGACACGACTTACCATTGAATTAATCGAACCGAGCGCGCTCTGTTGATAGGCGAGGGAGTCCGCCCTCGCGATGGCCGAGTCAAGCCGGATCTTGCTTTCGCCGAGGCTTTGGAGCTGAGAGGAGAGAGCATCTTTTTCCAACTGCAGTTGACGGCGCCGGTGTTCGCGCAGTTCCTCGGGCCGGGTCGAACCAACCCCTGCGAAATAGCGCTCAATATTTTCCGGCTTCAGCTCATAGTCTAACTGATTCAATCGGTATTGCAGCTCGGCCTCTTTCATCTGCACATCGCGCAATTGGGCGCGCAGATTCTCAGCAGTTTGGGCAGCACTGGCCGTGTTCTGCGCCGAAACCTGAATTGCCGCCAGCAATATAACGGCAAAAAGAACCGTTAAACTCAAATACCGTCTCATCTTCTTACTCCCTTAGTCTCGCATCCAGGATTTACTGCTTCCGGCGACTTATGGTTTTACCTTGAGTAGACGCTCATACTACTTAGATTTTGCCGGACTGTACAGCATCGAATACCCAGCCAAAACTGTTAATTTTGACAGGCCCGGGATCCGCGCGACAACGCTATGCTTGGGGCGCCTGAATCTATCCAGCTCGCGAGACATACCAATGATTAATAAGACAATCCAACGTAACGCCCAGATTCCCCGGATCCTCATGGTTGTTCTCGTAGTCGCATTGGGAACACTCTCTGTTGCGGCGCAAACCAAACGTAAGAAACCAAAGTACGTCGTGCCCGTCGACACCGCCGTCCGCCTAAGAATGAACGACAAATTGAGTTCAAAAAACGCACAGGTCGGCAATCAATTTAGCACCACGGTGGTAACGCCCGTGTACGTCAAAGGCGTCGAAGTCATCCCTGCCGGTTCAATCGTGACTGGCCATGTTACACACGTAGATCGCGCCGGCCGCAAGAGTGAAGCGGGTAGCCTCGATGTTACCTTTACTTCGATCAAGGTTCCGAACGGCCTCAATTATCCCATCAGCGGATCGCTCGTCGGGTCAGATGGCACAGACAATGGAGCAGACATCAAGGGCAAGTCTTCGAAGAAGCGCAATGCCAAGTTTATCGGTCGCGGAATGGTGGTTGGGGGGTTGATCAACGGCGGAGCCGGGATCGTAACCGGTGGCTTATTCGGAGCTGCGCGAGGACTGATAAAGAAGGGTGAAGAGGCACAAGTCGATCCGGGTACCGAGTTCGACATGATGCTGAATCGCAGCGTTTCGATGAGCGCGTTCCGCTGATTCCTGAGTCTGAAAATATGAATTGCGATCCAAGCAATTCGACGACCCCTGTAATTTTTGCCAGTAGCCAGTATGGCCTTCAATCGCTAGCATTGCTGCTGCGGTTTCGACTGGACGCGAGGCTTGAAAGATTCTGCTTCGTTCACCAACTCGCCAAGGAGGCCTGGGTAGGCAGGCGCTCACCAGTACAGGCGCGGTTGGTGCCGGGTGTTCTCGCAGCGGCGGTGAGGACGCCCACTCCCGGCCGCGATCGTTATTGAGCAGGTCTCGAGACCTGCTTTCACGATAACAACCCGCGGCCGGGCTTCTTCATTGTCTCCATTTGTCGCTGCCCGAAAGGGGAAATCGATGATCAGACACAATAGTTCAGAACAGGTCACTGAAGAGTTTTCAGTCAACCTTTCCGAAGATTCCCACTTACATGATCCTGGGGCTGTCATGGCGGTCGACCTGGCCGCTGCGACTCATCGCGGTCACGTCCGGGGTAACAACGAGGATCATTATCTCGTCGTGCGCTTTCGTCGCACTCTCGAAAATCTGTATTCCAATCTTAATAAAGGGATGCTCGCTCAGAGTTACGATGTGACGGGATATGGTCTGCTGGTGGCGGATGGGCTTGGCGGCATGGCGGCAGGTGAGGTTGCCAGCCGGACAGCTGTTACTAAACTGGTCGAGTTGGTCGTGGACACACCCGATTGGGTGCTCGACATAAAGAACCCCGAACACCTGGAAACTGTTCAGCAGCGCATGAACGACCGCTTCCTGCGAATCGACGAGACGATCCGGGAGCAGGCAGATCGCGACGCCACTCTCAGCGGCATGGGCACGACGTTAACGGTCGCCGCGAATTTAGGAAGAAACGTGGTTATTGGCCATATCGGCGACTCAAGGGCCTATCTCTTTCGCGACGGTTCCCTTTCGCAAGTCACGAAGGACCACACACTCGCCCAGGCGATGGTCGAAGCCGGAGTTGCCGGCAGCGACGAGCCGGCGGCGCGTTCGATGCGACATGTTTTGACGGCGGCCCTTGGTTCTTTGGGCCCCAAGAGCAAACCCGATATTCAGCGGCTGGAAGTTGGCCCGAATGATCAGCTGCTGCTTTGCACCGACGGGCTGACGGAAATGGTTGACGACAAAACGATTGCTTCGTTGTTAGCAAATGCAGCTTCCGCCGACAAAGCCTGCGAGGATTTGGTCACCGTGGCGCTGGCCGCCGGCGGTTTGGATAACGTGACTGTCGTTCTCGCGCGTTTTGGAGTGCGGGAGGAAGATTGAGTTGACTGGAGCGCGACCGTCTCGGTTGCCACCGCGATGCAAGCGAGGACGCTTGCGCTCCAGTCCGCCTCTGACTTCAAGCCTCACCTCTCCCTACGCCCAGCGCATCCGCGACGCGGTTGATATAGTTGAACCACGACGCGATTAGCGTGATTTGTAAGATGCCCTGATCGTCAAAGCCCACAGCACGCAAGCGTTCATGATCAGCTTTCGAGATTCGCGTAGCATCGCGAGTCACTTGCTCCACATAATCCAGCATCACACGGTCTTCTTCAGAAATTGGCGCGCTGCGATAATCAGCTTGCAGCGCCTTAACCAAATCGTCGTCCAAGGTAACGCGACGCAGAAACTCTGCGTGAGACTCGATTCAATAATGACAGCGATTCAGTACTGAGACGACGGTTGTAATCATCTCGTGTTGTCGCCTGGTCAAAGGCAGATCCGGCGACATCAGCGCCCCAAAAGTGCTGAACGCGTGATGCAGCGCATCAGGAATGAGACTGTGCGAAGCGACGATGCTCGAAGTGTCTCCGTCAGGTGTCGGGTGGATTGGTTCGGCATATTCGATTGGATAGAGCGCGCGTTGAGATTCAGCCGCGCGGCGAACTCTCTCATCTTCTTTTGCAGAGACGGTTTTAATCCAGGTCATAACAGAGCGCCCCCAATTAATAGTAGTGTCACAACTTGCGGTTCTTTCTGTGTCTCTGTGCCTGCCTCAGTGTCTCTGTGGTGAAATGGCTCAGAAACAGCTCACCACAGAGACACAGCGCGGCCTTTGGCCGCAACCAAAAATGTTAACGCCCCATGACGCAACTACCGGATAATTGGGTTTGCGAAAACTCAACCGGAGGAGCGTCTTGGAGCGCTTTTTGAAACGGCACGAAGGCCGTGTCCTCGGCACTATAACAGGTTTCGATCGGGTTTTGTTCCGAGGTAACTTGAGTTCGATTTGTCATCCTGGGGGCATGGAGCGATTTATGTCGAGCCAGATTCAAATCCCAGTCGCGCCGCGCCCAGCAATCCCGCATCGTCACCGCATTCGGCTCGCACAATTTTTGCCCGGGCAGCGGGTAATGGAAAAGCTCGTTCTGCGACTTGCTGTCTCATCTCGTTCTCAAAGAGATTCCAACCGTTGGCGACCCCACCGCCAATCACGATCGTCTCCGGATCCAGGAGATTGATGAGATTCGCGAGACCAATCCCCAGGTAGACACCCATGCGTCTAAACACGTCGCGCGCCAATTCATCGCCCTGGGCACCCGCGCGATAGACGTCTTCGGACGTTAGCCCATCGACGTTTTGCAGAACCGATTCGGGAAAACGAAGTATCGCTTCGCGCGCCATACGAACAATCGCAGTAGCCGAGGCATAGACTTCCAGGCAGCCCTGACTGCCGCAACCACAAGCGACACCGCCGAACGGATCGATGGACATATGTCCAATCTCAGCCGCGGAGCCGTTAACCCCATGCCACAATTTCCCGTCAACTACGATTCCGCCGCCGACTCCCGTTCCCAGCGTCACGCACACGATCGTGCGATGGCCGCGGGCCGCACCCCGCCACATCTCGCCGACCGCGGCAGCGTTCGCATCGTTTTCGAGGATCGCCGGCAGGCCTAACTCTCCCGTCAGCGCTGCAGCCAAACGAAATCCATTAAGCGATGAAAGGTTGGGCGCCTTGCCGACTGAACCCGCCCTCGCGTCTATCGAGGCCGCAACCGCAATCGAAATTCCACTAATTGATTGACCTGGTGAAACTCCACACTCACATTCGCGCGCGGCGATCACCAGGGCACTGACAATTTCGTCGGGCACGGTGGTTCGTGGAGTCTGATGTTTTACGCTGAAGTGGATGGTTCCGTCTTGATCGATGATGGCAGCGCGAAGATGTGTACCGCCAAGATCAAAGGCCAGAACAAAACGGAGCGGGTCATCCATCAGTCTTTATTTCCGAATGATTGTTTAAGGCTTTGAGCGATTTGTTCCATACAGGAGATTTCGGCAGCGATCACAGGTGCCGTTCGGTTCCGAAATCACCAGCACGAGATTCGTAACGGCACCTCGTGTGGGAACGGCCACCGGTTCAGCGTGCCGTTGCTTGCCGTTACTGTCATTAACGTGAGCGCGGACGTAATAAGAGATTCCTTCGTATCCCTCGAACGAGAAGTTGCCCTGTTCATCGGCAGACACGCCGTACGCCAGGCCACGCGCTGCATAAGTTGTCTCGGAATGGGCCACACTCGCTTTCGCTGCCGCACGTCCGTCCGGAAAGATCACTTTGCCGCTAATAACGCGTTTTACCAGCCGCGGGGGCAATCTCAAATTCACGTCTCTTAGAACTGTGCCTTCGCCGATGGTAATCACCACTGCTTCAGTTGCGGTTAGGACGCCGGGGTAATAAGACGGTGGATAGGCCGTTGCGACCGACTCAGGGCCATTCAAACCGTTTAGGCGAATACCGAGCAGATAGGTTCCGGGAGGCACGAATTTCAATTCATACCACCCTTCGACGTCGGCTTCTGTATACATGCTATTTGGTCTGGTTGAATCGGCCTGACTTGCGGGAATCAAATCCAACATCATTTTCGGCACCGGTTGGCCATCGGCGTCCAGCACGCGTCCGTTGATGCGACCGTTGTCCATGACCTGAAAACTGACGACACTGCACCCGCGGTCATTGAGCTTCGTCTTTCTTTCACTGTCATACGTGCTTAACTCGTCTGGCAGTTCCGCTCTTACGACATATTGCCCGGGCTCCAGCTTTGTTAGTTGGTAACGTCCTTGCTCGTCCGTCCTGGTGGTATACGATCGGCCTTCACCCTTGACTGAAATTTTAATATTGGCGAGCGGACCGACCTGTTGTATCCCCTCCGTCTCCAGGTTACGACGGTAGCGGCGAATCTCACCCGACAGGGTTGCGCCGGGTTCGCGATCCTTCAGGCCGCTGATGTAATCGAGATCTTCGCGGGCATCAGATACTGGCCGCGTGCGCGTGCAGATGTTGGTGCCGTAAAAGCCGTTCGCCGCGTTGAAGCTCGCATATACGAGGTAACGCTCACCCAACTTGAAGTTGTAGCCGCAGTCGCCGTCGCCCATTCCGGTGCGGACTTCGACCTGAGCAGTATTCACACCGCGAAAAGGCTCGTCGATTCGGAAAATGAATGCTCGCTGAGGGAATTGGCGGTCTTCCCCAGCGATCAGTTTTTCGGTCGTTTGCTTCACCTCCAGCGGGGTCCCGATAAAAACTGCGGGCGTGTTTCCAAACGACTGACATGGTGGCCCGCTACCGATGCAGGAGCAGGAAAACGCTGCAGACGCGCCCAGCAGTACTACCAGCACCGCCGTCGTTGAAATAATGACCGTTCGCATCTCTTGAGCCTCTTTCTGTATACCCTGAATTAATGGCCTGACATTTCGCGAATGATCTGTTAGTGGCCTTAATAGTCGTGAACGTTGCCGGCCTTCTCCTTCGGGATCCGGCCGTAAGTCTCAGACATTTCGCGCAGCCGTTCACCATAACGATCGGTCAAGGCGCCGGCGGCAAATCGCCAACTCCAATTGCCTGTCGTGCTGTTAGGCAAATTCATGCGGCCTTCGTTGCCGGTACCCAGCACATCCTGCAGCGGAATGATGGCGGTGTTAGCGACCGATCCCAGGGCAGCGCGAATGAAGTCCCAATGTATCTCTTTGCCGCACGTGTGCAAATACTTTTTGCAGAAGTCGTGTTCTGAATTGATCTCGGCTTCCGTGCGTGTCGACTCGGGGCCGGCCTCGCTTTGAAACCACCCCACGGTAGTATCGTTGTCATGTGTGCCAGTGTAAGCCACCACATTCTGATGATAGTTGTGCGGAAGGTGGAGGTCGTCCGCGTCGCCACCAAAAGCAAACTGCAAGACTCGCATTCCCGGAAAACCAAGATCGTCGCGCAGCTTCTCGACATCCGGAGTGATGACGCCGAGGTCTTCGGCAATAATTGGTAACTCGCCGAGCGCATTTTGGACGGCGTCAAATAATTCCCTTCCCGGCGCCCCCACCCAACTACCACGTTCCGCAGTTTTGTCGCCGCCGGGAATTTCCCAGCATGCCGCAAACCCGCGAAAGTGGTCGATGCGCACAATGTCCACCATTTGCAACGTCGCACGCACGCGTTCGATCCACCATTTGAAGCCGTCGGCCAGCATACGGTCCCACTTATAGAGCGGGTTGCCCCAGTACTGGCCCGTGGCGCTGAAGTAATCCGGTGGCACCCCGGCTACCACCGTGGGAACACCGTTTTCATCGAGTTTGAATTGTTCGGGGTTCGTCCAGACATCAGCTGAATCGTGCGCGACAAAAATCGGGACGTCACCGATTATCCTGATACCGCGTTCATTGCAGTAGGCTTTAAGCGCAAACCATTGGCGAAAAAAGAGAAACTGAAAGAATTTGTGGGCCTCGATCTCAGCATGAAGTTGGTCGCGGGCTTGTCCCAGGGCGAACTCCTCTCGACGCACCAGGGACGGTTCCCATTCATGCCACGCCGCGTAATTGTGAGCCGTTTTGAGCGCGCGAAATAAAACATAGTCTTCCAGCCATGACTGATTTTGGTCGCAGAACGCTTCGAACTCGCGGCGAGATTCCGTGTCTGTCGCGCGTTGAAAATTCTTGTATGCTTTGCGCAGAACCTTATCTTTTGAGTCGTAAGCGTGCCCGAAATCGACCCGGCCGGACACAAGCTCAATCTCATCTATGTCATCTTGTGACAACCAACCCTCGGCCAACAGTCGTTCCGGCGATATCAATAAAGTGTTGCCGGCAAAAGCCGAGTAGCACGCGTATGGCGAATCGCCGTAACCGGTCGGGCCCAGCGGCAAGACCTGCCACAGACTCTGACCGCTCGACCTCAAAAAATCGGCGAACGCGTAAGCTTCATCACCTAAATCGCCAATTCCAAAACGACCCGGCAACGACGTCGGATGAAGCAAGATTCCGCTGGCTCTGGAAAAGGTCATTGGATCTGTCGTAATGATCTCAAGCCGCCTAAGCGTCGTCAGAGTTCCGTTATAAGAATAGATCTCAACGGCGAAGCCGTTGAGTCTCAAAGCCCAGGGTTGCCGCGAAGCGGCTACCCTGGGAATCGGTGAAACTACGAGCCGCAACCCTGTCAGAGTCTGTCGGAGAAATCGATCTCCGTGCCTCTGTGCGATCTCTGTGCCTCTGTGGTGAGTGTTTTCTCGAGTAATTTCACCACAGAGACACAGCGCGGCAGAGCCGCAACCAAAAAGATGACGCCCCATGACCAGTTCCGGCATGATGTGTTTGGTAGAACATCTCAGGCGCGGAGGGTGATCATGGAGCGTTTTTTGAAGCGGCACAAAGACCGCATCGTCGGTACTATAGCAGGGTTTGACCGCATGTTGTTTCGAGGGACGTTGTTGTCGCTTTGCCACCAGGGAGGCATCGATAGATTTCTTTCGAGCCAGCGGGTGCTGTGCAAAGACTTTGGTGCTTTTGGGCTGCGTCTTACTAGTGGCCTTAAAACACACGTGGAACAGTATGTGACCGAACATAAGCGGCCGTTGATCTATCTGCCTTCGGCGCAGGAGTCCAAGGAAGAAGTAGCTTGTCGGATTATGGAGCGAGACCAGATCAAAGCCGGATTGATTTGTGTTTTGAGTTGTGTGGAACCATGCCAGGCGTTTGATGTCCGTCGCAACCGCGAGCGCAAGGAAATAAACGTGGTGCTGCGTGAGCGCAAGTGTCTGCACTACTACTTCTATTATCTCGATGCTGAGTTTGGCTTGATGCATCTTCGCCTGCAGAGTTGGCTGCCGTTGACGATTCAAGTTTGTATCAATGGCCGGGAATATTTGGCTAGACAGATGGACCTGGCCGGCATTGGCTATCAACAGCACGACAACTGCTTCACGCAAATCGACGACCTGGTGCAAGCGCAAGTCTTGTTGGATAAACTGGTGGCGCGCAATTGGGGCCCGACGCTGAATGCTTTCGCCCGGCTGGTCAATCCCTTCCTCAGCCGTAAGGCCAATCCACACCTGCACGCTTACTACTGGACCATGCGCCAGGGTGAGTACGCCACCGATGTGATGTTTAGCAGTTCTGAAAGTCTCCAGGAGATTTACTCGAGACTCTACTTGCACGCCATCCAGCACTTCAACAGTAAACAGGTGCTGCGCTTCCTGGCTCGCCGCCCGCAGCGCCGCTTTAATGGCGAAGTGCGTACTGACCTGCAACAGCGAGTTGAAGGAGTAAGAATCAAACACTGGGTAGAGGAGAACTCTCTCAAGATGTATGACAAAGCTGGGAGTGTCTTGCGCCTGGAAACCACTATTAATAATCCGCGCCGCTTCAGTGTCTGGCGCCGCGGTCAACTTAAGGGGCGCCGGGTAATGCGCTGGATGCCCTTGCGGAAAGGTATCGCCGACTTGCCACGCCGGGTACGGCTTTCCCAAGCAGCCAACCATCGTTATCTGAACGCACTCGCGGTCGTGGGAGAAATCCGACCCTCTCATCGGCTGTTGGATCAGGTTGCTAAACGAGTCGTGACCGCGGGCCGCAGGTATCGGCCCCTGCATCCCATCACCCCGCAGGAAAGCGTGGTTTATCGAGCGTTGTTGCGGGGTGAATATCAACTTCAGGGCCTGCGCAATCAAGACTTGCGCCAGGAGTTGTTTGCTCGTGAAGCCACGCGCGATCCCGTGCAGCGTCGTAAACTGTCGGCCCGCATCACCCGTTGGCTGTGTCTGCTCCGAGCTCATGGACTGATCTACAAAGTGCTCCATACCAACTACTATCGCATTACCAAGAAAGGCTACGAGATCATGACTACCGCCTTGAAATTTCGGGAAACGGACTTCGCTTTATTGGCCACTTGAAAACTTGCTCAAAAAACAAAAACTTAGACCTTTGTTACACAGAGATTCTCACGGAGGCACGGAGAAATGCCTTTTTTCCGACAGACCCTGTCAGGGTTGCGGAATCAAGTATCACCCTCCGTACCCAACGTAGCCTTCGGCAACGTTGGGCTGGAGGGCGAAACCGCTTCGCGGTTGCACAGCCCGAATCGCTCGAGAAGAGCTAGCGCTACTGCGTACCTCATTTAGCTTTCCGAAACTTTCTTACGTAACCCACCAGTCCCTTAATCTCGGAACTCTTGAGCTTCTTTCCAAACGCGGGCATGCCGCCTTTGCCGTTCGTCACTATCCTAACCAGGCTTTTCGTGCTGGTGATGTCTGAGTGCTTTTGCCACCACGCATTGTCGGTAAAGTCTGGTGAATTGTACGTGTGGCCCAGCGGCGTGTCTCCACGTCCGTCGGCGCCATGACAGCGGGCGCAGTTGGCCCGAAAGAGATCTTCAGTCGCGGAAGATTTTCGCCTGGATTGCTCACTGATGCGCGAAACCTCGGACAGGGGTAAGGGCGCGCTCTTTGGACGCGAGGTCCGAACTAAAAGAAATGTAGAAAAAAAAAGACCCAGACCGGCAGCGGCCAGCCGTTTTGCGGTTCGCTTCATTCCCGGGCTTGCTCGCTCCTTTTTCTCATTCTCCAGCCGTCCGGTTCAGGGCGTGAACGTGCCAGTAGACGCTTTCGTTGCTCATCTCGGGGTGTTTGCGCAGGAACTGATTGGCCAAAGACAGCGCCGCCGGATCGTCTTTAAGGTCGGCAAAAATCTTCGCCTCGCGCTTCGCGTCATCATTCCGTCCCAGCTTGCGATAAACCAACATCAAGTTGTAGTGGGCTCCGAGGTCTTCCGGATCAATTTCCAGAATCCTGCCGAACGTTTCCACCGCGCGCCGGTAATCGCGCTTGATCTTGTAGAGTTCGCCCAGCTGCTGCAACGAGATGCGGTCTCGCGGGAAGGCCGCGAGCACTTGACTGATGTTTGATTCCGCCCTGTCCAATTGACCGCGCTTGATGAAGATGCGCGCCTGCTGGAACAACGCTCGGGCGTTCGCTGGGTTCGCTTTGATCACCGCGTCAAGCAGCGCCGCGGCTTCATCGTATCGTTCCAGTTCGAGCTGGCCCATCGCCTGATTCACTAAAGCCATCGGCCGGTATTTATCGTCCAGAGCTGCGGCCTGGGTGAACGCTTCGATAGCCAGTGGGTATTGCCGCTGATCGAATAAAGCTATGCCGTAGTTATTCCAGCGCCGCCAATCAGGTATCGCGGTCTTGTCGTTTGGATTCGCAGCCAGGGCCGAATTGTCGCCAAGGCGCATGAGGTATTCGGTCGAGGCCATCGTCACGATCGGATAGTCGACGGATTTTCCCAGCACGTAGTCACTGAAGACTCGCGTGAAACGCCGGTAACGAACGCGGGCGGTCAGGCGCAACGAACCTGGTAATTCCCTGGGAACCTGAAACTGATAACGCGCCAGGTCCGAGCGACCCGAATTGATCTGATTGTTCTGAGCGAGAATTCGGGTGCGCCAAATGTGATGCTTATCGTTGTAGGTGCCGTCGGTTTTGACCAGATAGGTCTTGTAGTTGTGCGCGCTCTCGTCCAGGTAACCGTCGGCTTTGAGAAAGCCGGACCAGTAAATGGCTTTGCCTGCCTCGTCGCTGACAATGAACTCCACGTAGGCTTCGTAAAAATCGCGCAACTCCGGTGGAAACGAATGCCCGATGTTTTTGTTCGTGATTACGACATCGGCGGTCAGCCGATCGCCCCCATTGATCTTAAAGTTCTTACGGTTTAGTGGCGCGATCAATTCGTCCGAGGCGCCGGCCGACTGACGTCGGATCGCGAAGATGTCTACGCCGATGCCGTCGTTCTCGAGAAACTTCGTCACCGCGTCGAGTTGTTCGGGCCATTTGTAGAACGTCGGAATTGCAGTGTTCGCTGCCGCCCAACGGTGCGACGCCAGGGTTCCCTTTTTTGCCGACACATCGAACAGCGGTGCAGGCTCACGCTTCATGTGACATGAGTTGCATGTCTCTTTGTCACGCACATAAAACGGGTGTGGCGATTCTTTCGAAAAAGACGACTGCTGTAGTTCATCGGCGACCATAAAGGCGCGCAGGAATTTGTAGTCATTTAACTCACGCGGGACCTGCGATTTATGACACGACCCACAGAACTCCGGCTGCTTCAGCAATGGCCGCATCATCGCGCGCCGGTGGGAAGGAATGTCGTCGAGGATTTGTTGATCGGTAATCCCGTCCAGCAAACGCGTCCCGTCTTCTTTCACCAGCAGCGCCGGCTCGGCCATCACATAGCCGCCGATACCGCGTCCGGTCACTGACTGAATCGAATGACACGAGATACACGAAACGCCGTCGTCATCGAAGGGCCGCTTAACTTTTGTATTCTTTGTGAGCGCGCCGGTGAAAAGCGCCGCCGGGTTGTGACACGATTCACAGTGACGGGTGAATTCAATTCCGCGCTGGTTCTGCAGGTCTTTGACGTTCTTTTGATAGAAGGGTTCGCGAAAAGCATTGCCGTGCGCCGACTGTCGCCACTGGGCATGCGCGTCGGTGTGACAGGTGCCGCAGCGTTTCGACGGCACAAACATCTCTCCGGAAATGAAGGTGCCGGTCGTCGTAGTGGCGTTCCCGGGCGAGAATGGATTCGCGCCAAATTTGAAATCGTACGTCTTTGCGATCTCAGTCGCGTAAGCTTTTTGATGCTCTTCAGAATCCGGCGTGGTCTTAGCAGTCGCATTTCGTAAAAGAGAGGCGGCGAAGTAGATCCCCAACAGGAAGCACAAGAGTAGCGTCAGGCGAGCTGTGTTGATTACTCGTGAAAAGGTAGTGATTTTATCGGAAGACATTACGATTCACTGCTTCACTTTAGATGTAAAGCAGACTGTCCAGTCTGCTTCACGTTCAGGATGGCGAAAGACCGCAGACTGGACAGTCCGCGGTACAACTACTTTGCAATTCCCTTCCCTTCGATCACGGTCAGTTTACGATCTACTCCGGGCACGCGCACGGTTTCCGACGTTCCATCGGGCCATTTGATCTCCAGCTTATCGACACTCGTCGCGGTTCCCAAACCAAAATGCAGAGTCATATCGTTTTGGGAAGCGTAGCTGCCGCCGCTGATGACATCCTGTCGCTGGCGAATCTTTCCCGTCGTCACATAGACGATAGCGCCGGTCGCGTCGCGCGGAGACCTTTTTGAGACATCGCCGGCGAGACGAAGCGCGAGCCAATGACCACCAGGGCCCGCAACATTCCTGAGCACGCTCGGTTTCGCGTCCGTATTGTTGATGACGACGTCCGGTCGGCCATCGCCGTCC
>Ga0070707_100003166_pt1 | contig 15576 bp, 18 predicted proteins | sample KBSK5502metaG_FD_65468 | JGI IMG/M metagenome (GOLD analysis project Ga0070707, IMG submission 65468) | Corn, switchgrass and miscanthus rhizosphere microbial communities from Kellogg Biological Station, Michigan, USA - KBS K5-50-2 metaG | ecosystem: Host-associated > Plants > Roots >... | reverse complement strand
GCCGTAGGCGTCAGCGCAAGTCCCCCGGCGAGCGAGCCGGCCGTGAAGAGGAGCGTCCCGATGATGAACATGCGCAGGCGACCGAAAAGATCCCCCGTGCGACCCCCCAGCAGCAGGAGGCCGCCGAACGCGATGGCGTAGGCGTTGACGACCCACTCGAGGTCGGCGGGGTTGAACTTCAGCGCGTGCTGAATGGATGGGAGCGCGACGTTCACGATGGCCACGTCGAGAACGACCATGAGCTGGGCGACACCAATAACGGCAAGCGCCAGCCCAGGCGAGCGGCCCGATCTTTCTTTGGACATCGACTCCTCCTCCTTGTCAGACACGACGGTGAGCCGCAAAAACCGATCGATCCCGATCGCCCGAAACTGGAGTCGCTCGTAGCGCGGGAACGCCGGCGCCGCCTCGGCGAAGTCGATGACCTCAGGGCCGCCCACGTCGTGGTCTCGGCCGCCGTAGGTGACCACCGCGTGCCCCGCGGCAAGGACGTTCTGGTACCAGGCGGCGTGCTCGCTGAAGGTGAGCGGGATGACGAAGCCGCCGGGTGCCGGACGCATGCCGAGCGGGCTGGCATACATACGCCCGCTGCGCCGCCCGCGATGGTGCAGGATGCCGACGATGGGCATCCAGCGCCTACCTGCGATCAGCAGAACCAGCGGATTGACAAAACCGGCGACGAAGCGAATCACACGCCTCGCCCCCAGGCCGAGCTGGATTGTTCTCGAGTGTTTCATGACCCTAGGACGGCGCTGTTCCGCGTGGTGTGACTTTTCTTGGCAATGTCACAATCCGCGGCCGTATCTCGTCCTTTGTTTGATGGGCATCGCATGATCGACAGCTCAGGGTTCAACGAGGCGTGGTCGGATCACCGCCGCTTCCTGCTCGGCGTCGCGTACCGGCTCCTGGGCAGCTACAGCGACGCGGAGGACATCGTCCAGGAGGCCTTCAGCCGGCTTCTCCGCAGCGACCTCGACCCCATCGAGGACGTGCGCGCCTGGCTCGTCGTCGTGGTGAGCCGGCTGTGCCTGGACCAGCTGAGGTCCGCGAGGGTTCGTCGTGAGGCTTACATCGGACCCTGGTTCCCCGAACCGCTCATCCAGTCAGCTGACGACAGCGTCGATCCCGCCGACGTGGTGATGCTCGACGACAGCGTGCGCATGGCGATGCTTATCGTCCTCGAGCGGATGTCCCCTGCGGAGCGCGTCGTATTTGTGCTCCACGACATCTTCGAGTTTCCTTTCGAGAAGGTGGCCGAGATGGTCGGCCGCACGCCCGCAGCATGCCGCCAGCTGGCGACCCGCGCCCGGCGCCGCGTCAAAGAAGAGGGCGCCAACGGCCGCTTCAAGCACGATCGCGGCGAGCAGGAGCGAATCGTCGATGCGTTCATCGCGGCGACGGCGACCGGCGACCTCGCGACGCTCCTGCCCTTGCTCGATGCGTCTGTTGTCGGTTGGGCGGATGTCGGCGGCACGCTCGCGGCGGTACGCAATCCCAACGTCGGACCGCAGAAGGTCGGCGATGGCGTCATGTATTTCTTTGGCCCTGCGTCCGGCTCGACCCTGGAGCGGCGCAACATCAACGGCGAGCCGGGCATTGTCGTCTACCGCGAGGGCAAGGTGGCGGCGGTGATCGCACTCATCCACAAGGCGGGGGCGATCACGAGGGTCTACGTTGTGGCGGACCCTCGCAAGCTCGAACAGGTGAAACGGGCGCTCGCCGGCTAGCGGGTGCGGATGCCGAGCTCATCGAGGTGTTCGAGCAGGTCGAGCGGATCGTCATAGCTTCGGTATGCGCCCGCCGTCTCCAGCTCTTCGCGCCCGTAGCCGCCGGAAAGCACGCCGATCCCAAGCGCCTGAGCCCTCTGCGCCGCAAGCATGTCCCACACGCTGTCGCCCACGACGAAGCTGTCGGTGATCGGCTTGCCAAGCGCCGCGGCGGCGGCGAGGAAAAGATCGGGATTCGGCTTGGCATACGCGACCTTGTCGCGCGTAATTATGGGAACGTCCTGCGGTACCTCAAGCAGCGTCAATGACGCGGCGGCGGTGACGTCGCTGCTGCTGGTCGCGATGGCCCACGGCACCCCGAGCTCCGTCAACACCCTCAGCAGCTGCTGTGCGCCCGGGAGCGGACGGACGTCTCGGACGCGCCTGCTGTAGGCCTCCTCGTGCAGCTTGCGGAGGCGATCGGCCTCCCCGGTGGTCAACTCACGTCCGGTTTCGCGAACGAGGGCGCGCACGAACAGGCCTCCGCTCATCCCGATGCGGCGGTGGATGCGCCAGATCGACAACGGGATGCCCTCGGATTCGAGCGCTTCCTTCCACGCCAGGACATGCTGGTAGACGCTGTCGAGAAGGGTCCCGTCCAGGTCGAAGAGCACCGCTGGGCGGTCGGTCCGCAACTTCGATGTGTCGGGCGCCATGTATCGGTGACCCTAATAGATCGCCGCGGGGTTCCGCGCCTTGAACACGCGGAACAGAAACCACAGCGATGGTAGAAGCAGGACCGAACCGATCCCGGTCACCACCAGCAACGCCGTGAGAGTAGCGTTGGGCGCCGCTGCATCCGCGATCGCGATGTCGGGCGGCGCAAGGTACGGCCACTGTCCCACCGCCCAGGCCCAGAGCACGAAGATGACCTGCGCGGCGACCGCAACTCGAGCGATCCGTGGCCGCGAGCGCCAGACCGCAACGAGGGCGATCGGCCCATTGATGAGGGCGAGGACAAGCAGCGGAAGCCCACGCCCGAAAAGCGAGTGGGCCAGCGACGGAGCGGCGAATGGCGCCAGGATCAAGCTGGCGATGGCGGCCATCCCCGCGACCAGACCCGCCGCCGCGGCCCTCTTCCGGAAGTCAGACTCGAGCGGCGTGCCTTCCGTTTCGACGGTGAGGTACGTCGCGGCGAGGTAGGCGCACATCGCGACCGCGAACAGCCCGACCAGGAGACCGTATGGCGTGGCCCAGCCAGCCTCAAAGCCGGAGGCCGGTCGACCGCCCGAGACGCGAATGGCCCCGGAGGCAACCGCCGCCGCTCCCGTGGCCATGGCAAAAGGCGCGATGACGCTGGCCGCCCCGAAGGCGATACCCCACCCCGACGCGTCGCCTACCGCTTCGCTGCCGTGGGCGCGAAACGCGAAGGCCGCGCCTCGAAGCACGATCCCCACGAGCGCGATCGTGAACGGCAGGTAGAGCGCCACGGCGAGGACGCCGAAGGCGGCCGGAAACGCAGTGAACAGGCCGACGATCATGAAGATCAGCCAGACGTGGTTGGCCTCCCACACGGGTCCCATCGCCTCGGCGACCGCGCGGCGCTGGTCGCGCGCTCGAGGGCCGCTCGCGAGGAGGTCCCACACGCCACCGCCGAAGTCCGCTCCGCCCAGCACCGCGTAAGCCGTGAGTGCGAGCCACAGGATCCCGGCGACTACCTCCGCTTCGCTCATGTGGAGGCGCGGTTCCTTTGCGCCTGCAGAAGGAGCAGGCGCGCGGTCGTGATCGCGAGGCCGATATAGATCGCAAAGAAGATCAGGAATGTGGGCCCGAGGGCGGGCGCCGTCGTCGCGGCCTCGGACGTGCGCAAGATGCCGTAGACGATCCACGGCTGGCGTCCGAACTCGGTCACGAACCAGCCCGCTTCCATCGCCACGACCGATGCCGGCCCTGCGGCCACGATCGACCAGAGCAGCAGGCGCGACTTCGGAATCCGGCGCCGGTACATGAGAAGAAGCCAGAACAGCGCGGCGGCGAGCCCGATCAGGATGCCCAGACCCGCCATCGTGTCGAACGAAAGGTGCACGATGACGGGGTTCGGCCGGTCGTCAGGAGAAAAGGAATCCAGCCCACGCACCTCCGCGTTGGGGTCGAGCGCCGCCAACAGGCTGAGCAGGTACGGGATCTCGATCGCTCCAACGACTCGATGCTGGGAATCGACCGGGATGCCGCCCAGGTGAACTGGAGCGCCGCGCACCGTCTGATAGAGGCCTTCCATCGCCGCGAATTTCGCGGGCTGTGCCTGGTAGATGAATCGCGCGCTCGTGTCTCCGGTGATTCCGGCGAGCACGATGGCCGCCGCCGCCATCGCCATTCCCAACACGAGCCCGCGTCGGTGCAGCCCGTCGTCGCGACCCCTCAAGATGCCCACCGCGTACACGGCGGCGACGACAAAACCTGTCACCACGTAGGCAGAGACCAGCATGTGCGGGTCTTCGGTCGGCGTGGAGGCGTTGAGCGCCGCGGCCACCGGGTCGACGTCGAGCAGCCGGCCGTTGCTGTCCACGTGGAAGCCGCTGGGCGAGTTCATCCATGCGTTCGCCATGACCACGAAGACAGAGCTCAGCGCACCGCTCACGGCGATGGGGATCGCGGTGAGCCAGTGCACGAAAGGGGTCACCCGATTCCAGCCATAGAGGTACAGGCCCAGGAAGATCGCCTCGATGAAAAAGGCGAAGCCTTCAGCTGAGAATGGCAAACCGAATATCGCGCCGGAGAATGCCATGAACCTCGGCCACAGGAGGCCGAGCTCGAACGAGAGCGCTGTGCCCGAAACCGCGCCGACGGCAAACAAGATGCCAAACGCCTTCGACCAGCGCCGGGCGAGGTTGAGCCAAACGTCGTCGCGTGTTCTCAACCACAGGCCTTCGGCGGTGAGCATCAGAAGCGGAAGGCCGACCCCCAGCACCGCGAACACGATGTGGAAGCCGAGCGACGTCCCCATGGTCGCCCGCGCGAGGGTTACATTGTCCATGAGCGGCAGGGATTGACTCCAAGCATCCGGCTCGGGCGATTGTTCGGGATCGAGGTTGGATTCAACTGGAGCCTCATCTTCATCTTCGGGCTTATCTCGCTGACGCTGGCGACAAACCTCCTGCCCGCCACGGCCCCAGGCTATGGCGCTGTCATCTATTGGGTCATCGCGCTGGTGGGGGCCGTCCTTTTCTATGCATGCCTGCTGGCGCACGAGCTGGCGCATGCGATCGTGGCTCGCCGCAACGGCGTCAAAGTCGCGGGCATCACGCTGTGGCTGTTCGGCGGCGTTTCGCGGCTGGAGGGCGAGCCGGCGAGCGCTCGGGCCGAGACGCTGATTGCCGCCGTCGGACCGCTGACCAGCTTCGCCGTCGCCGCGGTCGCATTCGTGCTCGCAGCAATCGCCTCGGGGAGTCCGCTCCTGTCGGGCCTGTTCGGCTGGCTCACGTTCGTCAACCTGGCGCTCGGGTTGTTCAACCTCGTGCCGGCGTTTCCCCTCGATGGCGGACGCATCCTGAGCTCGCTGTTGTGGTGGCGGTCCGGCAGCCGGCAGCGCGGCGTGCACAACGCCGTCCGCGTCGGCCGCGTCTTCGCCTACCTGTTGATCGCGGCCGGCCTGCTCGAGCTTTTTCTCGGCGGCGTGCTCAGCGGAATCTGGATGGCGATCCTGGGTTGGTTCCTCCTCTCAGCCGGCGCGGCGGAAGAGGCAGGATCAGCCGTCCGCACGCTGCTGCGATCGGTCCCTGTCTCCGCCGCGATGACATCACCCGTGGTCACGCTTCCCGATTGGGTGACGGTGGAGCAGTTTCTCGAGTCCGTCGCGCCCAACCACAGCTTCACCACGTACCCGGTGCACGATCCGTCGGGCAAGCTCACCGGCGTGGTCCGGCTTGCAGACCTGGTGCGCCTGCCGGCTGGCGAGCGAGGCACGAAACATCTCATCGACGTCGCACGAGGGATCGCGGAGGTGCCGGTGTCCAATCCGCGTGAGGACCTGTCCGCGCTCATCCAGCGGATCGGCTCTGGGATCGAGCAGCGCGTCCTGGTGTTCGACAACGGCACGCTCGTCGGCATCGTGTCGCCGGCGGACGTTGGGCGCGTGCTGACCGTCAGGCAGACGATAGGCGCAAGGCCGCAGGCCTGATCGCGATTACTTCTTTTCGGCGGGTTTTCGGACCGCCTTCTCGATCTCGTCGCTGAGGTCGCGAAACGTCTCGGCGACGGCTATGCCGAAGGAGCGAGCCGTCTCCTTCGTCTTCGACCGCACCTCAGGGTCACGCGTCGCGGTGTCGAGCGACTTGAACACGGCGTCGGCCGCCTGACGCAACTGCTCGAGCGACCGGTTCAGATCGGCCGCATTCTTGTCGTCGCTCGCTTGCCGGTAATGCCGCTTCAGCTCGCCGGCGAGGCCCTGGATATCCGCCTCGAATCGACTCCACGCGTTCTGATTCTCGTTTGCCAATTTCATCTCTCCTTCATCGTTTGAAAGTGCCGACGAGCTCAGCTGTCGCCAGCACGTGGCCTTTGGTCGCATCTTGAAAAGAGGATTCGGATGCGCCGGGACGCAACGACAGCTTGTCGTCCAGCGCGTAGACCTTGAAGTGGTAGTGGTGAGGCGATCCGGGCGGCGGACATGGCCCGCGGTAGCCGTTGCTGCCGAAATCATTGCGTCCCTCAACGCTTCCCTCGGGCGGCCGCGCGGCTTCTCCCAGGTCGGTCGATGTCGCGGGCAGGTTGAACGCGACCCAATGCACGAATGGCCTTCCCGGGGCGTCGGGGTCGATGACCGTCAGGGCGAGGCTCTGCGTCCCGGTGGGAGCTCCGCTCCAGGCCAGCGGCGGCGAGACGTCGGCGCCACTGCACGTATACCTCGCCGGTATGGCACCGCCGTTGCTGAAAGCCGGGCTGGTCACCGTCATCGAGCTGTCCTGACCACAGGCTACGAGGACGGCGGCGAGGGCGGCCAGGAGAGCGAGATGAGCAGGTTCTACGCCCACCAACCGCGACATCGAGTCAGCATGTGATGTGCAGGACGGCGTTGGTCGCGCCGCGTGCGCTGCGCAGCAGCTCGATCGCGTCCTTGGTCGGCACCGCCGTGACCTCGACGCCGCGCCGCTTGGCTTCCTCCAGCAAGTCGGGCATCACCGGGAGCGCGCCGTGGGCCCCCGTGCCGATGACGAGTCGAGTGCAGTTCCACGGGATCTTCTCCGCGACCGACAGAGGCGTGTGGCCGAACTCGTCGCGGTAAGGCTTCGACGGCTTCTTCTTGCGCAGCCTGACCTCGCCCCGGTCGATCACGACGTCCCGGCCGTATGTCTCTCCGTCGATGCGAATGGTGCCGAAGGAGAACCTATCGATCCGCACTGTGACCTCAGCGTAGGGCCGCGCCGCAGTACTCGCAAGGAGTGCTCGGGCTCGACCCACAGGGGGCGGGCGTCCGGCTGTTGCCGGTGATCCTCGGATTGGTCCTGGGCGCGGTGCCGGCGGACCGCATCGCCGACCGGGTAGCTGCCAAATTCACGGTCGCCGCCGGCTTCGCCATCACCACGGCGGCGTCGCCGATCTGGACGAAGAGGGCCGCAAACTGACCGAGCATTGCCGACCGCAGCTCCGGGGTTGATCTTGTTCAGGCGTCAGCCGGGAGAAGACCCTAATGTCAGCCATGGTGGCGATCGCCGAAAATCCCAAAGCCGACATAGTGCAGCTCGTGGACCGTGCGATGGCGCACCTGGAGGCCGGACTACCACTCGACTGGCCGCCGAGCAAGCTGCGCTGAGCAACGAATCCGCCGGGCTGCTTCTCTGGCGACGCCCACATCAGATCCTCGAAGTGTTGCTTGTCCACCCCGGGGGACCGTTCTGGAAGAAGCGCGACAATGGCGCGTGGTCGATTCCGAAAGGCGAGATCGAGCCCGGCGAATCCGCACTCGAGGTGGCGCGCCGCGAGTTCGAGGAGGAGCTCGGTCAGCCGGCGCCGGACACTGAGCTCGTCGCGCTCGGCTCGGTGCGGCAGGCTGGAGGGAAGTTCGTGCACGCGTGGGCTGCAACCGGTGATGTTGACGTGGACCGCATCAGAAGCATGACCTTCGAGATCGAGTGGCCGCCCCGCTCAGGCCGTAGGCAGGCGTTCCCCGAGGTCGACAGGGCGGAGTGGTTCGACCTCGACACCGCTCGCCTGAAGATCAACGAGGCGCAGAGTGCGTTCCTTGATCGTCTGGAAGCGAAACAATCGGGCGGGCCGCACTCCATTTGAATGGACCCGCCCGCGATTCGCTCGTTTACCTGGGGCACATGTTGACGCTGGGGTTGTAGCTCTCGAAGATGCCCAGCGGGTTCGGTCGCCAGATCCATGCGTGGAGCGCCCAGATCTTCAGGGTGTCGTTCCAGAAGAAAGGCCGCCCAAAAAGGCTGGGCTGCGCGAGATTGCCCGGCAGGATGTACTCGACCGCGACGAGCTGCAGACGGTCGCCATCCACCTCGTAAACCATCGCCTGCGGTTGGTTGGCGTTTACCGTTCCGTTGAGCAGCCCGAAATTGACATAGTGCTGACCCATGCCACCGACGCCCGGCTTGTCGAAGCAGGGAAGAAATTTCTGATAGCCTGCCGCCTGCGTCGTCTCCAGGCTGTGGTACTGGGCGGTGGCCTGCCGGACGTCCGCCAGCGAGGCCTGGCCCGCGGCCTGCGTCGCCGGCGCGACCAGCAGGGTTAGCGGGACGAGAACGGCGATAGCGCGAACGATGAGCTTGATCATTGTCATCCTCCTCAGCGGTAGAAGTAGGGGTCGAGCACTCTGACCTGGGTGATCTTGTCGACAGGCAACGAGTTGCGATTCGCCGTCTTCCGAATCGCCTCGGGGTTGGGCGCGTCGTAGACGCAGAAGGTCTTGTGCTTGTCGTCGCTGACATAGGAGTGGACCCACGTCACACCCTCGTCGGTGTTCCTCCCCACCACGGCGAGGCACACCTGGGCGCCGTCGGCGTTGATGGGAATGTGCAGACCGTCGGGAAAGACTCGTTCGACTACGTATCGGGGCATGTTGATCCTCCTTGAGTTGTGTGAAAGCGCTTCGACAAGCACCGTAGGAGGAGAACCTGGCACCCGAAATCGGTGGGACTACCCAGATTGGGACAGGGCGCTACCTAATTTGGGCCGCAGCCTGGCCGCGAGTTTTCACGCCGAGCTTGGCCAGGATGGCCGAGACATGGTGGTCGACGGTCTTCGTCGAGAGAAAGAGGCGCTCCGCGATCTCGGCATTGGTCAATCCCTCGGCGACGAGGGAAAGGATCTGGTTCTCGCGGTCAGTGAGGTTGGAGCGATTGCGGAGCGTGGTCCCTCGCGGACCGCGAGGCAGGCCCCGCACGCCCCGGAGGCGCAGACGGCGCGAGACGTTGGCCGCCGCCGGACGGGCGCCGAGAAGCTGGAACTGGGTCAGCGCTTCACGCAGATCGTCCTCATCAGGAGAAGATGCGAGAGCCATTGCGGCCTCGTAGGGACAGCCGAGGCTCCGCCATTCGGCCGCGGCCGCCCGCCAGTTGCCTTCGAGCTCGAGTGCATGCGGTCCGGCAAGAGGTCCGGGAACGAGCTCGCGCCCGCCGGCGCGCCCGCGCCAACACGCCATCTCGGCGATCACCCAGGATGAGTGGCGCCTGACCGCGATCTCGTACGTCGCGGACGTGGCGGATTCGATCGCATCATCGCGACCCTCCAACCACAGAGCCTCGGCCCGCGCCATCGCCGCCGGTTCGCGGCGCTGGAGCTCGATGGTCGGCTCGGCCAGCGCGGTTGCCTCGTCGAGCGGGGCCCAGCACTCCGGGTCGCCACGTCGTGCACGCACGAGTCCGAGAACGGCCAGCGCGACGATGCGCGGCACAGGCGACAACGGGTCGCGGATCACCTGCTCAGCGAGCTGGGTGGCTTCATCCCAACGACCGCGATCCATCTCACGTCGGGCGCGGAAGGCGAGCATGTAGTGACGCCAGAGATCGAGGCCGCGCTCGATCGAGAACTCCAGGCCTGCGTCGTAGTAGCGGTCGGCGACGTCGTACGACTTGAAGCGGGGTGACCACCAGGTGAGGTGAAGCAGCGCGCGACCTGCGTGCTCGTCGAGGCCGTGCTCCTGAGCGACATGAAAGATCCTCTCGAACTCCACGACGAGATCGGCGGACTGAGTGGCCAGGTATTCCACGACCGCGAGGTTGATCTCCGCGTACACCCTCCCCTCGACGTGACCGAGCTTCTCAGCCAGCTCGAGAGCGCGGCGCGCCCAGAGCCTTGCCTCATCCGCATCCTCTGCGTTGACGTACAGGTGTGACAGGTTGGAGTATGCGAGAGCGAGCTCCGGCCCAGCCGGGAGCTGTTCGAGGACTCGGATGGCTTCCTGCGCCGACTCCAGCGCCTCCGGCCCGCGCCCGACGTACCGGTACAACCGTGAGAGAGACCACATCGACTCGCCGACCCGACGCCGGTCGTCCAACTTTCGATACAGGTCCAGGGCGGACTGCTGCGCTTCGAGTGCCTCGGTGAACTGGCCGGAGAGGTAACACGCATGCGCGCGACGCTGATGCAGGCCGGCCAACTTGGCATCGGGCGCATTCCTACTGGCCCGAATCGCGCGGCCAAGTTGCGCGGCCGCCTCGCGATGAGCACCGAGAGAGGAAGCTCGCGCTGCAGCTTCGGATGCATAGAGAAGAACCGCCTCGGCGTCACCCGCTGCCTCCGCGTGGTGAGCCAGACGGGCCGGATCGTGCTCCGCTGCATCCGCGAGCGCAGCCATGGCCGCCGCATGCAGCTTCACCCTTTGGGTTGACGGCAGTGATGCCTCCACGGCAAGGCGCGCGATCTCGTGGCGGAAAGCAACTCCCACGGCGTGCGCGCTCAAAACGCCCGCCGCCAGGCATTCATCAACGCTGCGCATGCCGTCCGGACATATCCTCTCGAGAAGCCAGAACTCAGCTGTTGCCGGGATGATCGACGCAGCCTCGACGAGATCACGACCCGCGGCGCTCAACCTCGCGATACGTGCGAGGACTGCGTCCTGCACCGTCGCGGGCACCGCGTGCGATCCACCGGCCAGCACCTCGGTGACGAAGAACGGATTGCCGGATGTCTGTTGGTAAAGCTGAACCGCGTCGACACCGAAGGGCTCTGCGAGGCGCGCCACCGAATCCGCAGACAGAGACGCCAGCCTGATCCTGCTGATGGCCCCCGCGAGTGGGAGATCGCCGAGCATGACGCGCAGCGGGTGTTTCCGATCCACCTCATCGTCGCGAAACGTCGCCACGACGAGGGCGCCTACGGACTCGACGCGCCGGGCGATGATGCGCAGCACGTCGAGCGTCGCGGCGTCCGCCCAATGCAGATCCTCGGCCACGACGACGAGTGGTGCGCGCTCGCGCAGGTCATGCATGAGTTGAGCGGCGAACTCATGAGGCTTTGCGCCTTCCGTCGCCAGGCGCTCCACCTCCCCACCGAGCACCTCCGCGACGTCGAGGAAGGGCGCGAGCGGCCGTGGCGTGGCGAGCGCGTCGCACGCTCCCATGAGAACCTCGACTTTCGCCGGGAGCGAGGAAGCAAAACGGCGGACGAGCGCGGTCTTGCCTACGCCCGCCTCACCAGATACGAAGATCAGTCTGCCGCGGCGGTCGGCGGCAACCGCATCGAAACCTGCCTTGAGGGCGGCCAGCTCAGACGACCTCTCGAGGAGGTTGCCTTCACGCGCGGTTGTGGAGCGTTCGGCCATCTGGCTTGAATGCACCATGGTGGCAGAGCGGCTTTAACGCGGAAACGGGGCGGCCGATTGCGACGGCCGCCCCGTGATGCGGTGACTAGCTGACTGCCGTCAGTGCGTTCACCTGTCCGTGTCCGTACCACGAGTTGTAACCCGCGTCGCCCTGGCACTGCTGTGGCGCGCCATTGCTCACGGAGGTGAACGGTGCGTAGAGGACAAGCTGGGCAGCCGTCGGGCATGGCATGGGGTCCGCGGTGCGGTTGATCCGCGCCTGCACCTGGCCGGGATTGGTGATGCCCAGGCTCTCGATCAACGCGACGACGCCCGTCACGTGTGGAGACGCCATCGACGTGCCCTGCAAGTAGCAGTACTTGGTGGTTCCGACAAACACAGCTCGAACGCAGAAGATGCTCACGTCGTATGACGGGAAAGTGGAGAGCACGCGCCCATTTGGCGCCTGGGCCGTCCGCTGCAAGACGCTGTCTCCGCCCGGCGCTGTCACCTGCGTCACGCCGACTCCGTAGTTCGAGTAGAACGACTTGATCTTGAGGTTGCCGTCGGCGGTGACTCCGATCACGCCGGGGACCTCGACCGGTATCACGGCGCAGTCGTTGTGCACGGTGCGCGGCACGCCGGGACCGGTGTCGGGGCTGATCACGTCCATGGTGGGGTGGGCAAGGTCGTCGTCGAAGTTGCCTTCCGCCGCGACCACGCTCACGCCCTGCTGCATCGCGTACTTGATGGCGCGTGATTCCGCCTTCCAGATCGCTCTTTGCGTCGGGTCGTTCTTGCAGTTGAAGTACCAGGGGTCGGCGAAATAGCTGTTGTTGGTCACGTTGAAGTGGTGGCTGCCTGCCCACATGAAGGCGCAAACCACCGCCTCAGGGAAGAAGAAGCCATCCACGTCGCCTGCCTTGATCGCGGCGAGCCTGACGTTCGGCGCGACCCCAGCAATGCCGATCCCCGCCGCGGCAATCGTCCCAGCGGTGTGAGTCCCATGGCCGTTGTCGTCTTTCCAAAATGCAGGCGCGTTGTTCGGCGCACCGCCGATGCAGCCGACGCTGTTGGCGAAGTCGATGTTCGGCGCGAGGTCGGGATGGGTGTAGTCGACTCCGGTGTCGATGTCGCCGGCGAGCACCGACCGGCTTCCCTTTGTGATCGAGTGCGCCTGGACAGCGTTGATCTGATCCATGTCCCACTGGAGGCCCTGCAGCGCGGGCGCGGAAGGCAGCGTGGTCGTGGACGCTGCATCAGTGCCCGCGTTCAGCTGTCCGCTTCCGAGACGGGTGGCGAACTTGGTTGTCGCGACCGCCCCATCTACGGATGCCGCGGCGGACACGTTGGCCGCGAAGTCGCTTCGGTTGGACCGGGCGATGACCACACCGATCTGCGTGTAGTTGTAGACGATCTGCCCGCCGGCGCCCGTGACAAGCGCCGCCGCATCCCTCGACGACGCACCGTCCTTGTACGTGACGATGTACGTCGCGACCGCCCCGGTCGTCGCCGCGTGGACCGGGCTGGCCGGCAGCGTCAAAACGAGCAACGAAGCCGCCGCCAGCAAGGCACGTGGACGAACGAAACGAAGAGTTCCCCTCATACCAATCATCCCCCTACGCAAACGCCCGACAAGTTGCACAGGTGAGCTTATCAACCCTCGGCGTCAGCGAAAAGGGCCGCTACCAGGGCACGGGACGGCCATCCCGGAAGAAACCACCGGTCGGTCCGCCGTCACGCAGCTCGACCGCCCACACGATGGACGCCGCGCCCTCGCGGACCGGCCGTCCTCCCGGTCCGCCCATGTCGGTCGCGACCCAGCCCGGACACACCGAGTTGACGAGGATGCGGTCGCGCCGCAATTCCGCCGCGAGGATTCGCGTGAGCGCATTGAGCGCAGCCTTGCTGACCGCATACGCGGGCGCGCCGGCGCCCATGCTCGCTAGAGAGCCCGCCTCGGAGGACACGTTGACGATGCGTCCGTGCCTCGACCTGCGCAGCAGCGGGACGAACGCCTGGCACATCCGCCACGCGCCGAACAGATTCGTCTCGAGGGCTTCGTGCACCGTCTGCATGTCCGCGTCGACCCCGTCCTCCCATGTGTCGTAGTGGATCGCCGCGTTGTTGACGAGCACGTCAAGAGATCCGAATGCTTCGGCGATCTCATCTCGCAGCCGATCGATGTCCGATTGATCGGTCACGTCGAGCCGGCGCGCCATCACCCGATCGCCGGCCTTCAGCTTTTTCGCGGCCGCCTCGCCCTTGCCCAGGTCGCGCGACCCTAGAACCACCGTGTAGCCAAGGTCGGCGAGCTGCCTTACGACCTCGAGCCCGATGCCGCGATTTGCCCCGGTGACGATGGCCAAGCGCCGCTGCGCCACGAATAAAGGCTAGGCAGATTCGGTTCTTGCGTACGTACTCGCGCGCGGCTCGCGCCGATAGCGTCAGGAGGTGAGATGAGCACGATACGCATAGAGACCGACGGATCGAGCGACCTGGCACGCGTCTACCTATGGCTCACGCGTCACCGCGGACAGGCCATCGAGCTGGATCAGTCGAAGCGCCTTGTCTTTGGGGTGCCCATCTCGGGCGCCCGCGCCGTCATCGTCGCAGTCTCGCTCCAGGACGAGCGCCGGCCCGCCGCGCAGCTCGGCGGTGTGATGCGCGCGATCTCGAGCCGCACCGACACGGAGCCGGTTCGGCTCGTTTTCGAGGGACGGTCGCCAGGAGGGCTGACTCCGACCGAGGCTGAATCGGTCGCGACCAGGATCCTCGAGGCGATCTCGCAGCAGATCGCGTCCGATGATCTCGTGGAGAACGTCGCCTAGCCAGACCGCATCTCGCGATGATGTAGCCGATGGGGATTCAGTTCTTTCGCCAGGACGAGCTCGCCAGGATCGACATTCACCACAGCCCCGGCTTCAGCACCGCGTGGCTGGCGTAGTCGCGAATGGCAAGAACCGATTCGCACGATCCGGGCGTGGAGGTCGCGCGGCAGCGCGCTGAACAGGCGGGTGATCTAGCCCGATCGGCGATCAAGGTTGGCAAGGGCGGCGCGCGCTTCGGCACCGCGAGCTGGACCGATCCGACGATGACCGTGCCCGGCGTGTTCTATCCCAAAGGCATCAGCACGGCGGAGGAGCGCCTGCGCTTCTATGCGACCCAATTCCCCGTCGTCGAGGTCGACTCGACGTACTACGCGCTTCCTTACAGAAAGACCTCGGAGTCATGGGTCGAGAGGACACCGGAGCACTTCGTCTTCGACATCAAGGCGCATGCGCTGATGACAGGTCAGCCGACCGAGGTGGCGCGCCTACCCAAGGCGATCCGCGAAGACCTGAGCGGCGAGCTGACGGAGAAGAAACGGATCTACCGCAACGACCTGCCCGCCGAGCTGCTCGATGAGGTGTACAAACAGTTCCGCGAGGCGCTCGAGCCGCTCGTCGAAGCAGGCAAGCTGGGCGCGGTCTTGGTCCAGTTTCCGAAATGGGTCTTCCCCTCCAACGAGGCGCGCGAGCTCATCCTCGAGACGCAGCAGCGGCTCGACCTTCCCATCGCGGTCGAGTTCAGGCACGGCAGCTGGTTCAACGAGAAGAACGCCGAGCGGACAGTCAAGTTCCTGCAGGACAACAAGATCCCGTACGTCGCGGTCGATGAGCCGCAGGGATTCAAGAGCTCCGTCCCGCCGGTCGTGATCTTGACCAATGACGAGCTCGCGGTGTTTCGCTTCCACGGCCGGAACACGGAGAACTGGGAGAAGAAGGACATAACGCCGTCAGAGCGATTCCGCTACCTGTATGACGAGGACGAGCTCGCGGACTGGACGCCGAAGATCGCGAGCGTGGCGAAGCAGACGAAACAGACACACGTCATCTACAACAACTGCTTCTCCAACTACGGCACGACGAACGCGCAAGAGGCCGCGCGCCTGTTGGCCGAGATGCAGGCCTAGGCGCGGTTTTCGAGCCATTTGCGCGCGGTTGGTCGTATCCACGTGGCTTGATTGCCGCCGTTTGGGCGCACTTGGTCGTTGCTAGCTAGTCAAGATGCTCTTCGCACCAGGCATTCAGGGCCGCGCCGTCGCGCCACGCCTTGGCCACCTTCTCGCGCGCCCGT
>Ga0070707_100003164_pt1 | contig 15579 bp, 15 predicted proteins | sample KBSK5502metaG_FD_65468 | JGI IMG/M metagenome (GOLD analysis project Ga0070707, IMG submission 65468) | Corn, switchgrass and miscanthus rhizosphere microbial communities from Kellogg Biological Station, Michigan, USA - KBS K5-50-2 metaG | ecosystem: Host-associated > Plants > Roots >... | reverse complement strand
CCTGGAGCGGGTTCACGACATGCTCGAGCACGTCGAGGCACGTGATCACGTCGTACGAGCGGGTGAGCGGCAAATCGCTCCCGAAGCCGGGCTCTTTGACCTCGACGTTCGTGAACTTCCGGAAGCGCCAGCGGGCGAACTCGAGCATCGGGGTCGGCAGATCGACGAGCGTGTAGCGCCACGCGGGAAATCGCGACCGGAGCCACGCCGTGATCGGCGCAACCCCGCAGCCGTATTCGCAGAAGTCGCCCTCCCGCCCGGCGCGGCGCAGCGTGCGAGCGATATCGTGGTGGCAGTCATTCCGGTGGTAGTACATCTGGCGGAGCACGAAGTAATCCGTCTCGGCGTAGAACGACCGATAGTCCGCTTCGGTCGAGCGCGGCTTGCGTTCCCAGAGGGTCGCGGCATCCATCCGCCCAAGCGTGTACCGCACCCAGAACTCCTGGATGGTGAGGCCGCGATAGTACTCGGAGAGCTCTCGCAGCCAGCCGCGGTTCCCGCCGAGCCGGTCGAGAAGCTGCAGCCGCCGGCGGCCGAGGAGGTCGCGGTAGCTACGCACTCCGGAACACCGGTTGGATCACCGGGCCCTCGAGGCTCGCGTCGACTCGATCCTCGGCGACGGCGCGGGCGAGTATCGCGAGAGCCTCATGGCACGCTTCGAGCGTGCGGTGAACGTCGTCGTCCGAGTGCGCGTAGCAGAGGTTGAACCCGCCGGCGATCAGGATTCCGCGCTTGATCATCTCCTGCTGGAAGAGGCTCTTCATCGCCAGCGAGTCGACGCCGACTCATGCACTCCTGCTGGAATAGCTCTTCAGCACCCACCACGCCTGCTCGCCCTGCTCGTGGAAATAGATCACCCTTAGCGGTGGGGGCCCTTGCACCACATGTACTCACTACGCCGGTTGATCTCCATCATCGGCTTAGGACGCAGCCCGGCTTCCTTGCGCAGGCGCGTCCCAAACGCCGGTGCCCGACCCCTTTCATCGCGAGTTCGCAACGAGTCGTTCCGCGGCGTCAAGGAGACGAACCGAGCTCCGCGCGTCGTCGAATCCAAGGAACTTCCGCACGTAGGCCTTGTGGGCCACGGGATCTGCGACGAAGTCGGCGAGGCTCATCCGCGGCAGGGCTTCGATCGCCTCACCGATCCCGATCGTCGCCGTGACCCCACGGAACTGGAAGAGACTCCCTTCCTCCCGGGAGTAGATCGATCGATACCACGCAGATACCGGCCCCACCATGTCGTCGAGCGCCGGGCAGATCGAGAGGCTGGGCACGCCACAGGCGGAAGCCTCGAAAACCGTTCCGCTGTAGAAGTGGACGCAAACTTCGGCTATTGCCAGGACTTCGAGGATCGTAGGCGGATAGTGACCCCGATCATTCAGCGTCAGGTCAGCCATCCGAAGGAGGTAGGGCGGGACCGGATCCTTGAGCCGTCCCTTTACGAGCAGATGAGCGCCGTTGGCATCGCAGAATGAACGCACTGCACGGCTCACCGCACGATCATCCCACCGCCGCGCGCTCAACGAGGCGAGCCGCTCTTGTCTTGAGAATCTCAGGTACATCCGCTTCAGTGCGGAATTTCTCGGTGAATAGACCCATCGGGACCACGGCGTGCGCGGGTTAGAGCCGAATGGGTAGGGAAGGAAGGCTACGACGGGCTTCCCGGGGGGAATGCCCCACCGCCGCCGCACGTCAGCCGGATCGATCGTGCCGAACTGATCCACCTCCGGGAAGCCTACTACGACCGCCTTCTGACGAATCGCGCGTTCCCGTTCGTCGTTCGAGGTTGAGTGACCCTGCGCGCGCAACACTGTGAGGCCGAACTCGAGCCACCAGTCGCTGTAGAGGCCGAGTAGGTCGATCCCGCAAGCCGACGATGGATACATGTGGGCCACAAGTTCACCGGCATATTGGAGGCTGATCCACTTCGCCGAGCACGCACGTTTCGCCTCGATCGTGGCTGGCGGCGGCATCAGCGAGACGACTGCGTCGACTTCGGCCGCGTCGATCGCGGCCGCGAGGTTTGCTGCGCCCTCGTAAATCACCAGTCGTGGCACTCCGTTGCCGAACAGGGGCGCAGCCTCGATCGCGGGGAACTCGTAGCCTTTCATCCCGGTCCGCGGCTGCGTGTAGTCGTGAAAACACACAACCTGCCACCCGCGCGCCAACGCCGAGTCCACGACCGGCGCGAGCAGCCGATAGTAGTTGGTCCGCTCAATGACTACACCGAGCTTCATTGGTGGCAGCGCCCCCTCAGACCAGTTCCGCCCTGTGTTCCCACACCTTGAGGATTGCGGCGGCAATGTCGTCTATGTCACGCTCGGTAGCCGGAGGACGCACGACTGGTGTCAGCAGCAGGGTCTGCGTGTGCAGCCTCTCGGCCACCGGACAGATGCCTTCATGGTAGCGGGGATCTCCCTGGTAGAGCCGAAAGGCCCAAGCCCGGCGCTCCTGGTACAGCGGCGAGAGATAGAGCGGCTTGACGTAGCCGCCGCCGACGGGAATCCCTTCCGCAGTCACGGCTTCCACGAATCGGCTTCGGCTGATTCTCCAGACGGGCTCTTCGTAGAGGAACGGATAGACGTAGTACACGTGGTCGCACCCATGGCGGAGGGCGGGCACGCGAATGCCGGGGACGCCCTTCAGGGCTTTGGTGAGGTGCGCGGCCAGGCGTTGGCGGGTCCTATTCTGCTCTGGAAGGCCGTGAAGCTGGACCAGTCCGAGCGCCGCCTCGAACTCGGTCATACGGTAGTTCCAGCCTAGGATCTCGGCCTTGTATGTTCGGGCCTCGACTGACGGGACGACCGCTTCTCCGTGATTCCGCATCAACTGGGCAATGTCGGCGATCACCGGATCGTCGGTGACTAGCATGCCTCCCTCGCCGGTCATCAGATTCTTGCTCTCCTGGAACGAGTAGACGCCACAGTCCGCAAGGGTGCCGACCTTTCGCCCTCGGTATGAGGCGCCGGGCGCCTGCGCGCAGTCTTCGATGATGCGGAGCCCGTGCCTTCGGGCGATGTCCTGAAGCTCGTCCATGGGCGCCGACTGGCCGAAGAGATGCACCGGAATGATCGCGCGGCTTCGCGGAGAGACAACGCCCTCGACGGCCTTCGGATCCAGGCAAAACGTCTCTTCGTCCACATCGGCAAACACGGGCACCGCACCCTGCATGAGCGCGCAAGTCGCGGTGGATGTGAAAGTGTACGGCGGGACGATCACCTCCTGCCCCGGCTCTACGCCGCAGGCGACGACCGCTGCGTGGAGAGCAGCGGTCGCCGAGTTGAACGCCACGGCAAAGCGCACGCTGTGGAATTCAGCGAACTCCTGCTCGAATTGTCGGATGCGACGACCACCTCGGAAGTGCTCCCCCGGGCTGGCGATGAAGGTGCTGAGACGCCCCTCGTCGAGCACCTCGATCACGGCGCGACGTTCCGCCTCTCCGATCACGGGGTACGGCGGAAAAGGGGCGCTCCTGATCCTGGTGCCTCCGAGCAGGGCAAGGTCACTCATGGCTGACTCCCGAAGCGCTTGGCGTGGTCCTGCCAAATCGCGGGATAGTACTCGTCCCGCAGCACCGACATCCGGATGGCGTCATAGTGGCGGCTGTTGCGATAGAGCTCTTGCCGGAGGCGTCCCTCGACGCGGAACCCGGCCTTTTCGTACGCGCGCACCGCCCCGACGTTCTCGGCGATGACCCCGAGCCAGACCTTGTTGAGGTTGAGGCGATCGAATCCATAGAAGGTGAGCAACTCGGTCACCTCGGTTCCGTATCCCCTGTTCCAGAACTCCTTGGCACCAAGTAGAATGCGGAACTCCGCCTTCCGAGCTGTCGCGTGCAGGTCATACAGGCCGGCCGTTCCGATCGGCTTGCCGGTCGCTCTGTCTTCCACCACGAACACGGCATGTGCGGGATCGTTGACCTGCCGGCGGATCTCGTCTCCAAGCTGCGCGACGGCGGCCGGCCGCTGACCGGTGAACATGAAGTAGGTCACTTCGTCGTCGTTCACCCAAGACGCCAGTATGGTCGCGTCCTCTGGTGTGAGCGGCCTGAGAACAACTCGTTCGCCTCGCAGGAACATGGTCACGGATTCCTGAATACGGGCTCCAGCGGTGGACCTTCGAGGCGCGATGTGACGTCGCCTCGACAGACCGCTTCTGCCACAAGCGGGAAAACCTCGTCGTAAATCTTGGACACCGCATCCACCTCGTCGTCGCCGTGCGCCAGCGCCATGTTGTGGGCGCCCGTGAACAGGAGCCCACGCCTCACGCACTCCTGCTGGAACAGGCTCTTCAGCTCCCACCAGGGACGCCCGTCGTCGCGCGTGAACGTCATCACGGTCCGAGGCCCCAACCCGGCGCATTGGACCACGCCGCCGACGCCGCTTGCGGTGGCGGACCGGTTGGCGCGGTCGCGGAGCTCCACACCATGGCGCCAGAGGCGGGGGATGACGGCCTCACGCTCCAACTTTTGGACGGTGGCGAGACACGCGGCCAGCGACACTGTCTCGCCGCCGGCTGTGAACGAGAAAAAGACCTCCTCCAGGAGCGCCATGATCTCGCGCCGGCCGACGAGCGCGGCCACCGGGAATCCGTTGGCCATCCCCTTGCCGAAGCAGGCGAGGTCCGGGAGAACGCCGAAATGCTCCTGCGCGCCGCCCAGCGCCAGCCGGAAGCCTGTGACAATCTCGTCGAACACCAGAAGCGTGCTGTTCTGCGTGCACAGCTCACGCACGGACTCGAGGAATCCCGGGCGCGGGGCCTCGATGCCGACGGGCTCCATGATCACCGCCGCGATCTGGCCCGAGTGTTCGTCGAAGAGCTGCTCAAGGGTCTCGATCCGGTTGTAGGCGAACGTGCGGGTCAGCGCCCGCACGCTCTTGGGGACGCCCAGGCTGCGGGTCGTGGTGCTCACGTACCAGTCTTGCCAGCCGTGATAGCCGCAGGCCGCGATCACATCGCGGCCTGTGAACGCGCGCGCCAGTCGGACGGCGCCGCTGGTGACGTCCGAGCCGTTCTTGCCGAAGCGGACCATCTCGGCGCAGGGGATCACACGACACAAGAGCTCGGCTACCTCGGCTTCCAGAGGATGGGGAAGCGTGAAGATGACACCGCGTTCGAGCTGGCGCCTTGCGGCGGCGTCGACATCGGGGTCGGCGTAGCCGAGCGTGAGGGCGCACAACGCCATCGTGGTGTCGAGGTATTCGTGACCGTCGAGGTCCCAGACGCGTGCGCCCTTGCCGCGTTCGAGGAAGAGTGGTGAGGCCCCGCGCACGAACTGGTTCGCGCCCTTGCTGAACGTCTGGCTGGCGCCCGGGACGCGTTCCTCGGCGCGCTTGAGCCATTCCATCGATCTGCGGAACCGCTCGCCCGTCATGCGTTTCCTCTCGGCTCCAGAACGACCCGCGATCCGCCGGCTCCCGCGCTCTCCTTGATGGCAAGGAGAATCTCGAGTGCCGCGAGCCCGTCCTCACCGCGGCTCACCAGCTTCTCTATACCGTCGAGGCACGCCACCGCGTGTTCCACCAGTCCGGCCATGAAGCTCCTCGCTTCCCCATGTCGTAGTGCGCTCGCTACGTCCAGCTCGAGATAGCCGCTGAACTCGACGCAGTCGCGCACGGAAGTCCGCTCCACCTCGAAACCGAAGCGGTCGATCACCGCGGTTCCGGACCTTCCGTGGAGACGCAGGGTGAAGATCGCGTAGTCTTTGACCTCCTGGACCTGCAAGGCCGCTCGGGCTCCCGACCTGAACCCGAGCATCGCGTCGGCGCTGAAATCGCCGGGGGGACACGTGACCTCAGGGTTCCCGACCGCGATTACCCATTCCGCGTCGCCCAGGAAAAAGCGCATGAGGTCGACCATGTGTGTACCGCTGTTGAACACACCGGCCGTGTAGTAGGCGGTCGCCTGGGTGATCTCGCCGAGCGCGCCCGCGGCGATCTGATCTCGGAGTTGACGGAGGACCGGGTCGAATCGTCGCGTGTGGTTGATCAGGAGCAGCGTGTGGCTGTTCGCGCATGCCTCGATCATCGCGCGCGCGTCGTCGAGGGAGTCAGCGATCGGCTTCTCGCACACCACAGCGCGAACGCCTCGGCGCGCGCAGGCTTCGACGCCCGCCCGGTGTTGCGCCGGCGGCGTCGCGAGCGAGACGATGTCGGGGCGGACCGTGTCGAGCATCGCGTCCACGCTCGTGAACCCGCGGACTTCGGGAAAGAGCCGCGCGGCTCGGTCGACGCAACCCTTATCGACGTCCATGACGGCGACGAGCTCGGTCCGAGGGCAGGACTGATAGGCGCCGGCATGCGTGGCCGGCAATACCCGACGCGAGTCCTCCTCCATCGTGACGCCGATTCGTCCACAGCCGACAAGAGCCGCTCGGTAGCGTGTGAGGGTCATGGCCGACCCGTGGCGCGGTCTTGTGGGCGAACCGCGTGATAGGCGGCCCCCCGGATGCCGCGGATCACCACGTGTCCTCCAGATGACGGTTCTTGTCCCGGAGCGCCGGACGCCGCTCCAGTAGCGCAAGAACGTCCCGCATCGCGAATCCCTTGCTCTCGGAGCCCAACTCCTGAAGGACAGCTTCCACGAACTCCAAGTCCTCACGGTAGTCGAGCGTCCAGCGGAGCCGCCTCAGATCCTCGTCATACTTGAGATTCTCGTGCCGAAACGTTGCGGCGTGCTCCCAGATGTATTTCGTAAGCGATTCACGGAAGAATGGTTCCGTGACCTCGCGATCGAGCCGCTCCAGGACATCCCGGGAGAGCAACTCCACGTCGAGACCGTCTGGAAACGTGCGCGGGAAGACGTTGCAGACGTACTCGAGGTCGCGCCGAGAGCGACGCCACGTCAGTACGACATTGTCGACCAGTTGCGGATCGACGAGCGGGCAATCCGCGGTGATCCGGACGAGGGCATCCGCACCCGTCACCGCGGCGGTCAATGCCATGCGTTGGACGAGGTCCGACTCACTCCCGCGGACGCAGCCGACACGGATCCGCGCCGCGTGGTCGGCGATCGCGTCGTTTTCGGGCTGGACGCTGGTGCTCACGACGATTCCTTCCAGCTCACGACAATGCCCGAGGCGCTCGGCGATCCACTCGATCGCCGAGCGCCCGCGAATCGGAAGCAGCGCCTTGCCCGGCAGCCGGCTCGAGCCCATGCGCGCCTGGATCGCCGCGACGACGCGGAGCCTCGTCGGTCGGACGAGGAGCAGGTGTTCTTGTTCGGCGACCACCGAGAAGCCCGCGCGTTCGAACGTGACCCGGGAGGCGTGGTTCTCCGGTCTGACCTGGGCGCTGAGGCGCTCAAGCTCCGGTGAGTCGGAGACTTCGCGACAGAGGAGGCGGAGCGCGCGCGTCCCGATTCCCTGTCCCCGCCGCTCGGGGGCAAGATTGATGCTCACGCGCGCCTCGTTTCGACCGAGGTCGAGCCGCACCGCACCGGCATCCAAGTCGTTCACGACGACGATGTAGATCCGTCGATCTGGCCGACCGAGACACTCTGCGAACCATCGGGTATGAGCATCGAGGGAAATCTCGTCCTGCTGGAAAGAGACGCTCCGCGTGGCCGGATCGTTCCGCCAACGCCAGAGTGCCTCACAGTCGGTGGTCGCCGCAGGACGCAGCAGAAGTGGAGCGCTCACATCATATCCCACGTGAGGACCGTGTCCTCCTCGATGTCCACGCTCGCGACCCGTCCGATCACGAGATCGAGCAGCTTGGGCTTGATCCCGAAGCCGGGCCGTTTAACCGCGATCATGTCGCGGGCGATGCGGCTCCCCTTGGGGATGTCCCGCGCCGCGACCAGGCTCCGACGTGCCTTCTGGTGCATTTCCAACTCTTCCGGAGCGGGCCCGAGCTTCATGCCATCGCCCAGCGCGGCCTCGATCTCGCGGATCTGCCGAACCATCTCCTTCAGCTCCGGCGGCTCGATGGCGAAGGGATGGTCCGGCCCGGGTAGGGTCCGGCTCAGCGTGAAATGCTTTTCGAGCACGCATGCGCCGAGCGCCACCGCGGCGCTGGCAATGTGAATGCCCAGGGTGTGGTCGGATAGCCCCACCGGGACGGCGAAGGCACGGCGCAGCGTCTCCATCGCACGAAGGTTGATTCGAGCCGGTGGCGCAGGATAGAGCGAGGCGCACTGGAGAAGGACCAGGTCGTCGTTGCCGGCGCGCCGGCAGGTGTCGACCGCATCGTGGATGTCCTCGTAGGTCGCGAGCCCGGTGGAGATGATCATGGGCCGGTGCCGGGCGGCCGCGTATCGGATCAACGGCAGGTCTACGACCTCGAACGAGGCGATCTTGTAGGCCGGGACACCCAAGGCGTCCAGCTCGTCTACAGCGCGATAGTCGAATGGCGAGGAAAAGAACAGGATGCCCCGTTTCTGCGCCCAGGCCTGCAGTTCCGCCTGCCACTCGCGCGGAAGCTCGATGTCCTTGATGAGCTGCCACGTGTCCTTCGAGGTTTGCCGTTCGAGGTACGAAAATCGAGGCGTCTTCTTGGAGTAGAGCGTCTCCGCCGAATACGTCTGGAACTTCACAGCATCAGCACCGGCATCGGCGGCTACGTCGATAAGTTCCTTGCCCATGGCGAGGTCGCGGTTGTGGTTGGCGCCGGCCTCGGCCACCACGAAGCACGGCGCGCCGTCGCCCACCCACCGATCGGCGAGTTTGATCCTGAAAGGACTCATGGTGACCTCCGTGCGCTCCGGTCACACACCATGGCCCGGGCTACCCTCTGCGCCCCCTGCCCGTCCACGAGCCGCCGGGCCGCCGCGCTGAGGGCGATCCGGAGCGTCATTTTCCCGGCAAGTTCCCGAAGTCGACGTTCCAGGGCGGTTCTCAGCTCTGAGCTATTCGCGACCCCGGCGAATAGCGCCGCGCCCGCCTGTTCGAAGCCTCTCACGTTGTGCCACTGGTTGGCGCCGGTCAGAACCATGACGCTGGGCGTGGCCGTCGCCGCCAGCTCGTAGAGCGTCATGCCGGCTCCGCTCACCGCCACATCAGCTTTGAGCATGAGCGGGCGAAGATCGGAGATCGGGCCGTGGACCACGGCGCGATTGGCCGGACGCCGCACCATTCCGTCGACGACGGCTACCGCGTCGGTGTAGGGCCCTGCGGTGACGTCCACGACGACGCCATCCAGCACCGCGTCCACGGCATCCACCGCTGATCTGAGCGCCTCCGGCTGCAGGCCCCCGCCGAGCGTGACGAGCACGCGCTCGATCCGATCACGCGCGTCTCGGGCGGGCGCCTCCGCATAGGCGGTGTCGATGAGCGCGTACTGCGCACCCAGCAGGAGCAACGTGCTCTCGGCGTGGGCGTACGGCAAGGACTGCGCGCTCACGCCGCCGTTGATCACCACGTCCACGGGCAGAAAACGGTCCGCTAGGTCGTCCACGGCGGTCACTTGGTCCACCGTTGCGCGGAGCGCCTCGAACAGAGCAGTCGTGGCCGCGTAGGAGTCGACGACGACGGCTTTGGCGCCTGTTTCGCGCACGGTGCGGACCGTGGCCGGGAAGTCGGCCTCCCAGACGAGCTCGGTTACTCCGAACCCGCGCCCCTCCACCAGCCGTCGCACGCCTTGGTCGGGGCTGATCAAGAACGCGACTGTGGCTCCCCGAACCGAGAGGCACTGGGCGAGCGCCAGGCATCGGCGTACATGACCCAGGCCGATTCGCGACCCGCCGTGAGTGAGGAAGACGTGGCTCGCCGTCATCGCGCGTAGTACCTGAGGACCTTGCGCAGCGCCGTCAGCACGTCCTCCACGTCGCGATCGGTCATAGCGGGAAAAATCGGCAGCGTCAGGATGCGCGCGTAGACGGCCTCCGCAAGCGGGCAGAGTCCGTGTCGGTACCCGAGTGCCTGGTAGTGCGGATGCCAGTAGGCGGGAACGTAGTGAACGGCCGCGCCAATGTTCTCCGCGCGGAGTGCGGCCAGGATCGTGTCCCGATCTGCGTGGAGTCGGTCGAGATCGAGCAGGATCGGAAAGATGTGCCAGGCGTGGCGGATATGTGTCGCCACGCGCGACACCGTCACGCCTTCGACCGCGGCGAGGGCGGCCGTGTAACGCTCCGCAATCTCCGAACGCCGCTTGAGAAGTTGTTCCAGTTTGCCGAGTTGCGAGAGCCCGAGAGCGCACAGCAGATCCGGCAGCCGGTAGTTGTAACCGAGATCGACCATGGGCGAGTACGGGACGCTCCGGGCGGCGCGTTCCCGGAAGTCGATGCTGAGCCCGTGGTTGCGGAACCGCCGCAGGCGCGCGGCCAGCTCGTCGTGGTTCGTCGTCACCATGCCACCCTCGCCGGTGGTGATGAGCTTCGCCGGATGGAAGCTGAATGTCGTGAGGTCGGCGAGGCCTCCTACTGGACGGCCCCGGTGCGCTGCGCCCAGCGCGTGCGCGGCGTCCTCGATCATAACCAGACCCTTCTCCCGTCCGAGATCGAGGATCTCATCCAAGTCGCAGGGTTGGCCGGCGAAGTCGACGGGGAGCACGGCACGCGTACGCCCAGTCAACTTCGCCGCCACGTCGGCGGGGTCCAGCGCCAGGGTGTCCGGCCGGATGTCGGCGAAGACCGGACGACCTCCCTGGTAGAGAACGGCATTGGCGGACGCCACGAAGGTGAGTGGCGAGGTGACAACCTCGTCGCCCTCGCCGATCCCGGCCGCGAAGACGGCAGCGTGGAGCGCCGCAGTCCCCGAGCTGACGGCCACCGCGTGTCTGGCCTCTACGCGAGAGGCCACGGCGCGCTCGAAGGCGTCCACGAGGGGCCCGGTCGTGAGCCAGTCTGCCTGAAGTGCCTCGGTCACGGCCTGGACATCGACTTCGTCCACTGTCTGGCGGGCGTAAGGGAGCGTGCTGGCTCGGACCGGAACGCCGCCATGGAGCGCGAGCCGATCAGACATCGGCGAGCTCGCGCATCCGATCGCCGGACAGCCACGCCGTGTTGCTGTCGCTCGAGTAACGAAAGCCGGAAGCGGGCCGCTTGCCGCCCTCGCGCGGTACGGTCGTCCATGAGGGAAACGCCGGCTCCAGGATGAACATGTCGTCGAACTCGAGGGCCTGCCGGCTCTCGTCCTCGGAGATGAGGATCTCGTGAAGCTTCTCGCCAGGCCGGACGCCGATGAACTCTACCCGGCAGCCCGGCGCAACGATTTCCGCCAAGTCCATGATTCGCATGCTGGGGATCTTGGGAACGAAGATTTCCCCGCCGCGCATGGTGGCGGCACAGCGTATCGCGAACTCGACCCCTTGCTCCAACTGGATCCAGAACCGCGTCATCTCAGAGTCGGTCACGGTTACGGTCCCGGTGGCGCGCTGCGCCCGAAAGAGCGGGATCACGCTGCCACGGCTCCCGATGACGTTGCCGTAGCGGACGGCCGCGAAGGTAGTCCCGCGGGCTTGACCGTAAGCGTTGCCCTGGACGACGAGCTTCTCGGCGCAGAGCTTGGTGGCGCCGTAGAGGTTGATGGGGCCGACCGCCTTGTCCGTACTGATCGTCATCACCCGCTTCACGCCCTGGTCGATGGCGGCCTCGATGACGTTCTTGGTGCCCATCACGTTGGTCTGGATGGCCTCGAACGGGTTGTATTCGCACGAAGGGATCTGCTTGAGCGCCGCGGCGTGGAACACGATGTCCACGCCGTGCATCGCGCGCTCGAGGCGGTCGCGGTCTCGTACGTCGCCCACGAAGAACCGCAGCGACGGGTCGCTGACGCGGGCCATCATCTCCGACTGCTTCAACTCGTCGCGGCTGAATATCACCAGTCGCCGCGGGTGGTACTTCCCCAGCATAATCTCGACGAACTTGTTGCCGAACGAGCCCGTGCCTCCGGTGACCATCACGCAGCTCGCGCTCCAATCGAACCCAGAGAGTTCGGCCATCGCAGCCCGCCTCCTGCCTCTATTTCCCAACCGGCCGCAGCATGGTGAACAGATACGGATGGAACTTCCCGAACAGCCGGTAGAAGTACCCCGCCTCGCGGAACAGGATCGTGAAGTACTGGGCCAAAGTCTCCCCCTCGACCAGACGCTTGCCGGCCCGGCTCAGCGCTGGCCGCATCGCATCGAGGCAATTCGCCCGCGTGATCTCCGGACCCTGCCGGCGAAAAAATAGCTGCCGCTCGGCCCGCCGGTCGAGAGAGAGTGGGCGTCCAGAATCCGCGAGGTTCACCACCAAGGTGGCCTGTTCACGTGTCGCGGGAACGCATCGAACTCTCCCCGGGAATTCCGCGATGAACTGCGGGTCGCAGTATGTTGTGATGAACAGGCCTTGGTGGCGCCCGTAGTCGTGCATGCCCAGCAGATCGAGTGCGGGGGCCTCTGCGCGGCCGTGCAGCCCGTCCACCATGGCGATGCCGCCAGGCCGGATGATGCGGCGCGCGTGGTCCAAGAACTCCGCGGCGGCCGTGATCATGTCGGCGCCTCGTGACATCACGAGCACGTTGCAGGCTTCGTCAGGAACGCTCTTGAGGTCGTTGAAGTCCACCCACTCGACTCCAGGATCATCCGCGAAGCGGTCGAAAAATCGGAGTGCGGTGTGCTCCGGGCCGAGCGTTGCACGCACGAACTCATACCCGGATTCGTCGGAGCTCCTGCCAGCACCCACAGTTCGAGCCGCGAGCGCTCCCGCCCAAGAGCGTCCAGGTGCCCCGAGCCCGCTTCGTACCGCTCGATGGCCGCGCGCAGCCAAGCGAAGTATGGGCGATCAGAGACGCCCAATGGACTCCTCCTCGGCAAATTGCAGTCGGTAGAGCCGACTGTAGGTCTCGCTCGTCGCCAAGAGCGCCGCGTGCCGGCCGACCGTCTCGACGCCGCCGCGCCCCATCACCACGATCTTGTCGGCGTGCAGGACCGTGGAGAGACGATGGGCGATGACCAGTGACGTCGAGCCCTCGATCACCCGGTCGATAGCTTGCTGGACCAGCCGCTCCGATTCGCTGTCGAGCGAGCTCGTTGCCTCGTCGAGCACCAGGATGGGCGGGCGGGCGACGATAGCACGGGCGATGGCCACCCGCTGCCGCTCCCCCCCGGAGAGGCGAACGCCACGGTCGGCCACCATGGTGTCGTAGCCGTCCGTGAACTCGACGATGAAGCCGTGGGCATTGGCCAAGCGCGCGGCCAGGACGATGTCGTCCTCCGATAGGTCGTTTCGTCCGTAGGCAATGTTTTCACGGATCGTGGCATTGAAGAGTAACGGCTCCTGCGGCACGACGCCGAACAGGCGCCGGTAGGAGTCCTGGCGCAGGCTTCGTAGATCACGACCGTCGATGGTGATCGTCCCGCGCGTCGGGTCGTAGAAGCGCAGCACGAGATCGGCCAGCGTGGACTTGCCGAACCCGCTCGGCCCAACCAAGGCCACAACCTCCCCTTTGCAAATCTCGAGGTTGACGCCGTCCAGCACGATCTCGGTGTCATAGCCGAATGCGACGTTGCGGAGAACGATCCGGTCCTCGAAGGTCTCGATGCGCTCAGGCCCATCCTTCACCTCGGGCCGGAGAGCGAAGACCTCGCCGATACGCGTGGCGGCGGCGAGCGTGGCCTGCATCTGTGTGTACGCCGAGCCGAGTAGCCCGACCTGAATCATGGTCGCCCGGGCGACGTATAAGAAGAGGAAGAATGTCGGAGCGGCCATTCGGCCAGCCAGCAACTCGTAGGTGGACAGGAGCAGGATCCCAGCCTCCACCCCGTAGTTGACTGCGGCTCGGGCCGGCTCCTCGACGTGCTTGTATACGCCGAACTTCACGTTGACGCGAAGGACCTCTCGCATGGTCCTGCCCACCCGGGCCAGTTCGAAGGCCTCGGCGCCCAGGGACTTGATCACCCGGATGCTCAGTATGGCCTCCTGGAACCGCGCGGTCAGCTCCGCGAAGGCCGAGAACTGATCGCTGGCAAGCCGCCGGATCGGCCCCCGCACCAAGCGGGTCACACCGACATGCATCGCCGCCGCGCAGAGCGCCGCGATCACGAGCTTGGGGCTCGTGCGCACCATCAAGTACCCGTAGAAAGCGATCAGTACGGGAGCGGTGAGCGCGGTGCAGACGATCGTCTCGAGACCGCTGGAAGCCGCGCGCGTGTCGGTCTCCAGATGCGAGACGAGCTCGCCGGTGCGGTGTCGCGTGAAGAACCGCATCGACAGCGAGAGCAGGTGCTGGAAGAGGTCCATTTGCATCGAAGCTATCGCCCGCACCCGAATCCAGAGCGCGAGCAGGAAGTTCCCGAAATCGAGCGAGCCTTTGAGTATGCCGACCGCGACATAAGCCACGCAGAGGAGCGCGACGGCACGGAACCGATCGCCTACCTCGTGCACACCGATCCACCGGAAGAAGGCGGTGCCTAGGTTGGTGAGGCTCAGTCCTCCTGGGCCGCCGGTCGGCGCGCCTCCCTGCCCGCCCAGCGCCAGATCAAGAATCGGCGCCATCAGGATTGGGAACAGCGCGGCCAGAGCCGTAGCCAGGTAGCTGGTGATCAGCAGCAGCGCCACGGCTCTCCAGTGCGGCGCCAGGTAGCTCCGTAGCAATTCTAGGAAGCGGCGAACATCTTTGGCCCGGCTCACGCACCGTCTCCGTTGGCCCTCGTGCGCAGCACGGGACGCCTCAACGTCAGAATCTTCACGGTCGGGAGCGCGAGCCCGCTCACCTCCGCGAGCAACGGCTCGGGCCGTTCGAAACTCGCCAGTATGATCGCCTCGGGATTCTCGTCCGCAATCTCTGCGAGGGATCGGACCTGAAATCCAAGAAAATTCCCCCCGCCTCCGCGGGTGAACACGCCGAGCGGCTCGAGCCCCAACTCCTTGAGAGTCAAGTAGGCAAGCTCGGCAGCTTCCCCCGTGCCATAGAGCGCGATGCGCTTGAGGCCTTCCTTGGGAAGCCGGCTAAGCGACTCACGCAGAGTTTGACGCGCGCGCCGGTAGAGGTGGAGCGAGTAGGCGATGTGCTCGTAGGTGAGCCGACTCTTCTCGGTGAGGCCCTTGGGCGTGAGCAGATAGCGCAGCCGCTTGCCAGCGGCGGGTTTACGGGGAAAATCGGTGATCTTGATGAAGCCCTTGAGGGCCAGCCGCTTGAGGTACAGGTTGGCAAGTCCAAGCGCCACGCCCAGACGCTGAGCGAGGTCGCGCTGAGTCAGGGGGCGACCCTCTCCGATCGCCGTGAGGATCTCGAGGTTCCGCTCGACGTGACGCTCCACGGCTTTGATGTTCACGATTTGAACATGAGGGCGCACGGATGGTCAACAAGTTTGAGGAGCCAAATATGCTAGCCGGGACGTACTTGAGCCAGAGCCAGTTCCCCGGGAAGGGGATGGACGCCGGCCCAAGGCTGAGGCGCGTCCGGCCGTAGACTTCGTGACGCTTCGACGACGCGCCCACGCCGTCCATGGAGATCATGAGCGGACCCGGGCGAGTCGATATGGGATCCAAATCTCAGCGGCGTCCGGCCCACGGAGGCAGTCTTTGCGGCGCCGATCTGAAGGCGTAGATCAATGAGACTACGCGCGAGGGCTACTCGCCGATCACCTGGATGCTGATCTCCCGCTTCCGGGGGCCGTCGAGCTCGGCGAAGATGACGGACTGGAACCGACCGAGCGT
>Ga0070707_100003160_pt1 | contig 15587 bp, 4 predicted proteins | sample KBSK5502metaG_FD_65468 | JGI IMG/M metagenome (GOLD analysis project Ga0070707, IMG submission 65468) | Corn, switchgrass and miscanthus rhizosphere microbial communities from Kellogg Biological Station, Michigan, USA - KBS K5-50-2 metaG | ecosystem: Host-associated > Plants > Roots >... | reverse complement strand
CAGATTGAATCCGCAGAATGAATCCGCAGATTACACAGATTACACAGATAGGCAGTTCAGAAAGAGTATCGTTATCAATCGATCAGCCTCTGAGTTGAGAGAGGTCACTTCTCTGCTTTCTCTCAGTCTTCTTTCTGTGTAATCTGCGTAATCTGTGGATAAACCCATCGACTTGCTACTGGAAACGAGCTTCCTTGATCCCGAGACCTGCCGGGAGTTGATCGCCGAGCTGCGCCGTTCACCAAACGTGCCCGCGGTAACCTACGGACAGGGCGGCCCGGGTTCGGTTAATGAGAGGGTTCGTAAGGTCGAAAGACTCATGCCTTCAATAGAGACTGTAGAGTATGTCACACGGCGTTTGATCGATAACCGCCAGAAGGTTGGAGAACATTTTCGGATTAGCCTCAGCGGTTGCGAAGAACCCCAATTCTTACGCTACCGCGTGGGCGATTTCTTCGTGGCTCACCAGGACGGCAATACCGGGCTGGTGCTGCTCGACACGGATCAGTCGCGCAGAATCTCTAACAGTGTATTTCTGAATCGGGAGTCTGAAGCGCCCGAGACCGACTGCTACTGCGGCGGCTCACTTGTGTTTTCCGATTGGCGCGCCGGCAGGGAGTTGCGGCTCAATGGTGAGACCGGAACCCTGGTCGCCTTTCGTTCAGAGACCACCCACGAAGTCACTCCGGTAACACATGGCGAGCGGTATACGATTGTGAGTTGGTACGGATGAAGTCACTACAATTAATCCGCATGGCAACCCGGAGGGTTGCAAAAAAATAGCCGGAGGTCGGAGATCACAGATCAGCGTCAAAGCGCCAAAGGGCGCGAAATGTGAGAGCCTGGGGCAACGCCCCAGGTAAATGAGAACGATTCGAATTGAGCGCTGAAGGCGCGAAATCAAACTCAATCCCAAACATAGCGCTCGTCGTAGTCGATGCCGTAGGCGGCCAGGAATTTGCGGTATTCATCCTGAAACGTAATGCGCCGGTGGTGTTTCTTCTGTCCAAGGATGTAACGTTTCAAGGATGCTACGTTTGACCGACCAATTGAAAAGGCGCCATAGCCTTTCTGCCAATGAAAGTTCTCGAACTCAATGCCCTTCGTCTTGATCCATTTCGATGATTCAGTCTTGATTTCTTCGACCACGTCGGCGATGCTGATTACTCGGCCGAGTGAAAAGAGTGTGTGAACATGATCGTTCGTGCCATCGATTGCCAGGGATGGCGACTTCAGCGCTCTAAAGATTGAGGCCATGTACTTCTGTAATTCCGGCTCGATGGCCGATGTAATGAAAGGCTCGCGGTGTTTGGTGCTGAAGACCAGGTGAACGAGGACGGAAGATAGTGATTGAGGCATTCCTTTCTCTACCTTTCTTTCTAGTACGCGCCTTCAGCGCTATGGAGGGTTACGTGATTGCGACCTGGGGCGTTGCCCCAGGCTTTTACATTGCGCGCCTTTGGCGCTTTAGGAAAGTTATCACGTAAGGCAATCCCACAATTCTTGCAACTCTGCATCACCCACCCGCTACCGCGGGTGGTACTGACACTCATCGCGACCGCGCGTAATGAAACCCCACCCGCTCCGGCCGGTGGTACTGACCACCCGATCATGGCATCATTGTGATCATGAAACTATTTTTGGCGATCGTATCTTTCCTGGTGATCACAGTATCTGTCGCTTGCACCGCCTCCAGATCGGCCGGCTCGCCATCGCTCGCGAAGATCAACTCCAACCAATCTCCAGCTCAGACAAGTAACGCCACCGGACAAGAGAAACCAACTTGCCAACTTACTTTGGCCGGGGCTCCTGACATAAAAGGTCTCAGACTCGGGATGACTACTGACGAAGTGCTGGCTCTGTTTCCCGGGAGCAAGGAGGACGCAGAGATTCGTTCCGACTTATCCAGACCACCTAGCCAGTTTGGAGTCTCCAGCTTTCTCATCCGACCCGAAAAATATGGATCGAAAGATAAATTTGCCGGCGTCAATCAAATTACCTTCACGCTTCTCGACGGCCGCGTTTCCAATTTCACCGTCGGCTACAACGGTCCTGAATATTCACATGTGGATAAGTTCGTGGCCAAGTTTGTCGAGGGAACAACTCTTCCGGCCGCGGATCAATGGGAAGCTTATGTTGGCATGGACAATAGTCTAAAGATTCTCAAGTGCACCGATTTTGAGGTTCGGGTCTTTGTCGGCGGCCAGGGCGGTAACCTTAATTATGTGCTGATGAAAGATCTGGAGGCCGAGAAGAAGCTTAAGGAGCGAAGGGATAAGGCCAGAGCGAAAGCGACACCGCCTGGGAAGTGAGCAGTGAGCAGTAGGTAACGGAGTCAGTACCACCCGCGGTAGCGGGTGGGTGATCTCATCAGCACCTACTGACTGACCCACCCGCTACCGCGGGTGGTACTGACCTCACTGCGCTACCGGAGCGATTGACCCACCCGCTACCGCGGGCGGTACTGACCTCACTACGCTACCGGAGTGATTGACCCACCCGCTACCGCGGGTGGTACTGACCTCACTTCTCCGGCCAAAACATCTCCCCATGCACATTTGCGTTGACGCTTTTGCGATTCCGTAATAGTCTTATGCCTCGTCGAAAGGGATTTTGCGCTTCCCCGTCCGCCCAAAGTCTCCTTAATCAATACCGCTCGTTAGAAATAAACTGGTTGTGAAGCAATTATCCCCTGATCCCACGCCCCGCAGACTGCAGGTCTTTGTAGCCTGTCTACTCGCTTTCGCGATTTTCATAACGCCGATTGCAGCCGTGGCCGCGTCTTCGATTGCGCGGGCGACCGTGGCGAACCAGACGAATAGAACAGATAAGACCGATAAGACGAATAGGCCGAAGTCGGCAGCCGAAGAACTGTTCGTCAATCCGCTGAAAGAGACAGCGGCGCCGAACCTGCCTGGTCCGAAACCCGAACCTGCTCCGGAACCTTTCGCGCCGCCGATCGTTGGAGCGGTGACCGCGACCATGACCGCGGCGCTGACCGCAACCGCCAACAACGTCGATGGTAAGGCTGATCCGGGCGACACGATCAACTACACGGCGCAGCTCGGCAACACCAGCGGCTCGGACGCGACCGGTCTTTCCTTTAACCCGGCTCTCGATTCACACACGACCTTCGTTCCCGGTTCGATTAAGAGCACGCCCATCTGTTTCGATCAGTCGGTCAGCACCAACGAGGATATCGCCAAAGCCATTACCCTGACGGGGCAGGATCCGGATGGCGACACCATCACCTTCAGTATCGTCACCCCGCCGGCGCATGGAGGATTCGGAATAACCACCGCGCCCAATCTGACCTACACGCCGGCTGCCGACTATAACGGCCCCGATAGTTTTGTATTTAGAGTGAATGACGGCACGACTTCCGGAGCAGGCAACAATGGGAACTCGAACGAAACCTGCACCGTGTCGATCACGGTAAACCCCGTTAACGACGCGCCGACCTTCACCGTCCCCGGCAATCCCACGGCGGTAAACGAGGACGCGGGAGCGCAGTCGGTGGCAAGCTTTATAACTGGCGTCCGGCCGGGCAATCCTGGAACGACAAATGAGGACACACAGACGGTAAGTTTTGTCGTCACCAACAACACGAATCCCGGTCTCTTCTCTTCCGCTCCTGCGCTCAATGTGGTGGGCGCCAGCTATCCGAAGACGGCCACGCTTACTTATACCTCGGCCTTAAATCAGAACGGCACGGCCACGATTACCTATCACGCGCACGACAACGGCGGCACGGCCAACGGCGGCGTCGATAACTCTGCCGACCAGACCTTCACGATTACTGTTAACGCGGTGAATGATCCGCCGGTGGTTGTTGCGCCCGCGGCTTTCGCGGCTCAGGCCAACATGAAGGTCACCGGACTCACAGGTTTGCTTGGGGTTGGCGGTAATAATGTTACTGACGTGGACAGCGGTACAGGTTCGCCCCCGTGCAATCCGACTCCATTCACTATAAAAGCCGGGAGCATAAGCGCTACCACTCCCGCAGGTGGCATTGTTTCGAATGTGAACTTGAGCACCGGCGCATTTGATTTTGAGCCGCCACCCGGAGTCACCGGCGACGTGACCTTCACCTACATCGTGAGTGACAATGGCTGCCCCGGCGTCGCGGACAGTGCGCCGGTAACTGTTCATGTCACAGTCAGCGGTCCCGTGATCTGGTTTGTGAATCCTGGCGCCGGGCCAGACACCACCCATACGGGCACTCTGAATAATCCGTTCCAGCTCCTGGCTTCGGCGAACACGGCCATGGGCGTTAACGCCGGCCAGCGAATCTTTGTCTTTACCGGGACAACGACGTCTGCGGTAGGTGTGACGCTGACTACGTCTCAGTGGTTGATTGGCCAGGGCGCGACTGACAGTAGCAACACCACAAACTTCGACACCTTGATGGGGATCACTCCGCCTGCGAATACGATCGCCCGGCCGGCAGTTAACGGCACCAAGCCGACGATTCAAGGCAGAGTTCAGATGAACGCCAGCAATACGCGCGTTCAGGGCGTTGTCATCGCACCTCCCGCGGGCACGCAGGGCTTGACTGCGACCAACGGAGCGGCGATGACCGGGATGCAGGTCGGAGTGTCGGCGGCGAAGAGCGACGTTACCGTCACCACGACCGGCCAAAGCGGAACGAACGCCATGGGAGTGAGCCTGAACAACGCCGGCGGTGTGTTTTCGTTAGTAAGCGTCAACGTGAATCAGGACGCCAGCCTAAACAAACCAGCCAAGGGTATCTCGCTGACGAGCACCACTGGAAGTTTCACCGTCCTCGGCACAGGCTCTGCCGGAACCGGAGGAACGATTCAAAACGTCAGCGCCAGGGGTGCGGAGTTCACAACCGCGGCTAACGTCACGCTCAAGTACATGAACTTCACCAACGCCACTAGTGTGGACGGCGCGGATCCTACCGTCCAGAGCGGTACGTGCGGCGTAGCTCACAGTGGCGGTTCGAATACTGGTTGTAATGCCCCGATTTTCATGAACGGGGTGAACGTCGGGTCGCTTGATACGGTCACTGTCAGCGGCAGCTCGCAGATGGGCATCAATATCAATGCCTCGAACGACCTGACCATGAACGCCGTGAACGTGAGCGGCGCAGGCAACAACCCGAACGAGTTCGGCATGAACATCCACAACCTGACCGGAACTAACAACTGGTCAGGCATAAATATTCATGACAACCCGGGCGCTAATCATCAGGTTTATGTAGAGGCAAACAGCACGGCCTCGACCGGGACTTTCAATATCACCGGCAGTTCTCAGTTCACCTGTGCGTTGTCGGGGGGCGTCACGCGCGTGGGCGGCAACCTGCTGTCGTTCGACGGTTATGGCTCCTCGGCCAACATGACGGTTTCGGTCACGGGCGCGACATTTAGCGGCTCGAGCGCCACGGCGCTCCTCTTTCATACTCAGCAGACCTCGGGCACTTCTTCGCTGACCGTCACCACGTCCTCGTTCACCAACAACAACAGCCAGATCGACGTCGCCAAGATTAACGGCGCCACCGTGAATTACAGCATTACGAACAATACGCCGATGACGGGCGCGAACTTCGGCGAGGCCATCAATGTCTTCTCGGGCAATCCTTCGAGCGGAACCATGTCGGGCACGATCAGCGGCAACACCATCGGGACCGCGGGCGTTGCCGGCTCCGGCTGTACTGGTGGCTGCGGCGGTATCTTCGTTACTACGGACAGCGCCGGCACGGTCACCGCAAACATTACCGGCAATCACATCAGCCGCGTGAGCAGCAATGCGATTAACGCGACCGCCGGGGGACCCAATAACGGCACAAGCGGCTTGCCCACCAATACCATCAACCTGAACATCACCGGCAACACCATAGATAATCCGGATGTGAACACGGTTAACGCGATCTTTATCGAGTCAGGTACCAGCAGCACTGGCGCATCGGCCATCGTTTGCGCCAAGATCGGCGACGTTACGGGTGCAGTGGCGTCTGATAAGAACGTCATTACCGGCAACTGGGGCGGAGGACAATTCGATCCGTTCGACGCTCCGATCCTCCTGCGGAATCGTTTCACAATCGATACCTTCCGCATCGCTGGCTGGTCGCCTACGAGTGGAGTGACGAACAGCAGCCACGACATCTCTGCGGAAACGTTCGTGAATAGTCACAACACCATCACTGCTAACTCCGGACCTAACAGCACCGGCCATACAGTATCAGCGACGGTGGGAGCTACCGCATACACCGGCGGCAATCCAACGTCATGTCCGTTGTTGCTGGCCGAAGGTGGCGTGATGGCGGCATTGGACGCCCCGTCGATGTTGGAGAGTTTTGTGCTCACTTCGTCGACTTCGTCAGACCATGGCGCCGGCGATCCGATGCGCTCGATAGTAATGATGCCCAGCACCGTTTCGACTTCACTCGATCAGCAGCGACTCGACTCAATCGTCACGGCGGCGATCGCGCGCTGGACATCCGCAGGTCTGACGGTCAACCAAATCGCTACCTTGCGCGCCATCAAGTTCGACGTGGCCGATCTTTCAGGCTCCTATCTTGGTGAGGCCGATGGCAACCACATCCTCGTTGACCGCGATGCTCAGGGTAAAGGCTGGTTCATCGATTCTACGCCTCAGGACGACTCAGAGTTTGGTGCAGGTTCGGGCACGCGCCGCTATACCGATCCTATGAGCGCGCCGGCCGGCCACATCGATCTGCTCACGGTGATCGAGCATGAGATGGGCCACAAGCTGGGACTTGATGACTCTTACGCCCAGAAGGATCGCGACAATCTGATGTATGGTTACCTGACGGTGGGCGAGCGTCGCTTGCCTGCGGCAGGACAGGCCGCACGGGCCATTCCCAGCGCTAATCCGGGTGTGCACTTCCTGAAGCTCTCAAGTCCTGCGAATGAGGCACGAGCAAGTAAGAAGACGCAGCTTAAAGGGGTCAGGGGTCAGAGGTCAGGGACCAGTAAGGCAGAGGTCAGAAGTCAGAGATCAGAGGTCAGGACGCACAGCGCTACGGCGACAAGATCGTTTGCGCCCATGCCGGTTAGCGGCGGAACGTTCCCGATCAATGGAACCGGATCAGGATTCACGCTGCCGAACGGTAAGACGATCACAATCAAGTTCAGCGTGACGCTGAACAATCCGCCGAACCTTTCCGGAGTTCCCCCCGCTACACCGCAAGTCTCTGCCCAGGGCACGCTCTCGGGCGCGTTCGTTGGCAACCCGATCGTTACGGACGATCCCGGTACCGTAGCCTTGAACGATGCGACCGTAACGCTGGTCGATCTATTCGATACGACGACCACACTCGGCGCCGTGCCGGCGGCCGGCTCATGGAACGTCGGACAGTCGGTTACCTTCACGGCCACCGTTGCCTCGAACCCGGCGGGGAATCCGACCGCGGTTACCGGGAGCGTGATCTTCAAGGACAACGGAACCGCGATTTCGGGATGCAACGGTGTCGCCTTAAGTTCGGCCCAGGCGCAATGCATGACGACCTTTGGCTCCGGAGCGCACAGCGTCACCGCGGTCTACAGCGGCGACGGGAACTTTGACCCGAGCACGTCGAGTGCTCTATCACAAGGCGCGGTCAATCAGTCGGGTACGTCCACCGCAGTCACGTCTTCGCTCAATCCGTCTCTGGTCACACAGAATGTGACCTTCACGGCCACGGTCACTTCGACGAGTGGATTTGCCGGACCGCCCACCGGCACGGTCACTTTCAAGGACGGTGTGAATCCGATTACCTGCTCGAACGTTGGCGGTCAGGCACTCAACGGCAGCGGCGTGGCGACCTGTCAAATTGCGACGCTCCCAGCCGGATCGCACAGCATCACTGCTGTCTATCCTGGTGACACTAACTTCACCACCAGCACCGGAACCCTGACGGGCGATCCGCAAGCAGTGAACAAGTCCGACACCACGACACTGCTCACTTCTTCGTCGAACCCGGTAGCACCCACGGTACAAGTTACCTACACGGCGACGGTGAGTTCTTCGACTGCGGTAACCGGACCACCGACCGGCACGGTCACTTTCAAGGACGGTGTGACCACAATTGTTTGCGAAGCAGGCAGCCAGGCGCTGACGGGCGGCGTGGCGACCTGCAAGTTCACCTATCCGGACGCGGTCGGTTCGCCGCACGACATCACCGCCGTCTACGGTGGCGATGCGACTTTCAACGGCAACACCTCCAACCACGTTTCCGAAGTGATCCAGTCATGCTCGGCCTCGGTCGTAGTTACAAGCAACGCCGACAGCGGCGCCAATACTTTGCGCGACGCGATTAATAACGGCGTGTGTGCCGGCGGCACGATCACTTTCGATCCTTCAGTGACGTCGATCACGCTCACTACTGGTGAGTTGGCGATCAGCAAGAACATGACGATCACCGGACCGGGCGCAGCCACGCTGACAATCAGCGGCAACAATGCGAGCCGGGTCTTTAACGTCGCCGTTGGCAAGACGGTCGCTATCTCGGGCCTGACGATCACGAGCGGTAAGGTGGCTGGCAGCAACGGCGCGGCCGGCTCAGGAGCGACCGGTGGAGCCGCTAATGGCGGCGGCGTCTTCAACGCGGGCACGCTCACACTGTCAAACGTAATCCTGAGTGGCAATAACGCTACTGGCGGCGACGGCGGGTCGGCTACCGGATCAGGCGGAGGCGTGGGCGGTAACGCGAGCGGCGGCGGTGTCTATAGCACCGGCACTCTGACGTTAACAAACACAACTATCAGCGGTAATAACACAGCCACCGGCGGCAAGGGCGGCGACTCGGATACGGCAAACGGCAGCGGCGGTACGGCGTTCGGTGGTGGTATTTATAGCTCGGGCACGTTAACACTGACGAATACTACCGTGGCTTCCAACACCGTCAATGGCGGCGTTGCCGGGTCGGGCACTGGAGCTGCCGGCGTTAATGGCTCTTCATTAGGCGGCGGCATCTACAACGATGGCTCGAGCGGAGCTGCGAGCGCAACAATCACCGGCAGCACGATCAGCGGTAACACGGCGGGCGGCAACGGCGGCGGCATCTTCAACACCGGGGCCGGAAGCAATGCGACGCTGACGCTTACCAACAGCACGATTAGCGGTAACACTGCCAACAACGATGGCGGCGGAATTTATAACAGCAGCGCCACCGGCACGACGACGCTCACCAGCGTCACCGTCACCGGCAACAGGGCCGACAAGGACGATGACACTTTTGGCGCCGGCGGCGGCATCAATATCGCTTCGGGCACAGTCACGTTGAAGAACACGATCGTGGCCGGGAACCTGAAGGGCACAACCACGCCGACGGCCCACGATATCACCGGAACGGTTAACACAGCCGCCAGTGCTAGTTCTTATAACTTAATTAGCGACGCGGCCAGCAGTGGCGGTCTTACCGACGGTACTGACCACAACATCGTCGGCAACGCGGGCGTGGGCACGATTGATATCACCACGGTTCTCAACACCACGCTCGCCGACAACGGCGGGCCAACAAAGACGCATGCCCTGGTTACCGGCAGTCCTGCTCTGGAGAAGGGCAACGCCTTTAGTCTGACGACCGATCAGCGCGGCTTCCCGCGACCGGTTAATTCTGACGGGGCCGCGCCGATTCCACCATTTGACGACACGGACATCGGTGCGTTTGAGAAACAGATAGCACCGAACGCTCCAGGTGCTCCGGACCTCGATGCCGTGAGTGACTCGGGCGCGAACAACGCCGACGATAAGACAAACGTCACGACTAACTTGTCGTTTACTATTTCGGGCGTCCTCTCGGGCGCGACCGTGCAACTGTTCCGCGACGGCACTCCGGTGGCCAGCGGAGTGGCGTCGGGCATTACCATTCAGCTAACCGATCCGGGACCGTTGACTTTCACCGCCAGCGGCACGACCTATTCTTATACTGCCAAGCAGTCATTCGGGGCTGACACGAGTGTCGCATCTACGGCTTTGCCCGTTTTGATAACCATCGTTCCGGATCCGCCTGTGCTTGATCCCGCAAGCGATTCAGGAACGCTCGGCGACGGCATCACCAACGACACCAGTCCGACCTTCAACATCACGAACGTGGTAAACACCGCGACCGTCAAGTTGTTCCGTGACGGCGTCGAGGTTGCCAGTGGCGCCGCCGCGGGCACGACGATCCAACTGACCGATCCGTCAGCGCCCAACGGCACGTTCACTTATACGGCCAAGCAGATTTTCAATGCTATCACCAGCGATCCTTCGGCCGGCACCAGCATCACGATCACGATCAAGCCGAGCGCGCCGGATCTTGACGCCGCCAGCGATTCAGGCGTGAGCAACACCGACAACTACACTAATGACAACACGCCCACCTTCACGATCGCCGGGGTCATTAATGGCGCCAATGTGGAGTTGCTGCGAGATGGCACTTCGGTAGCAAATGGCACCGCGGCCGGGACGAGCATTCAGTTAACGGACCCCGGTGCCGCAGACGGTCTGCATACATACAAAGCGCGCCAAACTGTCGGCATTACCTTGAGTCCGGATTCCGACGGGCTCGATGTAACCATCGATACCAGCATTGCTCAGCCATCCACGCCGGACTTGATTACTGCCGACGACACCAACATTAATAATGACAATGTCACCAGCAAGACCACGCCGACGTTTACCGGCACCGCCGAAGCCAACAGCAGCGTACAGTTGTTTGCGACCGGCGTCTTGAAAGGTTCGACGACCGCCGATGGCAGCGGCAACTGGAGTATTACCAGCAGTGCGCTGGCGGATGGCCCTTACAACATTACCGTGGTGGCCACTGACCGGGCGGGGAATGTTTCGGTGGCCTCCGCGGCGCTGCCCATCGTCATTGATACGACCAAGCCAACGGTAGCGATGAGTTCAGCGGTCGGCAATCCCACCGCGACCACGCCGATCCCGGTTACGGTCACATTCAGCGAGTCGGTCACCGGCTTCACGATTGGCGACATCGTTCCCGGCAATGGCACGGTCGGTAACTTAGCCGGCGGCCCCGCGATCTACACCTTTGATCTGACGCCCACCAGCCCGGGCCCCGTGTCCGCCGACATTGCCGGGGGCGCGGCGATCGATTTGGCCGGCAATCCCAACACGGCAGCGACGCAATTTAATCGCACGTTTGATCCTTCGGCGCTGAGCGTGACGATCACGCCGGTTTCACCCGATCCGCGCAACACGAGTGTCAGCTCGATTCAAATCGTATTCAACAAAGCGGTGACTGGTTTCGATCTTCCCGACTTGACCTTGAAGCTTAACGGCGGCGCCAACCTGTTGACCGGCGCGCAGACGCTGACGAGTGGTGACAACATAACGTGGACGCTGGGTAACCTGAGCGGGCTGACGGGAACGGCGGGCACTTACGTCCTGAAGCTGACGGCTGCCGGCTCAAACATCAAGGACGCTGCGAACAACCCGTTGACGTCAGATGCAACTGAGTCGTGGGTAATGGACACGACGGCGCCGGACGTAACGATCAATCAGGCAAGCACCCAGGTAGACCCGGTTACCGGACCGACCGCCACCACGGTGATTAACTTTACGGCTATCTTCACTGAGCCTATCGTCGCGGGCAGCTTTACGAACACTGACGTAGCAATCACAGGGACCGCAGGAGCGACCGTGGTCAACATCACCGAGATCGCGCCGAACGACGGCACCCACTTTAACGTCGCGGTCGAAGGCATGACCCAGAGCGGAACAGTGATCGCCAACATTCCGGCGGGAGCGGCGCAGGATGCCGCCGGTAACGGCAACACCGTCGCGACTTTCACGGACAACACCGTGACGTTCTTCAAGGACGACTTCGCGACCTTCGAAGTCAACACGACTTTGGACGCGGACGACGGGGCTTGCACGCCGCTCGGCACCGGCAACGGTTGCACGCTGCGCGAAGCCATCAATGCCGCTAACGCGGACGCGGGCCCTGAAACGATCACTTTCAATCCGACGGTGTTCTCCATACCGGGTCCACACGTCATCAGTCTCTTAACGGCGCTGCCTGACATCACTACGGACATGACGATCCAAGGCCCGGGTGCCAACGTGTTGACGGTTGAGCGCAGCAGTGGAGCCGGTACGAATTTCCGTATCTTCAATATTACCTCCGGCACAGTCATCATTTCCGGGTTGACGATAACCAAGGGGTTGTTGGGAAGTAGCGGTCAGGGTGGCGGTGTCTTCAACGCCGGCACGCTCACTCTCAACGACGACGCAATTAGCGTCAACCAGATTGGCGTTTCCGGCCTCGGCGGCGGTGTTTATAATAACGGCACGCTTACGATTAACAGAAGCACCATCAACGGCAATCAAGTTGGCAACTCCGGCAGTGGCGGCGGCATTTACAACCCCGGCACGATGACTATCAACAACAGCACGATTAGCGGCAACCTGACGGGATCCTCTGGTCAGGGCGGCGGCATTTTCAGCCTTACCAACACCCTGACAATTAATAGCAGCACCATCACTCTGAACCAGACGGGCTCTTCAAGTTCCGGAGGTGGAATCTTTCGCTCATCAGGTACTGTAACCCTCAAGAACACCATCGTTGGCGGCGGCAACACTGCGGCAACGGCGCCAGACATCAGCGGCGCCGTCAACTCGGAAGGGTTCAGCCTGATTCAAAGCACCTCAGGCGCCGTCATCACTGAGACGCTGAATCCCGGCACTAACATCACGGGCGTCGATCCGCAACTGTTCGCGCTGGCCGATAACGGGGGGCCGACTAAGACTCACGCACCGCAGTGCACCAGTCCGGCCATTGATAAGGGCTTCAACTTTACCTTGACTACAGACCAGCGTGGCGGCGTCCGCCCATTCGATCTGGCCGACTCGATCTATCCGAACGCTGCTTCTCCAGGCAACGGCACAGACATTGGCGCGGTTGAGGTTCAAACCGGTGGCGGCTGCCAGCCAGTGGCGGTACCACCCAGCCCGCAGCCTTCGACTAATGAAGACACGCAGGTGACGATCACGCTGAAGGGAACGTATTCGCAGAACTTTCCGCTCACGTTCACTATCACGCAGCAGCCCGCGCATGGCTCGTCTTTGACGCCTGCCGGAACCACCTGTACGTTCACCACATTTACGGAATGCACCGCGACCGTGAGCTACACGCCGGCCCTGAACTTCAACGGTCTGGATTCCTTCAAGTTCAAAGTCAGCGCCGGCGGACTCGACTCTGACGAGGCTGATGTCAACATCACCGTGATCTCGGTCAACGATCCGCCGGTGGCCAACGCCGACGCGCTCACGAGCATAGCTGAGGATTCCGGCGTGCGCACGATTCCGTTTGCCGATCTGTTGGCGAATGATTCACCCGGCCCTCCCGATGAGGCGGGTCAAACTTTGACGGTCATCTCGGTGAGCAATCCGGTCGGCGGCACGGTCAGCATCCTGGGCACTAATGTGCTGTTTACGCCGACCGCGAACTACTTTGGCCCGGCCAGCTTCCAGTACAAGATCCGCGACAACGGGACGACCAACGGAGCGCCTGATCCTAAGGACAGCGTGTTGGCAGCTACCGTCACCTTCACCATCACTCCGGTGGCCGACACGCCGTCGGTGACGAATGCCACGACCAGCGTCAACATTCAGACCTCCTCAGGTCTGGTGATTAGTCGCAATCCGGTCGACGGCGCGGAAGTAACTCACTTCAAGATCTCGAACATCACTAACGGCACGCTGTTCAAGAACGATGGCGTAACCCCGATCGCCAACGATCAGTTCATCACCTTTGCCGAGGGCAATGCGGGATTGAAGTTCACGCCCGCAAACAATCTGTCGAGTCCGGGAACGACCTTCAGCTTTGACGTGCGCGGCGCGACCAGTGCGGTCGGAGACGGTCTCAGTCCGGCCGCGACGGCGACCATCACGGTCAACTGTGGCGGTACGGTGGTTACTAACAGCAACGATAGCGGTGCGGGCTCTCTGCGGGCGACAATCTTCAGCGCCTGCCCGGGCAGCACGATTACTTTCAATATGACGCCGGGCAACGTCACCACTCCGATTAACCTGACCAGCGGCCAGTTGCTGATCGATAAGAGTCTGACGATTCAGGGACCTGGAGCGAATCTACTGACTATTAGCGGCAACAACACTTTCCGCTTGATTAATGCCAGCACCGCAGGAGTGAACCTATCCATCAATGGGTTGTCGCTTACCGGTGGTGGGCCGCAAGTCGGCGCAAATGCCTCGGTTATAGAATTCAACAACGCCGGTACCCTGACGCTGACGAATTCTGAGTTCTTCGCTAATTCCGGCTCTACCACGGCCTATACCGTCTTCGCATCTTTATCGACGGGAGTCACCGTTAGCGGCAGCACATTCCGCAGCAATCCAGGTATCGGCGTACTCAAGGGCGATCGCACGCCGTTGACGGTGGTTAATTCAACTTTCTCAGGCAATGGTGGCGAAGCCATCTATAACGCTACAGCGGGGTCAACCGTAACGAACTCAACAATCGCGGATAACTTCACCGGCATCCTGTCTGATAGTTTAGCGTGCGGCGGCTGTGCAGCCGGCGTGACGGTCACAAACACGCTGTTGAGCAGCAATGGGATCGCTAATCTGCGCAAAACAGGAACGGGCACGATTACTTCCGGCGGGCATAATCTGATTGATGACGCAACTGCCGCGGCATTCACAGCCGCCGATCCGAGCAACGTCATTATTCCAGCGGGTACCGCCGGGCTGGCACCGCTCGCCAACAACGGTGGTCCGACTCAGACCCGCGCTCTGCTGGCCGGATCTCCGGCGCTCGATGCCGGCGACAATGCTGCCGTCGTCAATCCGCCATTCAGCGGTGTCGCGCCCTTTAACGACCAGCGCGGCCCGGGCTTTAGTCGCATAGTCGACGGTCCGGATGCGGATACGACCGACACGGTGGACATCGGTGCTTTCGAGGCGCAGGTTTCCGTGGAAGACATCACGGATAAGACCACCAACGAAGACACGCAGCTTCAGTTCACTTTCAATGTCGGTGGCGCGGCGTCAATCACCAGCATCACGGCGACATCCTCGAATACCGCGCTGGTGCCGAACAACGTGGCGAACATTGCGGTGTCGGGTGCCGGTTCAACGCGCACTCTGACTATTAATCCCGCGGCGGATCAGTTTGGCACCTCCACGATCACGATTACGGTCAACGGCACAAACAGTCAGAGCATGACCGACACGTTTGTGCTGACAGTGAATTCGGTCAACGATGCACCTTCATTTACCAAGGGCGCCGATCAAACCGTGAACGAAGACGTGGGCGCGCAGAGCGTAGCCGGCTGGGCCACGAACCTGTCGGTGGGACCGGCGAACGAAGCTGGCCAGACGCTTACGTTCCTGGTAACCGGCAATACCAATTCGGGTCTGTTCTCGGCCGGGCCAGCCATCAGTCCGACCGGCACACTCACTTATACCCCGGCGACGAATATCAACGGCTCGGCAATCATCACTATTGTGCTCAAAGACAATGGCGGCACTGCTAACGGAGGGGTGGACACGTCAGCCCCGCAGACCTTCACTATCACGGTAAATGCGGTCAACGATGCGCCATCGTTTACCAAGGGCGCGGATCAGACCGTAAACGAGGATGCGGGTGCCCA
>Ga0070707_100003159_pt1 | contig 15590 bp, 15 predicted proteins | sample KBSK5502metaG_FD_65468 | JGI IMG/M metagenome (GOLD analysis project Ga0070707, IMG submission 65468) | Corn, switchgrass and miscanthus rhizosphere microbial communities from Kellogg Biological Station, Michigan, USA - KBS K5-50-2 metaG | ecosystem: Host-associated > Plants > Roots >... | reverse complement strand
GTCACGGGTGCGGTCAACTGGTCGGTACAGGTGCCCGTCAATGCCGGCGTGATCACGGTCACCGTTCCGAGCAACGCGGCCCACCGCGAGCAGGTGACCCTCAACTACACGGGCGGCAAGTGGGGCGGCGGCAAGAACGATCTCCAGATCCACGCGACCGCGACCGTCGGGTCGATCTATGTCTTCCCGATCTTGCTCAGCGTCAACGGGGACACATCGACCTCACCGAAGAGGGGCAGTTCGAATAAGCCGCTGACGATTGCCGCGCATACGCACACGGGGGATTTCAGCGCGTACCAGGGGGTCACGACGGGGACGAGCCACACGTTCAGCGGCACCGGATCAGCGGCGCTGCCCTAACAACTTGATGATCTGCGGTCACCGCCGCGAATGAGCAAGCTTCGTTGGCCGCTGCGCGTCTACGTTGTGGCGACGATCTGCGCTGGCATGCTCGGGGCGCTGCTAGCCGCCCTGTCAAAGAACAGCCGAGCCGATGGCACGACGCTTCTCGTGGCCGTAGTCCTTCTCGTGCTCGCCGCAGCCGCGAAGAGTCGGCCGGTGCATCTGAGCATCAAGATGAAGATCATGGTCGACGACCCGCCGATCTTTGCCGCGGCTCTTCTTCTCGGCCCGGCCCTCGCGATGGCGGTCGCTGCGGGCGCCACGATCGTCGGACTGCGCTTCGGTGCCAAGATGGCGCTCTACAACCGTCTGTTCAACGCCGCGAGTTCCGCGCTCTCCGCCGGAGCGGCGGCATCGAGCTACGCAGTCCTGTCACGAGCCGAAACACCCCTTCAAGAGAACCTGGGTGCCGTGCTCGTTGCCGCAGTTGTGGGCTATGTTGTCCAGACCGGTCTCGTCGACGCCGCAGTCTCACTCCAGCTCCGGCGCGATCCGATCCGAAACTGGTGGCGCGTCCATCGAGCCGACCTGCTCCCGCAAGCGGCCCTTTATGGGGTCGGTGCCGGCGCGGCCATCTCAGCTACAGGCCAACCGTGGGTGCTCCCGCTCATCGTGCTACCCATGGGAGTCGTCCTCGCGATGCTGCGCGAGTGGACACGAATGCGTGCGCGCACGAGAGCAGCGCTCGTTCAACTCGCGGATCTGATCGACGAGCGCGACCGTTACACGTATCGCCATAGTCAACGGGTGGCCGAGCTTGCGAACAGCTTGGCTCTGCGTATGCGCCTCGCCCCGAGCCAGGTGGAGCTCATCACCGAAGCTGCCCGTCTTCACGACATCGGCAAGATCGCGACGCCCGACGAGGTCCTGCAGAAGCGCGGACCTCTCGCCCCCGACGAGTGGGACGTCATGCATCGACACAGCGAATCCGGATACGAGCTACTCCAGCAGCTCTCCGATTTTTGGGAAGGTGCCGAGCTAGTGCGGGCTCACCACGAGCGGCCTGACGGCCGCGGGTACCCGCGCGGCGCACGCGGCCTCGAGCTTCCCCTCGAGGCATCGATCATCAGCGTCTGCGATGCGTACGATGCGATGACGTCAGATCGCGTGTACCGGAAGGCGCTGCCGTGGTCGCGAGTCCGCGCCGAGCTCCTCGCGGGGCGGGGGACTCAGTGGCACGCCGAGATCGTCGACACGCTGCTCGCGATGCTCGACGGCGACGGAGCCGTCGCGAGGATCCACGGGCACGCGATTGCTTCGACCAACCTCTAAGGTCTCCCAAGATTCGTTCGGCGTGCGCGAGTACCTGAAGAAGCGTTCCGCGTCCAGCCGCGGTGCGGCCCCAAAGCCGAGTCCGCTTGGAGGCCGCCGAATCGACGATGCCGAGCGTGCTCGGTACGCCCGTCGAGGCATCGCGTCAGGCTGCTCGGATTCCGGCGACGCTCAGACCAAGGCCTGCCAGGGCAGGTAATGGTGAGAAGAGGAACCATCCCGCCCTGGCCACACACGATCCAGCGTTGATCGAGAAGGCCTGCGCGTACGCACGAGAGCGCGCGATCGATCCTACCCGGTTCGAGTTTTCAGATGTTGCTCGGCATCCGCCGGATCTGCAGGCATCGCTGGCTCGATCCGGTATACCGTCAGGGTGTACGTCCCGTACGGCACGGACTGGTATCCGTACTTCATGCGGCGCCTCGCCGAACGGCCGGCCAACGTCGCCTTCATCTCGCGCAACCTTTGGCCAAACTGACCGCGGGCTTATCGCCCACCGGCTAACCGTTGGGGACAAGGGTTCGGTAGGATGAGCCGCTCGCTGGCCGGCGGAACGGCGCCGGACTCACTCAGGGGAATGCGCCCAAGCTTCAGGGGGAGGTCCGAATGACCATTCGCTCGCGTACATCCCGCCTCGTGTTTCCTGTGCTGCTTGGCCTGCTGGTCGCCGTCTGCGGCGGCACCACCGGGACAGGAACCGACGGCAAGTTCAATGGCACGATCAACATCGCGTCCTCGACGTGGACCGGCTACGCGATCCTCTACATCGCTAATGCCAAGGAAACCTGGAAAAGCCACGGGCTCGACGTGAAGTTCACGGATGTCGAGGATCCCAACGACCGTTTGATCGCGCTAACCGCGGGAAGGCTGGAAGGAATGGCATCCACCGTGGATGCCTTTGCCCGGGCGCAGTCCAACGGTGTCCCCGCCGTCGAAGTTTTTCCCATCGACGCCTCTGTCGGTGGTGACGGAATCCTGGCCAAGAACACGATCAAGTCGGTCAAGGACCTCAAGGGGCAGAAGGTCGCGGTCAATCAGGGCTCTGTATCGGAGTGGTTCCTGGCCCAGGTTCTCCAGAAGAACGGATTGTCGCTGTCAGACGTCAGTGAGCAGAACATGAAATCCGGCGAAGCCGGCGCCGCGTTCGTCGCCTCGCAGGTCGACGTCGCGGTGACGTGGGAGCCGTGGCTGAGCAAGGCCAAGGCGCGTACGGATGGAGTTGTCCTCGTCTCTTCCAAGGAATATCCCGACCTGATCATGGATAGCTTTGCGTTCCGGAAGGACTTCGTCGACAAGTACCCGGCCACGGTCAAAGAGTTCATGAAGGCCTACTACGACGCTTTCGACTGGTTCCAAAAGAACACCGCTGAAGGACTCGGCATCGTCGCCAAAGCAACCAGCGAGAGTGCGGACGATGTGAAGGCAGACCTGCAAACGCTCACGCTGTTCGACCTCAACAAGGGCAAGGAGGTCATGGGCACCAGGAGCTATCCCGGCAAGATCAACGACAACGTGAAGGCCGCCGGCGACTTCTGGAAGGCCCAAGGCAAGATCGATAGCCCGGTGAAGCCTGCCGACGCCGTGAATCCCGACTTCATCAACTCGCTGTAGAGAAGAGCGATTGAGCCGCGTTCCTGCGGCCCGAATAGCTCCGGCGCCGTTGGCGGCCCCTCCGCCGCGGCGCCGGGGCTTCGTCCGCACCTACCTCACACCGAAGCAAGCCATCCCCGGGCGAGCCCGGCTGATCCTGGCAGGTGGCAGCTTCGTCTTCGTTGTTGGGGTCTGGTCGCTGCTCGCCTCGCTGGTACAGAACGCTCTCTTCGTCCCCAGTCCTTACCAGGTCGTAGTGACCTGGTGGGACATGATGGTGAATCTCGGCTTCTACAACGACGTGGCGTGGAGCGCCTTTCGGATCGTCGCTGGGTTCCTGCTCGCGGCCGTGGCAGCCGTGCCGCTCGGTCTGCTCATGGGATCGTTCGAAGCCGTGCGCTCCTTCTTCAACCCGCCGATCAATGCTATTCGCTACATGCCGGCTTCAGCCTTCATTCCACTCCTCATCCTGCTGCAGGGGCTGGGGGAGGACGAGAAGATCACGATCATCTGGATCGGTGTGTTCTTCCAATTGGTGTTGATGGTGATGGACATCGCGCATCGCGTTCCGGATGAGATGCTGAACGTTGCCTACACCTTGGGTGCCTCTCGCTGGACGGTTTTCTACAAGGTCTTTTTGCCGGCGACGTTTCCCGAGGTGGTCGACGCGCTCCGAATCACGATGGGATGGGCCTGGACGTACCTCATCGTCGCTGAGCTCGTGGCGGCCGAGCATGGCATCGGCAGCTTCATCTTGATCGCTGAGCGCTATCTGCGGGCCGACCGAATTATCGCGGCCATCATCACCATCGGCATCCTGGGGTTGATCACGGACACCTTGTTTGCCATCGTCCATCGCCTGGCGTTCCCGTATGTGGAGAAGGTCCGCGCGTGAGCGAGATCGAGATCGCCGACGTCGCCATGCGCTTTCACGGCCGCCACGCAGACGTGACCGCCCTGGAGCGTATCTCGCTGACGGTGCCCGATGGCCAATTCGCCTGCATCGTCGGGCCCTCGGGCTGCGGCAAGTCGACGCTACTCATGATTGCGGCCGGGCTGATCACCCCCAGCGAGGGTGAGGTCATGGTCGACGGAAAGCCCACGTTCGAACCGGGTGCCGACCGTGGCATGGTGTTCCAGTCCTACTCGCTTTATCCGTGGCTGTCGGTAAGACGCAACATCGAGTTCGGGCCGGAGATCAAGAAGGTCCCTCCTGCGGAGCGTCGCAAGACATCATCCGAGCTGATCCACCTGATGAAGCTCGACGGCTTCGCGGATGCATATCCGAAAGTGCTTTCGGGAGGGATGAAGCAGCGGGCCGCAATCGCTCGCGCGCTGGCCGGTGATCCTGAAGTGCTGCTCATGGATGAACCTTTCGGTGCCTTGGACGCGCAGACTAGGCAGATCATGCAGGAGCTGCTGACCGACATCTGGCAGCGCTACCGCAAGACCGTGATCTTCGTTACTCACGACATCGACGAGGCGATTTTTCTGGGCGATGTCATCTACGTGATGACCAGCAGGCCGGGCCGGATCCGCACTACTCTCGTGGTCGACCTCCCACGGCCTCGCACCTTCGACACTCTCGCTGGTCCGCGATTCGCGGAGCTGCGTAACCAGGTGGTCGGCGTCATCCACGAAGAGAGCCTGAAAGCGGTGGAGTCCGAGCTGGCCCGTGCCTAAGAGCCGTCGGCCAGCTGGACCGGCGCGCTACCGGCCGGTCGACGCGATGCGGGCCGCGAGATTCACCGGGATCGGGACCTTCATGCGGCTGCCCAACGTCACTGACATGACGGGCGTGGACGCCGCATTCATCGGGATCCCGTTCGACACCGCGGTGAGCTATCGGATCGGCGGGAGATTCGGCCCCGCGGCGATCCGGGAAGCGTCCAGATTGCTGCGACCGTACAACGTCGAGCAGGGGATCGAGATCTTCGAGCACGTCTCTGCCGTCGACGCGGGCGACCTATCGGTAATACCGGGAAATGTGCAGGCATCGTACGCGGTCATCGAAGAAGGGCTGGGCGCGATTCTGAAAGCCGGGGTGATTCCGCTTGCCCTCGGCGGAGACCACTCCATCACCCTGGGAGAGCTCCGCGCGATCTTCAAGCGGCATGGCCCGGTCGGCCTGATCGATTTCGATTCCCACACGGATACCTGGGACAACTACTGGGGAGAGCGCTACACGCATGGCACCTGGTGTCGCCGTGCGATCGAGGAAGGTTTGATCGATACGACGAGGGCGGTACAGCTCGGCATCAGAGGTTCCCTGTATGGGCCCGCGGATCGGGAGGGCGCGCGGGCGCTGGGCCTCCACTTGATTCCGACCGAGACGCTACTGGAGCGGGGCGTTGACGGGGTGTTGCCGGAGGTGGTCGAACGCGCCGGCAAGGGTCCGGTCTTTCTCACTTTCGACATCGATTTCGTCGACCCCGGCTTCGCGCCAGGGACCGGCACGCCCGAAGTCGGGGGACCGAGCAGCCGCGATGCGCTACGCCTGGTGCGTGGGCTGCAGGGCCTCGATCTGGTCGGGTTCGACCTGGTCGAGGTTCAGCCGCAGTACGACCACGGTGAGGTCACCTCGCTCCTGGCTGGCACGTTACTTCACGAATTCCTGACGCTGGTCGCCCTCAATCGCCGCGACCGACCGGAGCACTTTGACTAGACTCTCGCGCTGGGTGGCCAGCCGTATAGGGGACGTAGAGTCCCGCGTCCCCGCGATCCTCTCCGCGACCATCGACGCAATAACAATCGGCCGCTGTTCCCACTTTTGAGCGTGGCTGCGCGGTAGAGATATCGCCGTGGGGAGCGCTCGCCGTACTCCCGGTGGCCGCTGAATCACCAAGACGCGCGAGCGCATGGCTGCCCGTCAGCATCATCTGACAACTTGACAATTTTCTGACAGCGGCGTGATGCTCGCTCCCGACGAGGGGAGGACATCACATGATCCCGAGACACATTCTGATAGGCGTCCTCGCGGTTCCCGCGTACCTGCTTGGCGCTTCGCCGGCCGACGCTGCGGTGCCATCCAACGACACGATCACCGGCGCGACGGCGATCACGACGTTGCCCTTCTTGGACACGATCGACACGACGGATGCGCACACCCGCGCCGACGAGCTCGCGGCGGCGCAGCCATGCATCGCGATCGGCGCTCCCGCAATCGAAAAGGCGGTCTGGTACCGGTACACCGCGTCCGCGAACATCACCTTGCTCGTGGACACCACCGCGAGCAGCTACAGCACCGGCATCGCCGCGTATCACGGAACGCCTTCGCCGAGCACGTTCGGCGGCTGCGCGCCGGTAAGGCTGACGACCTCCGTCGCTGGCGGAGAGACTGCGTATCTCATGGTCTTCGGGGACATGCCAGGTTCGCCCGGAGGCACGCTGCGCATCACGGTCCAGGAGCCCCCGCCGCCGCCTCAGGTGAGCCTCAGCGTGGACGCCACCGGCACGTTCGACCCGAGGAGCGGGAGCGCGTCCGTCGGCGGCACGTTCACGTGCACGGGCGTCGCGGACTTCTCGGGCATCCAGGGGCAGCTCACGCAGACCGTCGGCCGGTTCAGCGTGAGCGGATTCTTCTCCACGTCCGCGCCCTGCGACGGAGTCGAGCACGCCTGGACTGCGCAGGCCACGCCGCAGAACGGGAAGTTCGCGGGCGGCCCAGCGACGGTGCAGGCGTTCGGCTTCGCGTGCAACGCGGGTGGCTGCGGCCAGGCCAAGGTGACACGGCAAGTGCGACTGAGCAGATAAGGCGATCGGAGAGCGAGTCCGGCTCTCCTGGGGAGGATACGAATGAGGTCATTGATCAACGCGAGATTCGGATTCCGGGTGACTCTCGTCAGCGTGCTCGTCTCGACGATCGTGCTCGCATCCGCGTTCCTGGGCTCAGATCGCAATTCCGTGCTCGGTGCGCCGGAGGTTCTTCGCGCACATGCGGTGATCAATGGTTCGCCTGGCAGCGGAATCTCGGGAGAGGCCGTCTTCACCGAGCTCGTGTCGCGACATAGGCCGGTGTCGGAGGTGCGGGTCGTTGTCCATGTCGTGGGACTCGAGCCAGGGCTTCACGGCTTCCATGTCCATGAGAACGGCGTCTGCGCGTCCCCCTTTGGAACGGCCGGCGGCCACTTCGATCCGGGTCCCTTCGGGAGCTCGACCCCTGTCGACGCGAACCATCCCTATCACGCTGGCGATCTTCCGAATCTCGAGGTCAATCCGGCGGGCGTAGGGCATCTCGAGTACGTCACGAGCCGGTTCACCCTCCGGCAGAACACGGGGAACGCCCTGAGTGCCTTCGACGCCAACGGAAGCGCCGTGATCGTGCACCTCAACGAGGATCTCGGACTCAACGGAGTCATTGGAGCATCGGGCGGTCCGCGCGTCGCATGCGGGGTGATCGAACCGGATTGAGGTAGGCGCGTCCCTGACGGAGAACCTCGCGGAGCGGGAGGTCCCCCAGACACGCGTTACCTAGTGCATGACACCCTTCGAGCTAGCCCTCCAGTTGGAGCCAGCCACGCTCGTCCTGGACGAGCCGGGTTGTTATCACCTCCGCATCCTTGACCCCCGTCTTCCACTCCCAAGTGGTAACAGGTCCCGACCTGTCCGGCGCTTGCTTTTGTCGCGCCAGGACCGCCTCCAAATGGGGCTCCCAGATCGGCTTCGGCCGGAACTCGATCTTCAGCCCGTCCTCGGTTTGGTCGGCGCGGATCTCGCTGAAGATCATCTGTAGGACGCGTTTCTTCTCTTCATCGGTCATCACGGACCAGTCTTCCACAATGGACTCGATGCGCTGGCGTTGTGGTGCGATCGACGCGGCTGCCGGCTCGGCCTCGAGCTGGTCGCGTTCGATGAGCAAGTCATTCTTGCGGTTGCGGTACTCTGCGTCGATCGAGCCGGGCATACTCAGCCGATGGGCAACAGCCCCGGATGACCAAAGCCGATTCGCATCATCGGCGCGCCATCAACGCCGGGGTCGAAGGCAATGAGCGGCTGACGGCGGTCACGAGTGCGGTCTTGCTTGCCTTCATCCTCATCGCCCTCGCGACGACGCCGAATCTTCGCGCGCTCCTGTACGTACACGTCTTCGTGGGCATCCTGCTAATCGGGCCACTTGCAGTGAAGCTCGGGAGCACCGGCTACCGGTTCGCCCGCTATTACTCGGGTGCTCCGGCGTACGTCGCGAAGGGCCCGCCCCATTTGGCTCTGCGGATCGTCGCGCCGGCGCTGGTGGTGTTGACGCTCGTATTACTCGTTACCGGGAGCGCGCTACTAGTGACCGGCCCAGCGGACCCCGGCCCCTTCGAGGGACTGCACAACCTCAGCTTCGTGCTGTGGTTCCCACTCGCCACCCTGCACGCGCTCGGACACCTCCGCCAGCTCCCGCGGACAGTAGCGCAGGAGTGGCGCGAGGTCCGTGCAACCGGAAAATCGGAGAGTGTCATTCGGGTGGAATTGAACGCCGGCGCGCTGCTGTTCGGCGCCATCGCCGGGGTTGTGGCGCTGCCTATCAGCGCCCCCTGGGCGGCAGCAGGGGTCCTCACTCAGGCGCTACCGGGTCCCGTCGCCGCCGCAATCCTGGTCACGGGATTGGTTGTGCTCGCATCACGACCTTGGAAGTGGACCTAGCCCTCGACGATCAAGCAGCAGACCGGATCGCGCTTTCGACGAGCCAGCCCCGCGGAGAGGTTTCTCCGCATCCGGCTCAGGTTTCGGTTCCGCGTAGACGTACGCGTTCACGCGAGGTACAGGTCCTTGCCGTCGATCTGGACGCCGGTCCTCTGATTGCCGCGGGTCTATGCCACGACGAGCGTCTTCCCGCTTGCGCTCGGCGTCGCCGTCTTGCGCTGGATCTTCCTCGGATTCCGGCCGGGGAAAAGTGGTGCGCTACGGATGGGCCTCGAAGAGGGGGTGTTCTGCCTCGGCTGCTGTGCCGGACTCATGGTCATGCTGCTCGCCGTGGGACTGGCCAGCGTCGGGTGGATGGCCGCGGTCGCCGCCATCATCTTCGTCGAGAAGCTCCTTGCGCCGACTGCAGGGGTCGCGAAGTTGGTCGGACTCGGGCTGCTCGCCTTCGGGATTGCCGTCGCGACCATCCCCGCGCTTGCCGAGTTCACCCTGAGCGGCAGGTCGATGTAGGCGAGCAACCGCTTCCAACGGACTCCCTACTCGCGACCCGGAGCCATCCGCGCGCGTCCTCAACGAGCCGACCTGGCACCACCTCCGGGGTGGTTGACCTCCGTCGTCCGCTTCGATTTTGAGACGGGTTCCTGTTCCTATCACTCACTGCCCTTCGCGTCGTCCGCACCGGAAGTCCAGTGAGCGCGTAGACATGGCGCTTCCCTCTGGGTGAGCTTCTGCTCTTTGCCGGAAAGACGCATTTCATCGGTGCGGGTGGGCGCCCCGATACTCTCCAGCGTGAGCTGCCCACCGGAACGGTGACCCTCTCTTCACCGACATCGAGGGTTCGGGGCAGCTCTCATAGAAGGCTCGCTGCTTCAGAAGGCGGGAGGGATCAACGAATGGGCATTACATCGATCGTCATCGACCGTCCTGTGACGAAGGTCTTCGCACGCGTGACCGATTTCGACCGGGCCCGTGAGTGGGCGCCGCAGATGGGCCGGATCCATATGGAGGGTCCTATCCGTGAGGGCGCGACTTTCCTCGAAGAGAGGAAGGTGCTCGGCCGAACCTTCACCGCGAAGTGGGCGATCACGCGGTACGAGCCCGACCGCGCGCTCGGCCTCAGCCTGAGCTTCGGCCCGCTGCGGGGGCGCTTCGCATATCTCTTTGAGCCGGCCGGTTCCGGAACTCAGCTAACACAGATGACCGAGATCGGGTTCGCGGGACCGCTGGACATCCTCTCACCGCTCGTCGCGGGCGAGGCGCAGAAGGAAGAGGACGCCGAGCTCGCGCGCCTCAAGGAGGTTCTCGAGCGGGGCTGAAGCAGTCCCGTACCACAGTGCGCGTGCTTGACCCCGCGTTTCTGCGATCCTCCGCGGCCAGCGCCGCGGTCACAATCGGCCACTCTTATCGCAGTTGAGCGTAGCTGCGCGGTAGAGGTGTATAGCTGCGCCTCGGCCGCCTTCTGACGAGCGGTTAAGCGACCTCATGATCAATACCGTTCTCGCGGCGACTCGACGCTGACTTCCAGTCAGTCCTCCACAAGCAAGAGCTGCAACGTCGGGAGGGCGCTTCTTTGACCTCGTGTGATCTCGCGCGGCCTGCCCGACTGGGATCGAGCGGCTCTCTGGGTCGGTCTCCTAACCGCTAACCGAAGCCACCCACACTCGTCTCGTACCAGCCGGATTGTTTCAACATTGTGGACGTAGAGTGCCGTCTTCCTCTCCGAGTCCAGCGCGAGCGCTCACTGGCCACCTCGAAAGATCCTTCCCCGATTCGGCGCCCTCAGGCGACCTACGTGCGGGAGAACTTGCGAGTGGCCAGACTTGCCGGTCATGCCATCGGTGAGGCTAAGGAGCGAATGGGAAAGCGAGAGCCCGTTTCTCGGCGGCACGAGCTCTACATGCGAGCGGCTCCGATCTTCCGAAAGACCGGCTACCGCGGAACGACCTTGAAGGCGCTCGCGACTGTATGCGGTCTCTCGATCCCAGGGCTCTACCGGTACTTCCCGGTCCGCGTCATTCTTGCCTAAGCGGGATCGGTTAACGATCGCTCAGCGGCCCGATCCAACGGGTCAATAGCTTGAACCTACGCGCAGGGACCAGTAACAGCTTCGATGTCAAGCTGCAGCTCGCAGTTGCCTCGCGTAAATGCGATCAAGGCGCACGACAATCTGACCACCTACAAAGCACTAATCGCATTCACAGACGAAGTTAGAGCCAGACAGGCGTGAGCTTGGTGAGTCCAGAGGTCGCAATTTTCCTCGCGTCCACACCGATATCCAGGCCTCATCCCTTGCAGTTAGGAGCAGCGTGAGCCTTGCGGGGCGGGCGCGGATGACGCATTTGCGCCCACCCCGCGACAACATCGGCCCGCGCTCATTCTTGCTCGCGCGCCTCAGCGACAGCCTGGTCGTTCGCGAACAAATCCAGGCGCGCGTCCCTCGGCTAACGAGACACCTCTTTCGAGCCACGCTCGAGGAGTTGCCGCCGAAAGATCTCGAGCGCGCGAGCGACTGATTTGTCGTCAGTTCCCCCGTCGAGATCCGTGCCCATCTTGGGGGCGTTGTTCTCGGTTGTAGAGTCCGCGGGTGCGCGAGCCGCGGATTCGCCTCGCGGAGCTGATCGCCTCGCTGTCGTTCGCCGCGGACCTCGGCATGGGGTACCCGATGGAGCAGATGCTGCGGGCCTCCCTCGTCGCGACGCGACTCGCTCAGCACATGCGGCTCCCCAACGAGGTCGTCTCGGAGGCGTACTACCTCGCGCTTCTTCGCCACGTCGGCTGCACATTCGGCTCGTGGTTCCTCAACGTCTTCGCAGGAGGCGACGACATCGCTTTCCGGAGACGCGCCGCAGTCGTCGATTTCCTCGACCACGCAGATGTTGGCGCACTCTTCGCGTACGTCGCGGCACTCCCCGGCGCGAAACCGGATCCGTCGGAGTTGCCCGATTCGGGCGAGATCTGGGTAGGCGAATGCGAGATGGGAATGAGCCTCGCCGCACGGCTCGGCCTCGCCTCCGGGGTGCAACGCGGAATGAAGTTGCTCTGGGAGCGGTGGGACGGGAAAGGACCGCGAGGGGTCCGCGGCGACGATCTGCCGGTGTCGCTTCGCGTGGCTCGCGTCGCCCTCTTCGGCGTGGAGTCGAGCGCGCTCCTCGGCAGGGACGCGGCACTGGCAGCCCTGAAGCGACGAGCGGGCGGCTGGTTCGATCCGAGCATCGCGGAGACGTTCGCGCTCGAGGTGGACACGCTGCTCGGCGAGCTGCCCGCCGCAGCATGGAACGCCGCACTCGACGCCGAGCCCGAGCCGCGGCTCTGGCTTTTCGAGCGGGACCTCGATCGCGCGGCTCGCGCGATCGCCGACATGGCTGACCTCCGCGCGCCGTTCCTGCACGGCCACTCGGCCGGCGTGGGTGCGCTCGCCGAGCGTGCGGGGCGGTATCTGGGGTTCACTGGGGACGAGCTGGCACGGATCCGCCGCGCCGCAAACCTGCATGACATCGGACGTCACGGCGTACCGACGGGCGTCTGGGAGAAGCCGAACCGCCTTACCGAGGGCGAGTGGGAGCGTGTGCGGCTGCATCCCTACTACACGGAGCGCATCCTGTCGCGCTCGCCGGCGTTCGCCCCGCTCGGCGCGCTCGCCGGCATGCACCACGAGCGCTGCGACGGCTCTGGCTACCATCGCGGCGCCGCGGCCGGGACTCTGCCGATAGCCGCGCGCGTCATTGCGGCGGCCGATGCGTTCCAAGCGATGACTGAGGAGCGGCCGCATCGTTCGGCGCGTACTCCCGCCCAGGCCGCGCACGAACTCGCGGCGGACGTGCGCGCTGGCCGCCTCGATGCCGACGCCGGCACGGCCGTCTGCGAAGCGGGTGGCGAGGTTGCTTCGCAGATCCGCCGCGAGTGGCCGGCCGGCCTCTCTGACCGGGAGGTCGAGGTGCTGCGCCTGGTCGCGCGTGGACGATCGAAGCGCGAGGTGGCTGATGCGCTCACGGTCTCCGTGAATACTGTCGACACGCACGTGCGGCACGTGTACGAGAAGATTGGCGTCGCCACTCGCGCCGGCGCTGCAATTTTCGCGATGGAACACGATCTCCTCCGCACCTAGGCGGGAATCACGTGATCACGTGATAGCGCTGCGATCGGTGCGCTCCCAAAGTGGCCGCATCACACCAAGGAGGTGCGGTCATGACAGCCACAGGGACGATCAATCAAGAACGGATCCAGGCGAACGGCACCGAGCTTTACTGCGAGGTGCGCGGCAGAGGGCCCAGCGTCCTCTTCATTTCCGGGGCGACCGGCGATGCCGGCCACTTCACCGTGGTGGCGGAAACGCTCGCCGACGAGTTCACGACCATCACCTACGACCGTCGCGGCAACTCGCGCAGCCCGAAACCCGCCGGGTGGACGACCACGAGCATGGGAGAGCACGCTGATGACGCCGCGGCGCTCATCCGGGCGCTCGGCGCTGCACCCGCGGCGATCTTCGGCACTAGCGGTGGCGGCATTGTGGCGATTGACCTCATCGTTCGGTACCCGGAGGTATTGCGGGGCGCAATCGTCCATGAGCCAGCGATCGTGAGCGTGCTGCCGTACAAGGATCAGGTGATGACACAGCTCAAGGGCGTGCTGGACGAGGCATTCGCGAAGGGCGGTCCGCGCCGAGCGATGGAGACCTTCCTCCGCCTGAACGCGAGCGACGCCGTCTTCGAAGGGTGCGACTCCGCGCTGCGCGAGCGAATGCTCGACAACGCCGACACATTCTTCGGTCTCGAGCTCGCGGCCTTCGTCGGCTACGACCCGGACGTGGCGGCGCTCGGGCGCTCGCGCGTGCCGCTCCGAACGCTACACGGCGACGCGAGCCCCTCTTATCTTGTGGACACGACCAAGTGGCTCGCCGCGAAGGCGAACGTTCCAACCGCGACCCTCCCCGGGAACCACGTGCCGTACTTGCAGCACCCCGCAGAGACGGCGGAGTTACTGCGGCCGATCCTTCGCGAGCTGTCCTAAGTTGGTCGTCGCGGCCCCGCTCCTGCGGGGCCGCGCTCGTTTTGTTGGCGCGCGCGATCGCGCCTGCGCGCTTCACCCGTATGCACGGCCGCGCGTGCGGACTGCTGCCGGGCACAGCCGCGGCCCACCCGCGTTCGTCACCCCGCTGGCGTCGTCAGATCGACCTGTTGCGAGTACCCGGATACTCAGGACATGCCGCTCCGCCACCCGCGCGAATGGGCCTGGGTCAACAGCGTTCTCCCGTTCTATCGGCGCTGGAACCGGCTGCTTCCGACAAGTCATCGCTGCAAACGATGCTGGGCGCCCTTCGGAGGGCCGTTCTCGGTGGTGTACGGGCTCTTCATGATCCGGCCGTCACGCAAGAACCCCACTCTCTGTACGACCTGATATGAGTTCTCTCCCCCGGGTGGGGAGGTAATGATCTCGATCGCTGTACTCGGGCTGCCGAGTGCAACTGAGGTCGCGCAGCGCCTCTCGCCAACGGAGTTGGTCGAGCGACTGAACCACTTCTACGAGATCGCTGGCCGCGCCATCGTTGCGCGCGATGGCACCATCGATAAGCTCATGTCCGACCAGGTCATCGCGTTTTTCGGCACGCCGTTTAACGACCGTGAGCACGAGCGCCGCGCGGTCGACGCTGCAGCGGAGGTCATCGGGGCGATGGAGGAGCGGTGGAGTGGGGCATCGCTAGTCTCCGCTGCGGTCGGTACCGGAGAGGCCTTCGTCGGAAACGTGGGACAGAGTGGCACCCGCGACTACACGGCCGTTGGTCAGGTCGTCAACGCGACGCACGAACTGCTCGGGCACGCGCGGCCCGGCGAGGCACTCCTGCTGCCGACGACGTACGCGGCCGTCTCGTCGCATTATCCCGACGCACCCGTGCGGACGATCACCATCGCGGACCAGGACGAACCTATCGCGGCGCGCGCGGTCAGCGTTCGTGGGCCGGCCGTTGCTCGCGCCAGCCGACGGTCGCTCGCGACGATTTTGGTGCTTGATCTGGTTGGGTCGACCGAGGTCGCCACCGCGATCGGAGATGCCGCTTGGCGCGACCTCCTCGCGCGCCACTACGCGCGGTTGCGAGCACTGCTGGCCGAGCACGAGGGCACCGAGGTCGATACGGCGGGCGACGGCTTACTCGCGACTTTCAGAGCGCCTGTCGAGGCCGTGCGTTTCGCCCAGGCGGCGATCCATGTCGATCGCGCTCTCGGACTCCAAACCCGCTTCGGCATACATGCGGGCGAGGTCGAGCATGACCAAAGCGCGATCCGCGGAATCGCAGTCGTCATCGCAGCTCGGATCGGGGCACTCGCGGGTGCCAGTGAGATCTTCGTGTCGAGCACGGTGCGGGACCTCGTCGCCGGCTCCGGGCTCGGGTTCGAGGACCAAGGCGTGCGCTCGCTGAAAGGTGTCGCTGAGCCACGTCAGATCTACAGCGTGCTGCGGTCTGCCGATTAAGTGCGGCCGGGCACGGTCCGCGGACTCGCCGGCGCGCCTGTCAACTGAAGGACACCTGCGAGTGCAACCAGCGCGCCGGCCACGTAGTGACCGAGGATCGTGCCGATCCAGTCAAGCGGCATGATGAAGCCCGCATCAATCGACGGTCCCCACAGCGGGTAGGTCATGATCACGATCCCAAGAGCGACCGTCGCGACGCTGGAGACTCGGTCGGCCCCGCGGCTTCGTTGATA
>Ga0070707_100003158_pt1 | contig 15593 bp, 15 predicted proteins | sample KBSK5502metaG_FD_65468 | JGI IMG/M metagenome (GOLD analysis project Ga0070707, IMG submission 65468) | Corn, switchgrass and miscanthus rhizosphere microbial communities from Kellogg Biological Station, Michigan, USA - KBS K5-50-2 metaG | ecosystem: Host-associated > Plants > Roots >... | reverse complement strand
GTACGCGAAGTAGCCCGAGTAGCACACGCCGACCACGGCGTAGACCAGGGCGCCGAGGCGCAAGCCGCGCGAGAACGGGTCAAACGCGAGGAGTGCTGCCAGTCCGAACATGAATCCGTAAAAGGTCAGGCCGATATACGACACCGGCACGCCGGCGATACGCGCGTACGGGCTCTGGACGACGGTGTTGCATCCGTCGATGATCGCGCACCAGAGCGGCTGGCCGGTGTAGCTCGCCTGAGCGACGTAGAACGCGTCGGCGATCCCGATGACCGCCAACGCAAGCATGAAGAGCGGCGCGAGAGAGGCTTTCTTCAGACTGCCCATGTGCTGCACCCTCCGCGTGGGTTGACAGTAGCCTCCTTCTTTGCGAGGCGATACGACATGAGGCGCCGCGCTCATTCTTCTCCTTAGGTCGCACTAGATTCAAGCCCCGCGCTCGAGCTCAATCGACCTTCTCCAGTCTCAGCGGATCGGTCTCGCCCCGGGTTCGCCCGGCATGCCTCCAGATCGAGCCGATCAGGTGCCTTCCATCCTTGTAGAGCGTCAGCGCCACCGGTCGCGCCGTTTTCCCCGGCTCGCTGAATCTGAGGACCTCCTCCTCCCCGCGTCCGCCTAGCGGGAGCGCGTGACACCGATCCGGGGACAGAGATTGGCCACGGGGCATAGGGAGCACTTGGGCGACACGGGCAAGCAGATGTTCTGTCCGAAGGACACCAGCAGGTCGTTGTAGCCGATCCAGTAGCGCCGCGGCAGCCGCGCGCGCAGCGCCATCTCGGTCTTCTCGGGCGTCGCGGTTCGCACATAGCCCCAGCGGTTCGAGATCCGGTGGACGTGGATGTCGACGCAGATGCCGGGCTTGTTGTAGGCCTGGGTCACGACCAGATTGGCGGTCTTGCGCCCGACGCCCTTGAGCGTGAGGAGATGGTCGATCGTGTCGGGTACCGTGCCGCCGAAGCGCTGCAGCAGATCGCGGCAAACCCCTCGCAGGACGCGGGACTTCGTGCGGTAGAAACCCACCGGGAAGATCGCGCGCTGGATCTGGCGCGGCGAGAGGCGCAGGATGCCGGCCGGGGTATCCGCCAGGGCGAAGAGTCGTGCCGCCGCGGGTCCGGTGGTTTCGTCCTTGGTGCGGAGCGAGAGCAGGCAGGCGATGAGGACGTGGAAAGGATTGCGCCGGCGCTCGGCCACCTCGGCCAGCGCCGTCTGCCGCCAGCGGGGGGCCTGCCGACGGAGCCGGAGGATCAGCCGCCCGATGTGCCGCACCGGGCGGCGGGCGGCTACGACTTTCCCTTGATGGATTCGAGCAGCTCCCGGGCCCGTCTGGAGTCCTTCATGGTCCAATCGGCGAGATTGCTCGGCGCTTTCTCGTCGAGCACCGCCTCGAGCTCGCGGCGGGCCTCGGGCAGGCGGCTCTTCTTGATGAGCGTTTTCGCCAGGCCCAGCCGCGCGCTGGTGAACCTCGGATCGAGCGCGAGCCCCTTGCGAAACATCTCCTCGCCCTTGTCCAGATCGCCGCCCAAGAGGCCCGGCACTTCGATGTAGACATTGCCCGCCAGCGAATAGGCGGGCGGGAATTTGGGGTCCAGCTCGAGGACGGTCTTGATCTCCTGCTTCACCGTGGGCAGCAGGAAGAGCGAGCGCATCACGCCCTTGGTCTGGCCCCACCTCGCCGTGTTCGTGCCGTACCAGAAGTGGGCGTGGGCATTGTTCGGCGCCAGCTCGACGGCGCGCTTCGCGGCCTCGCGCCCTTGATCGTAGGCCTCGAGCTTCTCCTCGGGATTCTTCGCCCGGACGTCGCCGAAGATGAAGCAGACCTTGGCGAGCGCGATGAGCGTGTCGACTTGCGGATCGGTCTTGGCGGCCTCGGCGAGCGCAGCCCGCATCTGGTCGATGCGGACCGGGTTCTCGTGGTAGCGCGCCTGCCAGGCATTGACCTCGGCCACCAATGCGCTTTGGGCCTTCGGCGGCGACGATGACTGAGCCGAGACGGTCGCGGCGCCGAGCGCGATGACGAGAGCGGCGGAGAGGAGTCGCATCAATACGATGCTAGAAGGCGCTTGGCGCGGTGTCAATGCTATGTTAGTGACGATGACGCCCGCTCGGACGTCGGCGGAGCCATGGCAGCATCGGTTTGTCGAGGCCAATGGGCTCCGCTTTCACGTGGTCACCCAGGAGCCGCCGCCGGAGCATTCGAAGCCCTCGGCGCCTCTGGTCGTGCTCCTGCACGGCTTTCCAGAGTTCTGGTACTCCTGGCGGCACCAGATCCCGGCGCTGGCCGCCGCCGGCTTCGCGGTCGCCGTGCCGGATCTGCGCGGCTACAATGATTCGGACAAGCCCGAGGGCGTTGAGGCGTACCGGATCAGCAATGTCGTCGAGGACGTGGCGGGCCTGATCCGCGCGCTGGGTCGCGAGCGGGCGGTTATCGTCGGCCACGACTGGGGCGGGGCGGCGGCCTATGCGTTCGCGATGATGAAGCCGGAGATGACCAGCCGGCTCTGCGTGATGAACTCGCCTCACCCGGCGCGCTTCGTCGCGGAGTTGTCTCGGGGCAATGAGGCGCAGCTTAGGCGCAGCTGGTACATGTTCTTCTTCCAGCTTCCGGAGGCGCCGGAGCGGCTGCTCGCGGCCGACGGTTTTCGCATGCTCAAGGGGATGCTCACGCGCAGCGCGCGCAAGGGCACGTTCCCGCCGGCCGTGCTGGCCCGCTACGTTGAGGCGTTCTCCAAGCCCGGCGCGCTCACGGGCGCGATCAACTGGTACCGCGCCAGCTTCCGTCGTGGGCTGCCGTCGCCGCGCGAGTTTCCGAAGATCGCGGCGCCGACGCTCATTATCTGGGGCGATCGGGACTTTGCCCTCGGCACCGAGCTCACGCGGGGGATGCGGCCGTATTTTTCCGGCGCATTCGCCCTTGCGCACCTGCGGGGAATCAGCCACTGGGTCCAGCAGGAGGCGCCGGGAAAGGTGAATGCCCTGCTCATCCGCTTCCTGACCCGGCCGCGGCGGCCCGAGCCATGAAGCTGATTCCCGGCGCCGCGATCTTGTTGTGGCTGGGGGTGATGGCCTTTTTCGCCTTCCTGGTGGCGCCAGTCGCGTTCGCGAGCCTCGACCGGGACGCCGCCGGGCGCTTCGTGAGCGTGATGTTCCCGCGCTACTACGCCGTGGGCACCGCGCTTGGGCTCGTGGCGCTGTGCGCGGTGGCGGCCCGCTGGCTCGGCGCCGGCCGGCCGCTCGGGGGCTGGCTCGGCCTGGGACTGGTGGCGCTCATGCTCGTCCTGACCCTGTATTCGTGGCTCGTGGTGCTGCCGGCGGCGCATGCCGCGCGGGAAGCCGTGCGCCAGTCGGCCGCGGCAGGCTCGCTCTCGAGCGAAGCGCTGGCCTTCGCCCGGCTGCATCGTCTGTCAGGGGTGCTCAACGCGACCGTGATGGCGGCCGGCGTGCTGTTCCTCATCGTTGAAGGGACGCGGGCCAGATGAATCGGGCGACGAGGGCCTTCCAGCCGCTCGGGCTCGACCACGTGGTCCTCCGCGTGAGCGATCAGGCCGCGGCCCGGCGCTTCTACACCGAAACGCTCGGCTGCACGGTGGACCATGTCAACGAGCGCCTGTCGCTCATCCAGCTCCGCTTCGGCGACCACCTCATCGACCTGCTGCCCGGCGGACGCGGCGCCGCCGGCGGGCTGGATCACTTCTGCCTGTCCATTCGCTGTGACGATCTCCGGCGGGTCAAGGCCGATCTGGAGGCCAAGGGCGTGGTGGTCGAGGGCGACGTGGTGGATCGCCGCGGCGCCTACGGGCAGGGCCCCTCGCTCTACGTCCGGGATCTCGACGGGTACCTGATCGAACTCAAGCCTCGCTGAGGGCCAGCTTCAGGAGGGTGCGCATGAGCTGCGCCGCGGAGACGGCGCCGCCCTCGGTGGCGGACTGGAGCAGGCAGCCCTCCGCGGCCCCCAGGATCACCGCGGCGACGGCGCCCGCATCCAGATCGGAGCGAAACGCGCCGCCGGCGACGCCTTCGGCGAGGATTTCCTCGAGGGTGAGCCGGATCTGCTCGCGCTGCCAGGCTAGGGTGAGGCGGAACTGCTTGTCCTCCCGCGCGCGGATCCAGCCGGTGAGAAAGAAGCCCGAGAACTCCGGATCGCTCTCGCCGTAGGCGCCGAAGAGAATCTCCATGGCGCCTTCGAGCTTCACGCGCGGCGTGTGCTGGCTGCGTGCCACGCGGGCCAGCTCGCTCACCAGGGGAAGCCCGCGCTCTTCCAGCATGGCGGACGGGGACTGGGGCGGGGCGGCGCGACGTTTCACCGGTTTCTTTCGGCTCACGCGCTGATTATACTGGTCGGCGCGCCATGGACTTCAAGCTCTCTCCCGGGGAAGAGAAGTTCCGCGCGGAGCTGCGCGCCTGGCTGGACGCGCACGGCCCCGGTGACTGGGGCCGGATCCGCCGCAGCCTGCCCACGCGCGAGGCGCAGATCGAGTTCCTCATCGGCTGGCAGCGCGCGCTCCACGGCGCCGGCTACGTCGGGCTTCACTGGCCGGCGCGATACGGCGGCCGCGGTGCCACCGTGATCGAGCAGGCGATCTTCTACGAGGAGATGGCGCGGGCGCGCGCACCCGAGCTGCCGAACGCCATCGGGCTCGACATGGCGGGCCCGGCCATCATCTGCCACGGGACGGAGGCGCAAAAAGAGATCCACCTATCGAAGATTCTTTCAGCCGACCACATCTTCTGCCAGGGGTTCTCGGAGCCCAATGCGGGCAGTGACCTAGCCGCCGCCCAGACCCGGGCCGAGCGAAAGAACGGCTGCTTCGTCATCAATGGGCAGAAGGTCTGGACGTCGTACGCGCATTACGCCAACTGGTGCATCCTCCTCACTCGAACCGATCCCGCGGCGCCCAAGCACAAGGGCCTGACCTATTTCATCGTGGACATGAAGAGCCCGGGCTTCATCGTGAAGCCGCTGCGGCAGATGAGCGGCGATGCCGAGTTCAACGAGCTCTACTTCGACAATGTCGAGGTCCCGGTCCAAAACGTCGTGGGGCGCGAGAACGGCGGCTGGGAGGTGGCCATCACCACCCTCATGTTCGAGCGTGGGCCGCGCGCGCTCTCGCGCCAGCTCATCCTGCGTCAGGGGCTGGCCGAGGCGCTGGAGCTGGCCCGCGCGACCACGCGCCATGGCATCCCGGCGTCGAAGGATCCGGTCGTGCGCCAGCGGCTGGCGCAGGCCTATATCGACGCCGAGACGCTGCGGCTATCCAACTTGAAGATCCTCACGCGGCTGCTGCGCGGTGAGCAACCCGGGCCCGAAGGCTCGGCCTCGAAGCTCGTCTTCAGCGAGACCTGGCAGCGGCTGCTCGAGATCGGGCTCGAGCTTCAGGGGCCCTATGCGGCGCTCTGGCAGGGGAGCGGGCGGGCGGTGGCCGACGGGTGGTGGCAGTACCGGCACCTGCGATCCCGCGGGGACACTATCGCGGGTGGCACGTCGGAGATCATGAAGAACATTCTTGCCGAGCGTGTCCTCGGCCTTCCGAAGGACTGAGGCGGTGCCTTACTGGCCGGTCGTCTGGAACTCGAACGCCTCAACCTGCACGCGATAGCGTCGCTCGCTGCCGGCGCCGGCCAGCCGGATCTCAAAGCTGGATCGGCTCCGCGCCTGGATGAGACCGGGCACATAGCCGCGCGCCCGGCTGACCACGCGGCCGGCCTCGTCGAGCCCTTCGGCCAGCAGGATCACCCGGTTGGCCGGGGTATTGGTGCTGTTGGTGACCTCACCGAAGATGAGGATCCGCGTCGGACCCAGCCGCTCGGTGGTAAAGGTGACGATGAGTCCCGAGGCGGATTGGGGCGTGAAGGTCTGCGCGGCGGCACTCGAGACCGCGAGAGCCGCGAAGCCCAAGCCGAGGACGAGGCGCGCGATCATTCGTACCTGAGCGCTTCGATCGGGTTGAGCCCCGCCGCCTTCCGGGCCGGGTAGAAGCCGAAGAAGATGCCGATTCCCGCCGCGAAGCCGAATGCCAGAACGATGGACTCCCACTTCACGACGGTCTTGGAGTCTGCGAGGTAGGGCATGTAGGGAACGGCAAAGGCCAGCCCGATGCCGAGGACGATCCCGACGATGCCGCCGATCAGCGAGAGCGTGACGGCTTCCACCAGAAACTGAGTCAAGACGTCTCGGCCGCGCGCCCCGACGGCCATTCGCAGGCCGATCTCACGCGTCCGCTCCGTCACCGAGACCAGCATGATGTTCATGATACCAATGCCACCTACCAGGAGCGAGATGGACGCGATGGCGGCCAGCAGCTTGGTCATCACGCCGGCCGCGGCTTCCTGGGCCTGGAGGAACTCGGAGAGATTCCTGAGCGAGAAGTCGTCGTCCTGATAGGGCTGCAGCTTGTGACGTTGGCGCAGCAAGTCCTTGGCGAGCTGCTCGACGTCCTTCATGTCCTTCGCCTCGCGGACCTTGATCGAGATGGCGTTCACCGAACGGGCGTTGGCCTGACTGACGCCCATGACTTTCCGCTTGGCCGTGGACAGCGGGATCAGGACGATATCGTCCTGATCCTGTCCCCAGCTGTTCTGCCCCTTGCGGCTCATGACCCCGATGACGGTGAAGGGGACCTTGCGGATTCTGACGATCTGGCCGAGCGGATCCTGGTCGCCGAAGAGATTGAGCGCCACCGTCTCGCCGACGAGCGCGACCTTGGTCGCGCCGTCCACGTCCTCCTGGGTGAAGAGCTTGCCGGTCGTCGCGTCCCAGTCGCGGGCGGGGAAGTATTCGGGTGTCGCGCCCATCACGGTGGTGCCCCAATTCAGGTTGCCATAGACGATCTGGCCGGAGCCGCGCATGGAGGGCGCCGCGACCTCCACCTGGGGGATCTCACGCTGAAGGGCCCACGCGTCGTCCTCGGTGATCGTGAGCTGGGTGCCGCTGCCGAGGCGCACGCCGCCCGAGGTGATCGCGCCCGAGAGGACGACGATGATGTTGGAACCGAGGCTCTGGATGGTCTCGGCGACCCGCGCCTGGGATCCGGCGCCCAGCGCGACCATGGCGATCACGGCGCCCACGCCGATGACGATGCCGAGCATTGCCAGGGCGCTGCGCAGCCGGTTCACGCGCAGGGCCCGCACAGCGATGCGCACGCTGGCCCAGAGGTTCATGCCTCTTCCTCGTCGCGCTCGGTGTCCCGGGGCAATGCGGCCAGCACCCGGCGGGCGTCGAGCGGGTCGGTCACGGCCTCGTCCTTGAGCACGCGGCCGTCGCGGAAGTGGATGTTGCGGCCGGCGTAGCGCGCGATGTCCGGCTCGTGGGTCACCACGACCACCGTGATGCCGCCGCGGTTGAGGTCCTGGAAGAGCGCCATGATCTCCACGCTGGTGCGGCTGTCGAGCGCGCCCGTCGGCTCGTCGGCCAGGATCAGGACCGGGTCGTTGATGAGGGCCCGCGCGATCGCCACGCGCTGCTGCTGGCCCCCGGAGAGCTGGGCGGGATGGTGGTGCTCACGGTCGGCCAGCCCCACGTCCGCCAGCTTCGCGCGGGCCTTCGGCCGGCGCTCGCGCGGCGCGATGGCGCCGTAGAGCAGCGGCAGCTCGACGTTCTCGAGCGCCGACGTTCGGGGCAGCAGGTTGAAGGTCTGAAAGACGAAGCCGACCTTCTCGTTGCGGATCTTCGCCAGCCTGTCGGGGCTCAGGTCGGAGACGTCGGTGCCATCGAGCAGGTAGCGCCCCGAGGACGGCGTGTCGAGGCAGCCGAGCAGGTTCATGAACGTGGACTTGCCCGATCCCGAGGGCCCCATCACGGCCACGAACTCGCCCGCGTGGATCGTCACCGAAATGCCGCGCAGCGCGTGCACGCGGCGCGAGCCGAGGACGTAGTCCTTGTGGAGGTCGTCGGTTTCGATGAGAACCTGGGCCATCAGAGTCTCAAGCGCGGCCCGGCGCCGGGCTGGCTGGGCCGATCGCCGGACCCGGTCAGGCCCACGATCACCTCCTGCCCCTCGGTAATGCCGCTCAGGACCTCGGTGGAGCTCCCGTCGCTTACGCCGAGCTGCACCTGCACCGGCTGGAGCTTGCCGCCCGGTCCCAGCGTCCAGACTCGACCCGCGAGCCCGCCGCCGCGTGAGCCGCCCGCTGACTGGCCGGATGCCCCGCCGGGCCCCGCCGGGGCCCCGGAACCGGCTGCGCGCTGCCCCGGCCGGTCTTCGACGCCGGCAGGCCGGAAGCGGAGCGCCGAGTTGGGGACCTTGAGGACATTGTCCTTCTGGTCGGTAACGATGCGCACATTGGCGGTCATGCCCGGGAGCAGCCTGAGCTCGGTATTGTCCGCCGAGACGACGACATCGTAGGTGACGACGTTTTGTAAGACTTGCGGCGCCTTGCGAATCTGGACCACCTCTCCCCTGAAGGTCCGGCCCGGGAAAGAGTCCACCGTGAAGCTCGAGCGCTGGCCGACCTGAACGCGGCCGACGTCGGCCTCATCCACATTGGTGTCCACCTGCATCTTGGTCAAATCCTGGGCGATGGTGAAGAGCGTGGGTGCCTGGAGGCTGGCGGCCACGGTCTGCCCCACGTCCACGTTGCGGGAGACTACCACGCCATCCACCGGCGCCCGGATGATCGTGTGATCCAGATCGAGCTGGGCCTGGCGCAGGCCGGCGACGAACTGCCCGACCTGAGCTTCCGCGTTCTGGAGCAGAGCCTCGGACACCTTGAGCTGCGCCTCGGCGGAGCGCACGGCGGACTCCTGAGCGCGCTCCTGCGCCACGCTGGCGTCGTATTGCGCGACGGCCGAGTCGTGAGCGACCTGGGCCGCATCTTCGTCGGCCTGGGCGACCAGGTTCCGCTGGCGGAGCTCCTTCTGGCGCTGGAGGTTCCGGCGCCCGTCCACCACGCCAACCAGGGATTTGGCGGTCTGCGCCTTGGCCGCCGCCAGCGCGGCGCGGGAATTATCGAGGTCGGCGCGCGTCTTCTCGACCATCGCCCGCTGGTTCAGCACCGAGGCCTTCGCCGCGTCCACCTGGGACTTGGCCTGGCTCACCTTCGCCTCGAATGGATCGGGGTCGATGCGCGCGATGATCTGGTTCTTCTTCACCTGGGAGTTGAAGTCGGCCTGGAGCTCCTTGACCAAGCCCGAGACCTGAGAGCCGACCTGGACGGTGATGACAGCGTTGAGCGTGCCCGTGGACGAGATCGCGGCGACGAGCGGGCCTCGGGTCATGGCCGCCGTCCGGTAGGGAGGGCGGCTCCCGATTCCCTGGCTGTAGAGATACCCGCCGACGATCAGCCCCGCGACCGCGACGACAAGGACGAGCCAGATGATTCGGCGTTTCACGGCTGTCAGACGCTACGCGGGCGAGCGGTATTCCTACCGGCGGCCCAATGCCTGCTCCAGTCGGGCAATGGCGATGCGATAGTCAGAGAGCGCCTGGGCCTCGTTGGACTGGGCCGTGGTCAGCGCCAGCTGGGCGTCGGTGAGCTCGATGATATTGGCGACGCCGGCGTCGAACCGCCCGCGCGCCAGGTCGTAATTCTCCTGGGCCGACTCGACGGCCTTGCCCGCGGCCCCGATCGATTCCTCCGCCGCGACCAGGTTGAGATTGGCCTGCTCGACATTCTGCCAGATCTGCAGCTCCGTGTCCCGCACCCGCGCCTTGATGGCGTCCACATTGGCCTTTGCTTCCTTGTAGCGCGCGATCTTGCCACCGCCGTCGAAAACCGTCCAGTTGAGGGTCAGGCCGACGTTCCAGTCTGGGCCCGAGTCGATGAAGCCGTGAGTGCTCCTGGAGCCGGCGGGCGGGGTACCGGTGATCCCGTTGATGCCATAGGTGCCGCTGCCCACAAGGCTGGGAAAGAAGTCCCGAAAGGTCTGGCGCACCTTGGCCTCCGCCTCGTCCGCTAGGGCCTTGATCTGCAGGTAGTCGGGGCGCTTGCTGAGCGCTTCGGCCAGCAGCGCGTCGCGATCCGTCGAGAAGTGCTCGTAGGCCAGGACGTCCTTGACCTGGGTGGGCGTATTGATGGCGATGCCCATGGCGGTATTGAGCGCCACGCGCGCCAGGCTCACGGCATTGTTGGCTCGGATGAGATTGAGGCGGCCATTGGCCACGTCCACCTCGGCGCGGGTGACGAAGGACTTAGGCTGGGTGCCCACGTCGAAGAAGCCCTTCGCGCTCCTCAGATTGATCTCGGCCCGATCCAGCGCCGCCTCGTTCACGGTGACCAGCCGCTGACTGAGCAGCAGCGTGAAGTACTGCTCCTTCACCAGCTCGGCGATATTGTTCTTCTGCAGCTCCGCAGCGGCGCGGAACGCCTGGGCGTCGAACTTGGCTGCGTCCTTCGCCGCCCACGTCTTTCCGAAGTCCCAGAGGAGCTGAGAAGCGGTGGCGCTCGCCGAGCCGAAGTCATTGACGCTCCTGGCACCCGTGGTTGTGCTGATAAATTGCCCCCTGCCGTATTGCCCGATGCCGGTGAGCTGGGGCAGAAGCGGCGCCAGGGCCTGGTTCACCCGCTGGAGGGAGGCCAGGTAGTCGCCCGCGCTCGCGAGGATCTTGGGCGCATTGTCGAGCGAGATGCTCACGGCTTCCTCGAGCGTCATTTCGCGCCCGACGATCTGCTCCGGCGTGGGGAACTTGTTGAGGCTGGGAGGCGCCGGGAGCGGCTCGCTCTTGGGCATGGGGCCGGTGGTGCCCTGAGCCCTGGCCGGCTCCGGCAGGCTCGTCAGGCCGACGGCCAGCACCAGAGCCAGCAGGACGAAGGCAGTTTTCCGAGCGGTCATGCAGTCTCTCCTTGCGATGCGGCGTCCTCCGGCTCCCTGGCCCGCCATGCGAAGCGCCGATGGAAGTGGCCCGTCCGGCTGCACTGGCCTATTGTATGGGTTGCGCGCCCCGCGGTCGGCAAAAATGACGCCCCGGTGGCGGGCCCGTGTCCAGGAGGCTTCTGTGCCTACGCGAATCGATCTGGCGGCCCGAGTCCGTCCCTCATTGTATGAATGAGGGGGAAGAGGGCAAGCCCTTGAAATATATGTGAGCGTGACATGGTGTGTTACGATTTTTCAGTCGGCCCTGGAGGGCCGAGAACATGATGATTTCAGATACCCGGCCGGCCAAGGTCGGCCAGTGGTCGGAGCCCGCCCTGCGGGTGCTCCGGGAGCGCTACCTTGCCCGGGAGGGCGGGGAGGTGACGGAGACGCCCGAGGAGATGTGCTGGCGGGTAGCCCGCGCCATCGCCGCCGCCGAGGCGCGCTTCGGCCGGAGCCCGGCCGCGATCCTTGAGGTGGCCTCCGCCTTTTACGACATGATGGTGGACGGCCACTTTCTCCCGAACTCGCCGACCCTCATGAACGCAGGCAAGCGAAACCAGCTCCAGTACTCCGCCTGCTACGTCCTGCCCATCGGGGACTCCATGGAGGAGATCTTCGATTCGGTCAAAGCCGCGGCCATCATCCAGCAGTCGGGCGGAGGCACCGGTTTCGCCTTCTCGCGTCTGCGGCCCAAGAACGACTTTGTCCGCTCCACCGGCGGGCGCGCGTCCGGCCCGGTGTCATTTCTGAAGGTCTTCAACGCTGCCACGGAGGCGGTGAAGCAGGGCGGCACGCGGCGCGGCGCCAATATGGGCGTGCTGCGGGTGGATCATCCCGACATCATCGAGTTCATCGAGTGCAAGCTGGACGGCGGCATCTCGAACTTCAACATCTCGGTGGCCATCACCGACGTGTTCATGGAGGCGCTGGCGCGGGGTGGGGAGTACGACCTGATCAATCCGCGCACGGGGCTCGTCACCGGGCGGCTCTCGGCGCGCGAGGTGTTCGAGCGCATCGTGCGGGCCGCGTGGCGCACGGGCGATCCCGGGCTGGTCTTCATCGACCGCATCAACCGCAGCCAGGCCAATCCCATCCCCGAGCTGGGGATGATCGAAGCGACGAATCCGTGCGGAGAGCAAAGCCTCCATCCCAACGACGTGTGCAATCTCGGGTCGGTCAACGTGGCAAAGTTCGCGCGGGAGGGAAATGCCTCGGACTCGGAATTGAACTGGGACGAGCTCGAGCGAGTGGTGCGTCTCGCGGTCCGATTCCTCGACGACGTGATCGAAGTGAATCCTTTCCCGCTGGCCCAGATCAACGCGATGGTCAAGGCGAACCGCCGCATCGGCCTTGGCATCATGGGGTGGGCGGATCTGCTCTTCACGCTGGGCATTCCTTACGATAGCGAGCGGGCCCTGGAGCTCGGCGACCGGCTCATGGCCTTCGTCAAGGAGAAGGGCCATGACCAATCGGCGCGGCTCGCGGAAGAGCGTGGTCCGTTTCCGAACTGGTCCCGATCGATCTACCGGAATGGCCGGCCTTTGCGCAATGCCGCGGTCACGACGATCGCGCCCACCGGGACGATCTCGATGATCGCCGGCTGCTCGGCGGGCATCGAGCCGGTGTTCGCCCTGGCCTTCGAGCACAGGGTCAAAGGCCCTGACGAGGAGCGCGTGCTGTCATTCGTGAGCGCGACGTTCGAGCGGGTGGCGCGGGAGCGCGGCTTCTACTCCGAGGCCCTCATGGCCGAGATCGCGCGTCACGGGACGCTCGAGGGCGTCCCGGGCGTGCCGGACGACGCGCGCGCCGTCTTCAAGACCGCGCACGAAATCGAATACCGCTGGCACGTCCGTCATCAGGCAGTCTTCCAGCGCCATACGGACAACGGCGTCTCCAAGACGATCAACCTGCCCAGCGCGGCCAGCACGGACGACGTGGCGAACGCGTACCTTCTGGCATGGGAGGAAGGCTGTCTCGGCATCACGGTGTTCCGCGACGGATGCAAGGGCCGCCAAGTACTGACCGTGGGCGTGCGCGACGAAGCGGGAGTCGCGCCCGACGTGGCGGAAGACTCGGTCAAGCCGCGCCCGCACAGCCTCGTCGGACGGACGTACCGGATGGAAACGCCGATCGGGACTGCCTACATCACGGTCAACGACACGCTCGACGCCGAGCCGTTCGAGGTCTTCGTCCAGGTGGGCAAGGCCGGATCCGACACCATGGCCGTCGCCGAAGCCCTCGGCCGGCTCGTATCGCTGGTGCTGCGGCTGCCCTCGCCGTTGTCGGCCGAGCGCCGTCTGGAAGAGGTGATCAACCAGCTCTCCCGGATAGGCGGCGGCCAGCCCACGGGATTTGGCGCGGCCAAGGTGTTGTCGCTGCCGGACGCGCTGGCGCGCACGCTGGGCGAGCACATCGGACAGCCGCGTCGCGACGCGCCGCCGGCCAGCGCTGGGCTGCGCCGGGTGGGCGATCTCTGCAAGGAATGCGGCCAGGCAACCTTGATCTACGAAGAGGGCTGCAAGAAGTGCCTGTCGTGCGGCTACAACGAGTGCTGAGGGGCCGGGCCGATTCACGTCGCCAGAACTTCGTTCTCGGTCGTCGCCGGTCCTCAACGTACAATTGCGTACGCCTCCGGCAGGCTCCTCCCTCGGGCCTCGTCTGGCTCGTGACTCGACCCGGCCGCTGGAGGGCGGGAGAGGGATATGTTCTCGGGCGGTGACTACGTCGAAGTCGCGCGCTGGCTGGGGAACTTCGCCGCCTCGCACGCCAAGCGCGAGAACCCGAAGGTTGAGGCCGCGCTGGAGACCGAGGGCTCGCGGGAAGGGTCGAGTTACGGCTTGAGGCTGCGGCTCGGCGAGCGCCTGCTGCCGCCGCCGGGGCAGCCGCCGCTCGAGCTGTCCTTTCGCGAGGTCGCCGACAGCCGCGGGAGCCTGGCCTGGTGCAGCGCCCTGGCCGTCCGCATCCGTTCCCTCGCGCGCGAGCTCTCCGAGGCGGAGCGCAGCTCGCTCAAGTCCGCCTGAGCGTGAGCCGGACTCCGGCTCCCGGCGGCGCCCGCGACGGGATCCTCCGGTGGCACGCGCCGGGGGACTGGAACGCCTTCTTCGGTCTTGCGCTCGACAATCTGACCCAGCTCGTCATCCTCTCGAGTCTTCTCATCGGTCTCTTCGGTTTTCCGTCCGACCTGGTCCTCCGCGTGATGGTGCCGGGCACGGCCGCGGGTGTGCTCGTGGGTGATCTGCTGTACACGTGGCTCGCCATCCGCCTGATGCGCGCCGAGCGGCGCGCCGACGTCACGGCGATGCCGTTCGGCATCGACACGCCCTCGCTGTTCGGAATCGTGTTCGGCGTGCTGGGACCCGTGATGATGCTGACCCGCGATCCAATGCTCGCCTGGAAGATCGGCATGGGCGTCACGGTGGCGATGGGCGCTCTCAAGCTCGTGCTGGCCTTTGGCGGTGACCGGGCTCGTCGCGTGGTGCCGCGGGCGGCCCTGCTGGGCTCGATCGCCGGGGTGGCCGTGCTCCTGATCGCGTTCCTGCCGGCGCTCAAGGTTTTTGCGGACCCGCTGGTCGGAGTCGTTTCGCTGGTGATCGTGCTGGTGGCCCTGGTCGGCGGCGTGCGGATGCCATGGGGATTGCCGGGCGCCTTCGCGGCTGTACTTGCGGGCGCCGCGATCTTCTGGGGCCGCGCGCTGCTCGCGGCCGCCTGGGCTGCCGCGCCACCCGCGCCGACGCTGGCGCTCGTGTCACCGGCGCTGGCGCTGCCGTGGCCCACGCTGGCATGGGTTCACGCGCTCGACGACATGCTGCCGTACCTGCCGGTGGCGCTGCCCTTTGCCCTGGCCACCGTGGTGGGCGGCATCGACAATACCGAGTCGGCCATCGTCGCGGGCGACGAGTACCGGACGCGCGATATCTTGCTCGTCGAGGCCGTCGCGACCATGCTCGCGGGCACCTGCGGCGGCGTGATCCAGAACACGCCGTACATCGGCCATCCCGCCTACAAGGCCATGGGCGCGCGTGCCGGCTACACGCTGGCCACCGGCGTCGTCATCGGCGCTGGCGCCGCTGTGGGCGTGGTGTCTTTGCTGGTGAGCCTCCTTCCCGAAGCGGCGGTGGCGCCCATTTTGATCTTCATCGGACTCCAGATCACGGCGCAGGCCTTCCTCGCTTCCCCCCCGCGCCACGCCTCGGCCGTGGCGATCTCCTTCATCCCGGCGGTGGCCGCCCTCGTCCTCATTCAGGCCAACAGTTTGCTCGGCGCGGCGGGCAAGAGCGCCGCGGATCTAACGGGCGCGGGCCAGGGGACGTTTCAGGCGCTACTGGTGCTGGGGAATGGCTTCATCCTGACGGCGCTGTTCTGGGGATCCGCGCTGGCCTGCATCATCGATCGGCGACTGCTCCAGGCCGGAGCGGTGCTGGGGATGGCGGGCTTGGCCACGCTCTTCGGGCTGATCCACTCCCCATTGCCTAGCGGAGCCGTGTTCTGGCCCTGGGCCGTGGAGAGCGGCACACCGCTCAATGTCGCTGGGGCCTACGGGGTGGCGGCGGCGCTGCTGCTCCTGCTGGGGGCGCGCCGCGCTCCGGGCGCGACTTTGAACGGTTAACGGGGCCGGCTAGCGGCCGAGCGCGGCCAGCATCTCGCGATCGCTCGCGAACTTGAATTCTTCGATCTTCTCCGCCTGGGCGCGCGCTTTCTCCACGGCCTCGAGCTGCTGGACGTCGGCGTAGGTGACGAAGTCGACCCCACGCTTGGCCAGCGTCTCGGTCAGCGCGGCGATCAGGCGCTCGGACTCGGCCGCCGG
>Ga0070707_100003155_pt1 | contig 15606 bp, 14 predicted proteins | sample KBSK5502metaG_FD_65468 | JGI IMG/M metagenome (GOLD analysis project Ga0070707, IMG submission 65468) | Corn, switchgrass and miscanthus rhizosphere microbial communities from Kellogg Biological Station, Michigan, USA - KBS K5-50-2 metaG | ecosystem: Host-associated > Plants > Roots >... | reverse complement strand
GCGGGTGCCGTCAGCACCCGCTCCTCCCATACGCCGACCACCACGGCGCCGGATTGGGACAGCGAAAACTCGGCGAACCGGATGTCCATGGGGATCCCTTGCGACGCGCTGATGCCTCGGGGCGCGATAGACGACAGCGCCGGCCCGAGTCAATGCCGCTTATATGGGGACGGCCGCCAGCGGCTTGCGGTCAATCGGCGGATGGGTCGGTGTTTTCCAGCTCGTCGGCTCGCTTCTCCAGCTCGGCGGCGATTTTGCAGAGCCGCACCGACAGCGCCGTTGTGTCCGCAACGGCGATCTCACGTAATCGTTGTGCCCGTTCTCGCAGGTACTGCGCTTCTTGGCGGAATGGCATGTACTCACCGATCGAACCGGTACGGTCTCGTACACAACACCCCGGCAACAAGTTCTGGGCGCCATCCCTGACGCGAAGGGCGTCCGCAATGTTATGGCCGGGGCCGGCGCGGGCCCTTATGATCCGCCGCGATGACTCGGCCGATGACCAGCCTCGACCGCTACATCCTGCGGCAATGCCTCAGCGTCACGCTGTTCGTCACCGCGGCGCTCAGCGCGGCAGTGTGGCTCGCACAGTCGTTGCGGCTGGTCGATCTGATCGTCAACCGCGGCCTGTCGGCCGAGGTGTTCCTCTACCTCGCGCTGCTGATCCTGCCGCGCTTTATCGACATCGTCTTGCCGATCGGGGCGTTTATCGCGGTGCTGTTCGTCTTCAACCGGCTGACTGCGGAGAGCGAGCTCGTCGTCATGCGCTCCGCCGGCCTCAGCCCGCTCGCCCTGGCGCGGCCGGTCATGATCCTCGCCGGCATCGGCTTTATCGTGCTGATGAGCCTATCGGTGTATTTCCTGCCGGCCTCGAACCGCGAATTCAAGGATCTGCAATTCGAGATCCGCAACCGCTTCGTCTCCAGCCTCCTGCAGGAAGGGACCTTCACCAACATCTCGGACAAGCTGACGATTTATATCGGCAGCCGCAACGAACGTGGCGAGATCACCGGGGTCCTGATCAACGACGACCGCGACCCGCAGCAGCCGGTCACATTGTTCGCCGAGCGTGGCGCCTTCGCCGATACCGCAGAGGGCTCACGCATCATCCTGGTCAACGGCAACCGGCAGCGCTTCGACCGCGCCACCGGCAAGCTCTCGATCCTGACCTTCGACAGCTACACGCTCGACCTTGCGACGCTGCGCGACGCGCCGGTCGTGCGGTTCCGCGAGGCCCAGGAGCGCTTCCTGGGCGAATTGCTGTTCCCGCCGGCGGATCTCGACCCGGCGACCTACCGCAGCTTTATCGTCGAGGCGAACACCCGTCTTACCGTGCCGCTCTCGGTGTTCAGCTTTGCGATGATCCCGCTCGCCTGCCTGCTGCCCGGCGAGTTCAACCGCCGCGGCCAGCTCCAGCGGGTCTTGCTGGCGGTGCTGTTCGCGCTGCTGTTCCAATCGACGGATCTCGGGGTCAAGAATCTGGCGGCGGGCAATTATGCCGCGATCCCGCTGATTTATTTCATCGATCTCTTGCCGTTGGCGCTCGGGTTTGGAATCCTGCTGTTCGGCGGGATCAGGCTCGGCGTCTGGCGGCCGGCGACGGTTCGCTAGCATCCGGCCGCTGGCGGCCAAGGGAGCGGCAGGGGGGATTGGCGGTGCAGCTCGCGCGGATCCTATCCGCCTATATCGCCCGCCAGTTCTTCGGCTGGTTTGCCGGCGTGTTCGGCACCATGGTCGCGGTGACCTTCCTGCTCGACTACCTCGAGCTGCTGCGCCGCGGCGGCGGCCGGGCTCAGGCCAATTGGGGTATCCTGCTGGAGATGGCGGCGCTGAAGATGCCGCATACCGCGCAGGAAGTGATGCCGTTCGCGATCCTGTTCGGCACGATGCTGGCGTTCTGGCGGCTGACCCGCAGCAACGAGCTGGTCGTGGCGCGCGCCGCCGGCGTCTCGGTGTGGCAGTTCCTGATGCCGGCGGTGCTGGTCGCGCTCATTGTCGGGGTCGTCGCCGTTACGGTGTTCAATCCGATCGCCTCGTCGATGGAGGCGCGCTTCGAAAAGCTCGACAACCGCATCCTGCGCCAGACCGCCGATCCGACGATGCTGTCGCAGCGCGGCCTATGGCTGCGGCAGAGCGATGCGGCGGAGGGCCAGATCCTGATCCATGGCGAGAGGCGAGCGGCGCCCGAACTCTTGCTCGACAAGGTCACGGTATTTTTCATCGACCGGCTGATGGCGTTCGCCTCGCGCATCGAGGCGAAGTCGGCGCGACTCGAAAACGGCTTCTGGCTGATCGAAGAAGGTCAGCGTTTTCGCCCGAACGAAGCACCCGAGCCCTTCGGCGAGCTGCGCCTTCCGACCAAGCTGACCACCGCCAAGATCGAGGAAAGCCTGGCCTCGCCGGACACGATGTCGTTCTGGGACCTGCCCGGTTTCATTTCCCTGCTCGAACAATCCGGGTTTTCGGCCGAGCGCCACCGGCTGCATTTCAACGTATTGCTGGCACGCCCTTTCCTGTTCTGCGCGATGGTGCTGGTGGCGGCGACCTTCAGCCTGCGGATGCAGCGGCGCGGCGGCGCGACGCTGATGATCGTCAGCGGCGTCGGTGCCGGGTTCCTGCTGTATTTCATGTCCGACATCGTCTTCGCGCTCGGCCTGGCGGCGAAAATCCCGGTTCTGCTGGCCGCCTGGACCCCGACCGGGGTAAGCATGATCTTCGGCGCATCGATGCTGCTCCATCTCGAAGATGGCTGAGCGGAGGGGCTTGCGATTTGACACGACCGGCAACGGAAATTTCCCGATAGGTTGAGAAGAGCGTTTCGAGTTTCCCCAGGGGTTGAACGCGACGGATGACGGGTTTCCCCAAGCCTGCGATAGGGCCGACGGCAACGAGACGCGCGGGACTCTCCCTGATCCTCGCGGTCCTCGGCTTGCTGTGCCTCGCCGCCCCGGCATTGGCGCAGCTCGCGGTCGGCGGCCACCGGCAGGAGCGCAATGCACCGGTCGTGTTCCAGGCCGACGAGGTGCAGTACGACGAGCAGCTCGGGCTGACCGTCGCCAGGGGCCATGTCGAGATCTCGCAGGGCGGCGAAATCCTGCTGGCCGATACGGTCAGCTACAATCAGCGCACCGACACCGTGACGGCCTCGGGCCATGTCAGCCTGCTGACGCCGACCGGCGAGATCGCCTTCGCCGATTTCATGGAATTGCGCGATTCGATGAACAATGCCTTCGCGCAGAATGTGCGGATGCTGCTCGCCGACCGCTCGCGCCTCGCCGCCAATACCGCGCGGCGCACCAATGGCAACCGCTTCGAGCTGCGGCGCGGCGTCTATTCGCCCTGCGATCTGTGCCGCGACAATCCGTCGGCACCGCCGGCCTGGCAAATGAGGGCGCGCGAGATCAGCGACGACAAGGAGTACAAGCTCATCGAATTCCGCGACGTGGTCATGGAGATCGACGGCTGGCCGATCTTCTACGCGCCGTACCTGTCGCAGCCCGAGCCGGGGGTCAAGCGCGCCAGCGGCTTTCTGATGCCGAGTTTCGGGAACTCGAACACGACCGGGTTCCACTTCGGGCTGCCTTACTATTGGGCAATCTCGCCCGACAAGGATTTGACGCTGAGCCCTCGCTATTACAGCCGCGCCGGGCCGCTCATGGCTGCGGAATATCGCCAGCGGTTTGGCAACGGCGTCCTCGATGCGATCGGCAGCCTCAACTACAGCAATGTCGGGGCGAGCGGCCAGACCAGCATCGATCATCAGTGGCGCGGCCACGTTAATGCGTCGGGAGTGTGGGACCTCGACGAGACCTACCGCACCGGGTTCGCGCTACAGCGCGTCTCCGACCAGACTTACCTGCTGCGCTTCGGGTTCGGCGTGCCGCTGCTCAACGCGATGATCAGCCGCGCTTATCTCGAAGGCTTCGATCCGCGCGGCTCGACCGATATCAACGGCTACATGTTCCAGCCGCTAACGCCCGGTCTCGGCGATTCGACGCAGCCGATCGTACTGCCGGTCGCCAACCGCAGCTGGGTCAGCGAGCCCGATCCGTGGGGCGGCCGCTGGCATCTCAACGCCAACCTGCTCAACATCATCCGCGAGGTCGGGACGCAGACGCGGAGGCTGTCGCTCGGCACCCTCTGGGACAACACGTTCCGCGACGGGATCGGCGGCCAATACAAATTCATGATGAGCGTCCGCGCCGATGGATACTCGGTCAGCAATCTGAGCTCAAAGTCGAACCCCGATCTGCCGAGCAGCTTCTTCTCGGCGAACGGCATGCCGCCGATCAACCCGGTCAGCACCAATTACCTGGCCGGGCGCGCGTTCCCGCAGGTCGGCCTAACCTGGAGCTATCCACTCGTCAACCGCCTTGACGAGACAACAGCGATGATCGAGCCGATCGCCGGTGCTTATGCCGGCCCCACCTTCGGCAACAACCACAAGATTCCGGACGAGGACAGCCTCGGCTACGAGTTCCGCGACACCGACCTGTTCCGCCCCGACCGGCTGGCCGGCTACGACATTCTCGATACCGGGCAGCGCGTCGATTACGGCCTGAAGCTCGGCGTGTACAACAAGGATCTTGGCAACTATCGCACGCTCATTGGGCAGAGCTACCGTGCGCAACCGAACGCGTTCCTGCCGCCGGGCTCGGGCGCGGCGCAGCGCCTCTCGGATGTCGTCGGCAGGGTTGTCTTGTCGCCGAGCCCATTTCTCGACCTCATCTACCGCTTCCGGCTCGACAAAAGCAGCCTCAACAACAAGACCTCGGAGGTCGGCCTCAATATCGGACCACAAAGTCTGCGGGTCGGAGGCACATTTCTGCTCATCGCGCCGCAGACGCAAAGCGAACTCGTGACCAACTTGGCAACCGGTCAGAACATCCTTTACGGCAAGCGCGAGCAACTCACCCTCAACGCGACCGCCAAGCTGACGCGCTACTGGTCGCTGACCGGCAGCGAGACCCTTAACCTGACGAATTCGACCAACTTCGTGAACGGCGTCCCCACACCGCAATCAAACAGCGTCAGTCTTTATGCGACGCTGGCCGGCGTCTACCAGGACGAGTGTATGGCGTTCATTGCTTCGGTGACCCAGTCGGGAATCCGAAGCGGCGATGTGACGCCTGGGATCTCGGTCATGTTCAGCATCGTCTTCAAGAATCTCGGCGAGATCGGCGGCAATGTGCTCTCGACACAAGGCAGCCTGCTCTAGCGCACGCTTTGATCGAAAGTCGACGCCAATGAGCGGGGTTCGCCCGCCGCCGGCTACTTTGGTCAAGTCAAGGCTGCGGCAGGGTCAGCGACGCGGCGATCATCACGATAAGAAAAATCACCAGCGGCACCGAAAGCAGAAACCACTCATCCTGAGCCATCAGCGTCCCCCCAATCAGAAGGTAAAAGATTTCCCCCAAACCACAAGTAGAAACATCTGCTACAGATGGTTAAAACTCGGCTAACAGTAATCCGCTGATTCTCCAAGCTGCTCGCGACAGGTCGCAAGCCGGGCTTTGCCACTATGCCGCGAGCCGATTATCTGCTGTGGCACGGACCGCCGCCAACCGCTCCCGATCGTAGCGCCACCGGTGGCCGAATTCGATCAGCGGCCGCTCGAGAAACTTCCAGGACAATGCGGCGACCGCGACCGACAGCGCCAGCGCACCCATGGTCACAAGAATCTGCCCTGGAGTCGCAACATCCGGCCGGGCGCCGAGAACAAACCCGTGCGCCAGCCCGGCGATCGGCTGGTGCACCAGGTAGAGGCCATAGGAGATCCTCCCGAACCAGCACAATGTCTTCGAGCGGAACCGGGCGCTCTCCGCGCTGCCGCTTATCATCAGCAGCAGGAACGAGACGCAGCAGATCCCGACGAACAGCGGTCCGACAAGATCGAAGCCCCTGATGGCAAAGTGCCGGTCGGCCAGAACCACCATAACGGTCGCCGCCGCGCCCAAGACGACGCCCCATTTCAGCAAGCGGCGGTTACCGCCGACCAGTTTGTTCCACAGGTATCGATGGCGACAGAGATAAGCCGCCAGCACGCCGAGAAACAGCAGATCCCATCGCGACGGCAGCAGGACGCGGAGCGCCATGTCGTTCGCGCCGCATGCGAAGAGCAGGAGCCGCCATAGTGTGGCGCTGGCGATCAGCAATAGCAGCGCGGCCGCCAATCTGCCGCGCGGCACGATGTATAGAATCAGCGGCAACAACAGGTAGAACTGCTCTTCGACACAGAGCGTCCAGGTCGGCAGCAGCCATGCCGTCGATTGGTCGCCGAGCACGGCAAACAGCAGGTTCTGCGAGTAGGTGTAATAGGACGCGGCCGGCAGCGCCGGATCGACCCAGCCGGGATGGCCGGCGCGTTGCCACAGGGTCGCCGCCAGCGCCAGCGAGACCGTCACGTAATAGATCGGGAAGATCCGAAAGTCGCGGCGGATATAGAAGGTCGAGAAATAGGACGGGCTGCTCCGGTTATCCATCAGGATGCCGCCGATCAGGAACCCCGACAGGCAGAAAAACAAATCGACACCGGCCCAGCCCAGCGCGAGAAAATGCCAGCCATGCGCCATCTCGCCGAAATAATGCGCGATCAGAACGGACAGGCAGGCGAGCCCCCGCAGGCCGTCGAGCTCGATCATGCGGCGCATCGGGCGTTGGCTCCGTTGGTGGGCGCGGGGACTCCCATCGGACGGCCCGCATGGTTACGGCTTCATGAACGAAGCGCGCCGAATTAGCTGATTTTTAACCGTATAGCGGACGTCCTTTACGGGGTTGCGAGGCATCGCGGGCGATGGCGCGAGGGAGCCGGAGTTGACCCAGGGGGTCGAGCAGTTCAAGTGCGGCAGAGTAGCCGCTAGACAGCCGGGCGCGCGCAGGGACCGGCGGTAGGTATTTGTGACGATCCGGACGAGGCCGGCAGGAATTTGCTAACCATTAGCTGATAACTCCGCGGCACACAGCCGCGGGTTAACGCGATATGACGACAATAAACGATGTGGGTCAGGCCAGCCGCTGGCGGCGCCTGGCGCATCGCCACGGCAGCAACTTGCTCGGCGGCGTGATGGTAACGGTCATGCTCTCCGCCGTGGTCCTGACGGTGCTGACCAGCTGACTGCTGCAATGATTGGCCTATCCTGCGCGATCGCCGCGATGCGACCGACTGGCGTTATCAGCGCCCGACGCGCCCCGGTTGCCGTCTACACTCGTCGAGTTCCGCGTCGGGTCGCAGGTCGCCGGGAGCGATGAGCTGCTCCATCCGGACCTTTAAGCTTAATCCGGCACTCAGGATTTCGCTCACCGAAGGTTTCGTAATCGCTCTATTCGGCGCTTTCTATTTTTCTTATACGCTTACGCACTTCGATTACAACGATTTCTTGTATGCCACCACCGCTCATATGTCAGGCAAGCTCTATCGTGATCTCCATTATAATCAAGCACCTTTTGGCTTCTACTTTTGGCGACTTGTAGAATCATTATCACCAGAGGGGGAAAGCTACCTCATTTTTCGGCTCGTGAGTGCGTCTCTCGGCTTCACCGCAGTCGTATTTGCTGCCCAACAGTTCTTATCCTCCCTGTCGATGCGCCTTGTCTTTCTTGCGTTGGCTGCATCGTCGACACCGCTCATGGTCGTGGGCGGCGAAATTGGCACCTATACCCTCGCCATATTTTTGATGGTTTTGGGTTACTCGGCCCTTTTTGCTCGAATGCCGGCACCCCTCCGGTATGGATTATGCGCGTTGGCAATAGGACTTTCGGCATCGAGCAAATTGAACCACATCCTTCTTATGTTACCTCTATTGGCGCTTATGTACTCGGAACGAGACAAGGTGAAGCTTCGGCCGACTTCTGGCGCTTTCACCGTTGGGGCTCTCGTCGGGCTTGGTCCCTGTATTTTTTACTTCCTCGACGCACCAAAGGCGTTTTTATTACACAATATATATCATTCGCAATTCGCGATGGCGGCCGTCGAGCACGGGATCTCGGGGGCGCTGCAGGCCATGTATCACATGTTGAAAACGGTCGCGGAAGAGCAAGCCGTCGTATTTGTTCTTGGCATATATATGGTCGTTGTCGCAACGAGCGCGCGAGACCGTCATAATATTTTTCTGTTATCTGCAGCCGTCATCGGAATGATCATGGCGCTCGCGCCGATTCGCTCAGCTCCTCAGTATTTTGGCCCGGCAGCATTGCTCGTCTTTCTGTTTTACTGCCGCGTTGGGCTTGGGGTCGGAAGGGCGCAGCGTCTTGTTTATCTGATGCCCGCCCTGACAATGGGGATGTTGGGCCTGGCGAATAACGCATGGATCCTTGCCTGTCAGGTGGCTAATTCTTACCGGGGAATCGCACCATCCATCTCACAAGTTGCCGACATCAATCATACCTTGCGGTCGTTTCGACAAACCCACGAGCTTTGCAATGATCAAGTTTTCAGTCTAGCGGGCGCTCTAGTCGCCGATTCGGGCTTCCGCCTTAGTCGAAATATGGAGCTGGGACCGTTCTGGCAGCTGCTTTCCGGCTACATTCCGGGACGATACTTTGACGATCCTACATATCAGATCGACCGCGCGTTGATCGAGCCAACCGACTGGATCGTTTCTTCCGGGATACGGTTTTGGGTTGTCGGATATTTCCCAAATTCTGTAACCGAGGTGAAGCTCGACCAAACTGCTAAGGAACGCAACTACGTCACGGAGCCGTTAACGCGTTTTGACACCAGAACAATATCGTTCGTCTTTGATCCCACGTGCGTAAAGGACCGGCCGGTATTTTGGAGCGCCGCTTAAACGCCGCCAGGCTTTGGTTGAGGGCCGGCGTTTCCGAATGGCGATCTCGGCTCGAACCTGCTCCATAAGCCGGGCGAGTTCGGCGCTGGATTGTTTCTGGTATTTGGCTTCCAGCTCAACGAACGCACTTCCGAGCGAACGTCGCCCTTCATCCCCTTCCCGATCAGGTCGCGCATCCGAACCGGATTTCGACTAATCGGCCGCGTGGTGTGCGGGGTCGGACATGGCAGTAACTCGACACCGTTCCCCCAGGTCCGCAACGACAGCATCGATGATCAGTTCGGGTGATAGGGCCGTCCGCCGCACGTTTGGTCTGATCGGGGATTCAGATCCTCGCTCGGTATGCCGCGAACACTCGCTGCTGCCAGAGTAAAAGGGCCTCTGGCACTGACACCCGGGGAGCGAGGGTGTATAGGCTGATATCCTGCTGGCAGGTTCGAGGAACGGTCGTCAATGTTGGGTAGCTTGGGGTTGGGTCGCTTAGGCGGGTTGCATTGTCTCTGGGGGAGTTGCTTGGTCGCGCTGGTCATCGGGTCGGCGGCGGCTTCCGCCCAAAGTTCGGGGCGTCAGACGGCGGCGGCTCCGCCCGCCGGGAGGGCGGCCGGTCAGGCGCCCGGCCAGGCTCCCGGCGGACAGCCGCCGGCCGGCGGCGCGCCGCAGCTTGGCATTGCCGCGGTGGTCAATGACGAGGTGATCTCGGTCTTCGACCTGATCTCACGGGTCCGCCTGGTGATGCTCTCGTCGAACATCGCCGATTCGCCGGAAACCCGGCAGAAGATTGCGCCGCAGGTATTGCGCTCACTAATCGACGAGAAGCTGCAGCTGCAGGAAGCCAAGCGGCAGAGCGTCACCGCCAGCGACGACGAGCTCACCAAGGGGCTCGAGCAGATCGAGAAGCAGAACAACATGCGGCCCGGACAGCTCACCGAGTTCTTGAAGACGCGCAACATCGACCGCGGCCAGCTGGTCGATCAGCTGACCGCCTCGATCGTCTGGGCAAAGCTGGTCAAGCGTCAGGCGGCGCAGTCGGCGTCGATCTCCGACGACGAGATCGACGAGGCGCTGAAGCGGGTCAAGGAACACGCGGGCGAGCCGCAACACCGGGTTGCCGAGATCTTTCTCGCGGTCGACAACCCGGCGCAGGATGCGGACGTACGGCAGGTCGCCGAGCGCCTGACCGCGCAGATGAAGCAGGGCGCCCGGTTCTCCGCGGTCGCCCGGCAATTCTCGCAATCCGCCACCGCGGCGGTGGGCGGCGATATCGGCTATGTGCGCCCCGACCAGCTGGCGCCGGAGCTGGCCAAGGCGGTGACGACGCTGCGGCCGGGCGAGTTGTCGCCGCCGATCCGCACCGGCGGCGGCTACTATCTGCTGTTGGTGCTCGACCGCCGCACCGGCGGCGGCGGCGCCGCCGCACAGGACCCGGTCTTCGACATCGTGCAGGTGGTGTTCCCGTTCCCAGCGCAGGCCAACGAGGCCGCCAAGCGCAGCGCCATGGCGGAAGCCGAAGCGGCGCGCGGGCAGGCCAAGGACTGCGACACGATGCGCAAGATCGGCAAGCAGAAGGCGCCGCAATTGTCGAGCGAGGGCAAATTGACGGCGAGCCAGATCGCGCCGGAGATGCGCAAGGTCATCGAGGCGATGCCGATCGGCCAGGTGTCGCAGCCGATCGTGCAAAAGAACGGCGTCGGCGTGATCATGGTATGCGGCAAGACGACCGGCGGCACCGGCGGCCTCAGCCGCGACGATGTCGCCGAATCGATCCTGCGCCAGCGCTTCGACACGCTGGCGCGGCGCTATCTGCGCGATCTGCGGCGCACCGCCTATGTCGATGTGAGGGCGTGAGCGACGCCGCGCTCCCGCTCGCCCTGGCGATGGGCGAGCCGGCCGGGATCGGCGGCGAGATCGCGCTGCAGGCCTGGCGGCGCCGCGGCGAGGGCGTGCCGGGTTTCTACCTGATCGACGATCCGGACCGGCTGGCAGGATTGGCGGCGCGGCTGGGTTGGGCCGTGCCGGTGCAAGCAATCGACGTCCCGGCGCGTGCGCCGGAAATCTTTCCGGACGCGCTGCCGGTGCTGCCGGTCGGCGGCACAATCAAGGCGGCGCCGGGGCGGCCGGAACTGACCGACACGCCGCTGGTGATCGGCGCGATCGACCGGGCGGTCGCCGATGTGCGGGGCGGCCGGGCGGCGGCGCTCGTCACCAACCCGATCAACAAGGAGGCGCTGTACCGCGCCGGGTTTCATCACCCCGGGCATACCGAATATCTCGGCGAGTTGGCCGGCGGCGGCGTCACGCCGATCATGATGCTGGCCTCATCGGATTTGCGCGTTGTGCCGGTGACGATCCACCTCGCCTTGCGGCAGGCGATCGCGGCGCTGACGCGCGCGATGATCGTCACGGCCGGGCGGGTGACACACCTGGCGTTGCAGCGCGATTTCGGCATCGCCGCGCCGGTGCTCGCCATCGCCGGGCTCAACCCGCATGCCGGCGAAGGCGGCAGCCTCGGCCGCGAGGATATCGATATCGTCGCGCCGGCGATCGCCGAGTTGCGCGCCGCCGGCATCGATGCGCGCGGCCCGCTCGCCGCCGACACGATGTTTCATGCGGCGGCGCGGCGGGGCTACGACGCCGCCCTGTGTATGTACCACGACCAGGCGCTGATCCCGATCAAGACGCTCGATTTCGACGGCGCGGTCAATGTCACGCTGGGGCTGCCCTTTATCCGCACCTCGCCCGATCACGGCACCGCCTTCGACATCGCCGGAAAGGGCATCGCGCGGCCCGACAGCCTGATCGCGGCGTTGCGGCTTGCCGCCGAAATGGCGGCGCGACGGTCAGGTCGCTAACGCTGGAGGCCTGCCGACGGAACTCATGCTCTGTCATCCGCCCAGGGTCGGCTTCCCGGCGAAAGCCGGGACCCACTTATCCGCGCCCGAGACGGTTAAAGGGTGGGTCCCGGCTTTCGCCGGGACGCCGATGCTGGGGTCAATCGCCATTGCTGCCTGATCCGAAGCTGGAGCGGCTTGCCTATTCGGCGGCGTTGCCGCCGCTACGCGAGGTGATTGCGCGCCACGGTATCGCGGCACGCCGGAGCCTCGGACAGAATTTCATCCTCGACCTCAATGTGACGCGGCGCATCGCGCGCGCCGCGGCGCCGCTCGACGGCGTGAGCGTGATCGAGGTCGGCCCCGGGCCGGGGGGATTGACCCGGGCCTTGCTCGAAGAGGGCGCGAGCCGCGTCGTCGCGATCGAGCGCGACCGGCGCTGCCTCGCCGCGCTCGGCGAACTGGCGGTGGTCTATGCCGGAAGGCTCGACCTCGTCGAGGGCGACGCTCTCGAGCTCGACCCGGCGGCGCTGACGCCGGCGCCGCGCAAGATCGTCGCCAATCTGCCCTACAATATCGCGACGGCATTGCTGCTTCGCTGGCTCGACCGGATCGGCGATTACCAGAGCCTGACCCTGATGTTTCAACGCGAGGTGGCCGAGCGTCTCGTCGCGCCGCCGCGCGGTCCGGCCTATGGCCGGCTGTCGGTCATCGCGCAGTGGCTGACCGAGCCGAAGATCCTGTTCGACCTGCCGTCGCGCGCCTTCGTGCCGGCGCCAAAGGTGACGTCGAGCGTCGTATTACTGACGCCGCGTCCGGCGCCGCTCGCGCCGGCCGAGAAACCGGCGCTCGAACGCGTGACCGCCGCCGCGTTCGGCCAGCGCCGCAAGATGCTGCGGTCGAGCCTCAAGACGCTCGGGGTCCCGGTCGAGCCTCTGCTCGCCGCCGCCCGGATAGTACCGACAGCCCGCGCCGAGGAACTCTCGGTCGCCGAATTCTGCGCCCTCGCGGGGGCGCTGCCGGAGACCGCAACCTAGGCCGCGAAGTGCCGCATGAAATGCTGGTAGGTCTCGTCCGGGGCTTCCTCCGGCACGTAATGGCCGCAAGGGAGCGCGCCGCCCCAGGCATCGGTCGCGTAGTGGCGCTTCCAGACCGCGAGCACATCGCCGTGCACCCCCTCGGTGTGGCTGCGCTCGCCCCAGATCACCAACAAGGGCACGGTGATCTTGCGGCCCGCTTCGAAATCGGCCTTGTCCATCTCGAAATCGCAGGTCGGGCAGGCGCGGTAGTCGGCGCACGAGCCCTTGATCGTCTTCCAGTTGAAGCAGCGGACGTATTCGGCGAACGCCTCGGGATCGAAGAAGCCGAGCCCGATGCCGGGCTTCGACAGCTTCTTCTCCATGAGCCATTGCGCCGGTACGCCGGCAAGCATGCGCTCCGGAAAATCGTAGGGCTGCGCCATCATCGCCCAGTGCCAGGAGCGGATCGCCCATTCCCGCGATGTGTGCGTCCAGATGTGATGGTTCGGCAGGATGTCGACCAGCGCGGCGCGCTTTACCCGGTCGGGATGGTCGAGGCACATGCGGGCCGTCGTGCGGGCGCCGCGGTCATGTCCGGCAACGAAGAACTCGCGATAGCCGAGCGTCTCCATGATCTCGACCTGGTCCTGCGCCATCGCGCGGAACGAGTAGTTGATGTTGTTGGGCCCGGCATCGTCGGGCCCGACGCTGTCGCCGTAGCCGCGCAGATCGGCGGCAACGACATGGAAATGCTCGGCCAGCCGGTTGGCGATCTTGTGCCAGGAGACATGGGTCATCGGGTTGCCGTGCAGCAGCAGCAAGGGCGGGCCGTCGCCGCCATGCCGCAGATGAATGCGCGCCCCGCCAAACTGTGAGGAGGGGGTTTCGATTTCGGTTTGCGTAAAGCCCTCGAACATGGCGCCGCCCTTCGGCTGTCGTGGTGATCGGGAGCATAGCTCCGATTCCCCGGGCGGCGTGGCCTTTTCCGCGCTCGCGCATTCCGCAAAACAGGGGGCGGCCTCTCGCGAATCACCGCGCGCTTTGCCTCTATTTTGTGCAAAATCGTCGGAATAACAGGCGGCCAGCCTATCGTTTTCAGACTCTCTTGAGTTTTTCGAATGAGGCTGAACATCGTTCGGGACCGGGCGACGCCCGTCGGTCGAGTCTGGAGTGACGGTGCCTTGCCCCGAAAGGTCCTAGCCGCGATCCTGGCAATCTGTGGCGGCGCCGCTCTGTTGACGGCCGAGCGCGCGGCCTCGGCTGAGACCTTGCTGCAGCGCGGCGCCTATCTGACCGAGTCGGTCGCGGCGTGCGGCCGGTGTCATACCCCGCGCGACGGCAGGAGCTTTCCGATCGCCGGCATGGAAATGGCCGGCGGGACGGAGTTCGACGACGCGGATCTCGGACATGTCGTCGCCCCGAACATCACCCCCGACCGCGAGACCGGTATCGGGCGATGGACGCAGGCACAGGTCGTCGATGCGATCCGCAACGGCGTGCGGCCGGACGGGACGATCATCGGTCCACCGATGCCATTCTCGGCCTATGACGATTTGTCGGACCGCGACGCCAATGCGATCGCCGCGTATCTGCGCACCATCAAGCCGATCCGCCACGCCACGCCGAAATCTCAGTACAAAATGGCGCTGCCGGAAAGTCACGGCCCCACGGTCACTCATGTCGAAGAGCCGCGGCGCACGGACCGCCTCGCCTACGGCGCCTATCTGGCGGGGCCGGTGGCGCATTGCATCGGCTGCCATACGCCGCTCAGGGAAGGCGGACAGCAGCTCGACCGCAAGCGCGCCTTTGCCGGGGGCCGGCGGTTGCATCCTTACGGCCAACCCGGAATCGTGATCATGAGCCGCAACATCAGTCCTGACCCGGACGACGGTATCGGCAAATGGAGCGATGCCGAGATCAAGCGCGCCACCATCGCCGGCATCCGACCCGACGGAACGCGGCTCTCCCCGGCAATGCCGTACCCTTGGTACAAGAAGATGGCTCCTGCCGATCTCGACGCGATGGTCGCCTATTTGCGCACTGTCGCGCCGCAGAAAAATACCGAGTGAGGATCGGGACCAGACGCGCTCCCAGCGGCCTCCGACGGCGCTTCGCGGCAGCCTGCTTCTATGAGGTCGCGGCCCTTACGGCGCCGCGACTGAATGCTGTCGAGTTCGCCCCAGGCGCGTGGGGTCACTGTCTCCCTTTGGCCACCGTGCGGCGGGCTGCCGCATCGCCGGAACCCGACGTCAAAGCTGCCGTTCGCGCGCAAAGTTTGAATTGGGTTGCATCATGTCGGACGCCGCGCAGCTTTCGAGGATCGAGGAATACAGGAACCAGGCTGCGACATGGCGGCCGATCATGCGCCAAACCCGGTACCCCGACGGAAAAGCCCTGCTCGCGCTGACCGGCGGCTTCGACAAGCCGCTGAAACCGGTCGAGGCGGAGAACACCGCCGCGAACGCTGCTTAGCGGCTCAGCTATCGGGATGGTCGACCCGATCGAAAAGGCGCTGAGGAATCGGCGCTCCCTGGAGAACGCGCTCGCCGAATTGGAAGCCAAATACGAGACGCAGCCGAGCGCCGAGCTGGCGCGGATGATGGAACAGCTCAGAGCGGAGATCGCCACCCGCAACCGGCCCGTGATCAAGAGATAGACAGCACCATGCATCAGGCCGTCTATCGGCATCGGGCGAAGGGGTGCGCGTCAGGCCCGCTTCGGGTGGAGCGGTTCGTCGACTTCGGTGCGGCGCAGCAGATAGTCGAGGCCGCCGACGCGGTACCAGCGATAGCCGTAGGCCTCGATCACCATGCGATGCCTGCCGTCGTCATCGGCACGGCTGTGGTCTTCGGCGAGAAGATTGACCAGCAGCTTGCCGTGTTCGGCATTGTCGCCGTCGAGCCCGACCGAGAATGTCACCTCGCGCGGCTTGGCGTCGAGATTGTGCACGAACAACACCCAGTTGTTGCGCCA
>Ga0070707_100003151_pt1 | contig 15613 bp, 13 predicted proteins | sample KBSK5502metaG_FD_65468 | JGI IMG/M metagenome (GOLD analysis project Ga0070707, IMG submission 65468) | Corn, switchgrass and miscanthus rhizosphere microbial communities from Kellogg Biological Station, Michigan, USA - KBS K5-50-2 metaG | ecosystem: Host-associated > Plants > Roots >... | reverse complement strand
GCGAGCGCGCCTTCGCGATCGTCGACGAGGTCGACAACATCCTCATCGACGAGGCCCGGACGCCGCTGATCATCAGCGGCCAGGCCGAGGAGTCGGCCGACCTGTACTTCACCTTCGCCCGGCTCGTCCCGCGTCTCGGGGAGCGGCCGGAGGGCGCCGAGGAGGGCGGCGACTTCTTCGTCGACCTCAAGGATCGGGCCGTCTCGCCGACCGAGGAGGGCATCGACAAGATCGAGAAGCTCCTCGGGATCGAGAACCTCTACGACGCCGACCCGCGCCTCGCCCGCCACTTCGAGCAGGCGCTTCGGGCCCACGCCCTCTACAAGCGCGACCGCGACTACATCGTCAAGGACGGCGAGATCATCATCGTCGACGAGTTCACCGGCCGCCAGATGCCGGGTCGGCGCTGGTCGGAGGGCCTCCACCAGGCGATCGAGGCGAAAGAAGGCGTCAAGGTCCAGCGGGAGTCGGTGACGCTCGCGACGATCACCTTCCAGAACTACTTCCGGCTCTACGACAAGCTGTCGGGGATGACCGGCACGGCGATGACCGAGGCCGAGGAGTTCCACAAGATCTACGAGCTCGAGGTCGTCGCGATCCCGACCCACAAGGACATGATCCGGCTCGACGAGTCGGACCTCGTCTTCCGCAACGAGCTCGGGAAGTTCAACGCGCTGATCGACGAGGTGGTCGAGATGCAGGAGGCCGGCCGGCCCGTCCTGGTCGGCACGGTGAGCGTCGAGAAGTCCGAGATCCTCTCGACGATGCTCAAGCGGCGCGGGATCAGGCACGAGACCCTGAACGCCAAGTTCCACGAGAAGGAGTCGGGCATCGTGGCCCAGGCCGGTCGGTCGAGCGCCGTCACGATCGCGACGAACATGGCCGGCCGTGGGACCGACATCCTCCTCGGTGGCAACCCGGCCGGTCTGGCCTCGGAGATCCTCCACAAGCGCGGGCTGAACCCGGCCGAGGTCGACAAGGCGACCTACGACGCCGCTCTCGACGAGGCCAAGATCGTCACGGACGAGGACCACGAACGGGTGGTCGCCTCGGGCGGGCTCCACATCATCGGCACGGAACGACACGACAGCCGGCGGATCGACAACCAGCTCCGCGGCCGGGCCGGCCGCCAGGGCGACCCGGGATCCTCGCGTTTCTACCTGTCCCTCGAGGACGACCTGATGAAGCGGTTCGCCTCCGAGCGGGTCGCCGGCCTCATGGAGCGGATGGGCCTCGAGGACGACGTCGCGATCGAGAACCGCCTCGTCAGCAAGACGATCGAGAGCGCCCAGGGCCGGGTCGAGGGCTTCAACTTCGACATGCGGAAGCGGGTCGTCGAGTTCGACGACGTCATCAACCGCCAGCGCGAGACGATCTACGCCGAGCGGGACAAGGTCCTCCGCAACGAGGACCTGACCGAGACCATCCGGTCCTTCGTCGAGGACGAGGTCCGGACGATGGTGGATCAGCACCTGTCCGGCGAGACGCCCGACGACTGGGGCATGGAGGCGCTCGCGGCCGGGCTCCGGGCGATGGGCCTCGACGGCGAGGGCACGGCCGAGGACGAGCTCTGGGAGATCGGCAGCCGCGAGACGATCACGGAGCACCTGCTCGATCTCGCCGACGCCCGGCTGGAGCGACGCGAGGCCGAGGTCGGCGAGGAGCACTGGGCGCTCGTCGAGCGGATGGTCCTCCTTCGCACGATCGACTCCCTGTGGGTCGAGCATCTGACCGAGATCGACGACATGCGCCGCGGCATCGGCCTTCGTGGCTACGCCCAGCAGGACCCCCTCAACGAGTTCCGCCGCGAGGCCTACCAGCTGTACGGCGAGCTGCGCGACCTGATCCGCCACCAGGTCGCCTCGACGATCTTCCGCGTCACCGTCACGGTCCAGCCACCGGGCGGGCCGTCGGCGATCGAGCGGAACCTGGCCGCGGGGGCGGCATTGCTCAGCGGCGGCGCGGGCGGAGCAGCAGCGGCAGCGGCAGCGGCGCGCGGCGCAGCGGCCGGCACGGCGACGGCGCCCGCCCGACCGGCCCCGGCGCGGCCGATCGGGCCTGTCGTTGCGGGCGGGCTCGCGGCCGATCCGATGAGTCGCCAGCTGCAAGCCGACGCCGCGAACGGCGGCGGTCCGGTCCGGCCCGGGTTCACGCCGTCGGGTGCCCGGATCGGTCGGAACGATCCGTGCTGGTGTGGCTCGGGCCTGAAGTACAAGAAGTGTCACGGCCGCTGACCCGTCGCGGAGGAGCGTGATCCGGCCGGTCGGACAGATCGCCCTCGGGGCCATCGCCGGCGCAGTCCTCGTGGCGGCCTGGGCGTCGTTCCGGATCTGGGAGGTCGGCAACCGCGACGACCGCCAGGCCGTCGACGCGATCGTCGTGCTGGGAGCCGCCCAGTACAACGGCCGCCCGTCGTCCGTGCTCAAGGCGCGCCTCGATCACGCGATCGACCTGTACCACGCGGGCGTCGCCCCGTACCTGATCATGACGGGCGGGAAGGCCGAAGGCGATCGAACCACGGAGGCGGCAACAGCGCGCGTCTACGCCCTGGCGAAAGGCGTGCCCGACGGCGCGATCCTGATCGAGGACAGGGGCAGGACGACCCTCGAGTCCCTACGGGGCGTCGCCGACCTCCTCCGCGGTCACGGCCTGACGACGACGCTGTTCGTCTCCGACCGGACGCACATGCTGCGAATCCTCCGGATCGCTCGCGACATCGGCCTTACCGATCTCGGGTCGCCCACGACCACGAGCCCGACGGACGAGGACCTGGCGGGTCGCCTCGAAGCGACGCTCCACGAACTAGGCGGACTGACGCTGTACTTCGTCGCGGGCCAGACCTCGAGTTGACCACGGCTGTCGCGCCTGAGCACGCCATCGCGGCGTTGGAGCCTGCGCTCCTCGCTCACGGACGTCTGAAGTCCGCTCGCTCCGGTGCTCGGCTCCGCCTAGCGCTGACGCACTCATGCGCGACGATCGCAGATGGGCCTAGGACTAAGCGCCGGAATCGCGAAACTTCTGGTTGCCCCTCTTGGCCGTCGGGATTCGACGTGCGATACTGCCGGCAATTCCCGCGGCTCGGGATCGGAGGGATCCCCGGGCCGGCCAACGCGCCCCGACCCCCAATCCTGCCAAGCACAGAGTGAGGGATGAGTTTGAAGCAGGCCGAGGAAGCGTCGTTCGTCGATCTCATCGCCTGCGAGCGGGACTGCCGGACGTGCAGCTACGCGGCAGCTCTCGACTGTGACGGCAACTGCGGCGTCTGTCCCCACAACTCCTACTGTCCCTGCGTGAACCCCGTCGTCGCCCGGAGCAAGTCGGCCCTTCGGCTCATCGAGCTCCGCCCGATCCTGCTGCAAGACCTCCAGGCACGAAACTAGGTGGACGCGTCCACCGTTCGCGATCTGGCCGAGCGGATCCGGTCGACCTCGGGGCGTCTTTGACCTCGACGCCAAGGAGCGTCGCGTCGCCCAGCTCGAGGCGCTGACCAGCGAGCCCGGGTTCTGGGACGACCAGCGGGCCGCCCAGAAGGTCCTCCGCGAGGCCGACGGCCTCCGCTCCGAGATCGAGCTCTGGCGCGGGTTCGAATCTCGCGTCGACGACCTCCTCGCGACGCTCGAGCTGGTCGAGGAATCGGGCGACGCCGAGCTGACCGCCGAGCTCGATCGGACGGCCGCGGCGCTCGAACGCGACTTCGGGCGCGAGCGGACCGCGCTGCTGTTCTCCGGCGAGTACGACCAGGGCGGCGCGATCCTGTCGATCAGCGCCGGCGCCGGCGGCACCGAGGCGACGGACTGGGCCGAGATGCTGCTCCGGATGTACCTGCGCTGGTCGGAGCGGCATCGGTTCCGGACCGAGATCGTCGACCAGCAGGAGGGCGAGCAGGCGGGGATCAAGAGCGCCACGGTCGAGGTCGACGGCCGGTCGGCCTACGGCTGGCTCCGCGCCGAGCGCGGCGTCCACCGGCTCGTCCGGATCAGCCCGTTCGACGCCCAGAAGCGGCGCCAGACGACGTTCGCGCTCGTCGAGGTCCTGCCCGAGGTCGACGACGACGTCGAGATCGAGCTGAACTGGGACGAGATCCGGACCGACACGTTCCGGTCCCAGGGCGCCGGCGGCCAGCACGTGAACAAGACCGACTCGGCCGTCCGGCTCACCCATCTGCCAACCGGCATCGTGGCCCAGAGCCAGAACGAGCGAAGCCAGACCCAGAACAAGGAGATGGCGATCCGGGTCCTCAAGGCCCGGCTGCTCGAGCGGGCACTCGAGGAGAAGGAGGCCGAGCTCCGGAAGCTGAAAGGCGAGCACGTCGAGGCGGGCTGGGGCAATCAGATCCGGAGCTACGTCCTCCACCCCTACCAGATGGTCAAGGACCTCCGGACGGCCCACGAGACGGGCAACACCCAGGCCGTCCTGGACGGCGACCTCGACGACTTCATGCGGGCGGAGCTGGAGCGGGTCGCCACGGGTGGGATCAGCGCGCGCCTGGGCGACGACGGTTCGGACGGGGCGGACAACGGCCGAAATCGCGCCACTGGCGACGACGCGGCATGACGACGGCGACGCGGATCGGGCCGGGCGATGACACGGCCGCCCGCGACCACGTCCTCCGCCCGGCGACGGCCGCGGATCTCCCGGTCTGCGCGGCGATCTGGCGGGAGGCCCTCAACGATTACCTCGTCCGGCTCGCTCAACCCGAGATCCCGGACGACCTGGGGCCGATCCTCCGGCTGTACGGGCACCTGCAGAGGACGGACCCCGAGCGGTTCGTCGTGGCCGAACGGCTCGGGCCGGACGGCAGGCCGACCATCGACGGCTTCATCGCGGCGGTCGTCCGCGATCGCCTGTGGTACCTGTCGATGCTGTTCCTCCTGCCGCGGGCCCAGGGCCGTGGTCTGGGCCGGCGCCTCATCGGGGCCGTGATGCCGGATCCGGGCGACGACTCGGTGTTCCGGGCGACGGCGACGGACAGCGTCCAGCCGATCTCCAACGGGCTGTACGCGTCGCTCGGGCTCGTGCCACGCGTGCCGATCCTCCGGCTCGTCGGGCGGGTGGAGCGGCCGGACGCGCTCGCCGCCCTCCCGTCGGACATCGAGGTGGCCGCGTTCGACGAGATCGGCGCCGACGGCGACGGCCTGGGATCGTCGGCGCTGGCTGGTGAGCTCGGCGCCCTCGATCGCGACGGTCTCGGCTTCGAACGGGCCGTCGACCATGCCTTCCTGGTCGCCGAAGGCCGGCACGGGTTCCTGTACCACGACCGCTCGGGACGGACCCGAGGCTATGGCTACACGTCGGAGAGTGGCCGGGTGGGTCCCGTCGTGGTGGCGACGCCGGAGCTGCTCGGCCCGGTCGTCGGTCACCTCGTCAGCGCTGTCGAGCCGCGCGGCGCCTTCGGCATCTGGGCGCCCGGGAGCGCCGGGGAGGCGGTCGTGCCGCTCCTCCGGGCGGGCTTCCGGATCGATGGCTTCCCGTCCCTGCTGTGCTGGGATCGGCCGTTCGCCGATTACGCCCGCGCCCTGCCCATCTCACCCGGCCTCCTGTAGGACTTTGGGACGTTTGCCCGGCCCGGAGGCACGGTGATAGCCTCACGGCCGATGAGGCTCCTCCTGTCGTGCCCGTGGACGGAGTCGGTGTGACCGAGGCGAACGTGTCAGTCGCCTCGGCGGCAGAGCCTCGGAGCCATCCTTGACCATCACCTCCACCCCGACCGCGGCCGCATCACGCTCGGTGCGAGAGCGGCTCCTTCGCCGCGGTCGCGAGGGGGCGGACGCGGATCGTGCGGTCCTTGTCCTGCACGACGTCACGAAGACGTACCCGAACGGCAAGACCGCGTTGCGGGACGTCGACCTGGTGATCCCCGAGGGCGACTTCGTCTTCCTCGTCGGCCCGTCCGGGGCCGGCAAGTCGACCCTGATCAAGCTGCTCATCCGCGACGAGCTGGCGAGCCTCGGTCAGGTCGTCCTGGACGGCCAGGACCTCGCCCGCCTGCCGCGGCGCTCCGTCCCGAAGGTCCGCCGCAAGATCGGGATCGTCTTCCAGGACTTCAAGCTCCTGCCGACGAAGAACGTCTGGGAGAACGTCGCGTTCGCCCTCGAGGTGACCGGCACGCCGCGCCGCAAGATCCGGCCGGCGGTCGACCGGGTCCTGGCCCTTGTCGGCCTCACGGCGCAGCGTGAGCAGATCCCGAGCCAGCTGTCCGGCGGCGAGCAACAGCGGACGGCGATCGCCCGCGCGCTCGTCCACGACCCACGCCTGATCATCGCCGACGAGCCGACCGGCAACCTCGACCCGCTGATCAGCTGGGAGATCATCCAGCTGCTCCTCCGGATCAACGAGCTCGGTGTGACCGTGATGATGGCGACCCACGACGCCGACGTCGTGACCGCCCTCCGGAAGCGCGTGGTCGCGCTCGAGGAGGGCCGGGTGATCCGTGACGAGGTCGGCGGCGCCTACCACCGGGCCGACTGACCCGTGATCGGCTTCGTCGCGTTCAGCATCCGGCGCGCCTGGCAGGGGTTCTGGCGGAATGCCCTGATGAGCCTCGCGGCGACCGCCACGATGGTCCTGATGCTCGTGCTCCTGGCCGGGTTCTGGATCATCCAGACCGGGCTGCTGTCGGCGCTCGACTTCACCGAGCAGAAGGTCGAGGTCGTCGCGAACATCGACCTGGATGCGAGCCCGTCCGACATCGCCGCACTGGAGGCGACGATCCGGGCGATGCCCGAGGTCGCCGGCGTCACGTTCATCTCGAAGGACGAGGCACTGGCGCGGTTCCAGGCGTCGATGAAGGCCCAGGGCCGCGAGGACCTGACCAAGTACCTCGACACGAACCCGCTGACCGCGAGCGAGGAGGTGAAGCTCAAGGACCCGGGCTTCTCCAAGACCGTCGCGGATGCGTTGCGCAATCAGCCGGCCGTCCGGAACGTCCTCGACACCAAGGACACGGCTCAGAACGTCAAGACGGTGACCGACATCCTCCGAACGGCCGGGACCGTGATCCTCGTCGTCATCGGCGTGATCGTCCTGTTCATCATCGTCAACACGATCCGCCTCGCCGTCTTCGCCCGAGCCGAGGAGATCGAGATCATGCGGCTCGTCGGTGCGTCCGACGCGTTCATCCGCTGGCCGTTCGTGTTCGAGGGGGCGATGGTCGGCTTGTTCGGCGCCGCGATCACCCTCACTGGGCTCTACCTGCTGTCGGAGCCGATCGCTAGCTTCATGGTCGACTTCTTCCGGGTCCTGCCGCTGAGCTTCGGCTCGCTGGCCAACCAGCTGATCCTCCTCGTCACGGCGGCCGGCCTCGGCCTCGGCATCCTCGGCTCGTGGGTATCCGTCCGAACGTATCTGATCCGGTAGCCGTTCGGCGCCGGTTCAATGAAGTTCCATGAACGGTCGATCCGACGCCGAATCGGCGCGCGTACGATCAGGTGGGTACCCTTGCCGCCCGCCCCGCAGCCGATAGCGGAGAACCAGACCATCGATGCTCCCGCGCGACCCGGATCCTACGGCCGGCGACCCTCGACCCTCAGCCTTGCCTGATCCCGCGGTCGGCGCACCCGCGGATCCGCTCTGGTTCGCGCCTCCGCCCGCGCCCCCACCCGCGCTCGAGGTGCCGCCGGCGCCGGTCCTCCCTCGACCGTCCAGCGCCCGGACGCCGATCCTGGCGATGGCGATGGTCGTCGTCTCGATCCTCGCCGGCGGTGCGTTGTTCATCTCCGGCTTCCTCGTCGGCCAGCGGAGCGCCGAGCAGCCCGGGACGCCGGTCGCCGCAGAGGACGGCTTCCAGCCGTTCTGGGACACGTACAACACGATCCTCAAGCGCTATGCGCTCGGCGGGGAGGACCAGCAGAGCCTCATCCGCGGCGCGATCAAGGGGATGGTCGACTCGCTCGGCGATCCCTATTCGGCCTATCTGACGCCCGACCAGTACCGCCAGGGGCTGCAGGACCTGTCGGGCCAGTTCGAGGGGATCGGTGCCGAGATCGGCACCCACGACGCCAAGGGCGCGACGTCCGACTGCACGACGCTCGGGGGGGATTGCATCCTCACGATCATCAGCCCGCTCGACGGATCGCCCGCCGAAGGGGCCGGGCTCAAGGCCGGCGACGAGATCGTCGCCGTCGATGGCGTGTCGCTCAACGGGCTCACAGTCGACGCCGCGCGGGACAAGATCCGCGGCAAGAAGGGGACCCAGGTCACCCTGTCGATCGTCCGCGGCGGGGCGGCGCCGATCGAGATCACCGTCACCCGCGACGTCATTGTCAGCAAGGAAGTCGTCACCAAGACGTTGGGCGGCGGGACCGTCGGGTACATCGCGGTGACCGGTTTCTCCGACAACTCGGCGACGAAGTTCCACGACGCCCTTCAAGCAGACCTGAAGGCCGGCCAGACGAGGATCATCCTCGACCTCAGGGGGAATCCTGGCGGCTACGTCACCGCGGCGCGCCAGATCGCGAGCGAATTCATCGCCAGCGGCCCGATCTTCTGGGAGCAGGACGCCGACGGCACCCAGACCGAGACGACCGCGACCGGCCAAGGGATCGCGACGGCCGACGACATCCACGTGGTCGTCCTGGTCGACAAGGGCAGCGCGTCGGCGAGCGAGATCGTCGCCGGGGCGCTACAGGACCGGAAGCGGGCGACCGTCGTCGGCGAGACCTCGTTCGGCAAGGGCACGGTCCAGCAGTGGATCCAGCTCCAGGACGGGTCGGCCCTGAAGCTGACGATCGCCAAGTGGCTGACGCCGGACAAGCGCTGGATCCATCACGTCGGGATCATCCCGGACGTGCCGGTGGCGACACCGACGAACCCGGCGCCGAACGTGGACCCGGCGCTCGACAAGGCGGTCCAGCTGCTGACGGCCCCGACGGCCGCGGCTGGGGTGCTTCAACCGGCTGCCTGAGGGATCTGACCATCATCCAGGCCGCCTCGTTCACAGATACGCCTTCTTGGACTAGGCGACTGACAGGCGAGCCCGTGGCCGGCCTGCTTGCGAGCGCCACGACCATCCTGTACGGTGATCCGGAACGAAAGGAGGTGATGTGCAGTGATCGACAGTACGAGTAGCTGCACCACCTCGCAGGAGATGCCCGTCTAGTCGGACACCCTGTGGGTGGGATAGCTTGGGAGGCCGGCCTTCGGGCCGGCTTTCCTGCGTCTTCGGCCCCCAAGCGCCAGAGGCGCCCGCTCAATCCGACCGATCGGGTCGCGCGGCCGCGCCGAATCGGGCACGATCTCCGCCATGGCTGAACAGACCAAGGCGGTCAACCGGCGGGCTCGGCACGAGTTCACGATCGACGAGACGTTCGAGGCCGGCATCGTGCTGACCGGGACCGAGATCAAGTCGATCCGCAACGGCAAGGTCAACCTCGCCGACGCTTATGCCCGGATCGAGAAGGACGAGGCCTGGCTGATCGGCGCGCACATCGCCCCGTTCGAGCAGGCCAATCGCTACAACCACGACCCGAAACGGGTGCGGAAGCTGCTCCTCCACCGCTCGGAGATCGACGAGCTCCTCGGTCGGACCAAGGCCAAGGGCCAAACCATCGTCCCGCTCCGCCTATATCTCACCTCGAAGGGCCGGGCCAAGCTGGAGCTCGGGCTGGCCCGCGGCAAGCAGCTCCACGATCGGCGCCGCGACATCGCCGATCGCGACGCCCGACGGGACGTCGCGCGCGAACTGGCCGACGCGCAGCGCGGACGGTGAGCGAGGGCGCGACGATCCCTGCGCGCCTGGGCCCGACCATCCGGGCGGTCGACCTCCACGCCGGCGGCGAGCCCGGCCGGGTCATCCTCGACGGCGTCGCCGACGTCCCCGGCGCGACGATGTTCGACAAGATGAGCTGGCTGGCTGCCAACCGCGACGACCTGCGGCTCCGGATGGTCCGCGAGCCACGCGGATTCCCGGCGGCGAACTGCAATCTCGTCCTGCCGTCGTCGAACCCGGAGGCGTCAGCGGGCTACGTGATCATGGAGCAGGTCGAGTACCCGGGGATGAGCGGCACGAACACGATCTGCGTCGTGACGGCGCTGCTCGAGACCGGCCGGCTGCCGATAACCGAGCCGGTCACGGAGCTGACGCTCGAGGCGCCGGCCGGCCTGATCCGTGTCCGTGCCCATTGCCGCGACGGCAAGGTCACCGGCGTCACGTTCCGCAACGTCCCCGCATTCGCGACCCACCTGGACGCCGTCGTCGAGGTGCCCCACCTCGGCAGCGTGACGGTCGACGTCGCCTATGGCGGGATGTTCTACGTCATCGCCTCGGCGGAGGCGTTCGGGCTGCGGCTCACGCCCGACGAGGGAGCGGACATCGTCCGGATCACTGAGATGATCAAGGCGGCGGCGAATGACCAGCTGCCGGTCGCCCACCCCGAGCAACCCGGGTTCGCCGGGATCACGATCGGCCAGCTGTCCGGTCCGGCCCACGACCCAGCCAACTCGATGCGCAACGTCGTGACCGTCTCGACGGGCACGCTCGACTGGGACCGGCCGGCGACCTGGACGGGTGCGATCGACCGCTCGCCATGCGGCACGGGCACCTGCGCCCGAATGGCGACGCTCCACGCACGCGGTCGACTCGCGATCGGCGAGGACTTCCGGCACGAGGGGATCCTCGGGACCGTGTTCACCGGCCGGCTCCTCGACGAGACGACGGTCGGTGACCGACGAGCCGTCGTCCCGCAGCTCACCGGCCAGGCGTGGATCACCGGCATCGCCGACTACGTCCTGGACCCGACCGACCCCTTCCCGAGCGGATTCACGGTCGGCGACATCTGGGGATGAGTCTGGGCGGAGCTCCGCCTAGCGGAGGAAGTACCGCCGGCTCAATGGAACCTCGTCGACCGGCTCGATCGCGAGCGGCTGACCGTCGAGGCTGACCCGGCCACTCCGAGGATCGATCTCGATCGGCGCCGTCGCGGTATTGCGCCACAGGTCGGCGCGGCTGAGGCCGCGGGTCGTGCCGATGGCCACGATCTCGCGACCGCCCGCGGAACGATTGCGGAGACCCTCGAGCGCTGACTCAGCCGCGAAGGTCACGCCGAGGCGGGCGGCAGCGGGGCCGGAGCCGCCCCAGCCCGGGCGATAGCGGGTCGGCTCGGCGCGTTCCACGGTCGCGTTGCCCTCACCGAGCGGGCCCCAGGCTGGGTAGCCCGACTTGAGGACGAGCTCGGACTTGGCACCGAACCAGGCGGGCTTCCACAGGACGATGTCGGCGAGCCGCCCGGGCCGGAACGAGCCCACGTGGTCGGCCAGCCCGTGGGTGATCGCCGGTTCGATCGTCACCTTCGCCAGGTAGCGCAGGACCCGCTCCGTGTCGTTCGGGATCCCGTCCGCCGCGATCGGCCGTTTCAGGGTGCTACCACGCCACCGTGTCATCACGCTAGCAAGCTGGAGGGACCGACGGATCGTCTCCATGATCCGGCCCATCCCCTGGGAGTCCGAGTTCACGATCTGGATCGCGCCGAGGTCGTGAAGCGGGCCTTCGGCGGCCATGGTCGGCCAGTGGACGCGTTCCGCCGCCAGCGACATGTCGTCCGGTACGGCCATCGAGCCGCCGTGATTGAGGACGATCATCGGAACGTGCTCGACGGCTGTCGTGCGACCGAACGGAATGGTCGGCGTCGTCGACGAGCAGATGATGTTCGCCTCCCGAACGAGCCCGAGCAGGTCGGGGACGTGGCCGCCGCCGGCGCCTTCCACGTGATAGGCATGAACGGTCCGCCCCGCGATCGCGGCCACGGTGTCCTCGAGCTCGGCGGACTCGTGCAATCCGTCGGTGTGGAGCGAGACCGCGACGCCGGCGGCGTCCGCGAACGACAGCGTCGAATCGATCAGCTCCGGCGTCGCTCCGTAGTCCTCGTGGATCTTGAAGCCAACGGCGCCGGCGGCGACCAGCGCCTCGAGATCGGCCTGAGCCGTCGATCGCGCGCACGCCTGCAGCCCCACGTTGAGCGGCCACCCGGCGAGCGCCGCCAGGGTCCGTTCCATCGCCCAGGCGGGCTCTTCGAAGCCGGCCGTGACGAGCGTCGTGACCCCTCCGGACAGGGCGGCAGGCAGCAGCTCGGGGCTGATGAGGTGGACGTGACTGTCGACCCCGCCAGGCGTGGCGATGAGGCCGTAGGCCATGATCGGTGCGGTGTGCGGCCCGATCTCCAGGTCGATCCCGTCGCTGATCGCCCCGTTCCCGGCGCGCCCCACCCCGACGACGCGGCCGTCCTTGATCCCGATGTCGGCCTTGACGACGCCGATCGTCGCATCGATCACGACCGCGCCGGCGACGACCGCATCGAGCTCGGACGCGGACGCCCGACCGGCCTGCGTCATTCCCGGCCGCAGCGTCTTGGCATACCCCCAGATCGGTTCGTCGCCAGGCGCCTGGCGATCCTCGCCGACTTCGACCCACAGCTCCGTGTCGCCGAGTCGGATGCGGTCGCCGGCTGTCGGGCCATATCGGGCGAGACGCTCCTGGGGCGAGAGCGAGCGGGTCAGGTTTCGACCCCCTCCCTCGGCTCGCTGACCCCGCCGAACCGGACCAGGTCGACCTCCTTCGTCTCGCCGGGCACCCAGCGCTCGGAGGCTCCGGCCGGCAGGTCGAGGTGGAAGCCCGCAGCAAGCGAGCGGTCGAACGTCAGGCGTAAGTTGACGCGTTCGAACGGGAAGTGCGACGACACCCGGACGGCCCGGCGGGACGTGTTGCGGACCTCGAGGCGTCTCCTCTCCACTCCGGTCGCAGCCGGTCGGCCCGGTCCAGCGACGATCGCGCCGGGGCCGTCGTTGGCGAGCGGAGCCCGGCCGCCGATCGGGTCGTCGAGGACGATCAGCCGTGTCCCGTCGGCGAGCAGCACCTCCAGACGAATCTCGTCGACGAGCTCGCGGACGCCGTCGAGAACGTCCTCGGGAGCGACCGCGCTGGCCCCGGCCGCGACGACGGCCTCGTAGCTCCCGCCGTCCCGGGCGGCTTCGAACAGGGCGTCGCAGATGATCGCGATCGCTTCCGGGGCAGAGAGCCGCAGACCACGCTCACGCCGCCGCCGGGCGAGCTCGGAGGCGCTGAAAACCAGGAGCCGTTCCTCCTCCCAGGCCGTCAACCGCATCTCCGAAGCCTAGCGGCGGACCCGTCCGCCGATTCGCCTCCCCGGGACTACACTCCGGGGGCCGGCGACCGTCGCGCCGGACCCCACAAACACGGAGGCGTCAGCACGTGGACTCCGCCACGGAGCCAGCCCGGTCTGTCGAACCCGACCCGAACCCCCACGAGGCGATGTGGCGGGGCCTCCTCGAGGGGACGAACCCCATCTACGCCCGGACGCGGGCCCGCCTGAAGCACATTCCCAGCGAGCCCCGCTGCAAGATGTGCGCCGCGCCCTTCGGGCCACCCGGCAGCATCCTGATGCGGATGCAGGGCCGCGGTCGCTGGACGCAGAACCCCGACTATTGCGGTCTGTGCTTCCAGACGCTGTCGCGGTTCCACGGTGGTGTGGAGATCGAGGCCAGCTTCCTGTTCGCCGATGTGCGCGGCTCGACGGCGCTGGCGGAGGGCATGACCGCGACGGAGTTCCGGCGCGTGCTGAGCCGGTTCTACGAGGTCGCGGCCCACGTCCTCGTGAAGAACGATGGGATCGTCGACAAGTTCGTCGGCGACGAGGCCATCGGGATCTTCATCCCGGCGACGGCAGGCGAGCATCATCCGTCCAGCGCCATCGAAGCCGCCCGGGCCATCCTCCGGGCCACGGGTCACGGCACTCCTGAGGGCCCTTGGCTTCCGGTCGGCGCCGGCGTCGCGACCGGCGTTGCCTTCGTCGGCTCGATCGGCGAGCCGCCGGCGACCTCGATGAGCGCGCTCGGTGACATCGTCAACGTCACGGCGCGCCTGGCGTCCGCGGCCGGCCCGGGCGAGATCCTCGTCAACGAGCGGGCGGCGGCGATGAGTGGGCTCGCCACGGCGGACCTCGAGATGCGCCGTCTCGACCTCAAGGGCAAGACCGAGACGACGCCGGCTTACGTCCTGACCGCGGGAACGGCCGCCACGGTCTGAACGCGCCTGGCTGTGGGCGCAAGCGCCGGCGCCGGCGTCAACAGCGCTGGGCGTTCGATCGACCGAACCGCCGACCGCCCGGCCCGCACGAACAGCGCGACCCCGATCGCCGAGGTCCCGGCGCACGCGAGCAGCCCGGTCGTCACGTCGACGAACCCGATCTGGATCAGGACGCTCATCAGGAACGCCGCCACGATTCCGCGCGCGCCCGTGAGCGCATTCCAGCCGGCCATGGCGGCCGATCGCGTGGCGAGCGGCGTCTGCTCGCTGACCGCAGCCGCAATCCCCACGTCGATCGACGCACTCCCCGTGCCGGCCGCGAGTGCGGCGAGCCACAGCACCCCGACGTTCGGGGCGACCGCATAGGCGACGAGGGCGACGAGCCCGATCGCACTCCCGGTTCGAAGCGAGGCGAGCGATCCGAACCGATCGGCCACGAGGCCCCAGATCGGGAAGGCCACGGTGGTCGCACTCGCGGCCAGGATGCCGATGACGCCGACGTCGGCGAGCGACAGGTTCAGCCGGTCGACGTGGACTAGCGCGTAGAGCGGCGCGGCGGCGATCAGGCCGCCGCCGTAGAAGCCCTGGGCGAACGCGATCCGGCCGAGGAACGGTCGCTCGCGGAGGGCCCGGATCGACTCACGGGCCGAGTACGTCGCCGGCTGATCGGCCGCGGCGGCGCGCAGGCCGACGTAGCCGATCGCGCAGACGACGCCGATGAGTCCGGCCACCGCGACGGCTTCGTCGCCGCCGATTACGTCGGCGAGGACGCCGCCACCGAATGCGGCCAGGGCCCCGGCCGCGGCCCGACCCATCCCGATCACCCCGACGACACGACCGCGGAGCCGGGCTGGGTACATCGCGCCCCACAGTCGCAGGTGGAACGGTCCGCCGAACGACAGGCTCAGCCAGAAGACGACCGCCACCGCGACGACGACCGGCGCCGGCGGGACGAGGACCAGCACGAGGAGCGCCGCGGCGCCGATGCCCCGCGTCAGCGTCAGCTGGACGGTGCTCCGTGGGCCGAACCGCCCGGCGAAGGCGCCGAGGAAGTTCGCGACGAACGGCGCCGCCGCGAGGGCCGCCAGCCCGATCGGAGCCAGCCCGCCGCGGCGGGCGACGGTCGGGAGGATCGCGTTGACCAGGGCCATGGTGACGCCCATGCCGATGGCGACGACGAGGTCGAGGGCGAGATTGCGCCCGATCGTCCGCCGCGTCGCGGTCGAGGGGAGTGACGGCCGGATCAACGCGTACCTCGAAGCGACCCGCTGGGCCTGCGAGGTGAGCTGTCGGGCTCGGCGTGGGTTCGCCGCCGCGGTTGGTCCGCGGTTCGCCCCATGGATCGGGTCCCCCGTCCTCGAAAGGAGGTTCGGCCACCGAGAACGATATCAGCCGCGGACCGGACGAGGCCTGGCCCTTTCGTGTGGTCCGTGCCGCCCGATCGTCGGGTACAATCCCCGATCCGAACGGTCGTTCGGTCCTGTGGGGATGTGTGGATTCGACAGGGCCTGGCTACCGGGGAACGCGAGCCGAGGATGCTGCTCAGGCCTCGTTAATCAGGCAGCAAAACGAAGTACC
>Ga0070707_100003150_pt1 | contig 15617 bp, 9 predicted proteins | sample KBSK5502metaG_FD_65468 | JGI IMG/M metagenome (GOLD analysis project Ga0070707, IMG submission 65468) | Corn, switchgrass and miscanthus rhizosphere microbial communities from Kellogg Biological Station, Michigan, USA - KBS K5-50-2 metaG | ecosystem: Host-associated > Plants > Roots >... | reverse complement strand
ACGGGCGCGGTTAGCGTCTGCAGGAAGAAAGGTGGCGTACGTTGTTGCTGCGTATCATCGCAATAGGTTTGCGACGGTTTGATGTTGCCCTTGACTCCGGCCGGCTAATGGGCGACCGCTGTCGGCGACTTCGCAGCATGACTGCTCCTGGCCGGACCGCGACGTTCGGACGGTAGTCGCGACTCAACCCGGGCCGATGCACAGGCCGCTGCCCAACTTGCGCAAAGCGTTCCGCAAGTCGATCATGAGCCAGCCGGCGTCCAAAGTGTGTGCTGACCGGCCACAGGAGATGGCATGGACATCACCGACCTCCCGGCACACGCCCTTTCCGGCGCGATCCACGAGCGCCAGGTTTCGTGTCGGGAGGTGATGCGCGCGACGCTCGCGCGCATTGAGTCTGTCAATCCGGTGCACAACGCGATCGTTAGCCTCCGCGATGGGGATGCGCTGCTTCGCGAGGCCGATGAGCACGACGCGCAATTGAAGCGCGGCGCAACGCCCACCGGGCCGATCGGCTGGATGCATGGCATACCGCAGGCGATCAAGGACATGGCCCATACTGCCGGCATCCGCACAACGCTCGGCTCGCCTTTGCTGCGTGACTTCGTGCCGGGCGAGGACGGCCTGATGGTGCAACGCATGAAGGCCGCGGGCTGCATCGTCATCGGCAAGACTAATACCTCCGAGTTCGGACTGGGCTCGCACACCTTCAACGAGGTGTTCGGCGTGACGCGCAACGCCTACGACCCCTCGAGATCTGCGGGTGGCAGCAGCGGCGGTGCGGCCGTCGCGCTGGCCACGCGCATGCTCCCAGTGGCCGATGGCAGCGACTTCATGGGCAGCCTGCGCAACCCGGCCGCGTGGAACAACGTATTCGGATTCCGTCCGAGCCAAGGCCGAGTGCCGACGTGGCCGTCCCAGGATGTCTGGGTCTCCCAGCTGGGCACCGCCGGGCCGATGGGCCGGACCGTGCAGGATGTTGCAATGCTGCTCGAGGTGCAAGCGGGTTACGACCCGCGCGTACCACTGTCGCTGCACGGCAGCGAGCGATTCGCGCAGGCGTTTAATGATTTCGAGGGCAACAAGGTGCGCGTCGGCTGGCTGGACGACCTGTCGAACTACCTGCCGATGGAACCCGGCATTCTCGCATCCTGCGAGCAAGGCTTGCGGCGCATACAAGATCTCGGCTGCACGGTCGACCCTATACCGCACGGGTTTGCACCTGAAGACGTATGGCAAGCGTGGTTGATCTGGCGGCGGTGGCTAGTCGCGGCGCGCATCGCGCCCTACCTCGAGAATTCACAGAACCGGGCGCTGATCAAACCCGAAGCATTATGGGAGCATGACCAGGCGTCGAGTCTGAGCGGCGCGCAGGTCTTGGGCGCGAGTGATCAGCGCAGCGCTTTCTATCAACAAATGCTGGCACTCTTCGAGCGCTGCGACGTTCTGGCGCTGCCGACGGCGCAGACGTGGCCGTTCGATGCTGCGCTACGTTGGCCGCATAACATCGCGGGCCGCGAAATGGACACTTACCACCGGTGGATGGAGGTGACGATCTACGCCACTTTCGCGGGGTTGCCGTGCATTAGCGTGCCAGTCGGCTTCAGCCCCACTGGCCTGCCGATGGGCATGCAGCTCATTGGCCGGCCTCGCGGTGACCTGGCGGTGCTGCAACTGGCGCATGCCTATGAACAAACGGCGCAGGATGTGCTGGGGATCAAGCCGCTAGCCTGAATAGCTTATCGAACCAATCGTTGGTCACCGGAGGCTCCTGACGACATGCAGCGCGATAGTCGACGGTCGCAGAGCGACCCATTGCTGCCTGTGGAGCGCCGGAGAAGCGGTCATTCCAAACTTCTCTGAGCGGCCCGGAGGAGACAGTCGGGCGACTGCTTCAAAGCAGTCGTTGGTCCATTCGAGATTGGTTGCGCGAGCTGTCGATCTTTCTCCAAGGGAGGCGGCGCGTCACCAGATAGAGCACGCCTTGCCCGCGGAACAAGATCGCGGCAAGTAGGCTTGAGACAATCCCGTAAACCTCGTGGGCAAGAGATATTTTCGAGAGAGTCTCCATCGAGCAGAGGATAGCAAACGCCTAACGTGGAAGTAACCGGCGCGCCCGCCATCGAACACGTCCGCGCGATCTACGTCAGGAGTCGATCACGGGAAGATGTTGCAGCCGACGTTGCTTCCCGACGTACCGGTCACGTTGGCGGTGTTGCCGTTCAGCGCCACAGCAGAAGCTGCCATCGGCAGGCTGTTGAAGCACTGGATACCCACGCCTGTCGGGCCGTTGCCTTGGACGGTATTCGCGTCCCGGATCCTGATAGAAGTGAGGTCGCTCGCCTGAATGCCATCGCTGGTGGCGCTGACGATCGATGCGGTATCGCGGAGGATAAGCGTCGAGCTGCGTTGCACAAAGGCGCCGGGCGTCGTCCCCGCCCCCGGCACGCTCACCGCGGTCGAGCCTTTGAGCTCGATGGCCGACGCGTCGAACGCCTGGACGGCGGCCCCGGTGTTATTGCTGATCGTCGCGTTCTGAAGCGTGATGATTCCACCCAGGAAGGCTTGAACCCCTCCGTTGTTGGGCCCGACGCTGCCGTTGCCGGAGATCGTGTTGGTCGTGGTCAGCCCGAATGACGGGTCCCCGACCAAGGCCGTACCGTTCCGGGTGACGAAGATGCCAGTCTCTCTGTTGTTGGAGATCACGTTGTTTCCGGCGAGGTCCACTGATGCCGCCAGAGCGACGCTGATGCCGAAGCCCCCAAACACCTCGCCGGCTGCCGTGCCGTTGCCAATGATCGTGGTGCCGCCGATGAACGCGTGGCCACCGGTGCCGGCGTGGACGCCCACCTGGCCATTGTTGCTGACCGTCGTCGGGCCGTACGCGGGATTGTTCAGTATCCCGATCCGGGCGCTGCCACCATTGTTGACAATGATCCCATTCACGGCGTTCAACGTGATCGTGCTGAAGACGATCGTGGCATTTCCCCCCTCCACGTGGATGCCGTGCGACGAGCCGCTCTGGATTGTCACCCCGCCCGTCAAGTTGTTGGAGCCCAGTCCGATCTGGCCACTGCTGCCCCGGCCGACGAAGATGTTCTCGCTCCCGCTGGTCTCGACGATCCCGCCGACCACGTTGCCCGATGAGCTCTCGGTGATGACGATGCCACTGCCGCCATTCCCGCTTACCGTTATGGGCTTCACCGTGGTCGTCCCCTCGCGGTCCTGACCGACCCGGATGTGCGAGCTGCGCGACGCGAGGATGCCTTGGCCCGTGTTGCCACTCACGGTGCTGTTCGTGATCACAAGCGACGCAGTGTTCGCCGCGACGACGCCGTTCCCCGTATTCGGGCCGACCGTACAGTTATCGATCGAGACGGTACTGCCGTAAGAGGCGATCACGGCATTCTGGGAGTTGCCGCTCACGGTGCAGTTGCTGAGATCCAGCGTCGAGCCGCGCGACGCGCTGATCCCCGAGGTCCCGCCGCCGATGTGGAAGCCCACGCCCGTGAGCCCGTCGATCGTGATTCGATGGGCGCCGTCGAGCAGGATCGTCGGCTGGCTGGGGTCCAGCGCTTGGATCGTGGTGGGGTTGATGCCATCCGTCGTGATCGTCACGTCGTCGCGGGTGATGACGACATTCTCCGTGCAGATCCCCGTGACAACGACGAGAATCGTCGCTCCCGCCCCGTTCACCACCGCGCCAATTTTCTGGCCTTTGTTGCAGTCGACCTTGGGGCCGGCGATCGCTGGGAGCGCGCAGAAGGCGAGCGCCATCACGATGCCGCCCAGCGCTTTCCGGAACGTCACATGCGAAATCATCCGGGATGTCGGAAATGGCCTCATTGCTCCCCCCTTCGTTGGTCTTGTTCGCCGGATGTAGCTGCGTGAAACGCAGAGCCTCGGCGTGGCGCAATGCGCCGATGTGTCGGGGAACGCGCCAAGGCCAGCGGTTGCCCGGCGCGTGCCTAAATGATACTCAGGATCTCTGACGAAATACTGACCGCATCCTGACGTGTTCTTGACGGCAGTTATCTGCACGGCAAGGTTATCCTTTGAGCGAATGTCTTCGAGTCACGGCGCATATCAGGTTGTCGCGTCATTCACAGCGGCGCAAGGAATAAGCACAACGCACGCGAGAGTAACCGACACATGTCGCACGTGCCCGAACGTCGGCTTGTGGACAAATTGGGCGGCGACGCTGACCGTCGGAAGGTGGCCGCACTGAGACGGAGGCGCTCCCTGATAGCAGACGTTACGGTGAGCGTCTGCATTGAGGATGAACGACGGGCCGCAGTCGACCCGTTGCTGCCTGTCGCGCGTAGAGAAGCGGACGTTTACGAACTTCGCTGAGGGGCCAAGAGCGGACGGTCGGGGATTTCTCCAAAAGCAGCCGCTCGCGATGGGCGAGTGACAAGCGCCGTGCGAAGCAATCGGCCGACTCGCCGTTGTCCTGCGCTGTCGCCCCCGGTTGCGCAAGCGCCGAGCGCCTCGCAGAATGCGCTTCGTGGATCATTCGGGCTCCGCTCCCCATGTCTGTGACACCTCGCGCTGACCGCTCGCTGCCGACCGGCACCGTCACGTTCCTGTTCACCGATATCGAGGGCAGCACGCGGCTGTGGGAGACGCAGCACGCGGCGATGCAGCTGGCACTGGCGCACCACGATGCGATCCTGCGCGACGCCATCGAGGCGAACGATGGCCATCTCGTTAAGACCACCGGCGATGGTGCGCATGCGGCGTTTGCGAGCGCGGCGGATGCGATCGCGGCGTGTCTCGCCGCGCAACACGCGTTACAGGCGCAGGCCTCGGGCGAGCTTTCCATCAAGTCCCGGATGGCTTTGCACAGCGGCGCGGCGGAACAACGCGGTGGTGATTACTATGGTCCCGTCCTGAACCGCGCGGCGCGGTTGATGACAGCAGCGCACGGCGGGCAAATCCTCTTGTCGCGGGCCACCGAGGAATTGGTGCGCGGCCACCTCCCTGTGGATATCGCGCTGCGCGACTTGGGCGAGCGGCGATTGAAAGACTTGGTTCAACCCGAGCGAGTCTTTCAAGTGATCGCCCCTGGTCTCCCCGCCGACTTTCCTCCGCTCAAGACTCTCGATGCACGCCCCAACAATCTGCCGGCGCAGACAACGCCCTTCATCGGTCGCGAGCACGCGATTCGCGCCATCAAAGAATACCTGTCCAACGCCAAGGTGCGCCTGCTGACGCTTTCCGGTGTCGGCGGTACGGGCAAGACGCGCCTCGCGCTGCAGGCTTCTGCGGACATCGTGGACGAATTCGAGCATGGCGTGTTTTTTGTCCCGCTCGCTGCGATTAGCGATCCCACTTTGGTGCTGCCAACGATCGCCCAGGCCTTCGATGTGCGCGAAGCCGCAGGCAGGCCGTTGCTGGATCAACTCAAGGACTACTTGCGCGAAAAGCAGATGCTCCTCGTGCTGGACAACTTCGAGCAAGTGATCGATGCCGCGCGACGGGTCAGCGATCTCTTGATTGCCGCGCCACGGTTGAAAGTATTGGTCACCAGCCGGGAGGTGTTGCGCCTGTCCGGTGAAACGGATTATCCCGTTCCGCCCTTGTCCCTCCCCGACCCGAAGCGGTTGCCGCCGCTGGAGCGGCTTACGCAGTACGAGGCGGTGGCGTTGTTCACCGAGCGCGCCCAGGCGGTAAGGCCCGCCTTCGCGGTCACCGACGAGAACGCCCCTGCCGTCGCCGAGATCTGCCACCGGCTCGACGGCTTGCCGCTGGCCATCGAACTGGCCGCGGCGCGCGTGCGCGTGTTGCCGCCACAGAGAATGCTGGCCGAGCTCAGCCATCGCCTGAGCTTTCTCATGGGCGGTGCGCGCGACCTGCCGGCACGGCAGAAGACGCTGCGTGGTGCGATTGATTGGAGCCATGCCTTGTTGACCGGTGACGAACAGAAACTGTTCAGGCGACTGGCAGTGTTTGTCGGAGGATGCGCGCTGGAAGCGATCGAAGCGGTCTGCAATATTGAAAACGATTTGAGTGTTCTCGACATACTGGAGTCACTCGTCGGCAAGAGTCTGGTGAAGCAGACCGAGGCCCATGGCGAACCGCGCTTTGCGATGCTGGAAACGATTCGCGAGTACTCGAGTGAAAGGTTGCTTGCCACAAACGAGGCCGAACGCGCGCGGGACCGGCATCGGGACTACTTCCTGACGCTGGCGGAGGATGCGGAACCGAAACTGATAGGTGCGGAGCAGGCAGAGTGGCTGCGGCGTCTCGAAGAGGAGCATGAGAACCTGCGGGCGTGTCTGGACCGGAGCCTCGCCGAGGCCGGATCGGGAGCAGGTCTTCGGCTATGCGGAGCGCTGGAACGGTTCTGGTACACCCGGGGACATCTCTCGGAAGGCCGGGAGTGGTGTGTGCGGTTCCTGGGAAAGGCAGCAGGCGAGGAGCGAACGCTGGAGCGCGCGAAGGCGCTCAGCGCGGCGGGTGGACTGGCCTGGTCTCAGAGCGACTATCCCGCTGCCCGGGCACGGTATGAGGAGAGCCTGACGATCGTGCGCGACCTAGGGGACCGAAGCGGCATCGCCCGCTCGCTCAATGGCCTGGGGAACGTGGCCCACGATCAGGGCAACAATTCGGCCGCCCGGGCGCTGCACGAGGAGAGCCTGGCCGTCAGGCGGGAACTGGGAGACCGGAATGGCATTGCCACTTCGCTGAACAACCTGGGGAATGTGGCCAGCGAGCAGGGCGCTTTCGCCTTTGCCCGGGCGCTGCACGAAGAGAGCCTTGCGATTGCCCGGAAAGTGGGGGACCAGAGGGGCATCGCCCGCTCGCTGAGCGCCCTTGGAAATCTTGCGCTCTACCAGGGCGACTATCCCGCTGCCCGGACGCTGCACGAGGAGAGCCTGGCGATCCGGCGGGAACTGGGGGACCGGAGGGGCACGGCCCTCGCGCTGAACAACCTAGGGCTTGTGGCCAACGTGCAGGGCGACTCTCCGACCGCACGGAGGCTGTCCGAGGAGAGCCTGGCGATTCGGCGGGAACTGGGGGACCGGAGTGGCATCGCCCGCTCGCTGAACAACCTGGGGGGTGTGGACTATTATCAGCGCGACTATCCCGCTGCCAGGGCGCGGCACCAGGAGAGCCTGGCCATCAGGCGAGAACTAGGGGACCGGAGTGGCATTGCCCACTCGCTGAACAACCTCGGGAATGTGGCCTACGTGCAGGGCGACTATTCGGCTGCCCGGGCCCTGTACGTAGAGTCCCTGGCGATTAGTGTCGAACTGGGCGAAAGGCGGGCGATTGCCTATTCCCTGGAGGGATTGGCGGAGGTGGTTGCTGCTCTCGGCAGTTCGCTTCGCGCTGCCCACATTTGGGGCGCCGCCGAGCGACTGCGGGAGGAGATCGGATCGCCGCTGGCGCCGAATGAACAACCGGTCTACGACCGGCGCGTGGCCGCGACACGCACGGCCTTGGGAGATGACGCTGCCTTCGACCGCGCCTGGCATGAAGGCCGCGCTTTGACGCTCGAGCAAGCGATAGAGCTGGCATTGGAGGAGACAGCTGAGCGATCATGAAAAATGTGCTGCCTGCGGCACCTTGCGATTCCTAGGACTATCCAATCGCCCAATACATGAGCGCGAGCCCGCTCGCGTCACTTTCTGGGATAGGGCGTGCCGTCCCTGTGGGTGTACCAACCGACTTTCGAATCCAATACCATGTCGATGTCGGAATAGACGACGCATTTGTCGGTCGTCCGCGTGCCGATTTCGAGACAGAAGGCTGTCGTGCCGCTCTTATTGACGAGATGATGACCGTCGGGCACGTTCTTGGGGAACGCCACGCAATCGCCCGCGTGCAAGATTTCCTCGCCCTGGTCGGTGATGAGCACGATCTCGCCTGAGATCACGTAGACGAATTCATCTTCCGCCGAGTGCCAATGGCGCTGGCTGGACCACGCGCCAGGCGGCAGATGCAGGAGATTGACCCCGAACTGGGTCAAGCCGCCCGCGTCGCCGAGCCTCTGGCGAATCCGATTGGCCGATTCTTTGTCAAACGGCGCAGGGTAGGACGAGCCCTTACGCTCAGGGATGGACACCAGATTGAGCTTGGGCATGGGTAACGCTCCATGAACGACGTATCGTAAAACAAAACGACACACGCGACATCATTTGCCTGATCAGGATCGCACTTCAAAGCGATGCGTTCCTTCGAACGCAGGACGCGGTACCGAGTGTCCGTGTTGGATCGCACTTGCCCTTAATCGGCTGAAATCGGGCCATGAGCGGGCACTCGCCACGGGGCGAAAGATGTTTGTTCCATCGGCGTAAAATCGTGTACGGTAATGGATCACTGTTATTCGATTTGAACTGTGCCGACGATAAGGTATCCATTGCGCCGATCCATTGCCTGGCGAATGTGGCTTTGCTGTGCTGCGGCTCTCTCAGCCACGGTTCCTCATGCGGTAGCTTACGCGGACGAGACGCGGAGGCTGCCAATCGTGGGCCAGGTGTGGTTTTCTGACTCGCGTGCGGTCGGTCCAGCCGATCGCGCGTTCCGTGAAGGCTTGCGTGATCTTGGCTATGTTGACGGAACCAACGTCATTATTGTTGCGCGATACGCAAACGGTGATGCCACGCAACTGCCGGCGTTGGTAAAGGACTTAATTGCGGTTCCGGTGCAAGTCTTGCTGGTATCTTCGGCCGCTGTCCGATCGGCAATGGACACAACCAAGACAGTTCCCATTGTATGCGCGACGATGGGTAGCGCGTTTGAGAGCGGACTGGTCACGAGCCTTTCGCATCCCGGGGGTAACCTCACCGGCCTCTCCGGGCAAATTGGGGAGTCTCATCTCAAGCTGCTCAGCATGACAAAGGAGATCTTGCCAGGTCTAACTCGGATCGCGATGCTGTACGACGCAAGCTTTCCCGAAAACGCCGACTACATTAGCGATTTCCGAGGGCGAGCTCAGGGCGTAGGGGTAACCGTTAACGCGTTCGGTGTCCGCGATTTGGAGGAAATTCGAATTGCGCTTAAGGAGATTGACCGAGCTCGGTCGCAAGCATTGATGCTTGTCATCTCGCCGGTCATCGGAGCTCATGCGGACGCGATTATGGATTTTATGGTCCATCGAATTCCGGTAATAACGGACGCAACGGAGCTGGCGAAGGCCGGACCCGTGATTGCTTATTCGGAAAATGTCTTGGCGATGTATCGGGGGAGCGCAGCATACGTGGACAAGATCTTGAAGGGCGCCAAGCCGAGCGATCTGCCGATCGAACAGCCGGCCAAATTTCAGCTTGTGATTAACATGAAGACCGCGAAAGCGCTCGGGTTGACTATCCCGCAATCACTTCTGCTGGTCGCGGACGAGGTCATTCAATGATTGCTTCGGGAACCATAATCACTGCGGCATAGCTGTTAGGCTCTCCACCTGGCATAGATTGGCCTCGGTCGCTGAACGTCCGCTATCCGGCAATGCAAGTGGCTGCAATGGGTCGATAGCGCCATCGAACAACCGCTCTCAGCGAATTTGCTGTACGGCCGCTGTTGGCCTATTCTGTTGAAAAACTGTTCAAGACTTGGTCAACGCGGTTTTGCAGGGGGTCATAAACCATCACTCCCGCGCGTAGCGTTCAACAGCGGCCGTTCTATGAGGTCGAATTTCGAGAGCACTGACGCTCGGTGCCGCGAAACGAGTTTTTCAACAGAATAGACCCGAACCGGTCTCAGGAGTCTCCCGATAGCTGACAATGAGGAACCGGCGCTTCGCCTATGGGAAGACCACGGTCTACGCAAATCGATCGGCCGCGGATTGTTAGGACGGCTCGTGGCAAGCTCGTTGCTTGACCCTTCAAAGGCAACGGCGTAGCGTCCTCTAGATATTCTGAAAATCCAATCGGGGGGCCAAGATGCTGCGGCCAGCGCTGCTCGCGCTCGGGATGGTTTTGAGCCTCTGCTCAGTCACGCTCCCACTCGCCGCCGAACAACAGACACCGACAAAGGTGTATCGCATCGGGATATTGTCGACGACTTCGCCCAACTCCACGGTGATACCGGACCTCATAAAGGAGTTTCGCAATCTCGGTTACATCGAAGGGCAGAATTTGGCCGTCGACGTTCGATGGGCGGAAGGCAAAGCCGAGCGTCTTCCAGAGCTAGCCGCTCAGCTTGTTACACTGAAGCCCGACGTGATCATAACCTTCACGACCAACGGAGCTCTCGCCGGAAAGCAAGCGACCACAGCGATCCCTATCGTCATGTTGCAGGTTTCCGATCCAGTTGGTTCTGGGCTCGTTGCGAGCCTCGCGCACCCAGGCGGCAATATCACTGGTGTGACCGACTATGGCATCGACCTGACGGCGAAATATGTGGAGCTCATCCACGCCATCGCACCGAAAGCCATTCGTATCGGTGTTCTCATGTCGGACAATCCAATCCATCCAGCTCAACTCAGCGGCATTGAGGACGCGGCGAAGGGCCTTGGGCTCGGCGTCGTGACGGCGATGGACCGTTCAAACGACGAATTGGACCAGGCATTCGCGGCGCTGGCAAAGGAAAAGGCTGGCGCCGTCATCGCGCTAGGAGGTGCGACACAGGCCAGCCAAAGGGAGAGGATTGCCGAACTCGCATCGAAAACTGGAATGGCCACTCTATTTCCAACTCGCGCGTACGTCGAAAAAGGCGGCTTGATGAGCTATGGGCCGAACCTCCCCGCTAGTTACAAGCTGGGGACGCGGTATGTCGACCGAATTCTTAAAGGCGCCAAGCCAGCTGACCTCCCAGTAGAGCAGCCGCCACAGTTTGAACTCATCTTCAACCTCAAGACTGCGAAGGCGCTCGGTATCACGATTCCGCAATCGCTGCTGCTGCGTGCGGACGAGGTGATTCAGTAGCCGCGCGAATACCTACTTCTGGCCGAACTCCGCCTGATCGAGGCCAAGTACGAAGCACGAAGTCCTCGGCACTAACCAGTGTATCCCGCACCTCGCAGCGAGCACCACGCTCGAGGGACGAATCCAGGTGCACCATGCCAGGCGCCTTCTTCTCCGTACTTCGAACGACTCACAAGGCACCGGGCACCAGTGAGTCGAACGCAGGCTCCGATCCAAGTACTGAGAGCTCAGTACGCCGTCCGGTGGCCGAGATCGACCCGTTGCGGCCGGTCATGCTCTGGAGAAACGGACGTTCGCGGATTTCGCCGAACGGCAAACAGCGGTCACTCTGAGGAAGCTCGTTTCCACTGCCGATTCTTTGGCTAAGCTGAGCCCACGGGATGGCGCGGCGTCACTTCTCGGGAATTCCGGCTTTGCGGAGGCCCGTATACCAGTGTGCTTCGGCGAGTCGCATGTACTCAGGATTTGTTGAGTACTGCTTGGCCCTCAGCGTCGCCACCGTGAAGCCGGGGGATGCGCGCAGGATCTTGGCCGTTTCCTCCGCGGCCCGCGCGGTCGCTCCCGTATGAGCATACGCAGCCGCGAGAAAGTAGGCGATGTCGAAATCTTCACCAGTCCGGCCGGCGGCTTTCTCACATGCCGCTATCGCAAGATCGTATTGCCCGAGCAGCAGATGCGCCTCGCATCCAGCGCGGAGAGTCCACCAATCCCCGGGCGGGTCCATCGAGATGGCCTGAGCAACCAAGGCTACAGCTTCCGCCGGCCTTCCGACCATCGACATTATCCATGCACGGCCGGCTACAAGATCAGAGGAATCGGGATCGAGCTGGATAGCCGTCGCGCTTGCCTCGAGAGCGGCATCCCATCGCCCCATGTACATGAGTACGCCGGACCGCAGGTACCAAGATTGCGCCGCGCCGCGATTCACCTTCACGGCCCTGCTCGTCACTTCATCCATTCGTCGAATGAGGCGCTCGCGGTCTGCCTTTGAATCGACGTCAAGCTGCCCATCAAGCGCGCCACAGACGCAAAGCAACGCCGGTACAAGATCCGGGTCGAGCCGCAGGGCCTCCTCGCACAACGATTCTTGCCGCCGAAAACGTGCTGGCGACTTCTCTTCGTTTTTTAAATCATACGCGCGCAGCACGTAGTCCATCGGCGCTGTTGCGCGCCCTACTTCCGAAATACTCCGTCGTATCTCCACGTCGTATAACCGGCTCCGAAGATGCTCCATCGCCCTTCGCAACGCACGCACCTGGTCGATGGCCGCCGGCTCCTTCAGTAGCACGGTCTCGTTCCAGACCTGTTCCCCGGAAGCGCCGTTAATCAAACGCAAGCGAATCTCGGTCATGTCCTGCCCCAGCTGTGCTTCTGCTTCCAGAACGTAGCGGACTTGAATCGTCCGGACGAGCTCCCCAATGTCGCCGGGATGGACCGAGCTGGATTGCCTTGCAGCCACGGGCACTGTGCGGATCGCCACATCGGAGCGCGCCAGTTGGGCGGACAGGTCGCGACTAACGGAATCCAACCGTTGCATAACTGCGGGATCTCCGATCGGCGTGACCAAGGGCAACACGCCCACGGACATGGCCGGTGGCTCGGCCGCGTGCGGCTTTCGCCAATTCCACGACGACACGAGCAGACCGACCGCCGCCAGCGCGAGAAGTGATACAACCCAGACGGCCCGTTGGCCAAGCAACCTTGACGGCTGGAACATCAACCACGAAGGCGCTGCTCCCGATCGCCGACCGTTCGTCGAGGGCGATGCAAGCGACGCGTCCAAACCCACGGCGAATACCCGGATGGGCCGCATGATGTTCTTAACCTGCTGCTCACCGATATCGTCGAAGCGCACATCGAGGCTCCCGTGCACCTGCTCGCGCACAGCAGCGGACACGCAGATGCCACCCGGCTCGGCTAGCGCCTCCAGCCGTGCCGCGACGTTCACGCCATCGCCCGCGATGTCGGTGCCATCGACAATGATGTCGCCGAGGTTGATGCCAATGCGGAACTCTATGCGGTAGTCGGACGGTTTCGACTGATTGTCGGCTCGCATCGCTCGTTGCACGTCGATGGCGCAACGCAAAGCGGCGTCTGCGCTGCCAAATTCCAGAAGCATGCCGTCGCCAGCGGTCTTCACGACCCGGCCACCATGTTCAGCAATCTTTGGATCGAAGATATGCTCACGTATCTCCCGCAGCCGCCCGAACGCCGCTGTCTCATCCCGCTCCATGTGTCTGCTGAAGCCGACCACGTCGGCGATGAGGATCGCGGCGAGCCTTCGAATGACGGCGCTTCGACTCACGGTCGCTGTAACGATCAGGTACGGTGAGGCCAAACCGTAACACAAGGCTAGGCTGGGCCGCGAGCCGAACACGGATTCCCAGTCAAACCGGCAGGGAGTCCGAAGGCTGAGGCTTCGGTCGACCGTTGCCAGCGAGCGGCCGCTATGGGGGGCGAGGCGCTACGGCCGCTGCTGGCCGCACTGAGACGGAGGCGCTCCCTGATAGCAGACGTTACGGTGAGCGTCTGCATTGAGGATGAACGACGGGCCGCAGTCGACCCTGACCAGCCGGTCGGACTTCTACAAAGCAGTCAGTTGACGAATCAGGTCAGTCTGCGACCGCGGCGAGGAGCGCAAACCTTGCAATCTACGCATAACGACCAATCACCGCATCATCTCTTATGCGCGCGACGCGCCTCCTCAGGCGTTGCGCCTCCATGCACCAATGCTTCTTGATGCTGTACCAGATGTCGGCCGCCTGCATAATGTTGGAAGCGTCCGGCACTGACTTTGGATCGGGCGCAGGACTTGGCCGGTAGGGACTGATCCACGCACGCGTGTCCGAATCCTGGGCGAGCCCACACTTTTCGGTCGGCGAGCTGAACGCGCCCCCGTTGCGAACCGTAATGCCGGATTTCGCCGCGCCTTGCCTGGAGTGCGCGGACCGGCGACTTGTTCGGAGCTGAGGGCCAGGATCAGCTCCAGCGTAGTGTCCAAGAACTGGAACCGCCCTGTGGTTTGCGGAACGACTACAGAGGATACTGGTGGCTGCTATTCTGGCGCAATGAGCCGCCGTGCGCACGTATGGCCTCGCCCGGGCAAAGGGCAGTTGCGAGTCCTTGCCGGGAAAAGGCGCCTTTTGTTCTTCCGGATGGCAGCCCCTATTTAGTGAAGAATAGCCACTGGTTACTTGAAAAGCTCGACCCGAAAAATGTTGGCGTAGACGCCGGCAGGGCCGCGGATCCTATCCTAAATTATCGGGAACCTATCTTGAACCGAGAAACCCGTGATCACCGTGCACGTCCGTATAGACCCCGACCACGTCACCTTGAGGATTGATCCCTCGCGTTGATGAGTCGGGATAGGGAATATTCAGCGACGTGAACGTCCCGTTTCGAAACGAAACGAAGCTGATCACCGGGCTGTTCGGAGGTATGTTGTCGCTTAGAATCTCGCTCGTTACCACGGCGGCCGTGTACAGCCCCGTAATGTCGCCGGAGTCGGCGATCCGGAACAGCAGTGTGTTAGTTGCGCCCGGAAAATCCAAGGTTGTGTAGTTCCCTTGTGCGTCGCGCACAAAGCCGTGCACATTAATAATCGCGGACGGGCTGCACGTCGTTGTCGAGGCGGGAATGGTCACATACGCCCCTACGATATTCCCGCTGTCGTCGACTCCTTTGGCTGAGGTAGCAACCGCGCCCGGAACATCAATCGCCGTGAAGCTCCCGTCGGCATTGCGCACAAATCCGTGTGGGAGAGGCACCGGCACCGGGCAGATGCTGATCGAGGTGGGCGCCGTGTACTCGCCGACGATCACGCCGTTGTTGCTGAGTGAATTGGCGATCGTCGTTCCGGCGATGGCGCCGGGCAAGGGAACATCGAACAGAAGGAAGCCTCCGCCGGCGCTCCGGAAGAAGCCGTGCGTCCCGCCGCTCGGATCGAACCACTTTCCCACCATATCGCCGCCTGAATCGACTCCCCGGGCAACCGTGCCCGTGTTCGGAACAGGAACGTCAATCGGAGGAGCAAAGCTGCCGTCCCGGTACCGGAGGAAGCCGCGCGGATTGCCGCCAAAATTGGCATCGAAGAAGCGCCCGACAATATCACCGCCGGGAGTGATGTCGAAAGCCTTGGTGTTACTCCCACCTGCGAACGGGACATCGAACGCCGTGAACGTGTAGTTGATCGCGTTTTGCGCCTGAGCAAAATTGGTCAGGAGCGTGAATACCAAGACAGCTAAGCTGATCGGAATCGGCTTCATCATCGCTTGCCTCCCTAGTTGTTGACGTTGAACACCGCAGCGAAGTGCAGCGATGCGAAGCAACCACTGACCGCGGCTTTCAAGTGCCCTTCGATGCCCTGTCCGGTCGGGTGCAGTTGGTCGATGGTTGCGGGGTACGGCACACCGGTTTGTCCCGGCCCCGTGCAGGCCAACTGGCCGTCCAAGTGGTAGAGCCTGCCGAGATGCGTAAGGGGGCCGGACAAGGTGCAGACGATGCCGTTATGGAGCTGATCGACGAAGGTGAACGTCAGCGTGGCCGACGTGTCGGCGACCTGCGTGACGGCGAGGCCGTACCTCGCGCGGAAGGTCGGATCGTTCTGCGTCGGGTCGGTGCAGCTGTTGATCGCCCCGGCCATCGAGCCGGAGTAGTTGCCGCCCATTGCGTATGCCGTGAGCGTCTGGCGCTGGACCGTCTTGGTCACGGTCCCGACGCCATTCACCGTGTAGGTCAGCGTGGCGT
>Ga0070707_100003146_pt1 | contig 15618 bp, 24 predicted proteins | sample KBSK5502metaG_FD_65468 | JGI IMG/M metagenome (GOLD analysis project Ga0070707, IMG submission 65468) | Corn, switchgrass and miscanthus rhizosphere microbial communities from Kellogg Biological Station, Michigan, USA - KBS K5-50-2 metaG | ecosystem: Host-associated > Plants > Roots >... | reverse complement strand
GCGGCGGCGATCGTGGTTGATAATACGGAACATCCCAAAATCCGCATCTGCCGCTGGCGTGGCGGGCAGCAGCACTGGAGCCTGCCGACTTCTGTCGACGCAGATCAACTCGAACCCATCGCCGACTGGACACTGATCCCGCTCACCGAAGCCAAGCGCCTGGCCGCCGCCGCGTACGAGCGCAGCTACCTCGTGCGCGCGATGGAGTCTGCGGGGGGCGTGCTGGCGAATGCCGCGCGCCTAGCCGGCGTCGACCGCTCGAACTTCCGCCGCTTGCTCCAGCGACACGGCATCGTCAAGTCGCCTTCGCCGCTTAGACGAGCGCAGCGTCCTGCGCGCCCTGCGCGGCGAAAGAAGAGGTCTCGGCGATGAAGGCAGCGGAGAACAAGCGCTACGTCGTGGTTCAGACGCCGCGCAGCGGCGCGTGGGTGCACTACTTGTGCGGGTGGTGCGGGCCCGGAGACGGTGCTTCCGGCGGCGGATGGCAAGCAGAGCACGACGATAGACGTCGCTTGCCGGTCTTCCTCAGCGATCGCGGGCAGGCGCTGGTGTTCGACGAGCCGACCGCGTGTCAGCTCGTCGGCCAGCTCGACGCCCGCTACCGTGGCGTCGTGCGTACCTACGCCGAGGAGCTGTTACATGATTGATGCGTCGCTCCCCCAGCGGTCCGACGAGGTGGTCGCCGAGAGCTTCTGCTCCGCGCTCCGCGCCCGATTAAAGCTCGCCCTGGAGGCGCTGCCGTGACGAAGGGATCGTGGATCCACGACGATGTCGGGAGGCACCTCAAGAGCTGCGCGCAGTGTCGCGCTGCCGACCCGGAGAGCGCGCGCGTCAAACATGACTCGCCCGGCAAGGTTTCCGAGCGCGACGTCCCCGCGGAGAAGCTCGCGGCGATGTGCCCAGACGGCCGCTCGATCTACCGTTCGTACCTGCGCTGGCTCGCGGAGCCCGACGAATGACAGGGAAAGAGCGCCGCCTCTACCGCTACGCGATCAGCTGCGCGCTGTCGGCGCTCGTTGGCTACGCCGGGCAGTTCGGTCGAGGCTGGTACCACTTCGCAGACGGCGAGGTGATCGTCGCCTCGGAGGTCGCGCTGTGACGGCGCGCGTTGACGTCGCCGCAGGTGGTGATCAGTTCGTTTGGTGTGCGCGGTACGCGTTGAGCAGTTGCTCGGCGACTTCTAGGTAACAGCTGTCTTGGCCGGTCCCGATCCAGCAGCGATCAGCGTCGCTGGCGCTGACGACGTTCGACTTGCCGAAGCAAAGACGCTGCAACCCGCCGTCGAGATGATGGTACGCCATGCGTGCATGTAACTCTGGGTGAGTACGTGGCGAGCGCACGATCGCTTCGAGGTCCCACTTGAGCCCCGTGCAGACCTCGTGCTGCGCCTTCGCTAGATTTTCCGCCGTGGTCTGCTGCGATCGGGCATACGCGAACGCAGAGATCGCGGCGGCGGAGACGCCGAGCAGAACGACGAACGCAGATGTCTTCATGGTTTCTTCTTGTCTGGGATGAGGCCCATCGCCCGCGCGAACGCTTCGTCTTCGGAGCTGAGTTGCTGCGGTTGCTGCTGCGGTTGCTGCTGCGGTTGCTGCTGCGGTTGCTTGTTGTCGGCGAACACGGAGCCCGCGGGCAAAGCGGGTTGTTGCACGGCCTGTTTGCCGAACTGCGACGCGAGAGGCGCGTTGTTCGTGTAGAGCTGCGACTTCGTGACCATCGCGCCGCCTCGTATCTGAGCTCGCGTGACGGAGAGGTTGACGCCGTTGGCCTTGAGCATCGCGACGTAGCCGTCGTCGACGACGGCGCAGGCGCCGAAGCGTGCCTCGCTCGCGGCGATGGCTGCCTCGCGGAACTCGTCGGGCACAGGCTTGGTCAGGCGCGCGTCGCCGTGTGCGACGCCGCCCTTGCCCATGTAGTCATCCGTCTTCGACGAGTACCACGGCGTCTTGTTGCCGAGGAGGTCTTCCACGAGCACGACGCGCGTCTCGCTCTCCAGGTGGCCCTCGGGCAGTTGCGTGCGGTCCTTGCCGATCTCGGACACGCCCGACTTCATGAAGCGCTTGAGCTTGGCGCCCAGCTCGTCGACGTACGCGTCGACCGAGTGGAACTCCGGATCGAACGCCTCGTAGGTGAGTATCAGCTCGGCGTCGCTCGCGTGCGCGGTGACGTTCATGAGGAACTGTTCGAAGCCCTTGTCGCAGTCCTTGCGCAGGCTGTCGAGATACGTCGTCTTGATGGTCTTCTCATCCGCGTCGTCCGCGTTCTGCCGCTTCTTCGCGGCCTCCTTCGCGCGCGGTGTGACGAAGCCGAAGGCCGAGCGCGTCGCGCTGTCGATCTTCGCGGGCGTGGTCGCGTTGAGCGCGGACATCGCGCGCTCGGCCCACTTGCCGTCGGGCAGGCCCTGCATCGCGTTATTGAAGCTCGCGTCGTGGAGCTTCTGTAGCCCCGTTGTGCGGAGGCCCTTGAGCGCGTTGCCGGCGACGAGCATGAAGTGCGCGCCCGCGAGGTCGAGCGCGAGCCCGAGCATCCAGTGGAGGTCCTCGGGCCTTTTGACCAGCTCGGTCGTCTTGAGGTCGGCGATCGCGTGCTTGTAGTTCTCGCACGCCTTGTCCACGCGGTGCATGATCCAGCCGACGAGGCGATCGCGCTGCTTGTCGACGAGGAAACACTCGGTGGAGGCCGGATTGGCCTCGCACGCCGGACCGTTGTCGATGTGCGCGTTGCCCACCGCGACGGGCGGCGCGTTGCCGTAGGTTTGTCCCACGAGCGTCTGCTTGCCCGGCGTCGGCAGCTGCCCTATGTCTGGAGCTGACGCGACGTTGCGCGCCTCGACGCGCGAGCGTTTACCTGGTGCGAACTCATCTCCCATCACAGACCTCCTCTGACTCGCGGGGGCGTGACCTGTCTGCGCCGGTAACGGCACGGTGAACTTTCCGATCTGGCACGCGTCGAGTCGTACGGACCCTCTCGGTCGGATCTCCCTGGTCGTTTTTCGTCTGGAGGTTCGATCGACCGAGGAGGGACTCCGCGTTCCCGGCGCTGGAACCTTCGTTCATGGGTTGACACAGCTAACAGGATGATAGACAATTTTGCAAGCGTAATGTTCGAACCGAAGCGCTCCAGCCGAGAGAGTCTCTCCCACTACATCGGCGCCCGGGTGACCGACGCCGAGGAGGCGTGGCTCCGCGCCGAGATGAAGCGCCGCAAGCTCACGATGAGTGACTTGATCCGCCTCGCGCTCGGGAAGCTTCGTTCCCCGAAGCCTGTCCACGTCGAAGGCGGCGACGACGGGGCGGCGGAGCGCAGCACGTGAATGTAGACCAGATGGACGTTCTGGCTACCGTCTCTGACGATCCCGAGTACCGGATCGCGTACGATGTCGGTCGGCGCAAGGTCGGCTGCGTGCTGATCCAGGCCGCGTTCGGCTGCGACGTGCCGGGGCCGCTGTTCTACGACTATTTCGGCACCGGTGAGGCGTGGACCGTCGACGCGAGCGGCTGCCGCGTCTACCCGGTTCGCAGGAGCCAGCTGCCGCTGCTCGCCGCCAAAACCTGTTTCGAGCGGGAAGGAGGAGACGTCCGATGACCATGCGGCAAGCGCTCGACGAGATCCGATCCTCGATCGGCCGCGGTAAGGGGACGTTCGCCGTCTCTCGCATGCCGGCCGGCCAAGGCAAGCCGTTCTCGCTCTCCGTCGGCTCGATTCGCGTCGTGCGTGTCGACGGCGGCTTCGTCATCTCGCTTGGTCTGTCGCGCGACCAGGTCGCTAAGCTCCGCGCGATGTGCGACGAGATGCTCGCGGAGGAGCCTGCTTCCGTAAAGGAGAGCGGATGAAGTCGCTGCTCTTGACCCACGACCTCTCCTGCGTGATCGGCGACCTCGCGAAAGCCGCGTCACGTTACCCGCACGGCGCTCCGATGCGGAGCACGCTTCCCGCGCGCGACCTGATGGTCGCCGCCGTTGCGTTCACCGTCCAGCTCGCGATCGACGTGGGAAACCATGATTCTGCCGACATGCGCGCGCTCGAGCGCGAGTTGATCGCCGTGCTAGAGGATACGAATAAACCTTCGGCCGGATGATTGCCGCGGCCTCCGCGTAAGGAGCCTTGATTTCCGCGTCGAGATCGTCATTATCGCGCGTACACGCCGGTGTAGGATCGGGGCATGTCGAGGAAGCTCAAGAGCAGCGGTCAGTCCGACGTGAAGACGTGAAGGTCACAAGTCGCAAGCAGGTGCAGGTCATCGGGGCGCAGGTGCGCCAGACCGGTGGGACCGGTGGCAAGGTGCCGAGGAAGATCCGGACCACGAAGTAGGCGCGTTCGAACCGGCCGTGAAGTTCAACGCGCACACCGACGAGCAGACGTGCGGCAGGCGCGTGCCCGGCGACTTGTCCGACAGGTACAGCGACCTCGGCGGCCTCGCGTGCATGCGCACGGCCGGGCACGGTGGCGAGTGCGTCGCCGTCGCGCGCGACGCGGCTTCCGCCGACGGTGTGCGTTGGTGCTGCCGGGTAAAGCTCGGTGACGACCACGCCGCGTGGTGCCTGAGCCGTGACGGCCGTCGCGACGCGGGAGGAGTAGATGAGTGAGCCGACCGTCTTCACTGTTGGTCACTCGAGGCACTCCGCCGATCGTTTCCTGGCGATCTTGCGCGCTCACGCGATCGACCAGGTCGTCGACGTGCGGTCGCAGCCCTGCTCGAAGTGGGCTCCCCACTTCGACGGATCTGCCTTGCATCGGACGCTGGTCGCGAGCGGCGTCGGCTACGTCTTCCTGGGCCGGCAGCTCGGCGGGCGCCCCGAGGATCGATCCGTCTACTGGGCAGACGGCACCGTCGACTACGCGCTGCGAGCGCGAGCGCCCGACTTCGCGGACGGCGTCGCGCAGCTCCTGGCGCTTGCGCGCTCGCGGCGTACTGCGATTCTCTGCGCGGAGGAAGATCCGGCGTGCTGCCACCGTCGTCTCCTCGTCACCCCGGCGCTTCAGCGCACGGGCTTTACGGTCGCGCACATCCGGGGCGATGCGCGCCTGGAGCGGGAGCCTCAGCCCGAGGCGCCGCGGCAGATCGACCTGTTCGGAGGTAGCCCGTGATCGAATGTCGCTGCATGCGCGACGAGTGCGCGACCTGCATGGAGCGCGCGTGATCAAGGCGTGGCGGTGGAGCAAGAGCCTGTCCGAGGTGACCTCCCGCGGCGGCGGGATCTGGCGCCTCCGTGACGGCCGCGGTCGCGAGCGCGCGACGATCTGGCAGAACAGCGAGGACCTCTACACCTGGCACACGTGGGACGATCGCGGCACGGGCGGCGAGAACAGCGAGGCGACGTCGCTCGACGATGCCAAGTTGTTCTGCCTCGCGTGCATCGTGCGGCAAGGCTGGGCGCCGGGTGGTTGGCAAGTGCAGTGGTGATCGAGACTGCCCTTGAGCGCGTCGGGCATTCGGGCTGTTTTAGATCTGGCCCTGGAGGGCGCTGATCGTCACGAGGAAACGCTGTCCCTCGCGGACGACGTGCTCCGCGAGCACCGGATGGATGATCGATCTTGCGGCTGCGGGCGTGCCGATGCCGAGGCTCTTGAAGTAGGCGTCGAGATCGAGGCCGCTGCGCGTGGTCAGCGACAACAGCTGCTCGCGCATCGATGTGCCGCATCCCTGCCACAGACGGTTGAGGTCGCCCAGGAGCGCGATCGCCTGGTGGATGCGCTCTGCCTCGCTCGGATCGAGCAGGTGCGCGGCGAACGCTGCGTGCTCGGCCATGAATGTCAGCCATGTCCTGCACTCGTCGGCGTCAGAGAGCATCTGGCCTTGCAGCTTGGTCAAGAAGTAGTCGCCCTCTCGTCGGATGTGGTCGACGAACAGTGGCCACAGCCAGCCGAGCCACTCGCCGCTGACGAGCCTCGAGTGGACCTCCGTCTTCAGCTCGCGCGTCGCGAGCACGAGCGAGATCGCGTCGGGGACGGTCCGCGGTCCGCCGTGGTAGCGCTCCCACTGGGCGTGGAGACCCTCGGCCCTGCTCTTGAGGTGCTTGTCGTCGAGCCCGAGCTGCATGAACAGTGCGTGCTCGGAGAGCTGGCGCGACCAGAACTCGATGTCGTCGGCGATCGGCAGCGCCACGCCGGAGACGCTCGGAACGTCGTAGAAGCTCTGGGCGTGCATGAAGAGACAGTCGACTCTACCTCGTCCAAGAGGGCTCCACCAGAATCTGACTTGAACCTGATATCGTGGACCCATGGCGAAGAAGACGACCGCCCGGCTCGATCGCGAACTCGTCCTTCAGTGGCACAAGATGGAGAGGACCGACCGCTACGAGGTCGTCGTCTACGTGAGCTGAGCGTGCCGGCGATCCACCCGGGCTACCCGACGTCGATCCACCTGCACCCCGTCATGTACTGGGGCGACAAGGTTGGTGAGAGACCGCAGGACTTCGTCGACTCGCGCGTCCCGGCGTCGCGTCGCGAGGCCCTCGCCTTCATCTTCAAAAACGGCATCGACGCCCACCCGGGTGTTCAGGCGAAGGGTTGGGCGAGCTGCCGGATTTGCGGGGCGCTGCTCGGCTCGATGGACCTCGCGCGCTTCGGGTTTGTGTGGCCGCAGAAGGCCGAGCATTACGTCCTCGCGCACGGCGTCTGGACGCCCGAGTGCAGCGCGCTGCTCGAGCGCGCGCTGGCGCCCGGCGCGACGCGCGTCGGCGCGGCGCCCGCTTCGCCCCCGCCGGGACCGCAGCAGGCACCGAAGGAGTTGCCGTGGTACTTCGAGAAGACGGGGCCGGCCTTCTTCAACGAGTGGTCGCTCGCGCACGTCGGCTGGGGCGTCGTCTGGCAGCTCTTGTTCCCCGGTCGGCTCCTGGCTGGCCTCGTCGTGCATACGATCTACGAGTCGATCGAGGGCTACATCTTCCCGGCGGAGTTCCGCGACGTCTCGATGCGCAATCACGTCGGCGACACGATCGCGTTCGCGGCGGGCACGCTGGTCGTTCCGCCGACGCGGAAACGATCTGCCGCCGATACGACGCAGATCCTCGCCGAGGCGAGCTCGCGATCGAGCCGCTGAGAGGTCTCCACCGGGCGATCGCGGCCTTCCGCTACACTGCCGTCAAGATCGAGAGCAGCGACGACCGCTCGACGATGTAGGTGATCACTCCCCCGACGGGCGCGGGCGCGACGGTGATGCGCACCGAGAACGTGTGGGCGGCTCCATCGCCGACGAACTCGCCGATGCAGGCCAGGCTCTCGGCCAGCGTCTCGTTCGTTGTCGTGGCGTGCTCCGTGTGTCATCAACTATTATCAACAACAGTGATGAAAAAGCTGCCATCCCGCGGAGTCCCAGCCGGATCGTAGAAAGATACTGTCACGACACCGCCGATCACCACCGGCACCGCCACGTTGATTGCCACATTGTACGTATCAATCAGCGTGACGTGCACGATGACATTATTGTCTAACGGCTGAATGATGAGTGTGAGGTCATAGCTGCCAGGGCCTGTTCGTACGACCCCTGAAAAACCTTTGTTGCTAACGAAGCCGCCTGGAGAAACCCGAGCAGCCGCGATAATCGGAGATCCTTCCGTGGGCCCCGTGGCGCCCGTGGGCCCCGTGAAGCCCGTCGGCCCCGTGGCGCCCGTGGGCCCCGTGAAGCCCGTCGGCCCCGTGGCGCCCGCTGGCCCGGTCGGTCCCGTGGATCCTGTGCCACCGTCCTGGCCGTCTCGCCCGTCCTGGCCGCGGTGCCCGCGGTGTCCGCGCTCGCCTCGTTCTCCGCGTTCGCCGTCGTCGTCGCAGTCCGGAAGGCGCTTGCTGATGTCGGTCATGATCCGACTCTATCTCCGGCAAGTGACCTGGCGCCAGAAACTGGCCGTGCTCAGCGTGCGAGGCTCTTTCTCGATGCGCGCTTGTCCCAGCTCCAGTCGTGGACGCGCGCTGCCGCCGGCAGCTCCGCGATCGGCACGCGGTCGACGTCGATCGCGAGGTGCCAGCGCTCCGCCTTCTGCGCAGCGTCCCAGTAGACCCGCGGATCTGTGCGGTTGACGCCGAGGACGCGGTACGCGAAGCGCGGCTTCGCCGGGCTCGCGAGGTAGTCGCCGATGCGCGGCGGCGGCCCGATCCAGCGCGCGCGGAGCTTCACGCGGCTCACGGCTCGCTGATCGCGTGCCGCGTCGGCTGCGAGACTCGCGCCGGATTCGCGAGGTGGGCGTGCGCGGAGCAGAAGTCGCGTCCGCCGCGATCTTCGCAGCGCCAACCGTCCTTGTTCTCGGCGATGCAGCGGATCAGGATCGCGTCGCGATGGAGCGAGATGGCTGCCTCGCAACGGCGATCGAACTGCATGGTCCCGCCGCACGTCCGGCAATCGACGTCGGATACAGCCGCGGCGTTTCCGACCTCGGTCTGGCAGCTCGAGCAGACCAGGATCGACGCGTCGCAGGAGATCGTCGTGACCACCACGACGCTCACGCTACGGCTCTCTGATCGGGGGTGCAAGAAAATATCATCGCGAGAATACCGTCCTGTCTGCGAGTGAGATGCGCTTGGGGTGGACGTCAGGTTTGCCGTCGATGCCGATTGTGCAGCTTTGAGCGGGCGGTGCCGCACACGTCGGGCACGTCACCGCGAGCGCGCGATCACGCATCTTGGGTCGCTTCGCTCCTCTAGTCATAGTGACCTCGTTGATGATCTCGATCGTTCGCAGACGCGGCGACAGATCTGCGTTTTCGCTGTCCAAGAAGGATCAGCAGCGTCGGTATGCCGATGCCCGGTAAAGCCCAGACCGCTAACACGATCGTTCCGAACGGCCTTCCGCCTGGTTTCACGACCGTTTCTCGAAGCAGGAGTACGATCGGCCGCCTGTTCTGCCGACCATCTGGTCGACGCACGTCGCGCACGTGACGGTCTCCCGCGGGTGCGGCGGCTCGTCCAGTTCGATCTTCGCGCCGCAGTCCTCGCACCACGCGGCCCAGCTGCACGCGCGGCACGTCTTCCACGGCTCGCCGTGCAGGCAGCGCGGAGCGGCGATCGCGCTCACCGCTTCCCCTTCTTCTTGGACCGTGTCTTCTCGACGCCGAACTCTTCCGCGAGCTCGCGCAGGAGCTTCTCCTGCTTGGCGGTCAGCTTCCGCGGCACGTCGACGACGAACCGGACGACGTGGTCGCCTCGCCCGTGCTCCCCGACGTGCGGCACGCCCTGCCCGCGCCGTACGACCTCGTCGCCGGGCTGCGTGCCGGGTCTAAGCTCGAGGATCGCGGTGCCCTCGCAGCCGTCCTCGAGCGTGTCTACTTCGATGTCGCCGCCGAGCGCTGCCTGGAAGAAGCTGATCGGCACGTCGCTGTAGACGTCGTCGCCGTCGCGCTCGAAGCGGTCGTCGCCGTCGACGCGGAGCACGACGTAGAGGTCGCCGGAGATGCCGCTGGGCAGGCTCTCGCCCTTCCCGGTGACGCGGAGCACCTGCCCGTCGTCGACGCCCGGCGGCACGACCACGGACAGCGATGACGTCTCCGACCGCACGCCGCGACCGCGGCAGTCGCGGCAGGGATCCTTGACCGTCTTGCCGTCGCCCCGGCACTGGCCGCACGTCGTCTGGACCATGAAGAAGCCCTGGGCGTGCACGATCTGACCCTTGCCCTGGCACGCGCGGCAGACCTCCGCCTTGGTACCCGCCGCGGCGCCGCTCGCGCGGCACGTGCCGCAGACCGCGGTCCGCGTGACCTCGACGCTCTTGCGCGCGCCCCACACCGCTTCCGCGAACGTGACTGCTAGCTCGAGGCGCAGGTCGGCTCCGCGCGTCGGCTGCCGTGACCTGCCGCGGGCGAAGAAGTCGCCGAACAGGTCGCCGAACGCGGAGAAGATGTCCTCGACGCTCTCGAAGCCGCCGAATCCTGGGCCGCCTGGTCCTGGTCCGGGGCCGCCGCGGCGCAGGCCGTCGAAGCCGTAGCGATCGTAGGCTGCGCGCTGGGTGTCGTCGGATAAGATCTGGTAGGCGTTCGCGGCCTCCTTGAACTTCTCCTCGGCGCTCTTGTCTCCGGGCCTCTTATCTGGATGGTACAGGTTCGCGCAGTTTCGATAGGCTTTTTTGAGGTCTGCGGCGGAAGCATCTCGCGGAACTCCTAATACTTCGTAAAGGTCTCTTATCACGTCTTAAAGACCTTGTTGAATGGAATCTGCTTTTTGTATTACTTCTCGGCAACGTTCAATAAATGCAGAAGCACCAAGATCATATTTTGCAACATTCGCCCACCATGTGCATAATACGATGTTGTTTATGGAATAGCCATTCCGCGAGTCGATACGATCGACACTGAGCGTGTCAGGACTTCGTCTGGTTTTGTACGTGCTAGAGACAAGCATCTTTCGACCGCTATAGGCGCAACGCCCGCCCTGCCGGTTCCAAATTTGAAGAAGGTCTTCCGTCGATATCTTAGTTTGCAGACCTTTTCGCACGTTACGAGAATTCATCTGGTGTACCAATTCTCTCAAGCGTTCCTTTAGTGGATTTTGGTGTATTGCCGTCCGTTTCTTATCAGCGCGATAAGGTTTAAAGCATTCAATACAGCGCAGCCCGAATTTCTTGTGCTTGCCAATAAAACTAACGCGGCAATAATAGCAAATTCGCCTATCTCGCGGATGAAGCAGTTTAAGATTAAGTTTGCGGGCCTTTTGCTGGATGACATGAATAGGAATATTAAGTTCCTTGGCTAAAGGCTCGGCTCCCCAATGCGGATACCAATAAAGTAAGCGTTTTAACTCATCAGGATGTGATGTCCAATGATCCTCATATTTCATACGGCGCCGCGAGGTTGTCGCTGTACCGAGGAAGCTGTCGTGAATAAGGTGCTCCTCGGCTATGATGCCGTGCTCCTTGGTAGCCGCGAGCTTCTCCTGGTATGCAGCGAAGCTCTTTTGTGTCCGTGTCGGCTTCAGCGGCACGGCTTTGCTCTCCGGGCGTCGCGTAGGCGCCGAAGGTCGGCGTTTGAGTTCATGCTCGTTCACGGCGCGTTTCCTGGCTGTTCGCGGAGGATCGCGCCCGCCTCCAGCTTGGGGATTGCCAATTCGCAGACGCGCAGCTCGACGACCAGGTCGCGGGGCAGCGACTGCGCGTGGCCGAAGACCTCGTCGACCAGGCGGCGAGGTTCGACGACGGCGTCGCGGAGCTTATCCAGCGCTCGCGATCGCTCGGGGCTGCCGGGCCTCGTCGCGGCGGCGATCAGCATGCACGTCTTCGCCCACGCGACGGCGTCGACGAGCTGATCGATGACCTCGCGGGGCGGGCGGTTCGGTGGATTGGAGCAGGCGGGCATTTGCGAGGAGTCTACTTCCGCGGAGGTCGATCTTGACGAGGGAGATCTGCTCGGGCAACTCAGGAAGGTGCCTAGGACGATCCCGCCTGTACGGGGCCGACGACGGTAGCGTCTGCTGATGAATTCCTGGATTCCGCTTTCGTCGGCCGGGTAGCCCGACTTCTCGAACGCCTGGACGACCTCGGGGCTCGACGGATTGAGGCGCGACGTTTGGTGCTCTTCGCCGTCCTCGCCTTCTTTGTTCGGGGCCCGGGCACCGGCTCGCGCGAGACGCGCGCGACCGGCTGCGGGTACTTGTGCTCGACCTCCCACACCTCGACGAACTCGTCGCCGTCGTCACCCTGGACGCCGAGGCGCCAGTCGTGAGGGAACAGAGCCTTCGTCTCGCGGATCGCCGCGCGCGCGGCACTCGCCGGCCCCAGGCCAGCACGCACGCGCCGCTCCGCCGCCTCGGCGAGCTGGCTGCGCGCGTGGTCGGTCAGGTCTCGGTCGAGCCGTTTCGCCATCGTCATCGTTGCTGCGGCGGCTTTCCGTCCTTCCACGGATTGCGGATGATTTCTTCCCGAGCGAACAGCACGCACGCGCCGTCGTCTCTGATGTCGAACGGCGCCGTGGTCGGCTGTAGCTCGAACAGCTTCGGCGAACCGTCGGGGTTGTACTCGATGATCTTGAACGGCATACCCTTGAGGACGATGCCGCCGGGCAGTTGGACCTGGCTCGGGATCGTCTTGGGACCTCGGTAGGATTTCTGATTCTGCATGCTTGTTTAGACCTTCGACAAATCTTTGGTTCGAACGGTGAAGATTTTCCCCGACTTGTCGAGCAGCACGTGGGCAACGGATCCTATCGCCGTGAACTTCGTAATGACGCCGTAACGATCGCCGCGCATCCACGCGTCCGTCCAGACGGGAATTTCGACGCGGGCACCGACCTTGAGTCGTTTTCCTGTCGTCGTCTTCGTCGCGTGGTCGGCGGCAGGCTCCTCCGCAACTCCTGCTACTTCGGTCCAGAAGCGGGAATCCTCCATGCTCGTGACGAACTCCTTGAGGTACTTCTCGACGATCTTGCCGATCGTGTCCCAGTTGCGGGTCTTGCAGCCGGTGTCCTCGATCGCGAGCCAGCCGGGGCCGCGGCCCACGAATGTAAGCTCCCCGATCCACTTGTAGCGCCGGGACAGCGCGTCCCTGAGCGCCTCGCGTGACCGCTGGGCCTCCTCCCACCATGCCTCGTCGATTTGGCTCTCCGAGAGCCGCTCGCGGACGAAGTCGGGGATGTCGATGCGGCGTCGGATCTTGACGTTGAATTCGGCGCCGCACGAGAAGCCGTGGTCGTCGCGGTGCCCGTGCCGCTCGGAGAGGTCGATGTACTGAAGTGCCATGCAAAGTTCTCCTAGTTGCCCCAGTCAACGGCGTCGTAGGCCGCTGCGTACACGGGTGTTGCCCCGACCGACACGGACGTGCCGCGGCGGATCCCGACGGCTCCGTCGCGCTCGATCCACGTCGCGTGACGATTCGGGTCGACCCGAACGTCAACCGCTCGGGCAAGCTCCATCATGATTCGAATCTGCAAGTTGTACCCCTTGGTCACGTCTGTCCCGAACGTCAACCGCTCGGGCAAGCTCCATCATCTCGTCCCGCGTGAACCCCCTCGTGTGCAACACGTGCGGTCCCGAACGTCAACCGCTCGGGCAAGCTCCATCATACGCGCACGCAGTGCGCGCCGGCTGGCTTCGGGATCGTCCCGAACGTCAACCGCTCCCGGGCAAGCTCCATCATCTGCTCGCCGAGCTCGCTGTGGCGACGTTCTCGGAGCTGTCCCGAACGTCAACCGCTCGGGCAAGCTCCATCATAAACTTCGCCGACCACTCGCGTTCTTGTTTTGGCCGGTCCCGAACGTCAACCGCTCGGGCAAGCTCCATCATGTCTCGACGGGCACCAGTGTGCCGATGCGCGGAATGTCCCGAACGTCAACCGCTCGGGCAAGCTCCATCATTGTGCTGTTCGCTAACGAAAGGCGCAGCATGTACGGGTCCCGAACGTCAACCGCTCGGGCAAGCTCCATCATGTCCGCAACCTGGCGGAGTCCGAGCGCAGCCTCGTCGTCCCGAACGTCAACCGCTCGGGCAAGCTCCATCATGTCGTGACGGCCTTCGAGCTCGACGGTGTAACGGTGTCCCGAACGTCAACCGCTCGGGCAAGCTCCATCATGAGCTAGCGCGTCGTACTCGCGATCCTGTTTCACTCCGTCCCGAACGTCAACCGCTCGGGCAAGCTCCATCATATCACCTTCGCGCACGGCTCCTACGCGGCGGCAAACGTCCCGAACGTCAACCGCTCGGGCAAGCTCCATCATGTTGGGACGCGTCAGCCAACCGACCACGGACCCAGTCGGTCCCGAACGTCAACCGCTCGGGCAAGCTCCATCATACGGTATGGCACGACGAGGACGCCCTGTCGGGACAACGTCCCGAACGTCAACCGCTCGGGCAAGCTCCATCATGCGCTGTGCGCGACTGAGGCCGAGCTAACTCGCCTTCGAGTCCCGAACGTCAACCGCTCGGGCAAGCTCCATCATGCGCGTGCGGCGCATGCGATAGCGGTCGCCGAGGACGTCCCGAACGTCAACCGCTCGGGCAAGCTCCATCATCTCTCGATCGCGCGGTCGCAGCACATGTCCGATATCGTCCCGAACGTCAACCGCTCGGGCAAGCTCCATCATACGTTGCTTCGACGTTCTGCGCGTCTCTTGCAACCGGTCCCGAACGTCAACCGCTCGGGCAAGCTCCATCATGTGCAGGAGGACTCGGTCGACGGCATCGACCTGATGTCCCGAACGTCAACCGCTCGGGCAAGCTCCATCATAGTTTCCAGCTATTCTGTTGTCACCTCGCGATCTTGAGATGTCGATCGCGAGCATCTTCAGTCAAACAGACGCTTCTTCGGCGACCTCTCGCCGCCCGCCTCCTCGTTTCTGGTGCGACTTCGGGTGTTTGTCCGACGCGAGCGTCTCTCCATCGGCCGACCGCGCGGAACCGCTCGCTCCGGCCGACGGAGGCATGGGCCCGCTCAAGAGGCCGCGACGGTGTAGGAGGTTACGCGCCGCGTTCGCGTCTTGATCCCACACGCGACCACAGCCCTCGCACCGGATTTCGATCGCTACCGCGAAATCTACGGACTGCTGCACGTGACTGCACCAGGCGCATTCGCGCGTCGAGTTCTTCGTGCGCGCCACGTCGATCACGGTCGTCGCAGTCTTGTGGGCCGCGTGCGAGATGGCTAGGCGCAGCTCGCCGGGTGCGGCCATGCGCGACTGCCGACGCTGCTCGCGGCCTTCGTGCGGGTCACCTTTCTCCGGCGGTAGGCGATTCCAGCCGTTGATGTTCACGATCTTCATTTGGCGCTCGCGGCCCTCGGATCGGCATAGACCATCTTCGACGAGGATCGTCTGGTACGTGCGCGCCAGTTCCGTGGCGACATATCGCCATACCTCACGGCGATGCGCGATCGTGCGGTCTCGCATATGGGCTTCCCAATTACCGAGGTGGCGATCGTGTTTCGCCCACGCGATCAGCATGTTTAGCATCTCGTCGTCGCCGTCGAAGCGGTGCTCGTCCTTCTTCCACGCGTCCGCGAGCCGCTGCATCTTGCGCGGCGCGCGCCACTGGTGCAGCCCTTTCGCGCGCTCGGAAAACCACTCCGGCATTTGGCGGTTCCCGATCCAGGCGACCAGCCGATCGCGGATCTTGTCGAGCTCTTGCGATCGCGTTTGCGCGATCGAATAGACCTTCGCGAGCCGTTGCCACAGCCCATCCGGGGCGCGGATCTCGCGCTCCTGACCGTACTCGTCGACCAGATACGCGACGCGTAGCCCGATCTGGTTGCCGTCGCCGTCGAGGATCCGCCGCCAGCCGATGTCGATGGCGCAGGTTCCTGTGTGCGCCGTCGGGGTCTCAGGACGCCGGAACGTGTCGCTCTCGATCGTGAGCTGTACGCGCCACTCGTAGTGCAGTCCCACGCGCCAGCGGTGGACATGCACCCAGAGGATCTCGGCGTCCTCGGGAAGCCGCCGATGATGCGTCAGCGGAAAACGAACCCACGTGCTCGGTCGGTTGGCGGGCCGCCAGCCGAACTGCATCTCGACGTACTGCCCGTCGAGCCGTGCCGGGATGTCCTGCCAGCCGCTGCCGTGGCGCTGCTGCTTGGCGCTGCCACGGTATGGCTTGGCCGCGCGTCGTCGGGCGGTCCGCGGCAGTTTCTCCCAGCCGTCGGGGAGCGCGGTTATTTGGATCGGAATCGAACGGCGGTCTTTGTTTGCTTGGCCAGCCGCGCTCACGTAGAGATCGCCC
>Ga0070707_100003145_pt1 | contig 15619 bp, 14 predicted proteins | sample KBSK5502metaG_FD_65468 | JGI IMG/M metagenome (GOLD analysis project Ga0070707, IMG submission 65468) | Corn, switchgrass and miscanthus rhizosphere microbial communities from Kellogg Biological Station, Michigan, USA - KBS K5-50-2 metaG | ecosystem: Host-associated > Plants > Roots >... | reverse complement strand
GTGCGCGGCGCCAGCTATGAGCCGCCTTTCATTGCACGCGAATCGCAATACTCCCCGGAGAAAAAACGTATTGCCGCCAAAGCCGTAGAAATGATTACCGATGGCGACAGCATCATCCTCGATGTAGGCACGACCACCTTAGAAATCGCACGCGCGCTCAAAGGTAAACGCAACCTGACGGTGCTGGTAACCAATCTTCGTGCAGCCCTGGAACTCGCCAGCCAGGCAGCCATCCAGGTCATCGTGATCGGAGGCAAGCTGCGCGCCAGTGAACTTTCGCTGGTCGGGCATCTCGCAGAGCAAACACTGCGCAGCTTCCAGGTCGACAAAGCCTTTATCGGCGTCGGCGGCATCACTATCGAACATGGACTGACCGAGTTCAATTTCGAGGAGGCCGGGACCAAACGCACGATGATCGAACGCGCGCGCCAGCGCATCGTGGTAGCAGATCACACCAAATTCGGTAAAGTCATGCTGACCACAGTCGCATCGCTGGCCGTGGTTGACACGATCATCACCGGCAAAGAGGTAGATGGCGAGATCGTGACGCGCCTGCACCAGGTGGGCGTCAGGGTGGTCCTCGCGTGATAATGACCATTCACAATCATGCCGGTAACGAGCCAGGTGCCGCCCAACCCCTGGCTCGTTCAACTGCACGGAGCCACAGTTGATAGAGCAGCTCAACGTTCCGGTCTTTGCGCGGACTGAAATTGGCGGATTCGCGCCACAAGGCCGACGTTTCGCTTTGATCCTTCCATAACCCGCTACCTAACCCGGCCATGAATGCCGCGCCAAGCGCGGTCGTCTCGCGGATGGCCGCTACATGCACTTCAACGCCTGAGATATCGGCCAGCGCTTGCATCAGAAAGCCATTGGCGGATGCTCCACCATCCACTTTGATGCTCCTGATGGGCTGGCCAGTATCCTTGGTCATCGCTTCCAGCACATCGCGGGTACGCAAGGCGATGCCCTCCAGCGTCGCTCGCACAAGGTGAGCGCGTGTAGTGCCGCGCGTGATGCCTATTATCATACCGCGGGCATAGCTATCCCAGTAGGGAGCAGCAAGCCCGGCCAGGGCCGGCACAAAGAAGACCCCGCCGCTGTCGGGCACCGACAGCGCCAGCTCCATCGACTCCTCAGCGCTCCGCACAATACCCAGGCCATCGCGTAACCACTGTACTGCTGCTCCCGCCACGTAGATACCCCCATCCAGGGCGTAGGTGATACTCTTTTCGAACGACCAGGCCACGGTCGGAACCAGCCCATAGTGCGAGGTGGGAATATTACTGCCCGCGTTCATGAGGATAAATGCGCCTGTTCCATAGGTCACCTTTACATCGTTGGGCGCGTAGCAGGTCTGACCGAACAGTGCCGCTTGCTGATCCACAAGCGATGCAGTGACAGGTATGGGCCGGCCGAAAATGTCAGCCCGCACAGGGCCAAAAAGAGAGCAGGATGGCTGGACAGCGGGCAAAATCGAACGCGGTATTTCCAGCACATCCAGTACATCCTGGTCCCAATCGCGGCTACGCGGATTATAGAGCATCGTGCGCGAGGCCGTGGTATCGTCGGTGCGATGCTCACCTGTGAGACACCATAAGAGCCAGGCATCCGTCGTTCCAGCCAGCAACTCACCACGCTTCGCCATCTCGCGTGCATCCGGCACGTTATCCAGCAGCCAGCGCAGCTTCGTGGCAGAGAAGTAGGGATCGATGGGCAAGCCGGTGCGCTCCTGGATTAGCCGGCCACCGTCACTGTGCATCAACTGGTCGCAGAAATCTTCGGTGCGGCGGTCTTGCCAGCTGATCGCATTGTAAAGCAGCTCCCCGCTGCGTCGATGCCACATCACCACAGTCTCTCCCTGGTTTGCCAGGCCAAACGCCACGATGTGCGCACTGGTGGCCGCGAGGACGGCGCGAGCATTTTCTACAACGCTTCGTAACAAATCTCGCGGGTCCTGCTCAACCCACCCCGGATGGGGATAGGTGAGCGGTATCTCGCTCGCGGATTCGGCCAGGGGACGCGCAGCCGCATCAAACACAAAGGCCTTGGTGCGAGTAGTGCCCTGATCTACAGCAAGTATGGCTGGAATCATCATCCCCTCCTTTGGGGGAAGGGTATCCCTCCCCCAAGGGGAGACCGTCTCCCTGAAACTTCGTTTTCAGGAGAAAAAGGCTCCAAATTGAGAGTTATGCCGCCGTGTCAGGCGCACCCTGCGCGGGAGCTGTCTGTAACACTTTGGGTCGCGTTACGAGCATCCATATGAAGTAGATCAAGCCGATACCGAACATGACAAGTGAGTAGACCCAGGGCGCGGCAAACGACGAGTCGCGGAAAATTGAGAGTTCAAAGAGCAGCCAGATGACCGAAAGAACAATGATCGGCCACTCCCAGGCCCCCAGGCTGAACCCGCGCGCTTCCGGTAACTTGCGCCGCGCATAGATGTACAGGATGACCGTCGCCAGGTAGATGATCGCCGGCAACAGAGTTGCCGCGCTGAACAGGTTACCCAGCGTCGTGCTCTGGCTTGGAACGAGGATGCCCAGCAAGGCAAAAGCGGCCAGTACGACCTCGATCAGAATGCCGCAGAGCAGCGTCGCGGCTACAGGCGTGCCTGTCTGCCTATTGACCTGCCTGAACAGTTGATGACCGGGGAAGCGCTCGTCCCTTGACATAGCCCAGGTCAGGCGTGAAACGGTAATGAAGATCACCAGGCCGCACGCGAAGATCGAGAAGGTGACGAATACCAGGAAGATGTCTCCGACCACCGTGCCCAGCATCTCTGTGACAATGTCTGCTACCGGTGTTGCCGAGGAAGTCAATTTCACGATGTCTTGCGATGCCAGGTTAAGCGCGACCAGGAACACAAAGCCGACAATACCACTCAAGAACACCGAGAACCACATGGCGGTGGGAACAGCTCGATGGGCATCCTGCGTCTCCTCGGCCAGATTGGCCGCCGCCTCGAAGCCGACAATCGTGAAGGCTCCCAGCAGAAATGCGAGCATAAAAGGCCCGGAGGAGGTCCAGGTTCCAAGCGTGAACCACGGCGAGGAGGCGCTCCCGGTGCTGAAAACATGACCGGGCTGGAGCAATCCGCGCACAGCCCCAACGATCACCAGGAGTAAGGTAAGCCCCAGGATGCCAACGATCTCCGTACCGACCGCAGTATTATTGACGCGCGTTGACCAGCGTGTAGAGTAGATGATCAGCGCCATCTGCACCAATGCCACGATTGCTGTAGCCAACCAGGCATTTTGATTGGTCTCAGCATAGCCGAAAAGGCTGGGCAGCACTGTCGAGGCCACTGCGTAATCAACTGCAACCACGTCCACGATCAGGAAGAAGAAAGAAACCCAGCCGATAAGCCAGCCCACCTTGGGATTTGCCAGGCGCGACGCCCACTGGTAAGAATAGCCCGCCAGTGGGATACGTGAGGCCAGCGTAGCAAAGACCAGCGACACAAACAACTGGCCGACGATGACCAGGGGCCACGTCCAGATGCCCAGTGGCCCGCTTTTGGCAAGTACATAACCATACGTGGTGAAGATGCCGGTGGTGATGGAAATGAATGAGAAACCGATGGCGAACGAGGCAAAGCGTTTGAGTTCACGTCGAAACTCCGGCCGGTACCCATATTTCTGCAGGGCCTCTTCGGCGTAACCGCTTTGCTGGTCTTCAGCGAGTGACATGAGCTGCTCCTTTCAGTAGGTACTACCTTTCCGACCGGCTGAGCGAAGCTAGGACGCAGTCCGTTGCCGGTCGGAATAAGTAGGTAGAGATAAGGTCAGATAAAAAATTACGGCCCGTGAGGATTGTTAAACTGCTTCGAGATATTGTCCGCAAATTCCATTGAGATCCGCCTGGCGGTCGAGCGGACAATGGCTTCGCCCAGGCTGGCCAGCCTGCCAAGCATGGTGATATCCATGATATACTGGACGTTTGTTCCGTTGTTAACAGGCACGAGATCGATGGTTACCCTGGCTCGGAAAGCTCCAGCCATCGCCCGCGGTTCACCTACCATCTCGCCCACCAGGTGGCGAGGTTCCTCGGCTTCGAGCACCGTCCCCAGAGCTTTCGCGCGGATGGTCATGAACTGAACTTTGACCGTGAGGATCGCCTCGTAATGAGTTGCGTCCAGTTGCTTTGCGTTTTCGCATCCGGGCATAACGCGACAGAACTGCTTTGGATCCACGAAGGTCCGCCAGACCTGCTCCTGGGGCGCATTAACGGTTACTGCACCTCTCAATTTCATTGTGTACCTCCAACGAGAAGCGAAGCCACCTCCTTTCCCATCGCTATCGAGCCGGCATGGTCGAGCGAAGGCGCGATGACAGTGCCAACCGCGTAAACGCCCTGCACATTCGTCTGATAGAATGAGTTTACTTGAATAGTACCATACTCTCCCGTGATTATGCCGCTGCCCTTGAGCCAGTGCGTATTCGCCATCATCCCTGTCCCATAAACGAGTGTATCTGCCGGTACATCGAAAAACTCGCCATCGCGCCGGAATTTGACCTTCTCCAGGCGCGGAAAGCCCTCGATAGCGATAAGCTCAGCGCCGGTTAGTGATGGCTGCTTTCCCTCCGGTTGACCAGCCGCGCATGTCGCCTCTACTTTAGGGGGCAATACGAGCGTGACCTCGATACCCACCCCGGCCAGGCGCTCTGCCGTGGCCCGTGCGTATCGAGAGTCGCCGTAGACCAACGCGCGTTTACCGGGGAGGTAGCCGCGAGACAATAACTGGTGCGCAAGCACCGGGGTGATTACACCGGCAGGGCGAGTCCCTGGAATCTGTGCGTGTTCACGGGTCAATTCCAATCCGCCGCAGGCGATCAAGACGCGCTGTGCATGTACTTCCTCCGTACCCTGCCTCTGGCGCACGATAAGCATATGCGGCTCGCCAGCTTCAAACGCGGGCAGTAAACCGACCGCCGTTGTCCCATAGAAGGTCGTGACCCGTTGGGGGATGCGCGATGACTGGACCAATTCCCAGGCTTCCTCAAATCCCGGCGCGGGCAATGCCGCTTTCAGGAATCCACCAGGATGCTCCTGGTAATCCAGCACCACAGTTCGTGCGCTTGCTAGGCCCGCTTGCAAAGCGCTCAGGGCACTCAGGCCCGCACCCACGATGGCCAGGTCATACAACTCACTCATCCCTGTCCCTCCCATCGAGTTCCAGCGACTCCTGGCCTTCTAGAAGGAACCCGGTACCGGGCAGGCGACCTGCAATTGGACACGAGCCGGCAACGTTTTTATTGAGGGTCAGGGGATCGCGACCAAGCTGCTCCTGGAATAAATCGATCAGGCGCGCCATACAGAGGTTTCCCTGGCAATCCCCCAGCATTACACCGGTACGCCGCTTGAGGCTATCGAGCGTAGCAGGGGGTAGTGGACTGCGCAGCGCAGACAGTATCTCGCCACGGGTAATCGAGCGACACAGGCATACTACATCACCCTCGTCCGGGTGCATGTCGGTCAGGTACTCGGGCAACTCATCCATGAAATGATTACGTTGCGAGAGGCTCAGTTCATCACGAACCAGCCCGCTGGCATAACGACCGATCGCGGGAGAGGCTGATAACCCTGTCGAACGGATGCCCGCTACATGCAAAATGCGCGAGCTGACCGCAGATGCCCGGATAATATAATCCCCCGTGCTACTCACCGCTCGCAGGCCTGCAAACTGGCGCACGCTCTCCGCCCCGGCCATGACGGGCACCAGCTTACTGATCCCCTCTCGTATCTGGTGCATCCCTTGCGCTGTAGTTGCAAGGTCCGTTTTGGCATCCACTTCTTCGGCCGTAGGGCCAAGTAAAACCCCGCCAAAGACGATAGGCGTTACCAGGATACCCTTGGAGATACGATTCGGCACAGGCAAGATGATTTGAGAGACGCCATGATCCTCTTCGACCACAATAAACTGGCCCCTTCGTGGCGTGAGGGTGAAAGAATCGTCCCCCGCCATGCGCGCTACCTCATCGGCCCATAGGCCGGCGGCATTGACCACCATCGAGGCAGCAATCACCCCGCCTCCACCAGTGTGCACATATACACACTCGTCCGCTACGTCAATGCCGGTAACAGGCTCTCCCAAAAAGACTTGCGCGCCGTTGCTGACGGCGTTCTCACAATAAGCACGAGTTGTCCAGAACGGATCGATAACTCCTTCACCTTCGACAAGTACGCCACCTGTGACACGAGGGTTGACATAAGGGGCGGCCTCCAGTATCTCCTCGCGGGCCAGGCGCTGGAGTACAACACCGTTGCGTTCGGCTTTGGGAATGATCTCGCGCTCGATAGTAGCAAGCTCCTCGGCGCTGGTCGCTACCATCAGCGCGCCGGTTTGCAAATAGGGGATATGCAAGCTTTCAATGATGTCCGGCCATAACCCACGCGCCTCCGCCAGCAGTCGAGCTTCAAGGGAACCGGGGGGAGCATCGAAGCCTGTATGCACAATCGCACTATTCGACTTACTGGTGCCCTCGCAGATATCGGGATTTCGTTCCAGCAGAGCGACAGTCGCATCATAGCGCGACAATTCACGGAGTATTGCACAACCCACGACCCCCCCACCGATTACAAGCACATCGACCCGTCGCATTTTCGTTTCCATAGCAGCTCGCATCTACCTTCTTTCACCAACCTGCCTGACGCTAGTTGGAAAGAGCACTACCAGTCCGTTGCCCAGGGTTAAAGTGAGATATGATCAGTTATGATGTAAGTATACGTTTTCCATGATAGAAAGTCAACATATTCGCGCATACAGCGCCCGTGAATGTCCTCGAAAAGTGTGATAGTGCTCCTGGCGGCGCAGGTGACATCTATTGGAACATACCGAAATATTGACTGCTAGCTCGTATGAAGTGTATAGTACAAGAGCTAGCTGAGCCATTGGAAGATTTTTCTGGGGAAAAAACTTCATGCAAGAACAAACAAATACGCTCGATATATTTCTACAAACACCATTACAATGGATAAGTGAGGGCCGTTCTCGCTACAAAGCCAGGCACTACGAAAAGGCCCTTCATGCCTACGAACATGCCATTCAACTTGACCCCAATCATAGCTCCGCCTACAGCGGCAAGGGAAACTGCCTCTTTTGCCTCGATCGCTATCAAGAAGCCCTTGATGCCTACGAACATGCCATTCAACTTGACCCCAATCATAGCTCCGCCTACAGCGGCAAGGGAAACTGCCTCCATTATCTCGGTCGCTATCAAGAAGCCCTTGTCGCACACGCACAAGCTATTCAGCAGGACCCTTGCTCCGCGTATGCTTACCGTTCCATCGTAAAAACCTTCATGACACTTAACCGCTCCGTAGAGGCTATAAGTGCCATTAAGCAGGCCATCGAGCTAGAGCCTGACAACGCCAGCAACTACTGCACCCTGGGCGATGTCTACAGCGAATTCAAGTTCTATGAAGAAGCCCTCGCGGCATATGCACAGGCTCTTCGACTCGATCCCTCCTCCGCTACGATTTACAACAACATGGGATTTCTGCTGGAATTGATGCAGCGCTATCCCGAAGCCCTTCGCTCTTACGAGCAGGCTATTGAGCTGGAGCCTGGTGAAAGCCTCTTCTACTACAATGCAAGTGTCGTGCTGGCTAAACTCGGAAGATTAGAAGAAACCAGGCAGGCATATGAAAAAGCCCAACAGCTTGAAAGTAAGCCGTAGCACAAATGCCTTGACACTTTCCGACAATGCAACGTATGCTATTACCGTATACTTCACAAAATGAAGTACCGTAAGAATGAGCATAAAAGCCATACCAAGGAAAGGTTACTACAAAATGACCACAAGAGAGACCACCCCCGCCAGTATCAATTTCCACTTTGACCCGGCATGCCCGCTGGCCTGGCGCACGGCTCTGTGGATGCGCGAAGTGCGCGAGGTTCGCCCGGTAGATGTCACCTGGCGCTTCTTCAGCCTGGAAGTGGTGAACCGCAAAGAAGGCGTCACGCCTGATTTTCAGAAGGACGGTACCTGGGCTGCCCATCGCACACTGGCACTTGCACGCCGCCAGGGCGGTAACGCCGCCGTGGAGGGGCTGTACCTGGCGCTAGGAGCGGCACAACATGGACGCAGGGAGAGCATCAGAGATGTCGCGATCATCCAGGCTGCGGCAAAACAGGCCGATCTAGACCCCGGCATTGTAGAGGCCGCCCTGGCCGATGAAAGCACCATCCAGGATGTGCTGGCCGATCACGAGGAAGCAGTCAGCCGTTACCGTGCCTTTGGTGTGCCAACCATAGCTCTTGAAGGCTCCGATGTGGGCTTCTATGGGCCAATTATCCGGCATGTACCGCGCGGAGAAGACGCTGGAGAGATGTGGGACCACTTTCACTGGGCGCTGCACCAGCCCGATTTATATGAGTTGAAACGGGATAGGGGCAACGTGCGCTGGGAGCCAATCGCAGAATAAAAGGGTCATCACACGCAACCGTGGTTCTTCAAGAAGCGTTCCATATGTACCAGGGCTTCCTCAAGTTTATCATAGGCAGTGCAGTAGGCGCAGCGCACATAGCCATTACCGCCATGGCCGAAGGAGCTACCTGGAACGACAGCTACCTTTTCCTCGAAGAGCAATTTCTCGGCAAATTCCTCGTCGCTCATCCCTGTAGACGATATACATGGGAAGGCGTAGAAAGCTCCCCGTGGCTCACAGGTGGGCAGCCCGATGCGATTGAGACCATCTACAAACATGCGGCGGCGGCGCGCATAGTCGGAATGCATCGCCTGCACATCTACGTCACCGTGACGCAATGCCTCCAACGCCGCCTCTTGCGCAGCAGTACCGGCACACATAATAGCATACTGGTGGACCTTCAGCATCGCCTCAAGAATGTGCGCGGGCGTCGCAACATAGCCCACGCGCCAGCCTGTCATAGCGTAAGCCTTGGAGAATCCGTCTAACAAAATGGTCCGTTCGCGCATGCCGGGCATGGCAGCAATACTCACGTGCTCGGTCTCGTAGACAAGGCGGCTGTATACCTCGTCAATTGCCACGATCAAATCGTGCTCTATGGCAAGCCTGGCGATGCCTTCCAGCTCGGCTTTCGGCACAACAGCGCCAGTAGGATTATTCGGGTTGCCAATTAAGATCATCTTCGTGCGTGGTGTAATAGCAGCGGCAATCTCATCTGCCCGCACACCAAAATCATACCTGGCATAGGTTGGCACAGCCACAGGCACACCGCCCGCAAAAACGATATCGGCTTCGTAGGCTACATAGCCAGGATCAGGGGATATGACTTCATCGCCTGGATCAATGATGGTACGCATCGCCAGGTCTACACCCTCGCTTACTCCCACAGTCACGAGTATCTCTGTTCGCGGATCGTACACCAAACCATAGCGACGATGCAGCATAGCGGCAATCTCTTCGCGCAGTTCGAGTAGGCCGTAATTCGAGGTGTAGCGTGTATGGCCAAGCTCAATTGAGCGGATTCCAGCCTGGCGGATATGCTCCGGCGTGACGAAATCTGGTTCACCTACACCCAGCGAGATTACATCCGGCATCGTATTGATAATATCGAAAAATTTGCGAATACCCGAAGGTTTAACCTGGCGTACGCGCTGCGACAATACTTCACGTTTGAGTGTATCCATAAATAAGCGTACCCCTTCCTGTCTCGGCATAACCTCGCCGTTGCTTGTTTCTGAACTACTGTGGTAGTCTAAGAGAAATGGTGTCAGCCCCGCCTCTGAGCTATATATAACTTCTCTTTACTGTAACATAAAAGAGGATAAATTGACAATGAGCCAAGTACCATACGGATCACAAATAGAAGCAATCCAATCACACATCGTCCTGGTTGATACCGATATTGGAGACGATATCGATGATGCCCTGGCCCTGGCCCTCGCTTTACGCTCACCAGAAATCGAGTTAAAAGGCGTAACAACCGTCTTTGGCGATACTCAGAAACGTGCCCAACTTGCAGCGCATGTGTTACAAACCTTCGGACACGAGGACATTCCGGTTGCCGCTGGCATGCAGGAACCACTCCAACTCCGTCACCGCCCCTCCGGCGTGCCCCAGGCTGCTGTACTCAATACCTGTACGGCGTTAAGCCCTTACTCAGCCCCGGAATTGATCATACAGGCAGCACTGGCGCACCAGGATCAGCTTACCTTGCTCTGCCTCGGTCCACTGACGAATGTCGCCACTGCCCTGGCCATTGAGCCGCGTCTCTTTATGGCTATACGAAATATCGTGCTGATGGGCGGGACGAGCAGCTTCCCCTGGCCCGAATGGAATGTTCGCAGTGACGCACAAGCTGCACAGATTGTGCTGGCCGCTGGTGTGCCCGTGACGCTGCTGGGTTGGAATGTAACGATGCGCTGCCAGCTTCGCGAGAGCGACATCGAGCTATTACGTTACGAAAGCTCGCCCCAGGCACGCCTGCTCAGCCAGTTGCTCGCCGTCTGGCAAAGACACCGCCCGCGCTGGCACCCAGGGCGCCCATACCTGCACGATCCATTGACGATTGTCGCCTTATGCGCACCGGAGCTATTTACGTTTGAAGAAATGACTGCGCGAGTACTCACGCGCGGCCCATTTCAGGGCTTCATGGTGCCGCGTTCGATGGACGGCCCATTAGTGCAGGCAGCTACTAATCTGCAAGTAAAGAGGGCACGCAAGTGGATTATGCAACGCCTGCTGCATGAAAGCACAATCTAGCGAACCGAAATCAACCAGCTCTCAGTTCGCTAGAGAAACTCAGACCGAATGTTTTTCAGCGCTCAGGCTGCTGATGGATCAGCCTGCATAATCCCAAAGATGTTTCCTTCACTATCTTTGGCATACGCGAGCCAACCAATGTGTGGCACAGCCATCTTTGGCAGGATAATTGTCCCCCCATGAGCCACAATCCTGGGGGTAAAATCGTCAACCGAAGCGACATCGATTGTGCAGACATAGGCGATGACTGCATCACCGTTAATTGGTTGATTGCGCCTCATAATAGCGCCATCGATGCCAGGCTCACTTTTTGGCCCGGTCGTCACGAGCCAGTAATCTTCAGGCCCTTCCCATTTGTTGACCTGCCAGTCAAACACATCGTGATAAAAACTCACGGCACGCTGGGGATCATCGGCATAGATTTCGAAATGGATAACTCTTGACATGGGATTCGCTTCCTTTCTGAAATGGGTCTCCATCTCATAATGTACCAGGGTACACATTTCGCTTCTGCGTTAGGTCCAAAGAAGAGTCACGAGTAACTACTTGCATCTTCTGTTGAATCAACATCCTGCCAACTATTCTTCTTCCGTAGAAAGGAAACGGTTAAAACTCATCGAGTAGCTTTTCAACGGAGCTGGCGTAGCTTTTCGATAATCCCCGGCAGTGCAGTCAGTATCGCATCCACATCTTCGTCAGTATTGTCTTTACCAAGTGTGAGGCGCAGGCTGCCATGCGCCAGTTCGACCGGCAGGTGCATCGCAAGCAGCACATGCGATGGATCAACTGAACCCGAAGTACAGGCCGAACCCGTCGAGGCAGCAACGCCGAGCAGATCAAGGCTGAGCAGGATTGACTCGCCCTCGACCCCCTCGAAGACGAAGCTGGCGTTATTCGGCAGGCGCTCGGTTGGATGGCCTGTCAGTTGACTACCCGCTATGCTCAACACGCCTGCAATTAAATGGTCTCGCAGCGCGCTGACACGCGGCATGACCCGTGGCAGGTCTTCATAGGCCAGGCGCAGGGCGGTTGCCGCGCCTACGATACCCGCGACGTTCTCGGTACCCGCCCGCTTGCCGCGTTCCTGCGAACCACCTTGCACTTGTGGCAACAGCCTCACACCCTGGCGAGCATAAAGGATGCCCACCCCTTTAGGGCCATAGAACTTGTGCGCAGAGAGCGAAAGCAGATCAGCGTTGAGTTCGGCAACATCTATGGGTAGAGAACCACCCGCCTGTACTGCATCGACATGGAAAGGAATCTTCCTGGCGCGGCAGATGCGGCCAATCTCTGCAACCGGCTCAATAGTGCCTACCTCGTTGTTGGCATACATGATCGAGACGAGGGCGGTTTGATCGGTAAGTGCTCGACCGATATCATCGGGATCGAGGCGACCATAGCTATCAACAGGCACATAAGTAGTTTTGAAGCCAAAACGCTCCAGGTACTGGCAGGTGTGCAGCACAGCATGGTGTTCTATAGGCGAGGTAACCAGGTGGTTCCCCTTTTTCTGCGAGGCAAACGCTATACCTTTAATCGCCAGGTTATCGCTCTCGGAGCCGCAGCCTGTAAAGGTGACCTCGGTCGGACGACACCCAAGGATCTCAGCCACCTCTTCGCGAGCGCCGTCAATGGCCTGCATGGCATGGCGTCCCAGCGTGTAGATACTGCTCGCGTTGCCATACTCGGTGGTCAGGTAGGGTAACATCGTATCCAGCACACGCGCATCGAGCGCGGTGGTAGCGGCGTGATCAAGATAGATGGTATGCATACTGGCTTTTCTTATTCCTGCTATTGGGCTTATGCGTTAAAAAGGGCGCATTGCGTTGCGCCCTCTTATTGTACCACAGAAACAGCAGGAGCTTACCCCGCAGCATATCTTACAGCCCTGCCGCAAAATTATAGACTGTATCAGGTTTCACGTTTGGAGAATTATATGCGATCGTTATCACCATGTGCGGCTGGAAAACAACCTTACTAAAGCCGCCGCTAATCTGCTTACCATCGACCCAGATCGTCCAGCCGGTTGAAGAAGCCAGCTGGTCTTGATAGCCCAGCGACGAGAAATGCTGCCCCCAGATATCAAGGAACTGTTGAAGGTTGAGGGAATCCGTGGCTGGAGCCTCAATATGCACTACGCCGGTGGTGTCATGGGTATGCAGCCAGTAGTAGCAAGAGGTATCGGGCGCGATACCAGTTTGCGCAGGAACAGTCACAGGGCTACCATTAAGCCAGATCGTCAGGTGGACGTGAATGTGATAGGAATTTACGTGTTCCAGTTGATCACAATACACGCCCTCAACCGGCGGATAGGCAGGATTAAAAACCGCTTCGGTCGGCACCACTGACGGATTTTGTGCCGTTGGTTTATGTGCATTGACAAGCGTATAGGCAGTGATGGCAGAAGCCAGCACTACAGCCGCGATGACACTGATCCAAATAGCACGTTTCCGGAGAACTGCGCGCCGCTGAGCAGCCTGGCGCCGTTGCCGCTCCTCCTCCCTTCGCCCCTCTTTTTGAGCCTGGCGGGTAATCGGCCTGTTTGAAGTAGAGGTCTGACTCACCGGCGCAGCGCTAGCTGGTTTGTTCGCCGAGCCGGTTTGCTTTACAGCTGTATTGGCAGTCTGTTTATTTGCAGGGACGGTCTGCTTAGAAGATTGATTGGATGATTGCTTGTTTGCAGCATTCCCTTGCTTTGCAGCCTGACGATTCGATTGTTTGGTCACTGAGCGCACCCACTTTCCAAGGTCATTTTATGCCTTCTTTCTCTTGAAGAAGCTTTCATTCATACTACCAGTACGATATCCGAGTAGATCAACGGTCACATAGGTATAGCCTATTTTGCGCAGGCCCTCGGTGACGATACGGCTCATTTCATCTTCGATCAAACGAGGAAGCTCAGATCGCTCGACCTCGATACGCGCAATTTTGTCATGGTGGCGAACGCGCAACTGGTGGAAACCGAGATCGCGCAGCAGTTTTTCCGCCTTGTAGATCATCTGCAGCGAAACAACATCAACCTTACTCCCATAAGGGATGCGCGATGAGAAACAGGCCATAGCCGGTTTATCCCAGACCGGCACACCCAGCAAGCGAGCCACAGCTCGTATTTCGCGCTTACCCATTCCCGCTTCTTTGAGAGGGCCTCGCACATTAAATTCACGCGCTGCTTTTTGCCCGGGACGAAAATCGCCATCATCATCTTTATTCACCCCATAAGCAATATAGCGCAGGTTGTGCTTTTTCGCTAGTGGTTCCAGTTGAGTAAAGAGTTCAGTCTTACAGAAGTAGCAGCGGTTGAAATCGTTAGCCACGTAACGCTCATCCTCGAGCTCGTGTGTTTCAAGGGTGATTACCGGAATACCCATCTGCTCAGCAACCGCCATGGCTTCCCCGGTTTCTTCAGGCGCGTACGCCGGTGAAACGGCTAGTGCGCCCATTGCCCGCGTACCGAGTACATCATGCGCCACCTTCAATAGCAGAGCGCTATCGACCCCGCCAGAATAGGCCACCAGCACCGATTCCATGTCTCGCAGAAGCGCCTGCAACTGTGCATATTTGGCTTGCGTCTCTGCATCCAACGCTTCAATATCGTTCCTATTGACGCTGTAGGTATCGAGCATAATCATCTATTCTCCCAGGATCAAGTAAGTAAGATACAATAAGGTATATCAGTTGCTAAATGTTTCGGTGAACTTGATGCACCCAGTCGCTATTATATCATTAAGGACAACCTGTTAATATCGTATCAGGACTTACAGGAGCAAAACCCTTGAATGCATCCACTTCCACTGCCGCCATCATCCTGGCCGCAGGGAGTTCCAGCCGCATGGGCGGCGGCCGTCACAAATTACTGCTGCCTCTGGATGGCCGCCCGGTGTTAACGCATGTCATAGATGCCCTGCTAGCATCACAGGCACGCCCCCTTGTCATCGTGTTAGGACACCAGGCTGACCAGGTACGCGCGCACATCGAAGCTTTACACCCCGATAGTACTCTCATCGAAAACCCCGCGTATCTGCAAGGTATGAGCACGTCAATGCACCTGGGCTTGCAGCTACTGCTATCTGATGGCTATAAGAAAGCTGGATCGTCTTATGTAGTTGATAGCGTGCTCATTGTGCTTGGCGATCAGCCCATGATCACCTCGCGCGTGATCGATACCTTGATTACCAGGTACAGGATAACTGGCAAACGCATTGTCGCGCCTCTCTACGCCGGCAAACGTGGCAGTCCCGTGCTCTTCGACGCGAGCCTTTTCCCTGAATTGCTGGAAGTTACGGGCGACGAGGGTGGGCGTACCGTCCTTGAACGCCATCACCAGGAGGTTGAGCTGGTCGAAATAGGTGATGCCGTGACAAACTACGATGTGGATACCTGGGATGCGTACCAGCAGGTTGTAGAGGCCTGGGAGCATATGCATGAAAAAGCCATAGTATCAGAGGAGAACAAGCAACAGACGAAGTTCTGGTTGGAGTATGGCCAGCAGTTATCGGCGGCCATACGCTACACCGAAGCATTAGCTGCGTTCGAGCGTGCTGTCTTGTTGGATGGAACGAATGCGGCAGCCTGGTATGCTAAGGGAACTTGCCTGGCGATGCTGGCACGTTACGACGAAGCCCTGGCCGCGTTCGAGCAGGCTCTGCAGCTTGACGAAAAATATGTCCCTGCCTGGGACGGCAAGGCGTGGGCGCTGGGTATTTTGGGAAGAAAAGAAGAGGCGTTGGCCGCGGTTAATAGGGCGCTGGAGCTTGACCCAGGGTATTTTGACGCGCAGAAACGCAAGAAGAGGTTGGAGACGATGTAGTGGTCTGTCTATCACCATTTGATGAGTCGGGTCAACGAAATGTAGTGACCCCCCTTTTCCTTTCGTCTCACCTGACCCGTAGGGTAGCTGCGCAGCAGCGTTGGTGAGACGGGTAAGTGC
>Ga0070707_100003143_pt1 | contig 15628 bp, 11 predicted proteins | sample KBSK5502metaG_FD_65468 | JGI IMG/M metagenome (GOLD analysis project Ga0070707, IMG submission 65468) | Corn, switchgrass and miscanthus rhizosphere microbial communities from Kellogg Biological Station, Michigan, USA - KBS K5-50-2 metaG | ecosystem: Host-associated > Plants > Roots >... | reverse complement strand
GCAGCATCAACGGCCACACTGGGAGCGAGTACCGCGAGACCTCGATCTGAAAGGGGTACGCCAGCAGCGCAACCCAGTAGAGAAGAAAGAATACCTCGAACACCGTGAGCCGGACCCGCAACCGAGCGACGAACCCCGCAACCATCAGCGCCATGAATGCGAACGTGAGCAGGTGTCTGAGTCCCAAGGCACGGATGCTCCTTTCGCCGAGCAGATCCCAGACCACTGCGCCGCGGTAGTTCCGCAACCCGTCTAACAGGCCCGTGCCGCTTCCCTCGGCGAACTGCTTGAGGTAGGTCCCGGCGTCGTAGGGGAAGACCAGCCGCGCGAGAGCGATCAGCAGCACCGCGGTGAGAACGATCAGGCTCCCGGGGTTGACGAGCCTTCTGGTGCCGTGCCAACACACGAGCAAGATGGTCGGGACCAGAACGAGACCGATGGATCGCGTCAGGCACGCGAGTGCGAGCGTCACTGAAGCCGTAGATATGGCGGCCCACCTCCGGTTCAGGGGCTGCTCGGAGATGCCGTCGACCAGGGCGAGAGTCGCGTAGCAGAAAAGCATGAAGGGGAATTCGGAAAAGATAGTGTCCTTGAAATCCCAGACCCACGGGTGAAACCCGAGCGTTGCTACCAAAGCCAACGCGAGCGGTGCCGGCAGGCGGTGCGTCGCTGTGCGTGCGAACACGAGCAGGAATAGAGCGAACGATGTCACGCCGACCAGCTTCATCCGCTGGAGGTTCACCCCGGCCACTCGGTAAACCGGCGCGAGGAGCAGGGGTAAGCCCGGCGGATATGAGGCCGGGTGTATCCAGTTCTGCGGGTTGAAAATGTACCCGGTCACCCCGTAGGGTCGTCGGGCGACGATGTTCTCGGCATGCATGATGTAGAGCGCGTAATCCCCGTCCCAGTTGTGGCCCTTGCGCAACGTGCTGACCAAGAACACCGCTACTCCCGCGACCAAAGCCGCGCTCAGGACGGCCGCCAGGCGTCTGGACGGCTGACCGTTGTTGCCCACGCGGTCCGCCCTACTGGCATTGGTAGCCACCGAGCGACGCTCGTTCCCCCGCAGACTGAGTGTGTTCGGCTCTTTCGACGACAGCGGGTAAGTGCTCCGGTGCAAGATGCGTGTAGCGCAGGGTGGTCGCCAGATCGGCATGGCCGACGCCCTCCTTGCTAGGCCGTTTGGTCACCTTGCCGGGTCAAGGCTCACAGCATACCGGTCACCCTCGGGCGCGCATGCCAGGGCACGGCGCGCCCGATTCAGCTCCTTCCTTCCCTAGGGGTGCGCTAGTGATCCTGCGACTTTGACGCGAGTTTGACAACATCTGTGGCCAGGGGCGCGGCTTCGCGGCCACACGCCGAAAGGCCGAGCTCGGGAAGTGGATGCTGTTAAGGTGGGTTGTTGGAGGGTGCTGCCGGCGCACTTACTCCCCGACGTCCAGCACTTCCTCGGCGGCCCCGCCCACGCCGCTCGGCCCTTCGAGAACGAAGCGGACGCGAAGACTGCCGCTCCGGAGCTTCGGGCTGAGCCCGACGACGAGGTCTTCGACCGTCACCCCGCTCGGCAGCGCCACGTCCCAGGTGCCGCTCGCCATCGGGGTGGAAACGTAGACCCGGGTGAAGTCCGCGCCGCCCGCGACGCTGATCCGGGCGCTGCCGCCGTGCTGCACCTTGCCGCCCCCGTTGAGGACCACGCTCGGTCCGAACGACGCCGAGGGCGGCGCGCTGTCGCTCAGCACGGCGGTGACCTGGCCGTTCCGGGCGGTCACACCCGCGATGTAGTCGTCGATCCGGGCGCTGCTTGGGGAGACCGGCTCGGATGCACAGGCCGCGCAGAGCGCCCCCCCGGCGAGGACGAGGAGACGCGAGCGGCGCATCGAGGCGACCATGGTCCACTCCTTGGACTCTGACGTGTCGGTGGGATTTCTATCCTTTAAGGCGCAACGAGCATACCGCCCGCCGGCCGGAACCCGCGCCGGTCCCTCTCCACACCTCGAATCAGGTGGTTCAGCCTCAAGGCTCGCAATGGGTTAGCACGCGGCGTCCCCTTGCGAAGCAAGGCCCGCAAACCTGCCGGCCCCTCCCCGGCGTGCCGCGGCCCGCCCCTGGGGCGCTCGCGGCTTGCGGCGTCTCATTGCGCTCTACCGCGCTTGGAGACCGTTTTCGCCCGGTAAGGGTCGGCCGAATACCCTCTCCCCATCGCTCTGCCCATCGGCCGGGGACCTGGCTAGATTCTCCCGCTATGACGGACATCGTGGTCGAAAAGACCGCCGAGGACGCGGCGTCCAAGTCGCTCCGGGTCACCGTCCCGGTCGATCGGGTGCGGCAGGCCGAGGATCGCGCGGTCAAGTATTACATCACCCGCGCCCGTCTCCCGGGGTTTCGCCAGGGGAAGGCGCCGGCGGCGGTCGTGCGGAAGCGATTCGGCGAGGCGATCCGGCAGACGATCCTCGAAGAGTTGATCCGTGAAGGCTGGGAAACCGCCCGTCAGACTGAATCCCTGAAACCGATCGCAGACCCCTCCATCCGCAATCTCAAGTTCGAAGACGGCAGCCCCATCGAGTTCGAGCTGCTGGTCGAGGTACGGCCGGATGTGAAGCTCGAACGCCTCGGCGGCTTTCGCCTGACCCGCACGGTGCCCGCCGTCTCCGACGCGATGGTGGACGAGCAGTTACAGCGGACGCGAGAGGACAAGGCCGCGTGGCTGCCGGTCGAGGGCGCGCGTCCGACACCAGGCCAGATGGTCCGGGTCGAGGTCGCGCCGCTCGAGGGAGACCAGGCGGGCCAGTCGCAGCCGTACACGTTGGTCGTCGGGGAAGGCCAGGCCATCCCCGAGCTCGAGGAGCGGATCATGACGCTGCTCCCCGGCGAGACGGTGGATACCGAGGTCCGCTTTCCCGAGGATCACCCCGACGAGTCACGCCGGGGAAAGACGCGCAGGGTGCGGCTGCACCTCCTCGAGGTGAAGCGCCAGGAGCTGCCGCCGCTCGATGACGCGTTCGCCAGGGAGGTCGGAGAGTTCGAGAGCTTGGCGGCCTTGCGGACCGCGGTGCGCCAGGATCTCGAGCGGGAAGCGGGGCGGGAGGCCGACGCCGCCCTGCGACAGGCGTTGCTCTCCCAGATCATCGAGGCCAACCGGGTGCCGGCCCCGGACTCCCTGGTCCACCGGGTGATGCACGGCTACGCACACCTCTACAAGGTCCCGGAAGACCAGCTGGCCGGTTTCGAGTCCCAGTTCCGGCCCGTCGCCGTGCAGCAAGTGCAGCGGGATCTGGTGCTGGACGCGGTCGTCGAGGCTCAGGGGCTCAAGGCCACGGAGGCCGATCTGGACCAGCGGATCGCCACCATGGCCGCGGCACGGAACCTGCCCACGGGCGAACTGTACGCCTCGTTGCAGAAGTCCAACCGGCTCCCCGAGTTGGAGCGGGCGATCACCGAGGAGAAGGTCTTCAGCCATCTCCTCTCGCAGTCCACGGTCGAAGAGGCGAGCACCTGACCCATGGCCACTCTGTATCCGCCGTACATCATCGAGCGTTCGAGCCGCGGTGAGCGGACCTACGACATCTTCTCCCGGCTCCTCATGGACCGGATCGTCTTCCTGGGCGCGCCGATCAACGACGATGTCGCCAACATCATCATCGCCCAGCTCCTGTTCCTCGAAGCCGACAATCCGGAAAAGGACATCTACCTCTACCTCAATTCGCCGGGCGGCGTCGTCTCCGCCGGGATGGCCATCTACGACACGATGCAGCATCTGCGTGCACCGGTGAACACGATCTGCATGGGGATGGCGGCGTCGATGGGGTCGTTCCTCCTGTGCGCCGGCGCGCCGGGCAAGCGGAGCGCCCTGCCGCACTCGCGGATCATGATCCACCAGCCGTCGGGCGGCGCCCAGGGAACGGCGTCGGACATCGAGATTCAGGCGCGCGAGATCCTCTACCTCCGCTCGAAGATGAACACGCTCTACGCCAAGCATACGGGCCAGCCGATCGAGACGATCGAGCGCGACATGGATCGGGACCGCTTCATGAGCGCGGAAGAGGCCAAGGCGTACGGGCTGATCGACACCGTCTTCGCGGCGCGCAAGGAGTTCGTCGTGCCGGGCAAGAACGGCGCAAAAGAGACCTTGACGCCCTCCTGAGCGGGGGCCAGCTTTCCGGGACGCTCACCGAAAGCCGCCACCATGTCGAACGACAAGCACCTCCGTTGCTCCTTCTGCGGCAAGTCGAAGGATTCGGTCCGGAAGTTCATCTCCGGCCCGTCAGTCTACATCTGCAACGAGTGCATCACGCTCTGCAACGAGATCCTCGCCGAGGACGAAGAGCGGGAGGTCGCCGACAGCATCACCCAGGTCCCCACGCCCACCGAGATCAAGGACGTGCTGGACCAGTACGTGATCGGGCAGGAGCGGGCCAAGCGGACCCTGGCGGTCGCGGTCTACAATCACTACAAGCGGATCAACGCCTCCAACGGCCGGGAAGCCGACGTCGAGCTGGATAAGTCGAACATCCTCCTCCTCGGGCCCACCGGCGTCGGGAAGACGCTCCTCGCCCAGACCCTCGCCCGCATCCTCGACGTTCCCTTCACCATCGCCGACGCCACCACCCTCACCGAGGCCGGGTACGTCGGTGAGGACGTCGAGAACATCCTCGTCCGGCTGCTCCAGGCGGGGGACTTCAACGTCGCGGAGTGCGAGCGGGGCATCGTCTACATCGACGAGATCGACAAGATCGCGCGCAAGTCGGAGAACCCGAGCATCACGCGCGACGTGTCGGGTGAAGGGGTGCAGCAGGCGCTGCTCAAGATTCTCGAGGGCACCGTCGCCTCGGTCCCGCCGCAGGGCGGCCGCAAGCACCCGCAGCAGGAGTACATCCAGATCAACACCAAGGACATCCTGTTCATCTGCGGCGGTGCGTTCGACGGCCTGGAGAAGATCATCCAGGCGCGCACCGGCCGGCAGCAGATCGGCTTCAGCACCGAAGTCCGGGGCGGAAGCCCCGATCTCGACAAGAAGAACCCCTACGCCGAGGTCGAGCCGGATGACCTCCTACGTTTCGGGCTCATCCCGGAGCTGGTGGGGCGGCTGCCGGTCGTCGTGTCGCTGGAGGCGCTCGACGAAGAGGCGCTCATGCGGATCCTGGTCGAGCCGAAGAACGCGCTCACCAAGCAGTACAAGAAGCTCTTCGAGCTCGAGAGCGTGGGCCTCACGTTCGACGCAGAGGCGCTCCGCGCCGTCGCCGAGAAAGCGCTCAAGCGCGGTACCGGCGCCCGCGGGCTCCGGTCCATTCTCGAGACCATGATGACGGACATCATGTTCGACCTGCCGACGCGGGACGACGTGCGCGAGGTGGTCATCACCAAGGAGTCGATCGCGGAAGGCGTGGCCCCGCTGGTCGTGACGGAGCGGCCGAGGACCAAGCGGGAAGCTTGACCACCGCCGGGCCCGGCCAGGGCCTCGCCGCCCTGCCCATCGAATTCGTCGGCAGTTTCCCCGATCCACTGATCCGGCTCGAGCCGGTCCTCCCCGAAGTCGCCTTCATCGGCCGATCCAACGTCGGCAAATCCAGTCTTCTCAACGCGCTCGTCGGCCGGAAGGGGCTGGCGCGCGTGAGCGGCACGCCGGGCAAGACCACCCTCCTCAACGCCTTCCGGCTCCCGACGTTCTACCTCGTGGACCTCCCGGGCTACGGATTCGCCCGCGCCAGCAAGAGCGCCCGCGACAGCCATCGGACGCTGGTGACGCGCTACCTCCGCGAGCGCCCCTCGCTCGCCGGCGTCGCCTGGCTGCTCGACGCCCGCCACGATCCGTCCGCCGGCGACCTCGACATGCAGGAGCTGCTGGTGGAGAGCGGCCGGCCGGTGCTGGCGGTGCTGACGAAAGCCGACAAGCTGGTCCGCTCGGCCCGACGCGAGCGCGCGCGGGCGATCGCGCGCGCCCTCGAGCTGCCGGACGATCAGGTCCAGCTCACCAGCAGCCGGACGGGGGACGGGATCACCGACCTCAGCGCCTCGATTCTCGCGCTGGTGGGCTCAGACGGCTCTTGAAGGGTCGGAGCTACTCCAGCGGCACGCGCCGGGACGGGGAGTCAGAAGCTCGCGCCGGCGGAGAGGTAGAGACTCCGGCCGGCCGACGGAATGATGCCGGGCCCGGGGTACTCGTCGGTCCGGCGGGTGAAGTAGTGCGCGTCGGCGAGGTTGTTGACTCCGCCGGAGATCTGGTACTTGGCACCGATCCGCACCCGCGCCGAGACGTCGATGACCCGGTACGCGGGAATCGCGCCCACGTTCGGATCGGCGTTCGAGATGGTGTTGTTCGCGTCACCGAACTGGCGGCTGACGTTCGACGCCTGCACCGTGCCGGACACCGCATGACGGGCGTAGGTCACGCCGACGCGGTTGACGTACCGCGGGGCGTACTCGACGTCGTTGCCGGCGAACGGACCGCTGACGTACTTCGCGTCGGTAAAGGCGAACGCGTTGAACACCGAGAGGCCGTCGAGGCCGCGCACGCCGAGGAGGCGGAGCGGCTGGAGCTCGAGGTAAGCCTCGATCCCACGCTGCACGCTGGTGGCGACGTTGGTCCGGATGGTGAACGGCGTACCGTTCGGATCGGCGCCGGAGACGAGCCCGAGCCGGTCGGCGTAGCGGATCCAGAAGCCGCCGACGTCGAACCTGACGCCCTCAGCCAGGCGGCCCCGCCAGCCGAGATCGGCGCTCAGGCCCCGGGCGTCGTGGATGTTGGGATCGACCCGCGACACGCTCGCGAACGGGGTGATGGACGAGTAGTCAACCGGGTGATAGGCGCGCGTCGCGTCGCCGTAGATCGCGGTGGTCGGCGAGGTGCGCACCTCGACCGTGACGCCCGGCAGCGGGAACGTCCGGCTTCGCGGCACCGGCGCGAAGACGGTGTCCGTGTGACCCGCCGCCGTCGAGCGCAGATACTCTACCCGGAGACCCGGCGTCACCGTCACCCGTGATCCCAGCGGAATCGCCTGCTCCACGTACGCGGCGAGGTTGACGTTCTTGAACACGATGTCGTTCTCGTAGTCCCCGCCGTAGAGCGTCATGTCGAAGTCGGAGCCGGTGGACCCGGGGCCCCCCTCCTGGCGGTGCATCCGACCCGCGAACACCCGCACACCGGTCGCAAGTGTGGCCCGGCGCCCGAGCAGGGAGTACTCATACGTGAGGCGGGACTCCATCGTACCGTTGGTGAACACCTCGCGCTCGACCTCGCGGGGAACGAAATCGCTCGTGCCGGCGTCGATCCCATCCGCGGCGCCGGCGCCACCGTCCTCGTTGCGCCACACGAGATAGCGCTGGCTCAGGTTCCCCCAGACTGTCGTGCGGAGACTCAGTGAGGGCGTGATCGCATAGTCGGCCGCGAGCGAGACGAGATTCCACGGGCTCGCGAGCCAGTTGCGCGACCGGAACGAGACCGCGGGATCGGCGTTGAACTCGTCGTTGGTGAGCCCGCCGGGCATGTGGATGCGGTTGCGGAACAGCGTGTACTCGAGGGAGAGCCGCAGACGGTCGCTGGCCCGCCAGCGCAGCCGCCCGAAGCCCGTGACCTGGCGGGAGTCGCCGTTCGGGCGCCAGCCCTGCTGGCCCTGGTACTGGACGAAGCCGTAGTACGTGAGAGGTCCGACCCCACCACCCAGGTCTCCGAACCCGTCCACCGTCGCGTAGCTCCCGCCGGTGAGCCGCGCCCGCATCGTCGGGGGGTGCCCCGACTCGCCATCGCGGATGACATAGTTCACCATTCCGCCGAACTGGGACCCGTAGGCCAGCGCGGAACCGCCGCGTACCAGCTCGACCCGATCGAGCGCTTCCGCGGGGGGCGTGAAGTAGACCTCGGGATAGCCATAGGGGTCGGCTGCGATGTTGATGCCGTCCTGGCGGACGTTCACCTCGGTGGACTGGGTGGGGTTCAAGCCGCGGAAACCGATGCCGTTCGACGGGAATCCCTGCCCCCCCGTCTCGGATACCGTGAGGCCGGGCACTCGACCCAACACCTGGCGGGTGACGTTGAGGGAGGCGTTCACATCGAGACTGTCGAGCGTGAGGACGGTCGTCTTCTTCCCCACGAGCAGCACCCCGTCCGCGACATCCGGCATGGTGCTCACCCCGGCCGGCGGGGGGCGCGTCGCGGTCACCTCCACCTCGCGGAGGTGCTCCACCCGGGGAGTGAGTGTGACGTCAACGGTGTCCACCGCGTCGGCCCGCACCTGGACGGGGCGACGGGCGGACTGGAACGCAGCCGCCGACACCTCAAGGGTGTAGGAGCCGGGGGCCACGTCCGCGACGAGGTAACGACCCTCCCGGTCGGTCGAGGCATGCCGGTCGGCGCCGATGAGCCGGACGACGGCGTCGGCCACGGCCCCCTCCGGGCCGGTAATTCGCCCCTCTACGGTCCCGAGACCGGGGATCTGCGCATGGAGGGGGCCCGCGAGCCCAGCGAGCAGGAGAAGGGATCCCAGACGACTCGGGCGGCGGAGTGCGGACATTGGAGGGTCGGGAGCCGTGGCTGAAAGGGGTCGCGGCCCTGCGCAGGCGCTGGGCGAGAGTTGGTGGTAACTGAGAGTGAGAATCAAATGCAATTTGATTGCCTAACAGGATACTCCCCATTCCCTTGCCTGTCAACTCAACGGCCGGCGAAATTCCACTGCGTCCCCGCCGAGGTGTCGCTGTGCCCGGTCCGCACCTCCGTCCCACGTCCCCCGCCGCGCTCGCCACCCTCGCGATCGTGGCCTGCACCGCCGTCGCCCTTACCGCGCGGCGCCCCTTCGCCATCTCGGCCATCGCGCTCCTGAGCCTCAGCGTTTGGCTCGCCATGCGCCGACTCGAGCGGCAGGCCGCCACCGCCGAGGCGAACCGGCTTGAAGCCGCCCGCCAGCTCGATCGCCGGATCAGCGAGCTCTTCTCGCTCCAGGAGCTGAGCTACGTGCTGGCGGAGTCGATCCAGCTGGATCGCATCGTCGAGCAGGTGGCCCGATACGGGGCGCGCTTCCTCCTCGCCGACGGCGCGCTCGTCGCCCTCGCCGACGAAGACGCGGCGACGCTGCGCGTCGTGGCGGCGGCCGGGACCCTGGCGTCGCTGGAGAACCGACAGACTACGCCCGGCGAGGGCGGCCTGGTGCAGCTGGCGGTCGATCGGGAGCGGATCGAGGTGGCCCAGGCCACCGACCAGCCGGTGGTGCTGATCGCCGGCGTCATGGTCCGCTCGGCGGCCGTGGCGCCGCTCCGCGCGCAGGGCCGGGCCGTCGGCGCGCTCGTCATCACCGACCGCCGGGAGGGCCCGTTTACCACCGAGGATCTCTGGCTCCTGTCCACCATCGCGACCCAGACCTCGATGGCGGTGGCGAACAGCCGGCTCTTCGAGATGGTTCGGCGGAGCACCGAGGAATGGGAGACCGCGTTCGACGCCTTGACCGAGGGCCTCGGCGTGGTGGGGCCGGAAGGCCAGATCCTCCGCGCCAACCGGGCGCTGGCGGCGATTGCGGGCGTCCCTCCGGACTCACTCGTCGGAGCGGACTTCACCGCCAGCGTCGCCGAGGGAGCCCTGCTTGCCCGTGACCTGCTCGCTGCCGCCCAACGGCTCGAGCGCCCCGCTCCGGTCGAGATTCACCGGGAGCGCGACGCCCGCCGGCTCCGGCTCGCGGCGGCGCCGCTCTGGGGCCCCGCCGCCGACGGCAGCGTCGTGATCCTGGTCGAAGACGTGACCGAGCAGCGGGCGCTGGAGGCACAGCTGATCCAGAACGAAAAGATGGCTTCGATCGGCCAGCTGGTGTCGGGTGTGGCGCACGAGCTCAACAACCCGCTCACGTCGATCGCCGGGCTCGCGGAGCTCCTGCTCGAGCCGGCCCATCGCCTCCCCGATCCGACGCGCGGCCACCTCCGGGTGATCCACGACCAGGCCGAGCGGGCGGCGCGAATCGTCCGTAACCTGCTGACCTTCGCCCGGCCGAGCTCGCTGGTGAAGGAGCCCGTGGATCTGAACGACGTCGTTGCCCGCACGGCGCTGCTCATCTCTCACGAGCTGCGCCAGCGCGGCATCCAGCTCGAGCAGCGGCTGGATTCCGAGCCGGTCGTGGTCGTCGGTGATCGCTACGAGCTTCAGCAGGTCCTGCTCAACCTGTTGACCAATGCGGTGCATGCGGTCGCCGCCCTCGAGCCCGCCCGCCCCAGGCGTATCGCGCTCGCTACGAGCCGGGCCGGCGACCGCGCGACGCTCCAGGTCATCGACTCCGGGCCCGGCGTGCCGCCCGCCCTGGTCCCGCAACTCTTCACGCCGTTCTTCACGACCAAGGGTCCGGGACAAGGGACGGGCCTGGGTCTGTCCGTGAGCTACGGGCTGATCGAAGCGCACGGAGGCCGGATCAGCTACCGCTCTCACGCGGCCCCGGAGGGCGGGGCAGAGTTTGTAGTCAACCTCCCCCTCCACGCGCCGGAGCCGCCGGCAGGGGCGGAGGCGACGGCGGCCCCGGACGGCCAGGCAGCGGAGCGGCCGGCTCGGGTACTCGTGGTCGACGACGACGCGGCGGTCCACCGGTTGGTGAGCGCCCTCTTCGCCCCCGCCGGGCATCGGGTAGACGCGGTGCGCACGGGCGACCAGGCGCTTCGCCTGGTCGACGGGGAGGCGTACGATCTCGTCATCGCGGACGCCCACGCCGTCGGGCCCGACGGGAGCCTGTTCGCCGCCACGCTCCTCGCGGCGCGCCCCGATTGGCGCGACCGCCTCATCATCGCGAGCCACCCGCGCGCGTCCGGGCCCCACCCGACCGCGGCGCTTCACTGGGTGGCGAAGCCGCTCAGCGTCCGCGACCTCCGGGCGGTCGTCGCTCGTATCCTTTCCAGCAGCGAGGAGCGGCGGCGCGGGTAACTCCGTGGGGACGCCCGGTCAGGTCTCGCTTCTCACCGGAAACCCGCGCTCCCGGAGGAACGACCGCGCGTCCGCGATCGACGATCCCTGAAAGTGAAAGATCGAGGCGGCCAGCACACCATGGGCGCCCGCCTCCAGCGCTTCGGCGAGATGCTCAAGCCGGCCGGCGCCCCCGGACGCGATCACCGGAATGCGCACGGCGGCGGCCGCGCTGCGGAGCAGCGGCAGGTCATAGCCCGCCTGCGTGCCGTCGCGGTCCATCGAGGTGAGCAGGATCTCCCCCGCCCCCAGGGCTTCGAGCCGGCGGACCCAAGCGATCGCCTCAAGCGACGTCCGCTCGCGCCCACCCGTGACCATGACGGTGTAGCGTCCATCGACGCGCTTCACGTCCACCGCCGCCACGACACACTGGCTGCCGAAGCTGCTCGCGAGCCGCTCGACGAGGGTCGGGTCGCGCACCGCGGCGGTGTTGATGGCGACCTTGTCGGCGCCCGCCCGGAGCGCCTGCGCGGCGTCGTCCACGGACCGGATGCCCCCGCCCACCGTGAACGGGATAAAGACCGAATCGGCGACCCGGCTCACCATGTCCAGCGTCGTCCGCCGCTCCTCGTGAGTCGCCGAGATGTCGAGGAAGACCAGCTCGTCGGCGCCCTCCGCGTCGTAGCGGGCGGCCTGCCCGACCGGATCGCCGGCATCGCGGAGGGCTTCGAAGTGCACGCCTTTGACGACCCGGCCCCCGGCGACGTCGAGGCAGGGAATGATGCGGCGGGCTAGCACACGCGGAGAACGTCGTCCAGCGGGCCGGCGTCGCCGGCGCCGAGGAGCGTGAGGAGGTCATCCACCGCGCGCCGCTCCCGGGGCCAGGCGAAGCGGGTCCGGGCCGCGTCCGGGCTCAGCCATTCCAGGCGGTCATGCTCCCGCCCGGGCCGGGCATCGGCGCCCACGGCCACGAACGCCGCGAAGGCCGGCACCAGCGCGATCTCGTCGGCGCGGTGCTGATAGAAGGTCTCCACCCGGCTCAGGTTGTAGAGCCGGTCCGGCGCGAGCCCTGTCTCCTCGACCAGCTCGCGGCGCGCGGCGTCCGCGGGACGCTCTCCCGCCTCGATGTGCCCGTGCACGGTCTCCCAAGAGCCCGGGCACCTGCCGCCGGCGCCGCGCCGCAGCGCCAAGATCTGAAGCGCGGCGCCGGCGCCCCGGAGCACGTACACGTCCACGAAGGCCGTCCGGATGGTCGTCACGGGCTCCACTCCGCGAAGGCGCCGAGCAGCGCGATGCCGGCGCGCTGTGACTTCTCCGGATGGAACTGCGCCCCGATGACGTTGTCCCGCCCGATCAGTGTGGGAAACACATAGCCGTATTCACCGGTGGCGAGAACGGCGCTGTCGGCGACCCCGCCCGGGTGATAGCTGTGCACGTGATAGAAGAAGTCCGCTTCCGGCAACACCCGGCGCACCACGGGGTGCAGACGGCCCGGACCCGTGGGCGCGACCAGGGCCCACCCCACGTGAGGAATCGGGAGATCCACGGTGAAGCGCCGGACGCTGCCCGCGAGGAGACCGAGGCCCTGGAGCCCGGGCGCCTCCTCGCTCGTCTCGAGGAAGAGCTGGAGTCCGAGGCAGATGCCCATCACCGGCCGGCCAGCGCGCGCCGTGTCGCGCACGGCGTCGCCCAGGCCGGACCGGGCGAGGTTGGCCACCGCCTGACCAAAATGGCCCACGCCGGGCATGAGTACCCGGTCGGCGGCTCGAACGGTGTCGGGGTCGGCCGTCAGCGTGGCGTCGTGCCCTCCGGCGGCGAGGGCGCGCACCACACTCCGCAGATTGTTGACGCCGTAGTCCACCACCGCGATCACAGCACGCCCTTGGTGGAGGGGACTCCCCGCACCCGCGGATCGACGGCGGTGGCGTCGTCGAGCGCGCGCGCGAAGGCCTTGAAGGTGGCCTCGACGATGTGATGCGGATTGTCTCCCCGCACCAGATCGAGATGGACGGTGAGTCCGGCGTTGAGCGCGAGCGCGCGGAAGAACTCGGGCGTGAGGAAGACGTCGTAGTCGCCGAGCATCTGCCACTTGGGGATGTCCACGTGGTAGGCGAGATACGGCCGGCCGGACACGTCGATCACCGCCCGCACCAGCGCCTCGTCGAGCGGGACCAGGGCGTCGGCGTAGCGGCGGATGCCCGAACGGTCGCCCAGCGCCTGCGCGACGGCCTGCCCGAGGGCGATCCCGGTGTCCTCCACCGTATGGTGGCCGTCCACGTGAAGATCGCCGCTGCCCTCGACGGTGAGATCCAGCAGCGCGTGCCGCGCGAGGGCTTCGAGCATGTGGTCGAAGAAGCCGATACCCGTGCGCACCTGCGCCTCGCCCCGGCCGTCGAGGACGACGCGGACGCGGAGGTCGGTTTCGTTGGTCTTGCGGTGGACGTCGCCGATGCGGGTCATAGGCCAGAGGGTAAACCGTGAACAGTAAACAGTAAACGGGGGGCTCCGGCGACGCGTGGAGTCCCCTGTTCACGGTTCACTGTTCACTGTTCACCGTTCATCGCGACCCCAGGATCGCCTGCATCGCGTCGACGACCGCATCCATGTCCTCCGGCGTGCCGATCGAGATCCGCAGGCATTCGGCGAGCTCCGGCGCGGCCGAGACGTCGCGCACCAGGATTCCATAGTCCTCGAGCAGCCGGCGGAAGACGTCCCGTGCGGGCACCGTCAGGCAGCGGATCAAAATGAAGTTCGCGGCCGACGGGTAAACGGTGAGCCCCGGCATCGCGCGCAGGCGAGCGGCGGCGCGCTCGCGGGTGGCGACGATCTCCGCCACTCGGCTCTCCGTCTCCGGGTGCGCGAGCAGGAGGCTCACCGCCGTCAGCGAGAGCGAGTTGACGTTGTAGGGCAGCTTCGCCTTGGCGATCTCCCGCGCCACCGCGGGATGGGCTAACGCCAGCCCGAGCCGCAGCCCCGCGAGTCCGAACGCCTTGGAGAAGGTCCGCAGAACGACGACCCGGGGCGAGGTCGCCAGCAGACCGACCGCCGTGGGGCCGCCGAAGTCCTGGTATGCCTCGTCGCAGAGCACCAGGGCGTCCGTCGCCGCGAGCACGCGCTCGACCGCGTCGGGCGGGAGCGCCGAGCCGGTCGGATTGTTGGGCGAGTTGAGCACCACGACGCGAGCCCGCTCCCGCACCGCCACCTCGATGAGGGACTCGATCCGGTAGCCGAAGTCGGATCCCAGCGCCACCGGCACGTAGCGCGCCCCGAAGACGCCGGCCAGCAGCCGGTACAGCGAGAACGTCGGTGCCGGAGCCACCACCCGGTCGCCGCTCTCCAGCGTCACCGCCATCGAGGCCTGGATCAGCTCATTGGAGCCGTTGCCGACCAGAATCCCTTCCGCCGGCCAGCCGTAGCGGGCGGCGAGCTGGTCGAGCAGCTGGGTCGGGGTGAACTCCGGATAGCGGTGCCACGGGACGGCGGCCAGGCGCTCCGCGATCTGCCGCTTGAGGGGCGGGGAGACGTCGTACGGGCTCTCGTTCTGGTTGAGCTTGCGCCGAGCCGAGTGGGTCTTGAGCGAGTAGGCGGGCTGCTCCCGGACCGACGCTTTGACGAGGTCGAGTCCGGCGGCAGGCTCGGGCGGCGGCCTCACCGCCCGTAGCGGCCGAGCACGGCTTCGAGCCGCGCGGCGAGGGCACGGGCGCGGAACGGCTTGCTCAGGAAGTCGGCGGCGCCCAGCTCGAAGACCTTGACCTCGTTCTCCTCGTCACCCTTCGCCGTGAGCACGATGACGGGGATGTCGCGCGTCGCCGGACGCGACCGGAGATGCGAGAGCACCCCGTAGCCGTCGAGGCCGGGGAGGTTGAGGTCGAGGACGATGATGTCCGGGGCGTGCCGGTCCACCTCGTCCAGCGCCTGCACCCCGTCCCGCGCCTCCTGCACCGTGAAGCCTTCGCGCTCGAGCAGGTCGCGCATGACCCGCCGCAGATCGTCCTCGTCGTCCACCAGCAGCACGCAGATCCCGCGGTCGCCTGCTCCGCCGTCCGCCGTGGTCCCCGCCTCGTCGAGGAGCTCCATCTCCATCTCGAGGTCGAAGCCGTGCGCGGCCGGTTGCGGCGGCGGGGGCAGCGGAGTCACCGGCACCGGTGGCGCGGCCCTGGATCCGCTCGCGCGGGACCTGCGGCCCGGCCTGGGCGCCGCCGGAGCCGCGCCCGCGGCCGCGGCCGCGCCATCCGCGGAGAGCGGCACGTCGGTCACCCGCAGCAGCTCGTCGATGGTCGTCCCCCCGTCGAGAACATGGCGCAGACCGCTGTCCCAGAGCGAGCGCATGCCGTTCTTGCGGCCGAGCTCCGCGACCCGGTCGGCCGTGCCGCCCGAGCCGATCAACCGCTCGAGCTCGGGCGTTATCGCCAGCACCTCGACGATACTGAACCGACCCTGGTAGCCGGTCATCGCGCACTCGGGACAACCCACGGCACGATAGATCGCGGCACCGCTCGGCACGAACCGCCGGACCCGCTCTGGAACTGGCTCGGTGCTGATCTCCCGGCAGGTCAGACAGAGGCGCCGCATCAACCGCTGCGCGATGATGCCGCGCAGCGCCGACCCGATCTTGTACGCCTCCATGCCCATGTCCAGCAGCCGGGTCACCGCGTTGGCGGCGTCGTTCGTGTGCAGGGTCGAGAGCACCAGGTGGCCCGTGAGCGATGCCTGCACCGCGATCTGCGCCGTCTCCTGGTCGCGGATCTCGCCGATCAGCACCACGTCGGG
>Ga0070707_100003142_pt1 | contig 15629 bp, 18 predicted proteins | sample KBSK5502metaG_FD_65468 | JGI IMG/M metagenome (GOLD analysis project Ga0070707, IMG submission 65468) | Corn, switchgrass and miscanthus rhizosphere microbial communities from Kellogg Biological Station, Michigan, USA - KBS K5-50-2 metaG | ecosystem: Host-associated > Plants > Roots >... | reverse complement strand
CCAAGGGCGTGTCCGTCGGGTTCGCCCGGTCGGGTGAGTCCCGCGGCTCGTACGACCGGATGAAGAACAAGGTGCAGGAGGAGCTGAAGTCCCACTTCCGGCCCGAGTTCCTGAACCGCGTGGACGACATCATCGTCTTCCACCAGCTCGAGCGGGAAGAGATCTTCAGCATCGTCGACCTGATGATCGCCAAGGTGGACGATCGCCTGAAGGACCGCGACATGGCCATCGAGCTGCGCCCGGCGGCCAAGGACCTGCTGTCCCAGCGCGGCTACGACCCGGTGCTCGGGGCCCGGCCGCTGCGCCGCACGATCCAGCGGGAGATCGAGGACAACCTGTCCGAGAAGATCCTGTTCGGTGAGCTGCGGCCGGGGCAGATCGTCATCGTGGACACCGAGGGCAGCGGGGAGACCGCCAAGTTCACGTTCAACGGCGTCGCCAAGCCCAGCGCGGTGGACGACGTGCCTGCCCCCGAGATGGCCAGCGAGCCGGTCGACGTCAAGGGCAGCGCGGTGAGCAGCTCGACCGGCAGCTCAGGGATCCAGGACAGCGGCGGCACCGCCTCCGCGAGGGGCTGATCCCGCCCCGGCGGGAACGCAGCCCGGCGGGAACGTACTGAAACCCGGGTCTCACGGCCTCCCAACGCCGTGAGACCCGGGTTTCATGCTGTCGGCTCGAGCGCGGCGGTCCCCAGCCGCGCCGGCGCGGAGCCGGGCAGGGCGAAGCGGCCGTCGGGCAGCGGGTCGACCAGCCCGTCGGCCACCAGCCCGTCCAGGGCCCGGGCCAGCTGCGCCTGGCCGGCCCAGACCGCGTCGAAGTCGGCCCGGCTCACCGGGTCGCCTGCCGCGCGCAGCACCGCCATCAGGCGGCCCCGGCACTGCCGGTCGGTGCCGTCGTAACGCTGGGTCCTGCGCCTGACCGCCTCGGGCGGCTCAGGCGGGCGGCCCGCGGCCAGCCAGGCGCACTCGCGGGCCACCGGGCAGGTGCCGCAGCGGGGGCTGGCGGCCGTGCACACCAGCGCGCCCAGTTCCATCACCGCGACCGACCAGCGGGCCGCGACCGCGGGCTCGGCGGGCAGCAGCGACTCGGCCAGCCGCCGTTCGGCCACCGACGGCGCCGCGGCGGGCACGGGCTGGCCCGCGACGAGCCGGGCCAGCACGCGCCGCACGTTGGTGTCGAGCACGGCGTGCCGCTGGCCGAAGGCGAAGCTGGCCACCGCCGCGGCGGTGTAGCTGCCGATTCCGGGCAGCGCGAGCAGGGCGTCCGGGTCCGCCGGGACCATCCCGCCGTGCCGGCTGGTCAGGATGGCCGCCGTCTCGTGCAGCCGCAGCGCGCGCCGGGGGTAGCCGAGCCTGCCCCACTGCCGTATCGCCTCGCCGGCCGGCTCAGCCGCCAGCGCGGCCGGGGTGGGCCACCGGGCGATCCACTTCAGGTACTCGGGCAGCACCCGGGCGACCGGCGTCTGCTGCAGCATGATCTCGCTGACCAGGACCGCCCAGGGCGTCGCGCCGGGAGCACGCCAGGGCAGGTCCCGCGCGTTCCGCGCATACCAGGCCAGCACCGGCTCGGCGTACGACGTCGACATGATGGTGCCAATCGTGACACGGGTCCGCGCCGTAGCGCGCCGTAGGTAACGGGCGCCGCGTTAGCCGGCGGGTCTTCGTGTCTGCACCATCGGCAACTTGCATACTCTCCGTATGGATCGGAATGCTTATCGTGACGACATCGACACGGACCAGCCCGATGCCTACTGGCGCCGGAGGGTGATCACCCTCGTCGCGGGCCTCGCCGTTCTCGGCCTGCTCGCCTGGGCCTTCTCCGGCGGCAGCAAGCCGGCCAGCATGGCGCCGAGAGGCGGTCAGGCGAGCGGCATCCTGCCCGCCGCCGCCTACAGCGGCTCCCCGGCCTCACCGACGCCCGGAGCAGGCGGCTCCCCGTCCGCGCAGGCGGGCCCCGCGGCCAGCCTGCCCTTTCCCACCGACAGCCCGTCGCCGGGCGCGGCGCCGTCCGGGAGCGGCTCGCCCGCGGGCGGCAAGCCCGCCGCCCGGGCCGCGGCGGCCGGCGCAGGGAACGCCGCCGCGGCGGCACCGGGCGGCGTCGAGCCGGGAGGGGGCTGCGCCCCCAGCGCGATGGTGCTCAGCCTAGTCAGCAGCAAGCCCGACTACTACGCAGGGCAGTACCCCGCCTTCGCGGTCTATGCCGTCTCCACCGCGTCCCGCGCCTGCTCGTTCGACATCAGTCCGGCCAAGCTGCACGTGCTGGTCTCGTCGTCGGGCCGCGTCATCTGGGACTCGGCCGACTGCACCTATGGCGAGCCGAGCCGGGTGGGCGAATTCCGCCGCGGCGTCCCGGTGGAGGAGTCGCTCACCTGGAACCGGACGATCAGCCTGCCGGGCTGCGTCACCGTGGCCTCGGCGGCGCGCCCGGGCAGCTACCAGGTGCAGGCCAGGGACGGCGCTGTGGCCAGCCCTGTCCGCACCTTCAAGCTCGTGCGCTGACCACGACGGCTCTACGGGTGGCTCCCCAGGACGGCGGAGAGCGCCTGGCGGATGTCCTCCACCTCCTGCACCTGCATCAGGTGGGAAAGGCCGTCGGCGCGCTCCAGGGGCGCTCCTGAGGCCGCCGGGACGATGACGCGGCGGAAGCCCATCCGCTCGGCCTCGGCGATCCGCCGCGGCAGCCCGGCCACCCGGCGAACCTCGCCGGCCAGTCCGACCTCGCCGATGGCCACCACGCCGTGCGGCACGCTCAGGTTCGCGGCCGAACTGGCCAGGGCGACCGCCACGGCCAGGTCCACCGACGGCTCGGTCAGCCGGACCCCGCCCACGGTGGCCGCGTACACGTCCTGCCGGCCGAGCTTGACCCCGGCCCGGCGTTGCAGCACCGCGAGCACCATGCCCACCCGGGACGCGTCGAGCCCGGAGGTGGTGCGCCGCGGCACCTCGAGCACCGACGCGCCCACTAGCGCCTGCACCTCGGCGGGCAGCGGCCTGCGCCCCTCGAGCGTGACCGTCACGCAGGTGCCAGGTACCGGCTCGCGGTGCTGGGACACGAAGAGCCCGCTCGGGTCGGGCAGCCCGATGAGGCCGTATTCGCCGAGGTCGAAGCAGCCGACCTCGTCGGTCGGCCCGTACCTGTTCTTCACCGCCCGCACCATGCGCAGCTGCGAATGCCGGTCGCCGTCGAAGTGCAGCACCACGTCGACGAGGTGCTCGAGCGTCCGCGGGCCGGCCACCGAGCCGTCCTTGGTCACGTGCCCGACCAGGATGGTGGTCAGCGACCGTTCCTTGGCCACCGCGGTCAGCGCCGCCGCTACCTCCCGGACCTGGGTCACACCGCCCGGCACGCCCTCCACCCCGGCGGCCGCGATCGTCTGCACCGAGTCGATGATCAGCAGCCGGGGCCGCACCTGGTCGACGTGCCCGAGCACGACGTCCAGGTCGGTCTCCGCGGCCAGGAAGAGCTGGTCGCTGACCGCGCCGATCCGGTCCGCGCGCAACCGCACCTGGGCGGCGGACTCCTCCCCGGTCACGTACAGCACCCGGCCCGACTCCGCCACCAGCGCGCCCGTCTCGAGCAGCAGCGTCGACTTGCCGACCCCTGGCTCGCCCGCCAGCAGCAGGACCGCGCCGGGCACGAGCCCGCCGCCGAGCACCCGGTCGAGCTCGTCCATGCCGGTGGGCCTGGCGGTGGCGTCGGTCGCGTCGACTTGGCCGATGGGGACCGCGGGGGTGCTGGCCGGCACCACGCCATGTACGGCCGAACGGATGCCCACTCCAGCCCCGGCCCTGGCTCCCCGCGCCATCCGGGGCATTGCGGCCTCCTGCACCGTGCCCCAGGCCTGGCACTCGCCGCACCGCCCGGCCCACTTGGCGGACTGCCAGCCGCACTCGGTACAGCGGAAGCCCGACGGCCCCGCCGATGACTTAGCCATGGCCGCACCATAGCGGCCACCTCTGACAATCTCAGTAAGCTGGAAACCGAACCGACGGAGGGAGCCAGGCAGTGAGCGGCGAGGCGAAGGTACCCGGTCCGCCCGTCGCCCTGTCGACGTCGTCGGTCTACCCGGAGCGCACTCCCGACGCCTTCGAAGTGGCCGCGCGGCTCGGCTACGACGGGGTCGAGGTGATGGTCTACACCGACCCGGTGAGCCAGGACGCGGACGTGCTGCTCAGGCTCAGGGACTACCACCAGCTGCCCATCGTGTCCGTGCACGCGCCGAGTCTGCTGCTCACCCAGCGGGTGTGGGGCCGCGAGCCGTGGGAGAAGCTGCGGCGGGCCAAGGAGCTCGCCGAGCGCGTCGGTGCCCGGGTGGTGGTCCTGCACCCGCCGTTCCGCTGGCAGCGCGAGTACGTCCGCGGGTTCGAGAAGGGCCTGCAGGCCATGGCGGAGGAGACCGACGTCCTCTTCGCGGTGGAAAACATGTACCAGTTGCGGGCCGGCGGCAGCGAGGTGGTGCCCTACGCGCCGCACTGGGACCCGACCGCGCTCGACGTGGCGAACGTCACGCTGGACCTGTCCCACACGGCCGCGTCGGGCTCCGACGCGCTGATCATGGCGACCGAGCTCGGCAGCCGCCTGGCGCACGTGCACCTGGCCGACGGCACAGGCTCGCCGGCAGGCCCTGTGCCCGACGAGCACCTGGTGCCCGGCCGCGGCGGCCAGCCCTGCGCCGAGCTGCTCGGGCTGCTCCCGCTGTCCAGGTATCCCGGCGCCGTGGTGGTCGAGGTGAAGACCAACCGGGCGCCCACCAGGGATGACCGGATGGCAGACCTGGCCGAGTCGCTGGCGTTCGCCAGGAAACACCTGGCCCAGCCCGGCCAGAGGTAATGTCCTGTTCATGGCAGGCAGCACTACCACCCTGATCACGGTGGCGCCGACCGGCGCAGAAGCCGACAAGTCCGCGATCCCCGCCCTCCCGGTCACCCTGAACGAGCTGGTCGTCACGGCCAAGGAGTGCGAGGCCGCCGGGGCGGCGGTCATCCACGTGCACATCAGGGACGACGCGGCCCGGCCCACCCTGGACGGGAGCAGGCTCGCCGACACGGTGGCAGCGCTGCGCGAGGGCACCGACCTCATCGTCCAGCTGTCCACCGGCGGCGCGGTGACCGACAGCTTCGCCAGCCGCCTGGCCGTGCTGGACGCCGCGCCGGACGCCTGCTCGCTGACCTGCGGCACGGTCAACTTCGGTGACGACGTGTTCGCCAACCCGTGGCCGTTCGTCAAGGACCTGTACCAGCTGACCCAGGAGCGCGGGGTGGTCCCTGAGTTCGAGCTGTTCGACCTCGGGCAGGTGGCGGCGCTGCACCGGCTGCTGGCCGAGTTCGGGCCGCCGGCCGGCGGGCACGTGCACTGCGACCTGGTGATGGGTGTGCCCGGCGGGATGCCGGGCGACGTGCCCACGCTGGCCGCCGCCGTGGCCGCGCTGCCCGCGGGCGCGACCTGGTCGGCCACCGGGATCGGCCGCACCACGCTGCCGGTGATGCTCGGCGCCCTCGGCGCCGGCGGCCACCTCCGCGTCGGCATGGAGGACACGCTGACCTTCGCCCGCGGCCGCCCCGTCGCCCGCAACGCCGAGCTGGTCGAGCGCGCCGCCGAGCTGGCCCGCCTCGCGCAGCGCCCGCCGATGCGCCCGGCCGAAGCCCGCGCCTTCCTCGGCATCCCGGCCCGGCCTGCCGGTCAGTGAAGGTGGTGGATGTGGCATCCTGCCGAAAAGATCCGCTAGAACGTCGCATCCACGTAAATCCAGCACCGGGGCTGAGCGGCGGTGCTTGCTGATGGTTTGCAGTTGCAAGCATGCGGTGGCAGACTGATGTTATGCGTAACGTGACAGTGAACTCGATCGGCGAATACATCCGCGAGCAGCGGGAGCAGGCGAAGATCTCGATGCGCCAGCTCGCTCAGTCGGCCGGGGTGTCCAACCCCTACCTGAGCCAGATCGAGCGCGGCCTGCGCAAGCCGAGCGCGGACATCCTGCAGCAGATCGCCAAGGGGCTGCGCATCTCCGCGGAGGCGCTCTACGTGCAGGCCGGGATCCTCGAGGACCGGCCCGCCGACTCGGGGGTGCGGTCCGCGCTGCTGGCCGACGGCCAGCTGTCTGAGCGGCAGAAGCAGGTGCTCATCGAGATCTACGAGTCGTTCCGGCGGGAGAACGCCACCGCCCCCGAGGAGACGGAAACGGACGCCCCGCTCGAGCTCGTCAGCGGAGCGCCGGGCGCGGAAGCGGACGCGCTGGAAGCCGCCTTGGAAGTCGGCCGGGAAGACGCCGACGCGCTCGCCCCGGGTAACGGTCCGCAGACCATAACCCAGATCAGACCAGACAGTGCCTCCGATTAGGTAGCGTGATCTCGTGTTCGGTACGTATACCCCGCTTACCTACTTCTTCCTGGCCCTGGGCCTGGTGGCGTTCGTCGTCGAGGCGTGGGCCTTCATCGACGCCATCACGCGGCCGAGCCAGGCCTTCGTGGCCACCGGCAAGCAGACCAAGCCGCTGTGGCTGATCATCCTGGGCGTGGCCGCCGTGATCGGGCTGGCCGGGGCCGTGTACGGCGCGGGCCCGACCTCGATCCTGCCCGTCGCGGCGTTCGTCGCGGCCGCTGTCTACCTGGCCGATGTCCGCCCCAAGGTGCGGAGCTTCCCCAAGAACGGGGGAAGCAGCTCGGGCCCGTACGGCCCCTGGTAACACCGGGGCCGCTAGCGCCGCGCCCCGCTCAGGTCACGAGCTCAGATCACCAGCAGCGTGATCGGCGCGCCCACCAGGAACGCGGCGGCCAGGCAGATCGCCAGGACCGCGGCGACCGGCAGCGGCCGAACCGGCTGGAGCAGCCGGGTGACCCGGGCGGCCACCTCGCCCTCCCCGGCGGCCAGCGCGCCCGCGGGCGCCGGGCACGCCCCGGCCGTGCCGAACCGGACCAGGGCCGACACCAGCTCGCGCGCCGGGCGGCCGCGCAGTGCGCGATCGTCAGCCAGCATCTCGACCAGCAGCGCCACCGCGCGGTGCGCGCCGGTGCAGGTGGCGGACCTGGGGAAGGCGCGCCGCAGGGCGGTGAAGGGCAGCAGCACGAGATGGTGGCGCTCGCGTAGGTGGGCCCGCTCGTGCGCGAGCACGGCCGCCAGCTCGGCGCGGCCGAGCAGTTCCAGGGTGCCGACGCTGACCACGATCTGCGACCGCAGCCCGGGCAGGCAGTACGCGGCCGCGGTCGGGTAGTCCACGACCAGCGCGCCTGGCACCTTCGGGTCGCCGTGGGCGAGCAGTCGCAGCAGGGCCCGCTGCCGGCGCCTGGCGTGCAGCGCCGCGACCGACACGGCGACCAGCACCCAGCACAGCGACGCGAACAGGGCCAGGCCGGCGCCCAGACAGGCCAGCCGGACCGCGACGACGATCGTCGGCACCGCGCCCCCGGCGCCGAGGACGCCGAACGCGCCGGGCAGCCGGAAGATCCCGCCCGCCCGGACCAGGGTGCCGACCCGCAGCAGGGAGCGCACCACGCCGGCATCGCTGGCCGGCATGGCCAGACCGATCAGGGTGCCGACGGCGGCCAGGCCGGAGGCCAGGCCCAGGGCCTGCCACAGCAGAATGCCGGCGGCAGGCGAGCGCCGCGGCCAGCTCGCGCGAACCAGCGCCGAAGCTCCGCACGCGCTCCCGATGGCAACTACGGCAAGAAGTGCCGCATCCTCAAGTCCCGTCATCTCCCTCGCCGCTACCTTCGATAACTTCCAGGGCGTCGCGTAGCACGTCGGCCTCGACGCCGGATACGGACTGGGCGAACCGTGTCAACGCCGCCGTCCGGTCACCGGTCTGGTCCAGCGCGGTCAGCATGAGCTCGGTCACGTAGGTCTCGCGGGTAGCGGCGGGGCAGTAACGCCAGGCGCGCCCATCGCGCTCCCGCCTGGCGAAACCCTTTTTCGCGAGCCTGTCGAGCACCGTCATGACGGTGGTGTGAGCTAGATTACGCTCGGTCAGCCTAGCACTGACCTCGCGCACGGTGAGAGATGTACCTGTTTCCCAGAGCACGTCCATGATGGCGCGCTCAAGATCACCCAACCGGTTCACGGTCGTCAATGTACCCGTAATACGGCTCATCCAATAGGAGGCACGGCAGCAGCCGGTAAGGGCTACGCGTCCCGGTCCGCCGCGGGGTCGGCGAAGCGGGCGAACGCCTGCAGGCTGGCCAGGCTCTCGCCGCGCCTGACCCGCCAGGCCCACTCCCGCCGGATCGCGGAGCCGAAGCCGAGCTCCAGCGCCGCGTCGAAGTTCTCGTCGGCGTAGCTGAGCACGCAGCCGAGCAGCCGGTCGATGTCGTCGGCGGAGACCGCGCACAGCGGCAGCCGCCCGGTCAGGTACACGTCGCCCACCGGGTCCAGGCTGAAGTGCACCCCGAACATGCGGCCGTTGCGCTCGAGCAAGAAGCGGTAGAAGGCTTCGTGGTTCTCGTCCGGCCGGCGGCAGAAGAAGGCCTCCACGCCCAGGCTGTGCTCCCCGGCGACCAGCCAGGTCATGGTGGCCAGCTTGTGCTGCCCCTCGAGCCTGACCAGGAAGGCGCCGGGCCGCGGCTGCTCGAACCCAAGCCCCAGCGACGTCAGCGCCGCCTCGATGGCGGCGGCGGGATCCGCGCTCATGCGCTCACGGTGACAGCGGTCTCGTCCATGGCTCCGGTATACACGTTGATCAGCCGGTCCGCGGTGGCGGGCCAGCCGAACCCGGACGCGTGCGCCACCGCCCCGCGGGCCAGCGACGCGAGCCGGCCGGGCGACGCTACGAGATCGCCCAGCACCCGCGCCCACACCTCGGGGTCGTGCCCGTCCACCAGGACGCCGGAGAAGCCGTCCCTGACCGCGGTGCGCAGCCCGCCGACGGCGGCGGCCACCACCGGGGTCCCGCAGGCCTGAGCCTCCAGCGCCACCAGGCCGAACGATTCCGAGTGTGACGGCACGAGCACCACGGTCGCGGCCCGGTACCAGTCGGCCAGCTCGCGCTGCGGGCACGGCGGCTCGAACCGCACCGAGCCGGCCAGGCCCAGGTCCGCGGCCAGCCCGTCGAGCCGGCCTGGCGCGCCCACCTCGGACCCGCTCGGCCCGCCCACGACGACCACCACCAGCTTGTCCGCGAGCTCGGGGGCGTGCCGCAGCAGCGCGGCCGCGGCGCGCAGCACCACGTCGGGGCCCTTCAGCGGCTGGATCCGGCCGGCGAACACCAGCACCACCGCGTCCTCGGGCAGCCCCAGGCGCCGGCGGGCCGCCCGGGCCGGCGACGGCCGGAACAGCGACAGGTCCACGCCGGGGCTGACCGTCTCCACCCGCCAGGGGGTCGCGCCGTACAGTTCGACCAGCTGGCGCGCCTCCTCGCCGGTGTTGGCGACCAGGCGGTCGGCGGCCGCCACGACCTCGCCCTCGCCGCGGATCCTGGCCGCAGGCTCGGCGCAGTCGCCGCTGGCCAGCGCCAGGTTCTTGACCTTGCCCAGGGTGTGCATGGACTGGATGAGCGGGACGCACCAGCGTGACGCGGCCACCGCGGCGACCTGGCCGGACAGCCAGTAGTGCGCGTGCAGCAGGTCGTACCGGCCGGGCGCGAAGGCGGCCTCGGTGCGCAGCACCCCGAAGGTGAATGGGCAGATCTGGCCGGGCAGCGAGTTCTTGTCGAGCTCCTCGAACGGGCCGGCCACCACGTTGCGCACCAGCACGCCCGGCACGAGCTCCACCACCGGCGGCGTGTCCCGGCAGACGGCGCGGGTGAAGATCTCCACCTCGACGCCGCGGCGGGCCAGCTGCCTGGACACCTCGACCACGTAGACGTTGAGCCCGCCCGCGTCGCCGGTGCCCGGCTGGTCGAGCGGGGACGTGTGCAGGCTGATGGTCGCGATCCGCCGGGGGGCGCCCCGGTTACGGGCGCGGCTCAGCACTGGCACGTCATAAGCAACCGCGGCGACCTGCCGGCTGTTCCCCACGCTAGGCTTTCTGGCATGAGCGAGCTGGAGGGGCGCGGCGCCGACTGGACTGAGGAGCGAGGGACGAGCGACGAGGGAAGGAGGCGCCTTAAGGCGCCCCGGAAGCGAGCGGGAGAGACAGTATGAGGACGCTGGTGCTGCTTCGTCACGGCGAGAGCGAATGGAACGCGAAGGGCCTGTTCACCGGGTGGGTGGACGTGGGGCTCTCGGCGACCGGGGCCGAGGAGGCCGCCAACGGCGGCAAGCTGCTCGCCCAGTCGGGCCTCCAGCCGAGCGTGGTGCACACCTCGGTGCTGACCCGGGCCATCCAGACCGCCAACATCGCCTTGGAGGAAGCCGGCCTGCTCTGGCTGCCCACCAAAAGGTCGTGGCGGCTCAACGAGCGGCACTACGGCGCGCTGCAGGGCAAGGACAAGGCCAGGACCAGGCAGGAGTTCGGTGACGAGCAGTTCATGCTGTGGCGCCGCTCCTACGACGTGCCGCCGCCGCCGATCGCCGACGACGACCAGTACTCCCAGGCCGGCGACGTCAGGTACGCCGCGCTGCCGCCGGAGGCCAGGCCGCGGACCGAGTGCCTGAAGGACGTGGTGACGCGCCTGCTGCCCTACTGGTACGACGCGGTGGTGCCGGACCTGGGCGCCGAGGGGACGGTCCTGGTGGTCGCGCACGGCAACTCGCTGCGCGCGCTGGTCAAGCACCTGGACGGGATCAGCGACGCCGCCATCGCGGAGCTGAACATCCCCACCGGGATCCCGCTGGTCTATCAGCTGGACGACGCGTTCAGGCCGGTCGCCCCCGGCGGCAGGTACCTGGACCCGGACGCCGCCGCGGAAGCGGCCGAGGCGGTAAGGAACCAGGGCCGTTAGGCCCGGGGGGTACGGGGGGGGCGGGCAGCCCCCCCGTGAGCGGGGGGGTCCCGGGGGGTCGTCCCCCCGGGGTCAACAGGGTAAATCCGGCATTAAGGGATGTTTACCGCCGGGTGAACAAGCTTCGAATATCGCCGGGGCGGGTCCCTCGCGCTGTTGCCTGCCTGGTGCTACCGCATACGATGAGGCATGTGAGTCTTCACCGGTCACCGCCTTGGCCTGCGCCGATTACGGAGATCGCGTGGCGATAAGGTCCAGGGTCCCGGGCTCGAGCGCCACAGCGCGCCAGGCACGCGGTGCCCGGCTGAGGGCGGCGCAGCAGCCCGCCCGGCTGCCGCCGGGAATCGCCTCCGTCCTTTCCGTTCTTTCCTCCTCGGCCGTGGTCGTCGACAGCAACGACCGGGTGCTGCGGGCCAGCGCGGCGGCCCGCGCGTTCGGTCTGGTCAAGGGCGATCGCCTGATGGTCAGCGAACTGGTCGCGCTGGCCCGCCAGGTGCGCCGCGACGGCGAGATCAGAGAAGGCGAGTTCGAGGTCCCCGTGCCCAGGTTCGGCGGTCGCACCACGAGCTTCGCGGTCCGGGTGGCGCCGCTCGGCGGCGCCGTGGGCGGCGGCGGCCTGGTGCTCGTGCTCGCCGAGGACCAGACAGAGAGCCGGCGGGTGGAGGAGGTCAGGCGGGACTTCGTCGCCAACACCAGCCACGAGCTGAAGACTCCGGTGGGCGCGCTGGCGCTGCTGGCCGAGACGATCGAGGACGCCGCCGACGATGCCGAGGCGGTGCGCCGGTTCGCAGGCAAGATGCGCCAGGAGGCGCAGCGGCTGACCAACCTGGTCCAGGACCTGATCACGCTGTCCAGGATCCAGGCGGCCGAACCCGTTCCCGACCCGCGCTCGGTCGACCTCGACGCGGTGGTGGCCGAGGCGGTGGACCGCTGCCGGATGAAGGCCAACGCGCGCGGCATCACGCTCGCCGCGGTCGGCAGCCGCGGCCTTTCCGTGCTGGGGGACGAGGACCTGCTGGTCACCGCGCTGCGCAACCTGCTGGAGAACGCCGTCGCGTACAGTCCCGAGCGGACCCGCGTGGTCATCAGCACCAGGAAGACCAGCGAGGGCAACGCCGAGCTGAGCGTGGCCGACCAGGGCATCGGCATCCCCGAGCGCGACCTGGAGCGCATCTTCGAGCGGTTCTACCGGGTCGATCCGGCGCGCTCGCGCGCGACCGGCGGCACCGGCCTCGGGCTGGCCATCGTCAAGCACGTGATGGCGGCCCACAACGGCAAGGTCACCGTGCGCAGCGTCGAGGGCGCCGGGTCCACCTTCACCCTGACCATCCCGCTGCGGAGCGAGCATGTCAGCACTGGCGCTGCGTGAGCCCCGGAAGCCCCATAGAACCCGAGAGCACGGTAGCCTCCAGGGAGGGACTCAAGTGACACGCGTGCTGGTTGTCGAGGACGAAGACTCCTTCAGCGACGCCATTTCGTATCTGCTGCGCAAGGAGGGGTTCGAGGTCGCGGTCTGCTCGACCGGCCCCGACGCGCTGGACACCTTCGACCGGACCGGCGCCGACCTGGTCCTGCTCGACCTGATGCTGCCGGGCCTGCCGGGCAGCGAGGTGTGCCGGTCGCTGCGCGAGAAGTCCAACGTGCCGGTGATCATGCTGACCGCCAAGGACAGCGAGATCGACAAGGTGGTCGGCCTGGAACTGGGCGCCGACGACTACGTGACCAAGCCGTTCTCCTCCCGCGAGCTCGTCGCGCGGATGCGCGCGGTGCTTCGGCGCCGCGGCGAGCCCGAGGACGTGGCCGAGTCGGCCCTGGAGTCCGGGCCGGTGCGGATGGACGTGGACCGGCACGTGGTCACCGTCCGCGGCGGCACGGTCCAGCTGCCGCTGAAGGAGTTCGAGCTGCTCCAGGTGCTGTTGCGCAACGCGGACCGGGTGCTGACCAGGATGCAGCTCATCGACCGGGTCTGGGGCGCCGACTACGTGGGCGACACCAAGACGCTGGACGTGCACATCAAGCGGCTGCGCGCCAAGATCGAGCTCGATCCGGCCCGGCCGCAGCACATCGTCACCGTCCGCGGCCTGGGTTACAAGTTCGAGTCGGCCGCCTGAGGCCGCGGATAAGCCAGCCCGTTTGGTATTCGTCGAAAACATGGTCCCGAACGGACTGGGTGGCGCGCCCCGGTAGCGGCTACGGCGTGGCCGTGGGGTTGGGGGACGCGGTGGCCGATCCCGGGGCTGGCGGCGTGGGGGCGGCGGCCGCGGGCGTCGGGGCGGCGGGCGGGGAGTAGGTCGCGTAGGCGTCGGTGGGGGGCTCCACGGGCACGGTGAGCGTGATCTGCCCCGCCTGGGCGAAGCTGAAGGTCAGCGTGACCGTCTGCCCGCCGGTGAGCGGACTGGCCAGCCCGGTGATGACCGCCTGGGGCTCGGGGCCGCCCAGGTTGACCAGGGCCTGAGCCGGCAGGTCGACCGAGCCGCCGGGCAGCTGCACCGAGGCGGCGCCGATGGCGCTGACCGAGTCCAGCCGGTCGCCGTTGGCCGCCGACAGCGCGAAGAAGGCCCCGGCCTGGCTGGAGCCCGGAGCGGACTGGAGCACGAAGGCGTTGTCGATGGTGACGCCGTTCTGCGCGGCGTCGACCCCGAAATTGGCCGGGTGGAACGTCTGCGTGGGCGCGTTGAAGCCGGCCTCGCATCCGGCGAGCGCGGGCACCAGCACGGCTACGGCGCCGAGAAGCAGGCGGCGGTTCCAGCGCGTCACCTTACGGCCTCCTCGATGTACTCCCGTGATGCACTCTCGTGGGACGGAAGAAAATCGTAGCGGTCATGCCGCCGGGTGTGAACGCGGGGCTCCCGGTCAGCCGGAGCCGGAGGCGCGAGCCGAGGGGCCCCGCCCGCCGGGTGAGGCGGACGGATGGGCGGAGCGGCTGGCCCGGCTGCTCGCGGTGCTCCCAGCGGACGTCGGCGACGAGGCGGGCGCTGTGGTCGAGGCGGGCGCTGTGGTCGAGGCGGGCGCCGTCGAGGCCGGCGAGGCCGTCGTGGTCGGCCTGAGCGGATGCTCGGCGGGCGCCGTGGCCGGGCTGAACGTGGCCACCGACAGCATCGCGCCCGCCACCAGGCACACGGCCAGGATGCTCGCCAGCAGCGGCATCACGGTGGCGCGCCCGGCGAAGGGGCCGGCCAGCCTGCGCAGCCGGTTCCTGCGTCGTTTCGCGCGCTGCTCCCGGCGGTAGGCCAGCACGTCACGGTCGAGCTCACGCGCGTCATCCGGGATCTGGATGTCGAGCGGAGGCTCGTCCCACCCTGATCCGCCGCCAGGATTCACCGTCACCTCCGCGTGAATTGGACCCTTCGCCATCCAGTATGACGCCAGCGCCGGCACCACGCCTCAATCGGTAAGATGCCGGGCTCTTTTCACCGGCTCGGGTAGACTGGGCAGAACGCTGTAAGCCCTCGAGTGGTCGCGCCGACGACGGCACGGCCAGCTGAACGGTGTGGGTACGGACCGGCGATAACCGTACTGACCTGCATATTTACCCCCAAGGGCGTTTTATCGACACCGTCCGACGTGGTAAGATGGTCTTCAGCGGAAGGGGTACTTGCCACATGTCTTTCAAGGTCGGCGATACCGTCGTCTATCCCCACCACGGGGCTGCTCGCATCGAAGCCGTCGAGACTCGCACCATCAAGGGCGAGGATAGGACCTATCTGGTCCTCAAGGTCGATAAGGGCGACCTGACCGTACGCGTCCCCGCGGACAATGCCGAGTTGGTAGGCGTTCGTGATGTCGTAGGCGCCGAAGGGCTTGAGCGGGTGTTCGAGGTGCTCCGCGCGCCGCACACCGAAGAGCCGACCAACTGGTCCAGGCGGTACAAGGCCAACCTGGAGAAGCTCGCTTCCGGTGACGTGAACAAGGTAGCCGAAGTGGTTCGGGACCTGTGGCGGCGGGACAGGGAGCGTGGCCTGTCCGCGGGCGAGAAGCGCATGCTCGCCAAGGCGCGGCAGATCCTGGTCAGCGAACTGGCGCTGGCCGAGAAGACCAACGAGGACAAGGCCGAGGCCCTACTCGACGAGGTCCTTGCCAACTAGCGCCGTCCCCCGAGTGGGGGTCGGAGTCGACGTACACCCGCTGACCACCTCGCGTGAGCTGTATCTGGCTGGCCTGCTGTGGCCGGGCGAGGCGGGCCTGGACGGCCATTCGGACGGAGACGTGGCGTCGCACGCGGTCTGCACCGCGCTGCTGACCGCCGCGGGGCTCGGCGATCTTGGCGAGAACTTCGGCACGTCCCGCCCCGAGTGGGCGGGCGCTTCCGGCGTCGTGCTGCTGCGCGAGACGTTCCGGCTGGTCAGCGAGGCGGGGTTCGTCATCGGCAACGTCGCGGTCCAGGTGATAGGGAACCGGCCGAGGGTCGCGCCGCGCCGGGCCGAGGCCCAGAAGGTGCTGAGCGAGGCGCTGTCCGGCGCGCCGGTCAGCGTGTCCGCCACCACCACCGACGGGCTGGGCCTGACCGGCCGCGGCGAGGGGGTCGCCGCGATCGCGACCGCTCTTCTGCTGCCAGCGGAGCCGGCGCTTGCGGGCTCCTAGACCAGCCCGTTTGCCTTAGCCTTGTCTGCGTGACGTTGCACCTTCATGACACCGCGGCGCGCGCGGTGCGCGAGTTCACGCCGATCACGCCGGGCCAGGCGTCGGTGTACCTGTGCGGCGCCACCGTGCAGGCGCCGCCGCACATCGGCCACCTGCGGTCGGCGGTCGTCTTCGACGTGCTGATCCGCTGGCTGGAGGCGAGCGGGTACCGGGTGACCTTCTGCCGCAACGTCACCGA
>Ga0070707_100003139_pt1 | contig 15633 bp, 13 predicted proteins | sample KBSK5502metaG_FD_65468 | JGI IMG/M metagenome (GOLD analysis project Ga0070707, IMG submission 65468) | Corn, switchgrass and miscanthus rhizosphere microbial communities from Kellogg Biological Station, Michigan, USA - KBS K5-50-2 metaG | ecosystem: Host-associated > Plants > Roots >... | reverse complement strand
CGGCACACCGTGAACATCCTCTTGAAGGTCGCGCTGGTGACGGCGGGGTGGGGAGTGGCCGGCATCCTGTGGAGCGACCTCCTGGCCACGGCCGTCTTCTCGCTCGCTCTGCTCCCGATCCTGTTCCGCAACGCCGCCCCGGCCTTCTCCTCCGCGCTCCTCGCGCAGGCGCTGCGGTTCGGCGTCCCGAAGGTGCCCCACGGGCTCCTGCTCCAGGTGCAGAACCTGGCCGACCGGAAGATCCTCGATCTCTTCGTCACCCGCGGCGAGGTCGGCCTCTACCAGATGGGCTACAACTTCGGCCAGGGGGTGAAGTTCGCGACCTCGGCATTCGAGCCGGCCTGGGGCCCCTTCGTATACGCGCAGCTCCGCCATCCGGACGCGAAGCGGACGCTGGCCCGCGTGTCCACCCACGTCTTCGCGTTCTTCGCCTGCGCCACCCTGGCCGTGGCGGTGCTGGGCGGCGACCTGCTCGCCCTCCTGACGCCCCGGAACCCGGCGTTCCGGGCCGCCGCTCCGGTCATACCGGTGGTGGCGCTGGCCTACCTGCTCCACGGCGTCTTCCTGCTGACCTCCATCGGCATCGGGATCGAGAAGAAGGCCCGCTACTACCCCATGGTCACGGGGGCGGCCGCCGCGGCCAACGTCGCCGCCAACTTCGCGCTCATCCCCCGCCTCGGGATGATGGGGGCGGCGTGGGCCACCGTGCTGTCCTACGCCGTGATGGCGGCGCTGGGCTTCACGATCTCGCGCCGGCTCTTCCCCATCCCGTTCGAGGGAGGGCGCTGGCTCAGGGCGGCCGCGCTCGCCGCCTCGCTGTACGGCCTGTCCTGGCTGGCCCCCGCCTCCCTCGCCCCCCGGGTGGCCTTCGAGCTGGCGCTCGTCGCCGCCTGTCCCTTGATCCTCGTGGCCACCGGCTTCCTGACGCGTGAGGTATAGTGGAAACCATTCGCGATTCCGGACCTCAAGTCGGAGCAACGCTGGCACCCGCCCTCCCCTCCCCCGACGTGGGGATTGGAGGGGCGGCTGCCACATCCACGACTGTCAACGGCGACTAGAATCCGCTGAAAAGGAGTTTGCCATGAAACTGACAACGCAGCTCGCGCTGCTCGTCGCAGCGATGACCGGCGCGGCCGTGATGGCGGGCGCGCAGGCCAAGAAGCCGGCCGCCAGGAAACCGCGCGTCTTCTTCATCGCGCCGAAGAACAACGCCGCGGTGACCAGCCCGCTGCACATGAAGTTCGGTTCCCGGGGAATCAAGATTGCCGCGGTACCGGCCGGCGAGGTCACCAAGACTCGACCGGGCGTCGCCCATTATCACGTCGGCATCGATGAGGACTGTCTGCCGCCGGGCAAGACCATCGTGAAGGGCACGCCGTCGTGGGTCCATTTCGGGGACGGCAAGGACGAGTTCGAAACTCAGTTGACGCCTGGGAAGCACAAGCTCGCGCTTCAGCTCGGCGACGACCTGCACAACACGATGCCGGGGACTTGCGCGGTGATCACGGTCAACGTCAAGTCGTAGGTGTACAGCTAGCGACCCACCGCGACGAACCTCTCCAGGTACACCGCCACCGCGCGCTGGGCGCCCCAGGCGAGGGCGATCCCGGCCGCGGCGGCGGCCGCCGGTCGCCCGAATCGGCCCTGCCCGTAGATCCACACGACTCCCGCGGAGGCGACGACCGCCACCGGCGCCGCCAGCAGCTCCACCTCCTTGACGTCACGGAAGAGAACGGGGACGGCGTAGCGCAACACGAGCAGTAAGACGCCGGCGAGCAGGGCCGAGCCGAGCAGGCGCCGCGGCGCGCGGGGGGCGCCACGCAGGGCGACCAGCCCCGGCACGAGCAGCACCGGGTAGACGATGTCGTAGAAGGTCGCGGCCCGGTGGACGACGCCGGCGGCGAGGCGGACCGTCTCGTCTCCCGACGGCGGCGGACCTTCCCGCAGGTGCGGCAGCACCTCCCGCCAGAACACCGGCACGAAGCGCGCGTACTGCAGGAGCACGACCGCGGCGGCCGCGATCACCCATGCGCCCAGCAGCCGCCGGGCCTTGTGCCGGTCTCCGGCCAGGAGCTCCCCGCCCGCGAAGAGGACGACCACGGCGCCGACGTTGAGCACCGAGCCGGTATAGGCGGCCTGGGCCGCGAAGAGGAACGCGCAGGCCGTGGCGGCATCGCGCGCGCCCTCCAGGTGAGGATAGCGGCGCATCAAGTGGACCAGCAGGAGCAGCTCGAGGGCCTGGCCGAGCAGGGTCGGGAACAGGGCGAGGGCCAGGCGCGACGACATCACCGGCAGGAAGGCCGCGAGGGCCTGGGCCAGCAGCGCCGCACGGGGGCCGAGACCGAGCAGCCGGGCGAGGCCGTGAACGAGGAGCAGCGTCAGCGCCAGCGCCAGGACGGCGGCCGTCTTGACCGCGGTGACCTCCCCGAACACGACGGCCAGGGGCCACGCGGCCACATGAAACACCGGGGAGTACGGGAAGGCGACCCGCCCGCCCGCGATCTCCCGGGTCCAGGCGCCGGTGCGGTCCTGGTACTCGCCGGGGTCGAAGAGGAGGTAGGGGTCCGCGCGGGCCGCGGCCAGATAGCGGGCGTGAGTGTCGACGTCGGGATAGTAATAAGAAGGATGGGACAGCGCGGCGAGGGCGACGGCCAGGGCCGCCGCGGGCACGACGAGCGCCCGGGCGCCCGCCACCGTATCCGGCCAGCGCCGGGCGAGCAGGCGGAAGATCGCCGCCGCGAGGGCCGCCGCGACGAGGGCGGGCGGCCCCGCCGCCCCCAGCGCACAGATGCCGCCCAGCCGATCCCACATCACGAGGGCGAGGCCGATCGCCGCGGTCGCGACCGCCGCACCGAGGGCGGGGGCGGGCCCGGCCAGGAGCCACAGCGCCAGGGGCACACCGAGGAAAAGGGCCAGGAGACCGAGGAACAGCTTGGGCGCGGGGAGAACACGCCCGGCCCCCCGCAGCTCGACCCAGTCGAGGGCGATTCCGAGGGCTTCGGGATCCTCCGGCGTCGTGCGGAACTGAAGCGTCGGCGCCCCGCGCACCTCGCCCAGCTCCACCGTGCGCTCGCGCCAGCCCCGCGGCGGCTGTGTCCACCGCTCGACCATGCGTCCCGACGACAGCAGCGTGATGTCCGCCGGGCGGTCGGTGAAGCGCGCGAGGCGCAGGCGCGCCGTCAGCGAGCCCGACCGCACACGCACGGGAAGCTCGACGAGCGCGCCGTCGAGCGTCCAGCGGAACATCGTCTCCCCGCTCGCGCGCAAGCCGTCGCGCTCCCAGGCCCGGAAGCCGCGAGCGAAGGCTTCGTCGCCGGCGCCCAGGTTGACGAAGAGGGGCGCCGGGCGCTGCAGCAGGGCCAGGATGGCGAACAGGGACAGAGCCCCGAGGGCGGGCCCGGCCAGGGAGGGCCGAAGGAAGCGGGGCATCCTCAGGTCGCGACCATAGCATGCTAAGCTCCTCGTTTCGCCCGGGAGGGAAATGGCCGCCCTAGTGCCGTTCCAACCCGCGGTTGCATCGAGGTCCGGCTAGTGAAGGAGGTTGGAACGGCACTAGCGGTCGACAGACGGCGAGAGGAGGACGAGGAAGAGCTCTTCCGCCTCTACCGCGACGTCTTCGGGCACGAGATGACCGAGGCCAGCCGGCGCCGGTGGGCCTGGCAGTACCGCGACAACCCACGCTCCGACGGCGGCCCCGAGATCTGGGTGGCCCGGGAGGGCGGCCGGATCCTCGGGCAGTACGCCTCGATGCCGGTCCGCCTGTGGTGGGGCGACCGGGAGGTCCGGGCGTCGTGGGGGATGGACGTGTTCCTGCGCGAGGAGGCGCGCGGCCAGGGGGTGGGGGCGCTCCTGTTCGACACCTGGAGCCGGCACGTGGACGTGGCCCTGGGCCTGGGCCTCACCACCTCCTCCTACAGCCTCTTCCAGAAGCTCCGCTACCGCGACGTGGGACCGGTGCCCTTCTACCGCAAGATCCTCGACCCCGTGGCCGTCCTCGCGCGGCGCGTGGGCCGGGCGGCCGCGAGGATCGGCGGACCGCTGCTCGGCGCGGCTCTTGGCTCGCTCAACCCCGAGGCACCGCCGGGGGGCGCCGGCGTGACGGTCCGGCCCGCTACCGGCTACGGGGCCGAGTACGACAGACTGTGGGAGCGGGCCCGGGCTTCCTACGGCATGTGCGTGCGCCGGGACGCCGCGTACCTGGAGTGGAAGTACGAGCGCTGCCCTCATCGCCGCTACGCACGTTGGGAGGCGCGGCGGGGAGAAGACCTGGTGGGATTCGCGGTCAGCCGCCACGAGGACTACCGGGGGCTGAGGTTGGGCTGGATCATGGACGTCTTCACCGAGGCGGCCGACGGCGCGGCGCGGCAGGCGCTCCTCTCGGCCGTGCTCGCCGACTTCCGCCAGGCGCGCGTCGCGCGGGCCCAGGCGTTCTCCCTCCACGCGGGGCTCGGCAACGAGCTGCTGCGGCGCGGCTTCTCCCGCGGACCCTCGCCGATGCAGTTCTGCGTGCAGTCCCGGGTGGGGGGCGACGACGTCCTGGCCGATCCCGCCCATTGGCACGTGATGTTCGGCGACAGCGACATGGACCGATGAGAGGCGGCGGCTCGCCCCCGGCGGTGCTGGTGGGCGTCGATACCGAGGCCGACGACCAGTGGTCGGCCGAGGGCCGGCGCCGGCTCAGCGTGCGCAACGCCGAGCGGCTGCCCGCTCTCCAGGCCCTCTGCGACGCCTTCGGGATCCGGCCCAGCTACCTCGTCACCCACGAGATGGCGGCGCGGAAGGAGAGCGCGGACGTGCTGCGCGGCCTCGCGCGCGAGGGACGGTGCGAGATCGGCGCCCACCTCCATCCCTGGACCTCGCCGCCCTTCCGTCCCGAAGACGTGGCCGGCCACACCTATCCCCACAACCTTCCCGTCGAGCTGCTGGAGCGACAGCTCACCGATCTGGCCGCGCTCATCGCGCAGGAGCTGGGCGTGCGGCCCACCACCTACCGGGCCGGGCGCAACGGCTTCGACGGCGGCTCGCTGCCGATCCTCGAGCGCCTCGGCTTCACGGTGGACACGAGCGTGGACCCGCTCTTCAACGAGCGGCGCAAGGGGGGAATGGCCTTCGCGGGCGCGCCCCTCGTCCCCTACCATCCCGACTACCGCGACGTGCGGCGCTCGGGCTCGTCGAGGATCCTCGAGGTGCCGATCTCCGCGGCCACCTCGCCGCCGCTGCCCAAGGCCGCGGAGGCGCTCTACGCGAGGCTGCGGCCGATCCCGTGGCGGGGAGCGCTGCGGCGATTCGGCCTGAAGGCGGTGTGGCTGCGGCCCTCGTACGCCGCGCTGCCGGACATGCTCGCCTTCGCGTCCCGCCTCGCCCGCGCCCGGGTGCCGTGCTTCAACATCATCTTCCACTCGAGCGAGCTGCTGCCCGGCGGCAGCCCCTACACGCCCGACGAGGCCAGCGTGTCGCGCTTCCTCGACGACCTGCGGCGCCTCCTCGAGCACCTCACCGCGCGTCTGGGCGCGGTGGGACGCACCTACGGCCAGTTCCGGGCGGAGTGGGACGCGCGGGCGTGAACCTGCTGATGGTGACGCCGCACCTCCCTCCCCACCAGGCCGCCAACGCGCTGCTGCCCCACCTGCTCGGCCAGGCCCTCGCCGAGCGCGGCCACACCGCGCGCTTCCTCACCTTCGGCACCCACGGCGCCCGGCCCGACACGGCGTACGTGCGCCGCCGCGCCGCGCGGCTGCGCCACACGCGCCTTCCGCAGGCCCTGGAGGCGGCCGAGACGTGGTGGAAGGCGGCCCCCCTCGTGCGCCAATCCGAGCTGGCCCACATCCACTCGAGCACGTGGATGAACCAGGTCGCGGCGCGTCTCTGTCTCCGCCACCGCCGGCCGTACGTCCTCACCCACTACGGCACGGAGATCTGGCACCACGATCGCCGGGACGACCGCTTCCGCCGCTTCAACCGCGACGCCGCCCACGTCACCTTCTACTCGCAGGCCCTCCTCGACCGGGCCCGCGACCTGGACGTGCCCCTGCGACGCTCTTCGGTCGTCTACCCGCCCGTGGCCGACGCCTTCATGCTGCGGAGCGCGGCGGCGCGGGCCACGCTCCGCGCGCGCCTGCTGCCCGAGGGCGGCGTCCTCCTCCTGAACGTCAAGCGCCTGCATCCCCTGGCCGACCAGGCGACGCTGCTGGAGGCGATGGCCCGCGTGCGGCACCGGCGCGAAGACGCCGTGCTCCTCATCGCGGGCGCGGGTGAGGCCGAGAGCGACCTTCGGACGCGGGCCTCGCGCCTCGGCCTCGGGAGCGTGGTCCGCTTCCTCGGTCTCGTTCCCAACGACGAGGTCGCGGAGCTGCAGGCGGCCGCCGACCTGTTCGTCCTCTCCTCCGTCCTCGAGGCGACGCCGACCGTGGCCCTGGAGGCGCTGGCCAGCGGAACCCCGGTCGTCTCCACCGACAACCCCGGAGGAAAGGAGCTGGCCGCCCTCTTCGGCGACGACCTGGCGGTGGTGCCGATGCGCGATCCCGACGCGCTCGCGGAGGCGATCCTGGCGTTTCTCGCCGCGCCGCGCCGGACTCGCACCGCGACCGCCGGCCTCATCGCCGGCCGCTTTCGCCTGGCCGGCGTGGCCGAGCGCTATCTCGACGTCTACCGCGAGGCGCTCGGAACGTGAGGAAGGTCGACGAGGCGGCCATCGCCGTCGCCGCCGCCGCCCGCTTTCGCAGCGAGTACGACTACGCGGTCTTCGAGTACCTGCGCAGCGCGAAGGTGATCCAGGCCCTCGAGCGGGGAGGGGCGCGGCTCGGCGGCCGCGTCCTCGACGCCGGCTGCGGGGGCGGGGGGACCGCGCTCTCGCTGGCGGAGGAATCGGCCTTCGCGGTGGGCCTGGACCTGGAGGCCCGTTTCCGCGAGGCGGGCACGCGGCTGGCCGCGGAGAAGAAGATCGCCAACGCCGCCTTCGTTCAGGGCGACGGTGCGCGCCTGCCGTTCGAGGCCGAGAGCTTCGACCTCGTCTTCAGCCATTCGGTGATCGAGCACGTCACCTCCGCGGAGGCCTACCTCGCCGAGTGCCACCGCGTCCTGCGCCGGGGCGGAGTGCTCTACCTCTCGACCGCGCCGTTTCTCTCCCTGGCGGGCGCCCATCTCCCGCGCCTGCTCGTGCCCGTGCCCCTCCACATCCTCGTCGGCCGGCGGGCCGCGTTCCGCGCGTTCCGTTTCCTGGCCCGCCATGCCCCGTGGGCGCTCAAGGAGAAGAAGGAGGCCAACACCTTCATCGCCCTCGCCGAGCAGGGAAAGGAGAAGGAGGACGACCTCCGGCAGCGGGTGACGGTGCGGCGCCTCTCATCGTGGATCCGCGGCTCGGGGTTCCGCCCCCTGCGCGAGGACCGCCACGTGACCGGCTTCTTCCGCCGCGCGCTCCCGGGGCCGCTGCGCCGGCGCATGGAGGCGACGCCGTGGGCGCAGGACGTGATGATCGGCCACATCCAGTGCGTGCTGGAGAAGCCGTGAGCCCCGCGTGGTGAGCGAGCCGGGCGGGATCATGATCCTCGCCGACATCCGCTTTCCCCTCGAGCGCGCGAACGGCGTGCAGATCGTGAAGACGGCGGCCGCCCTCGCCCGCGGGGGAAGCCGCGTCCGCCTGGTCGTGCGCCGAAGCGACCCGCGACCCACCCCGGAGGTGCTCGCGCTCTTCGGCCTCGCGCCGCACCCGTGCCTCGAGGTGCGGCGGCTCGGTGTCCTCCATCGCCGGGGAAGCTTCGTCCTGCCGCGGGCCTCGTTCCTCGCCCGCGCCGTGGCGGCCGGCCTCGCCGCGCGGCGGGGCGGCGCCATCGTCTTCACGCGCGACCTCCAGCTCGCCGACCTGCTCCTCCGCCTCCCCGCCCCGGGGCGGGGAGGGGTCGTCTACGAGGCGCATGCGGTCGAAGAGATCATGTACCTCGAGCGGGGCGCGCTCTACGGCACGTCCGAGAGGGCCGACGCGGGCAAGGCCGCGCGCATCGCGCGGCGCGAGGAGCGGGTCTGGAAGAGGGCCTCCGGCTTCGTGGCGACCACGGCCGGGATCCGGGACGCGTTCGCCGAGCGTCACGGGGCGCGACGCGGCGTGCGCGTCATCCCCAACGGGTGCGACGTGCCGTCGGCGCGCGCCTTTCCCGGCCTCGCGGCCGAGACTCCCCCTCGAGTGCTCTACGCGGGCCAGCTCTATCCCTGGAAGGGCGTCGACGTGCTGGTGGAAGCCATGGCCGCGGTCCCGGGCGCGCGCCTCGTGATGCTGGGCGGCATCGAGGGCGAGGCGGACACGCGCCGGGTCCGCTCCCTCGTGGAGGCCCGCGGCCTCGGCCCCCGGACGGAGATGCCGGGCCTCGTGCCGCAAACGCGCGTGGCGCACGAGCTCGAGCGCGCGGCGGCGGTCGTCGTTCCCTTCCTGCGCGCCGGCATGACCGAGCGCCACACGTCTCCGCTGAAGATCTTCGAGGCGATGGCCGCCGGACGGCCCATCGTCGCCTCCGACCTGCCCTCCAGCCGCGAGGTCCTGAGCGACGGCGAGAACGCGCTGCTCGTGCCTCCGGGAGACCCCTCCGCGCTCGCCGCCGCGCTGCGCCGCGTGCTCGCCGAGGGCGATCTCGCCCGGCGCCTGGCGGGCGCGGCGTGGGACGCGGCGCCGCGATACTCGTGGGACGCCCGGGCGCGGGCGCTGCGGGAGCTGTTCGAGGAGGTGGCGTGAGCGCGGCCCCTCCCGGCGCGACGCCGTGGTGGGCGGGGCGCCGCGCCCTCGTCCTGCTCTTCCTCTTCACGTTGCCCCTGGTGACGCCCAGGGTCCGCGGGGCGGACGAGATCGAGTATTTTTCGTATCTGCGCTCGCTCGTCTTCGATCACGACGTCGAGTTCGGCAACGAGTACGATCGCTTCTACGCCGCCGACCCGCAGGGTCTGGCGGGATTCAAGGCCACGTTCCTCGACCGGCGGGAGACGGAGACGGGCCGCCACATCAACTTCGCTCCCCTGGGCTGCGCGCTGCTGTGGTCGCCCTTCTACCTGCTCGCGCACGCGGGGGTGCTCGCCGCGCGCGCGTTCGGCGCCGCGGTCGCGGCCGACGGCTTCTCCTTTCCCTACGTCGCCGCGGTCTGCTACGCCTCCGCCCTCTATGGGCTCGCCGGCCTTCTCCTCGTCCACGACACGCTGCGCGGCCACGGCCGCATGCCGGAGCCCGCGGCCACGCTCTCGGTGGCGGCGCTATGGCTGGGGACGCCGCTGCTCTACTACATGACGCTGGCCCCCGCCTTCTCCCACGCCCCCGGCGTCTTTGCCGTGGCGCTGCTCGTGTGGCTGAGCCTGCGGGCCGCGGCGCGGCCCGAGTCTTCGCCGTGGCCGTGGGCGGTGATCGGCGCGGCCGGCGGCCTGGCGGCCCTGGTGCGCGAGCAGGACGGGCTGTTCCTGATCGTCCCCGCGGGCTTGCTGCTGCATCGTGCGATCGCGGGAAGGGCCTGGGGAGCGGCGCTCGGGCGGGCGGCCGCGATGGGGGGCGCCGGCGTGCTCGCCTTCGTGCCCCAGCTCCTGGCGTACCGCACGCTCACCGGCCACTTCGGTCCCTCGCGCCTGGTGGCCCGCAAGATGAACTGGTCGAGCCCGCACCTGTTCCAGGTCCTCTTCGATCCGGGCCACGGCCTCTTCGCCTGGAGCCCGCTGCTTCTCGTGGCCGCCGCCGGCCTTCTCTACCTCGTGGGGCGCCGCCGTGCCCCAACCGTGGTGCTGCTCACGCTCGCCCTGCTGGTCCAGGTCTGGATCAACGGCGCGGTGGAGAGCTGGACGCAAGCCGGAGCCTTCGGCTCGCGCCGCTTCGTGTCGTCGACGCCGATCTTCGCCTGGGGACTCGCCGCGCTTCTCGCCGCCGTCCCCGCTCGGCGAGTCCGACTCGCGGGCCTGGCCCTGGTTCTCTTCGTGGGGTGGAACGTGGGCCTGATGGTGCAGTTCGGCTTGAGGCTGATGGACCGGCAGCGCCTCGAGTGGCCGCGGGTCGCCGTCAACCAGGTGAGCGAAGTGCCCCGCCACCTGGTTCGGGCGGCGTGGCTCTTCTTCACCGACCGCGAGCGGCTGGTGAGGGAAGGCCCGTGATCTCCCCCGCGCTGCTGGAGCGCGTCGCGTGTCCCGTCTGCCTGGAGAGCGCCGGGTGCGCGCAGTGCTCCGCCCCGGCCGGTCACGCGGCGTGCGCGGAAGACTATGCCCGGCGGGTTCGCTGCGCGTGCGGCGGCCCCGACAAGGTGCGCCTGGAGGCGCGCGGGGGATTCGGTCCCGCGCGCGCGAAAGACGTGCTCGCCTGCTCGTGCTGCGGCGCGTCGTACCCGCTCCGCCGCGACGAAGGCTACGCCGACCTGGCCCCGGTGCGGCCGGTGGGCGAGGTGACGCGGTACGCCGACCACGAGTTCCAGGAGCGGCTGGGGACGACCGACGCCGAGCCGGTGCTCTCGGCCCGCGTCAAGGCGGACATGATGCGGAGGATGCTCGCGCCCGGCGCCGGAGAGGTCGTGCTGGACCTCGGCTGCGGCGCGGGCAAGCTCGCCCTCTACGCGGGACGGGACGGAGCCCGCGCGGCGGGCGTCGACGTCGCTCCCTTCTTCCTCGCGGGCGCGGCGGCGACGGTCGACCTCGTGCGGGGCGACCTCCGGCGGCTTCCCTTCCGCAAGGGCGCCTTCCCGAGCGCGTACTCGCTGGACGTGCTCGAGCACCTCGACGAGCCCGGGCTGCTCGACGTGCTCGTGGAGGCGCGGCGCACCGTGGGGCCGGGGGGACGGCTCTTCGTCTACACGCATGCGATGGAGTCCTCGGCCCTCGCCCGCTTCCAGCGCGGCGTGAACCGCGTCGCGCGCCGACTGGGCCGGGCCGGCCTCATCGACCACGAGCGCGAGGCCTTGCGCAAGAGCGACCACGTCAACGCCATCCGCAGCCACGAGCACTTCGAGGCGCTCTGTGCCGAGGCCGGGCTGGAAGTGGCCGAGCGCCGCTACTACAACGTCGTCTTCAAGGCCGTCGTGGAGGACCTCGGCTTGCGCCTCTACGAGCAGGCCCGGCGGAAGTGGGCCGCGGCCAGCAACGATCGGGGAGCGGAGCGTGGCCGGGCGCCCCGGCCCCTCGCGGGCCGCCCGCCCGGCCGGGTCGCGCGGGCGGTGGCGCTCGCCCTCACGTGGGTGCTGAAGCTCGACGTGGTCCTCTTCGGCGGCGTACGCACCGGCCCCTTCTTCGGCCTCCTGCGTCCGCGAGGCAGGGTCCACGAGGGCCCGCAGGCTTGAGGATCGTCTACGTCGCCTCCGACCAGCACGTCCCCGGACGCACGGGCGGCAGCGTGCACGTCCTCGAGGTGGCGCGCGGCCTCGCCGCGAGGGGCCACGAGGTCCATGCCGTCGTGCATCGCGCGGCGGGCGTCCCCGACGACGAGGAGCGCGACGGGGTCCTCTGGCACCGCGTCGCCTGGCGGCCCGGCCATCGGCTCTTTCGCTACCGGGCCCGCGCCGCCGTCGAGCGCATCATCCATTCCGTGGAGCCGCAGGCGCTCATGGAGCGCTACTACAACTTCGGGGGCGAGGGCATCCTCGCGGCCGAGAAGGCCGGCATCCCGTCGCTGCTCGAGGTGAACTCCCCGGCCGTCGACCACCCCGGCTCGCTGAAGGCGGCCCTCGATGCCCTCGCCCTCGTCCATCCCCTGCGGCGCCGCCGAGAGCGGCTGTGTCGGTCCGCCACCGCGCTCGTGGCGCCGCTCGTCGAGATCGTCCCCGAGTTCGCGCGGAGCAAGACGGCGAAGGTGAGCTGGGGCGCCAACGTCGACGCGTTCCATCCTTCGCGGCGGCGCGCCGATCTCCGCTCGCGTCACGGCGTGCCCCCCGGCGCGGTCGTGGTGCTCTTCATCGGCAGCTTCCGCCCGTGGCACGGCGTGCCCGTGCTGGAGGCGGCGGCTCGGCGCCTCTCTCACCGCGCCGACCTCCATTTCCTCCTCGCGGGGGGGCCGCACGAGAGCGACGGGGCCGGCTACCGGGGCCGGCGGCTGGGCAGCCTCGCCTACGAAGAGATGCCGGAGCTGGTGGCCTCCGCCGACGTGGGCGCGGCTCCGTATGACACGAGGAGACTGCGCCAGCTCCGCCTCGGCTTCTACTGGTCGCCGCTGAAGATCTTCGAGTACATGGCCTCGGGCCTGCCGACGGTCACGATCTCGCGCCCTCCCCTCGATGAGATCGTCCGCGAGGAGCAGGAGGGATGCCACTTCCGCGAGGGCGACGACGCCGATCTCGCCCGCGTTCTCGAGCGACTGGCCGGCGACGCGGCCTTGCGCGCCCGCCTGGGGGCGCAGGCGCGGACCCGCGTGGTGGAGAGCTACTCGTGGGCCCGCCACTGCGAGCAGCTCGAAGGCGTGCTCCGGAGGATCGCTTCGTGAAGGTCCTGCTCGTGAGCGAGGTGTACCCCCCGCGGGCGGGCGGCGCGGGATGGTCGACGCGCGCGCTCGCCCTCGGCCTGCGCGAGGCGGGGCATCACGTGACGGTCGTGACGACCAGCCTGGGTCCCGTCGACTCGGACGGCCTGGACGTCCGCCGTCTCGTCGTCCCCGGCCGCCGTCGCCTGGCGGTGCCGCGGGCCTTCGCCGCCCACGTCGCCCGGGAGGACGACGCCGTCCTCCACGCCCAGCACTCCCTCTCCGCCCTCGGTTGCCTCGCGGGCGCGGGGGCGTCGAGGGTGGCGGTGACCGTGCGTGACCACTGGCCGGTCTGCTTCTGGTCCACCCGCATCAGCCAGGGCGCGCTCTGCCCCCGCTGCGGGACCGTCCCCATGACGCGCTGCGTCAAGGGGCGGGTGCCCGGCCCCGGGCCCGTCTCCTGGGGAGCGATCCCCTACATGAAGGCCGACCTCGCGGAGAAGCGCGCCGCCCTCGCCCGCGCGGGGGCGACCCTCGCCGTCAGCCGGGCCATCGCCGGGGAGCTCGCGCTCGCCGGCATCCCGCGGGTGGAGGTGGTGCCCAACGTGGTGGACGCGGCCGAGACGAGGGCGATTGCCGCGGCCCCGCCGTCCTTCCCCCTTCCCGCGCGCTTCCTGCTCTTCGTCGGCAAGCTGGAGGAGAACAAGGGGGCGCGGCTGCTGATCCCGGCGGTGGCCGCCGCGGGCACCGGCCTCCCCCTCGTCGTCCTCGGCGAGGGATCCCTCGCGCACACGCTGAAGTTCGATGCCGCCGACGCCGGCGTGAGCCTGGTGCTCCGGGGATGGGCGCACCGCGAGGACGTGCTGCGGGCGATGGGCCGCGCGACCGCCATCGTCTTTCCCTCCCTCTGGCCCGAGCCCCTGTCGCGCGTGCTCCTCGAAGCGCTGGCCCTCGGCGCGCCGATGGCGGCCATGGACACGGGAGGGACGCGGGAGATCATCGACGACGAGCAGAGCGGCCTCGTCGTCTCCGATGCCGCGTCGCTTTCGGACGCCGTGGGCCGCCTGGCCGGCGACGACGCGCTCCGGCAGCGGCTGGCCGAAGGAGCGCGCGTGCGCGCCGAGGCCTTTTCCCCCGCGGCGCTCATCCCCCGCTACGAGGCCGTCTACCGGAGGCTGCGCTGAGGGTGGCGCTGCTCAGCCGAGCCGCCCACCCCCTCCATCCGCCCGGAGGCATGGAGAAGGCCGTCTACCATCTGGCGACCCGGTTGCAGGGACGAGGCGTGGAGACGGTTCTCGTGACGCGTCCGGCCACGCGCGCGGAGCCGTTTCCGGGCGACGTGGTCACGGTCCCTTACGGCGGCCGGGCCGAAGGCCACGGCCGCATCCTGGACCGGACGCTGCGTTACCCGCGCTTCTCGGCCCGGGTGGGCGACGCGGTCGCCGAGATGGTGAGGGCGGGAAGGGTGGACCTCGTCGACGCGCAGGGGCTGTGCGCCCTGGGCTACGGGCGGCGGCGCCGGGCCGATCCCGCCCTCCGGGCGCCGCTCGTCATGAACCCCCAGGGGCTCGAGGAGCACAAGGCGACCGGTCTCAAGGGCCTGGCTCTTTCCCGGCTGCGGGCGCTGTCACGGGAGGCGGCGCGGCTGTCCGACCGCGTGATCGCCACCGACGAGGCGACCCGCGCGGACGTGCACCGGCTCCTGGGAGTCGACGCCGGGCGGGTCGCGGTCATCCCCAACGGCATCGAGCCGGCGGAGGTCGCGCGCCTGACTCCCGCCGACCCGGGGGCGGTCGTCCACGCGGCCCGGCCGGCTCTGGCCGGAGCCCCTCTCCTGTTCCTCTCCGTCGGGCGCCTCGAGGGCTACAAGGGCTTCGGCGACGTGCTGGAGGCACTCGTCCGTCTTCACCGACGGTCCGCGCTCCCCCCGCAGTGGGCGTGGGTGGTGGCGGGAGACGGACCGGCCCGCCGCGCGCTGGAGCGGCGGGCGCAGACGGAGCTGGCCGGCCACGCCCATTTTCTCGGCGGCGTGGGAGGCGCGATGCTCCACGCGCTCTACGCGCGGGCCGACATCCTCGTCCACGCTCCGCTCTACGAAGGCTCCAGCCTGGTGACCCTGGAGGCGATGGCGCATGGCCTGCCGGTGGTGGCCACGCGCGCCGGCGGCATCCCCGACAAGGTCCGCGACCCCGAGACGGGGCGCCTCGTCGCGCCCGGCGACGTGGACGGCCTCGCCGCCGCGCTCACCGAACTGGCCGCCGACCCTTCCCGCCGGCGGGAGATGGGCCGGCGCGGCCGGGAGCGCGCCGAGGCCGACTTCACGTGGGAGCACATCATCGAGCGCGTCCTCGCGCTCTACCGGTCGCTCCTGTGAACCCCGAAGAGTACGGCCGCATGTTCGACGCCGAGGAGACGCAGTGGTGGTACGCCGGCATGCGCGCCATCAGCATGGCCCTGCTGGCCCCGGCGCTCGCGGCCCGGCCGGAGCGGGCGTGGATCCTCGACGCGGGCTGCGGCACGGGCCACAACCTCCACCACCTCTCCCGCCTCGGCCGCGCGGTGGGCGTCGACCTCGCCGACGAGGCGCTCCGCTTCTGCCGGATCCGGGGCGTGCCCGCGGCCAAGGCCGGCCTGCTCGCGCTTCCCTTTCCCGACGCGACCTTCGACTGCGTGACCTCGTTCGACGTGCTCTACCACCGGTGGGTCGAGGACGACCGGGCCGCCGTCGCCGAGCTGGCCCGGGTGCTGCGGCCCGGCGGTGTGCTCCTCGTGCGCGTGCCCGCGTTGCGCGCGCTCTGGGGGGCCCACGACGAGGCCGTCCACTCCCGCCACCGCTACACGCGGACCGAGGTGAAGACGCTGCTTCGGGCCGCGGGACTCCACGTGGTGCGCGCGAGCTACGGGAACACGCTGCTGCTTCCCCTCCTCGCCACGCGCCGGACCCTCGACCGCATCACCGGACGTCACGGCTCCGACGTCGCGTTCCTGCCCGCCCCCTTCGAGCGGGCCTTCCGCGCGCTGCTCGAGGTGGAGGCGCGGCTGGTGCGGGTCGTCTCCCTCCCGATCGGGGCGAGCGTCTTCGCCCTCGCCCGCCGCCCGCCCCCCGCCGGTTCCGCCGGGCCCTCCGGTTACAATCCGCGGATGGAGTCGGCGCCGAGATGAGCGACGACCGCCGGCGCGTGGCGGAGGAGCTGCGGCGGGTGCGCGACGCCGTGCGGGACCGCGCGCTGCTCCAGCCCGAC